>Ga0265293_10008250_pt1 | contig 15538 bp, 11 predicted proteins | sample Munlanlewell138R_FD_192505 | JGI IMG/M metagenome (GOLD analysis project Ga0265293, IMG submission 192505) | Leachate microbial communities from a municipal landfill in Southern Ontario, Canada - Leachate well 138R | ecosystem: Engineered > Solid waste > Landfill > Unclassified | place: Canada...
GTATAATTACAATTATTTACTAGACGTTCTGGATGGTGATTACTGTGCGATGGATATAGAGGGTCTTAATCTCATTAAAACCCGTTATGAAGCGATGACGAGTTCTGAGATCGCTCACTTCAATATCGAAGTTATCACCGGTCAGGATTCCAATGAATATACCGGTTTAGAAGCTTATAACCAAGCAATGAATAGAAGAGCAGAATTATCCGACACATTCACTATTGTGGGATTAACTTATAATTTATTTGAAAATAACAATTTGTTATTCTTAATGCTTATCGTTTTTGGTTCATCTATACTTTCTATTACTTTTATTCACCTACGTAAGAAAAAAAGATATTAGAATATTTTAAAGGAGAAAAATAAATATGTCTGAAGAGAGAAGAAAGAAGAGAAAAGAAAAACGGAAAAAGATAATTCAGGATTTTACTAAATTCATTTCTCGTGGCAGCGTCATAGATATGGCGGTCGGCGTTGTCATCGGAGGAGCTTTTGGTGCTATCGTCACAAGTTTAGTCGGCATTTTATTAAGTGTCAGCACCTGGGGTGTCCCTGGTGGATTATCAGGATTAGTTACCGTTTTGCCGGCCTTAAATCCATCTCAAACCGCAACTACACTTGGTTGGGAAAACGTTTATAGTTTTAGTGATTTTGCTGCAAAAGCAGAAGAAATTGGTGGAATGTCATCGCAAGAAGCTCAATTGTTTATGAACGCATACACGCAAAGAGGCAATACTTTTTATTATAAGGGTTGCGCGATTATCGATTGGGGTTCATTTATTAATGCAATCATCACTTTCTTAATTGTTGCCCTTACCTTATTTATTATTTTAAAAACATTTAATTATCTTCAGGCCAAGAGACTAGCGATCGAAGAAAAAATCAAAGAGCAATATTATGTAAAACATCCCGACGAAAGACCTGTCCCTGAAGAACCAAAAGCACCAGCTCCAACTGAAGTCGAACTTTTAACCGAAATCAGAGACGCTCTAAAATCGAAACCAAATAAAGATAAAGATAAATAGTTTTTAGCCTTCATAATAAAAACAGATTGTTTGAGGTAATCTCATCAATCTGTTTTTTGTTTTATTACTTTTTTAGTTCTTCTTTTAGAAGATATTGTTCTAGTTCCCAATCTGGATGTGCGTCGATAATCTTTTGAAGTGCTTCATTGAACAATTTAATTTCGACTACCTTCCTAGCAGGGTTAGTTTGTTTCAAAGCAGATTTTAAGGTGTTGAGCGCAATGATGCATTCAGAACGAGATTTATCAAATAAGCCTTCCATTAAAATATATGTCCGAATCGAAACCATTGAAACATCTTTAGAAATATCTCGTCGAATTGGCACTGGGACTTTTTCTTCAAAATATTTTTTCGCTTCGTCTATAGGAAGCGTCATAATTTTGATATAAATAATTTGGGCAACTGCGCGCAAATAAACGGTATCAGAAATATCGTTTCGTGCAGCGATAATGTTTTCAATTAAGACTTCTGCTTCTTTAAATTCTTTTTTATCGAGTAAAACATAAACTTTGTTCAGATTTAAATCGGCTGTGAAATTAGTGATTTGATCAAAGACCTTGATCTCAACATCTTGATTGCCACTAGCAATTTCGTGTTCAACTCTTAATAACTCGTTAAAAGCTGCACGGTTTTTAGCGTTGCTCACTAATGTCAAACGATATCCATCAGTCGCAGAATCTAGTTTAAACGGCATAATGTTATATAAAAGTATTAATAAACCAATAAAAGCAAAGATGACAAAGAAATATGCGACATCCCAAATTGTGGCTGATAATTCTCCAGTTTTTGTTGCAACGATAAATAAAAATGCAACAGCGATTACTTCAATAACGTAAAACAATGAACCGAACAATAAAAACGCAGTCGGATTCGGTTCTTTTTTATGATTAGCCTTAGGATAAATTTTTGTTTCTCCTGTCAGACCATCAAAAGACGCGAATTTGAATTTGATGCGGTCATTGAGTTTATACCAGCATAATCCGAGAATATTTAAAGATGCGACGTGGTAACCGCCAATCTTTGCTCCTACTAAATGAGCGAGTTCAAAAATCACGGCGTTAAAAACTAAACCTGAAATAACTCCGCCGATAACGTATACGACAAACATGTCACCGAGATAAGTTTGTCCAGCTCTAGCTTGAAGAACAGTAAGGCCAAAAAGCAACGCAATAGCTAAAATAAATATGTAGACTATTACCGCGGTCAAATCTTCTTTTTTCATTTCATTTCTCCTTTTTTATTTGAAGTGCACTATATATTTTCCGTGCCACTTCTTTATCTAATGGTTTTAAGTGATGAGCAACCATACGTGTCCCACCTTCTGTCAATAATTCAACCATTTTATCGATGTCGGGATTTTCAATTCCTAATTCTTTAAACGAAAGAGGCATATTTATTTTTTTAAAGTAATCAATTAATTCTGTGAGCCCTTTTTCTGCGTTTATCTTTTTGTCTTCATGGTGAAGATTAAAAACATTTTGCGCAAAACGATCGAATTTATCAAGGTCATATTCTAAATAGTATCGAGCCCATGCAGGAAATAATGCAGCCAATCCTGCTCCGTGAGCCACAAGGGGATATAAACCACTTAAGACATGTTCGAGTTGATGAACAGGCATGACATATTTTTTTCCAATCGAAGTTAATCCGTTATGAGAGAACGATGAATAGAGCAACAAATTAGCTCTAGCATCATAATTATTTGGTTCATTATAAGCAATTAGTCCTGCTTTCAAAGTTTTCTTTATCAATATTTCGCTTAAAGCATCTGCTGGTTCATCATCGCTTGGCGAATAAGAAAAATATCTTTCTAAAGTGTGCATTATAATATCGACAATTCCATATCCGGTTTGCACTTTAGGAACCGAAAAAGTCAGTTCTGGATTTTCAATCGCAAAAAGTGGTCGATTAAAAATGGAATTGTATCCTCTTTTGACTCCGGTTGAATCATCTTGAATGACGCATGAAGTTGACATTTCTGATCCACTCGCAGCAATGGTGACGATTACTCCTAACGGCAAAGACTTGGTGGGGACATATCGTTTGAGAGAAATATCAAATGGATCACCGTCATAATAAAATCCGGTTGAAATAAGTTTTGCCGCGTCCATCACTGAACCTCCGCCAATAGCGAGAATAAAATCGATCTGTTTTAGACGCGCGATTTCAATTCCTTCTCTAACGAATTCAATTGTCGGATTTGGTCTAGCCCCAGGAAACTCAGTGATTTCAATATTCACGTGTTTTATAAATGTTTTGATTCTGTTTAAAAGTCCGCTTTCAATAATTGATTTTTGTCCGTAGACCAAAAGAACATTCGTCGCTTTATAGTCTCTTAAAATTTCACCGATTCTTTCTTCTTCTTTTCGACCAAAATATAATTTGGTGGGGAGATCGAAGGTAAATGAATCAATCATTGAACTGCCCTCTTAGAAATAACGTTTTTAATTGCTTTTTGCAAAAAATTGGTGGGAATAGAAAGGAAAACTTGTTTTAATCCTTCTTCACTTGGCGACCGGAAATTATCTAAATAGAAGATGATTTGAAAAGCAAAACCAGCTGCATTATATCGGGCAATAGCCTTCTTCTCAAAGTCGTTTAATTCCTTTGCCTCATCAATTTTCAAAATTAAGGACATCAACGTTCTATAACAATTGTTATTGATAAATTCAAAAAATAAATCCTTTCCAGCAGAGTGGAGAGTTTCCTTTATAAAATTTTTATTTTTTGAATAGTAATAAAAAATGCGTTTCAACATTTCGTCTACGTTTTTAGAATCCTCGATGTCTTCAATTTTTTCATTTAAAAATACAAGGGTGAGAAGGTCATATATGTCATGAAAATGATAATAAAATGTTTGACGATTAACCTTACATTTTTTGGCTAAATCCGTCACTGAAATATTGTCTAAAGAATTTTCTTCAGACATCATCGTTTTTAAAGCTTGTGCTAAACGATATTCAGTTTTCATTTCTCTAACTTTATAAGCTCCTTTGCAATTTGTGCTCCGACTAAAGCATTATTAAGAACTAGTTTAATATTAGATTCCAAAGAATCTCCCCCGGTTAACTCGCTTACTTTTTGCAACAAAAATGGTGTTGTATCTTTACCTCTGATCCCTTTTTGTTGCATTTCAATTAAAGCGTGTTCAATCGCTTGATCAATAACTTTTTGATCCATGGCATATTGCTCGGGAATAGGGTTAACTATCAAGACCCCGCCTTCTAATTTATTTTCGCGTTTTTTCTTAATGACCAAGGCCGCTTCTAAAACATTTTTTAAAGTATGTTCGAGTTTTATTCCTGAATGCCTAGTATAAAAATTTGGAAGTTCATCTGTTTGATAACCCAAAACTGGGACACCTTTAGTTTCTAGATATTCCATCGTCAATGGTAAATCCAAAATTGCTTTACACCCTGCACAAATAACGGTGACATTGGTCTTTGCTAGTTCTTCAAGGTCAGCAGATATATCAAACGTTTCTTGTGCTCCACGATGAACGCCACCGATCCCTCCGGTGACAAAGACTTCAATCCCGGCTTGATGAGCGAGGATCATCGTCGCTGCTACTGTGGTTGCCCCCCATTCTTTTTTAGCATAAATAATAGGTAAATCTCGTCTAGAAACCTTCAAAATCCCTTTCTTTTGCCCAAATTGTTCAATTTCTTCTTCGTTCATCCCGATAATTACATCTCCATCAATGATTCCAATAGTCGCCGGGATTGCACCTTGTTCACGGATTTGTTTTTCAACCAAAAGCGCGGTTTCAACATTTTTGGGGTAAGGCATTCCGTGAGAAATAATCGTCGATTCTAAGGCGACGACAGGATGTCTTTTTAATAAAGCTTGTTGGACTTCTGGATTAATCTTAATCATTTTTTCTTACCTCTGCCTCTTATTATTCTAATAATTGACGTCGCGCTTATATATAATGCAGCACAAGTTACAATTATCAAAGCGAGCTGCATAACGTTATGCGCTAAAATCTTTGAAAAATCGATTTGTAATAACTCGTGCTTTCCGCTCGTTCGATCGACGATAAACCCGATGATGAGTGCACTTATATTGATAAAGGAGACACCTCCTAAAACTAAAGATCGATATAAATTAAGTGGTCGAGAAACCTCATACAACAAGACAAGAGGCAATATTCCCATGACGATTGCTGCCATGCTAATGATGGTTCCTTCATGGAGGGCGACATCATCAATATAAAACAGGTAAGTAAATAAAACTCCAATTATCATCATAATTGCACCTGGCACAGCATTGCGAAAGACGTTAGTGATAAATTTTCCTTCAATTGGTTCTGAATTTTCTTCCACTGCTAAAAATAAAGCGCCTAATCCAATAACACTCATTTCCCAGAGATAAAAATTATTCGGTACAAACGGAAAAGAGACCCCGTCAATTAAATAGGTAATAAGAAATAACACAGAAAAGAAAACAGCAAAAATAGTTTTCATCAAAAATAGAGCTCCAGTTCTTTGAATGTTGTTAACAACTCTTCTTCCTTCGGCGACGACATTTGGAAGATTTGAAAAGTTCGAATCGAGTAAAACTAATTGGGAAACATTTTTAGCGGCATCAGCGCCGCTTGCCATGGCGATAGAACAGTCGGATTTCTTTAATGCGAGAATGTCATTTACACCGTCTCCAGTCATCGCGACAACTTCTTTGGCTTTTTTAAACTCTTCAATCAAAACTTCTTTTTGTTCAGGAGAAACTCTTCCAAAAACCACATATTTTAAAGCATTTTGTCGTACTTCGTCTAAAGACATATCTCCTAGTGAGATATATTTTTCACTTTGCTTAATGCCCGCTCGTTTAGCTATTTCACTGACCGCTTTTGCATTATCTCCGGAAATCACACGAATTTTTACACCATTATCGCTAAACCATGAGAAAATCTCTTTGGCGTCTTCACGAATGTGTTCTTCTAAAACTAGTAATGCAACGATCTTCATTTTTCCTTCAATTGTTTTACGTTTAATTGGGTTAGTCGCTTTTGCTAATGCTAAAACACGATGACCTTTTTTTGAATACACTTCCGTTTCTTTTAATAATATTTTTTTATTCTCAACATCAAGAAATTCAAGGGCACCAATGACGTATGTTCCCTTATGAAATGTCGCGGCCGAGAATTTATATCGGCTGTCAAACGGAATCACTTCTAATGCTTTATCCGTTTTTTCAAATGGATAAGCTTCTAAAAGGGCTTGAGCCGTCGCGTTTTTATCTTTTGTCGCAAGGATGACGTTTGAAATCAACAACTCAAGCGATTGAATAGATTCTTCAGATTTGTTTATCAAAGTCATCACTCTCATCGTTCCATCGGTAATCGTGCCGGTCTTATCTAAACAAAGCATAGTACTTCTTGCTAACATTTCTAAGGAGTAGAACTCTTGGACAAGAGTCCGCTTTTGACTTAAATTGATCACCCCTACTGTGAGCGAAAACGAGGTTAACAAATACAATCCGCCTGGAATCATCGCAATCATCGACCCAGCAAATGTTCCGACTTCATTTTTAAAATCATTTACAAAATGATCATAATGAAGACCGATTGTCAAAATCGCGATAACCGCGATGATGATTCCAATTGTTAAAAATAAGTACTTCAATGATTTTTTAAATTGCGAACTATTAGCTTTTTGAACTCTTGCAGTCGCTTGTAAACTAGTTGCATAATTTTCTTTACCGACATGAATCACACGACATTTAACAGTTCCGCTTACAACATAAGAACCAGAAAATAGACGTTCTCCTATTGTTTTGTAAACAATATTTGATTCGCCGGTGATAAGTGACTCATTAATTCCAACTTCTCCTTCAACAATTGTCGAATCAGCGGGTATTTGATTCCCAGCACTTAAAATGACGATATCATCACGAACGATTTCGTTTATCGAGATTTTCTGTTCCTGTTGATCTCGAATGACAATTGATGTTGGTTCAACCAAGACTTTTAACTTTGCCAAAAGTCGATGGGCTTTAATGTCTTGATATAATCCAATACAAATATTAGCGATATAGACGGTGGCAAAAATCAAACTCGAATATCGTTCAGCGATAATCAAAAGAGTCGCGATAATAACTAAGAGCAAATTAAAAAAAGTAAATATGTTAGTGACAAAAATTTCAAAATAAGATTTCCCAATCACTTGTTTTGTTTTGTTAGTGAGTTTTGAACGAACTCTTTCACTTACTTCTTCACTACTCAAACCTTGAATCGGATCGGTTTCTAACGCTTCGATTTTGTCTTTTTTAGGCGCACCCATACACATATCATAGAAAAAAACTTGAACATTGTCCAAGTTTTATCTTTTCTATTTTCTTCTTATTCGGTCACAAGCGAGAAAATTTTTAAATCTCTCTCTTCGCGAACAATTTTTTCTTCTTCGTCCTTTTCAAGATAATGGTAATCGGTCTTAACCACCATTCCTTCTTCGACCACTAATTCGTGCTTAATAGTGTATGTCATCGAAGTGCTTGCTCCAGTAGAAATGGTTTTACTTAAAATACTGACAATATTGACCACCCCTTCATCAATCGTAGCGCCGCCGGTTTTTACATAATCATTGAAATTAGGATTTGACAAAACCGAAGACATCCCAGTTAAAAAGTTTTTGCTCTGCACGAGATTCAGTTTTGCTTTATATCCTGAAATCGTAAAAAAGTTGTGCTTTGAAATATTCAAAGATGCGTCTTCATAAATTCGTGATTCGATAAAAGACACAGTGGCCATGTCCGCTTCTAATTTATATTGTCCAGTGACGTCAATGTCGGTTTCTGCGCCTTCTTCACTAGAATCAAAAACATCTTTAAAATATGTTAAATCGCCAGAAATTTTACAGGCCACATCATCTCTAATCAAGTTTTCGGTTTCAGCAAGAACCACATTTCCTTCATCAAAAATAATCCCTGAAGGTAAATCGTTGTGCCCATAATCATAAAGGATGGAGTCAATCGTTTCTCTTTGCATTTTATTAGGACGCATGTCGTTTGTTGAAATCACATTCAAAACGTTATTTAACTCAGCAGAAGTGAGAACGGCACCTCCGGTCTTACCAATACTTGAAATAGTATTTTTTAAAGTATCGTTTTGTTCAAAACCAAAATCACTCGGATTAAGAGTTGGGGCTTCAAAAGAATCAGGTTCTTCATATGAAAAAACATCATTTGGTGGAATGTTGTTTTTACATCCTGTCAGTAAAATTATAGTCAGTAGAAGCGATAATTTTTTAACTGTTTTTTTCATCTTTTATCCTCTTTTTTTGAAAATATCTTTTAATCAACGACGCGCATTCCTCTTTTAGAATTCCGCCTCTGATCTCTAATTGATGATTGAGTCCCTTTTGGGCAAACAAATTATAAGAAGAACCGAGCGCTCCTCCCTTGGGATCTTTTGCACCGTAGACGACTTTTGCCATTCGAGCCCATAAAATAGTACCCGCACACATTGAACACGGTTCAATTGTCACATAAATCGTGCAACCAACCAATCGCCAAGACTTGATTTTTCGGCAAGCTTTGCGAATTGCAACGATTTCAGCATGATCTGTTGGATCTTTTGTTTTTTCTCGTTTGTTGTGACCTTTTGCAATCACTTTCCCGTCTTTAACAATTACCGCCCCGACAGGTACTTCATCGCGAAGAATTGATTTTTCTGCCTCTTTTAAGGCTAGATTCATGTAATGAATGTCGTCTTTCATATTGATAAGGACCACCGCACATGAGAGAAATGTTTAAGGCTGCTATGTTCCCATCCTGACCTGGTTCGCACTCTCTCATCGCGATGGCAAAATTATTATATCATAACTCATCGTTATTTTTTGATAACAAAAAAGAGAGTTGTGAGCTCTCTAGTTTGTCATTTAATTATTTAATCGGCTTTAAGATTTTCACTCCTCCCATGAATGGCCAAAGACATTCAGGAAGAAGGACCGAACCATCGGATTGCTGAAATTGCTCTAATAACGCAGGGAAGATCCGCGAAGTTGCTAACCCTGAACCGTTTAATGTGTGGGCAAATTTCACTTTCTCGGTTTCTTTATCTCGGTAGCGGACCATTCCGCGTCGTGCTTGATAATCTCGAGCGTTGCTCACACTTGAAACTTCTTTATAAATTCCGATCGAAGGAATCCAAACTTCAATATCATAGGTTTTAGCCATCGCATGAGAAATATCTCCGGCAGCTAATTTACTGACTTGATAATGAAGTCCGAGTAATCGAACTAGACGTTCCGCTTTTTCTACCATTTCAATAAACGCTAAATCGCTTTGATCTTGCGTGGTGTATTGAACCATTTCAACTTTGTTGAATTGGTATCCACGAATCGTCCCTCTTTCTTCGGTTCGATAACTACCTGCTTCTTTTCGATAGCACGGAGTATAAGCAAAATATTTTTTTGGTAATTCATTTTCACTGAGAATTTCGTCCCGGTGCAAATTCACTAACGCGGTTTCTGCAGTGGGTAGAAGAAACTTTACCGGTTCGACGTCTTCGAGCCAAAAAACATCTTCTTTAAATTTTGGAAATTGTCCGGCGACATAACCTGATTTTTCATTGAGAAGATGAGGAGGTAAAATAAATTCGTATTTATCTTTGAGATGCTCGGCGATGAAAAAATTGAGCAGTGCCCACTCGAGTTGTGCGCCGAGTCCGGTGTAAACCCAAGAACCACGCCCGGCAATTTTAGCACCTCTCTCAAAATCGATTAAACCCAAAGACTCCGCTAGTTCAACATGATCTTTGATTTTAAAGCCGAATTCAGGTTTGTTTTTGAAAGTTGAAACTACTTGATTGTTCTCTTTTCCACCAGCCACTAAATCATCATCAGGAATATTGGGTAGAACAGCTAAAAAATCATTTATTTTGTTTTCAAGTTCTTTGAGTAAAACCTCGTTATTTTTGTTTTTTTCATCTAAATCCTTCACTTTTGCAAAGATTTCACCGATATTTCCGCCTTCTTTTTTAACTATTGGGACAGATTTAGAAAGACGGTTTTGTTCCGCCTTATTCGCCTCGACTTGGATCAACAGTTCTTTGCGTTTAACATCCCAAGACAAAAGTTCTTTAAAATCTGTTTCCCAACCTTTTTTAAATAAACTCTTTCTAATTTTTTCAGCATTTTCGCGAATCAGATTAATGTCTAACATAGACTAACCTCCAATTTTCTTCTTCCGTTTTAATTCTTGTTCATAAATCCAGTTTAATCGTTCTCCGATAGTCGTTAAAGAGGCTTTCTTCACCTTATCATAAGTCGTTAGGGTAGTAGAATGGAGTTTCCCATCTAAAAAATCTTTAGTTAGAGAAACAATTGTTTCGCTAAATTTTGCAATATAGCCGTTTTCTCCATCGGTTAAAAAACCGGGGAACAAAGCTTGTTCTCGAACGATTAATTGACATTTGGCCGCCATCGCTTCCATCAAAGAAACGAATCCGGCCTTTTTATATCCCGGAAGCATGAAGATCTCAGCGTTTAGCAATGCAGAATGATAGATATCAAAAGGTACCATTTGATTAAACTTAACATTTTTAGGTGCTTTTTTGATCAACCCTTTGATTTTGCTGTTTGCCCTGATTTTAGATTGAGAATGACCAAAGAAATAAAATAGGGCGTTTGGGCATTTGTTTCCTGCACTGATAAAAGCGTTGATTCCTTCTAATGAATCATATTCTCCAACAGCGACGACGAGTTTTTTGTTTTTCTCTTCTCGGAAGTATCGATAAAACAAATCCTTTTCTTCCTCTTTTTCATAATCAAAAATCGAGAGATTAATTCCTGGAGGAACGACAGAAATTCTATTTTTTACCCCGTTGCTAATCAATAAATCTCGCGCAGATTCACACGGAACTAAAACGTGTGAAGCGCGGTTTAAAAATTTAACATCTTTAGAAAGAATTGTGTTTATAATTTCTCCGTCTTTATATTTAAAATCTAAAAAAGAAGCGTTTGGATCATTTTCACACATTAAGGCGCTGACGATGATGGGTGCGTTTTTTTCTTCTGCGTCCATAAAGAATCCTTCTTCTTTAGAAGAAACGAGGTGGACGACATCGTAATTATCTAGTGGATAATCAGTCGATGAAACATCCACTAATTCGAGCGCATCTTTAATCGATTTATTAAGACGCGCACTCTCAAAATTGTCTTTATGAATATTTGGTTTACGGGAAATTAAAACCTTCATAATCCCTCAACTATTCTTCGTCGTTAGAATTTTTATCTTTTTCGTGTGACAAATCGATTGGAGCATCATCATCACCAGTGATGTTTTCTTCTTGGTTGATGTTTTCTTCTTCGGCGAGTTCGTCGAATTCTTCTTCACCTTCTTCAAGATGATCAACAATTGCAATTGAAGCAACACGTTGTTTGCCTTCTAATTTAATAATTCGAACTCCTTGCGTATTTCTGCCTGCGATTTTCACCTGACTAAGCGGAGTCCGAATGACGATTCCGGCTAAGGTGATCACGAGCAAATCTTCAACACCATCTACAGCAGAAATATTGACGAGCGTTCCGACTTTTTCATTAGATTTAATCGTCAACACTCCTTTTGTTCCGCGTTTCGTCAAACGATAATCTGCAAACTCTGACATCTTTCCAGAACCTTTATCGGTAATTGCAAGAATGTATTTGCCTTCAAGTGAAGAGGTGACGCCGATGACTTTAGCGCCATCGGAAACGTTCATTCCTTTGACACCTGCAGCCGTTCTTCCCATCGGACGAACGTCTTGCTCGTTGAATTTAACCATTTTGCCATTATCGGCTGCAATTCCTAAAAGTGTATCGCCATCTGTGCATTTTACGTCGAGTAGCATGTCGCCTTCTTTAAGACCGATTGCAATTTTTCCGTTTTGACGGATGGACGCGAATTCTTTAATAGCAGTTCGTTTGACAATCCCATTTACTGTCACAAAGAAAAGGTAACGATCCTCTCCATAGGCATCAACAGGAATAATCGCCTTAACATGTTCGTTTTGATCGACATTTAACAAGTTGACGACCGGGATTCCTTTGCTGTTGCGACCGAATTCAGGTACTTGATATCCGCGAATTCGATAAACTTTACCAAAATCAGTAAAGAACAATAAATCCGTGTGTGTTTTAGTAAAGAGCATCACATCGACAACGTCATTTTCATTTGTCATCATTCCTCTTACACCTCGACCACCTCGGTTTTGGGCTTTAAAGATATCTGATGGAAGACGTTTAACGTATCCACTTCTTGTCAAAGTGACGACAATATCTTTAACCGGAATTAAATCTTCATCATCAATAGTCGCTAATTCATCGGAAATAACCGTTCGACGTTTATCGGCGAACCTAGCCTTGACTTCTTCTAATTCTTTAATGATTACTTCAATGATATTTTCACGATCTTTTAAGATGAATTTATCTCTTTGAATGTTGAGTTCAAGTTGAGCTTTTTCAGCTTCTAATTTTTGAGTTTCAATTCCAGTGAGACGTCTGAGACTCATTCCCATAATCGCTTGAACTTGAGGATCGCTTAAATTAAATTTTTCAATCAATGATTTTATCGCCGCTTCAGGAGTAGCGCTTGCTTTGATGATGTCCACGATTTCATCGATGTTATCGTGACAGATCAAAAGTCCTTCGACAATGTGAAGACGGTCTTCGTCTTTTTTAAGTAAGAATTTAGTTCTTCTTTCAATGACTTCGACTTGGAAATTCAAATACGCTCTCAACATCTCGGTAATCGGGAGAATTTTTGGTGCTCCCTCAATAAGACAAAGATTGATAATTCCATAACTCGTCTGCAACTGTGTGTTCTTATAAAGTTGGTTCAAAATGACTTCGGGAACAACATCGCGGCGGAGCTCGATGACGACACGAATTCCTTCTTTGTTGGATTCGTCTCGAATATCAGTAATCCCGTCTATTATTTTATCTCGCACGAGATTTGCCATGTTTTCGATCATATTCGCTTTGTTTACTTGATAAGGAATTTCGGTGATAATAATGCGTGATTTGCCTCGTTCGGCTTCTTCGATTTCCGCTTTGGAGCGAATGACAATCGAACCATTTCCTCTTGAATATGCGTCTCTGATTCCTCGGCGGCCTAAAATGATTCCGCCGGTTGGGAAATCTGGCCCGTGAATATAATTTTCTTCGATTTCTTCTGGAGTGATTTCTGGGTTTCTTGCCAGTGCAATAACACCATCGATAACCTCTCCTAAGTTATGAGTAGGAATGTTGGTCGCCATTCCAACCGCAATTCCGTTAGATCCGTTGACAAGTAAGTTTGGAAAGCGTGCTGGCAAAACCACAGGCTCGATTTCAGTGCCGTCATAGTTATCGACAAAATCAACTGTATCGCAATTGATATCTCTTACCATTTCTAAGGCGAGTTTTGCCATTCGAGCTTCGGTATATCGCATCGCCGCGGCTTCATCGCCATCTACTGAACCGAAGTTTCCGTGTCCATCTACCAATGTGTTTCTCATTGAAAATGGTTGGGCCAATCGGACGAGAGTTTGATAAATCGCTGAGTCCCCATGCGGGTGATATTTACCCATTACGTCACCGACGATTCTCGCACATTTTTTGTATGGTTTATCCGGTTGCATCCCCGCTTCGTTCATTCCATAAATGATTCTTCGATGCACAGGTTTTAAGCCGTCTCTTGCATCTGGAATTGCACGCGAAACAATGACGCTCATCGCATAATCGAGAAACGAACTTTGAACTTGCTTAACGATTTCAGTATCTTGCATGCCGGCGACAATTCCATCTTCGATTTGATGGATTTCGTCCTCATCAACTTCTTCAATACTGTCTAAGTTTTCTTCTTCTAAAACTTTCTTTTCTTTTTCGTCTGCCATCTTGTTCTCCTTTCTAGACATCGAGGTTCTTCACGAATTTAGCATTAGCGTGAATGAACTCTTTGCGCGGATCGACGTTATCACCCATCAAGTCTGTAAATACTTGTTCGGCTTTAATCGCGTCTTCCATTTTGACATTGAGCATTTTACGGGTTTCAGGATTCATCGTAGTATCCCATAGTTGCCCTTCGTCCATTTCACCAAGACCTTTGTAGCGTTGGAACGGATAACCAGGTCTTAGGTTGAGTTGTTTTTTAAGCGCTTCTAATTGTTCGTCGTTATAGCAATAAAAAGTTTTGTGGTTGTATTCAACCTTATACAAAGGTGGTTGTGCAATGTAAATGTGACCTTGTTCGAGCAAAGGTCTCATAAAACGATAGAAGAAAGTGAGTAATAAAATTCGAATGTGAGAACCGTCGACGTCAGCGTCGGTCATGATGACGACTTTGTGATATCGAATTTTTTCAACATCAAATTCTGGGTCGATTCCTCCTCCGATCGCGGTGATCATGTTTCCAATTTCCGCGTTTGCAAAAATTCTCTTCGCCTGAGCTTTTTCGACGTTTAAAATCTTTCCACGTAGTGGAAGGATTGCTTGTGTTTCACGGTTTCTTCCGTTTTTAGCCGAACCTCCTGCAGAGTTACCTTCAACGATAAAAAGTTCACACTCTTCTGGTTTTCTGCTGGAACAATCCGCTAACTTTCCAGGAAGGGTCGTAATATCTAAAGCCCCTTTACGACGAATGTTTTCCCGAGCGTTTCTCGCTGCGAGTCGAGCGTTCGCTGCCATGACAATTTTATCCATGATAATTCGAGCGGTTTTTGGGTTTTCCATTAGGAAGCGATCGAGTTGTTCGCCGACGATTTGTGAGACGATTTTTCGGACTTCGGGATTTCCTAGTTTGGTTTTGGTTTGCCCTTCATATTGAGGATTTGGATGTTTAACCGAAATGATCGCGGTCAAACCTTCTTTGATATCGTCATATGATAAATTTTCTTCGTTTTCTTTTAAGAATTTGTTGGCACGTGCATAGTTGTTGACAATTCGCACCATTGCGAGTTGAAATCCGGTTTCGTGCATTCCGCCTTCGTGAGTGTTGATATTGTTACAGAAACTGAAAATGTTTCCGCTATACCCGTCGTTATATTGAATCGCGGCTTCGACATAGACATGGTTTTCTTCGTTTTCCACCGCTTCGCGACCTTCACAATAAATGACTTCTGGGAAAATCGCAGTTTTGTGATGGTTGATGAAAAGAACGTATTCTTTAATTCCGCCTTCGTAGCGGAACGACTCGGTTATTCTCTCGTCGCCCCGATCATCGTTAACAGTAATTCTTAAACCGCGATTCAAATACGCCATTTGACGGACGCGGTCTCTGATAATCGTGTAATCGAATTCGTTTGTTTCGGTAAAAATAGTCGGATCTGGTTTAAAAGTGACAATTGTCCCGGTTTTATCAGTATCTCCGATTCTTTCAAGGTGACCGACGATATGCCCGCCGTTTTCAAATTTTTGATAATAGACGCCTTCGTTTTTATGAACATAGACTTCTAACCATTCAGATAAGCCGTTGACAACCGAGGCTCCGACTCCGTGAAGACCTCCGGAAACTTTATAGCCGCCTCCGACTCCGAATTTACCTCCGGCGTGCAA
>Ga0265293_10008252_pt1 | contig 15536 bp, 15 predicted proteins | sample Munlanlewell138R_FD_192505 | JGI IMG/M metagenome (GOLD analysis project Ga0265293, IMG submission 192505) | Leachate microbial communities from a municipal landfill in Southern Ontario, Canada - Leachate well 138R | ecosystem: Engineered > Solid waste > Landfill > Unclassified | place: Canada...
GCATGATCGCCTGGAACTCGCGGTCGCGCGCCTGCTTGGCGGAGCCGCCGGCGGAATCACCCTCCACCAGGAACAGCTCGGTGCGCCCCGTATCGTCGGAGGTACAGTCCGCCAGTTTGCCCGGCAGCGCCGGCCCGCTGGTAACCTTCTTGCGCACCACCTTCTTGCCGGCGCGCAGCCGGATCTGGGCGTTGGCGATGGCGAGCTGGGCGATGCGCTCACCCAGTTCGGTGTGCTGGTTCAGCCACAGGCTGAAGCCGTCCTTGACCACGCCAGAGACGAAGGCCGCACACTCGCGCGAGCCCAGGCGCTCCTTGGTCTGGCCCGAGAACTGCGGATCGGCGAGCTTCACCGAAAGGATGTAACTGCAGCGGTCCCAGACATCCTCGGGGGTGACACGCACGCCGCGCGGCAGCAGATTGCGAAACTCGCAGAACTCACGGATCGCCTCGGTGAGGCCCGTGCGCAGACCATTCACATGGGTACCGCCCTGCGTCGTCGGGATGAGGTTCACGTAGCTCTCGCCGACCAGCTCACCACCCTCCGGCAGCCACACGACCGCCCACTGCGCGGCCTCACGGTTGCCGACGAGGTTGCCGACGAACGGCTCCTCCGGCAGCCGTTCGGCACCGGCCAGTGCATCGACCAGGTAATCGCGCAGGCCGCCCTCGTAATACCACTCCTCGCGCTCGCCGCTGGCCTCGTCGTGGAACAGCACGCGCAGCCGCGGGCACAGCACTGCCTTGGCGCGCAGCACATGCTTCAGCCGCGGGATGGAGAATTTCGGTGAGTCGAAATAGCTTGGATCAGGCCAGAAGCGCACGCTGGTCCCGGTGTTCTGCCGGCCGACGGTGCCGATCTCCGTCAGCTCGGCGATCTTCTCGCCGCTGGCGAAGGCGATATGGTATTCCTTGCCGCCACGCCGCACCCACACATCGAGCCGCTTCGACAGCGCATTGACCACCGACACGCCGACACCGTGCAGGCCGCCGGAGAACTGGTAGCTCTTGGCGGAGAACTTACCGCCGGCGTGCAGGCGCGTGAGAATTACCTCGACACCGGGCACGCCCTCTTCAGGATGGGTATCCACCGGCATACCACGGCCGTCGTCACGCACCTCCAGCGAGCCATCCTTGTAGACCGTCACCTCGATGCGTTTCGCATGGCCGGCGATGGCCTCGTCGACGCTGTTGTCGATGACTTCCTGGGCCAGATGGTTGGGGCGTGTGGTATCGGTATACATGCCCGGGCGCTTGCGCACCGGGTCCAGGCCGCTGAGTACTTCGATGGCGGAAGCGTCGTAATTGGAAGTCATATCAACTCAAAAATCTGTTTGTCACGGAAGTACACGGAAAAACACGGACAAGATCATAGGTTCCACACAACCGGCCAAGTCACCCGCCAGGTGCCGAGGCAGAGCTTCACGACGTGGTTTCATTGCTGTGCCTTCCGTGTGCTTCCGTGGCTGAAATGGTTTCTTCAGGCTCAATGGAAGCGATCATCGGAGGGCAGACCGTAGCGCATGCGCCTGAGCATCTCCGCCCGACGCAGCGTACCCATGGCGGGATCACAGAGATAATAGCGGTACAGACGTTCGCGGTAGCGCTCGACGCCGAGATTGCGGATCGGCGCCCACTCTCCACCCTCGATGGTGCGCCAGGTGCCGGCGCTGTCGCCATAGGCATAGGTGCGCCATTCTCGCGTCGAACAGCGGATGCCCTCGTAGAAGAGATTCTCGCTGCCACCGGGTGCCCGCAGCAGCATGACATAGCGGACCACGCCGTCCTCACCGATGACCAGTGAGGGCTCGTCGATGGACATTTCCAGACGGGAGCCGGCGATCTGCAGCGGCACACTCACATAGTGCTGGCCGTCGGGATAAGGCGGCAACTCGACCGCCTGTTCCTTCCAGGGCTCACGCTCGACGAACGGGATCTGCGGACCTTCCTCGGCCGGCACGGACACCGGCAGCAACACGCCCAGACTGACGGCTGCCACACCGACCAGACGGATGAGGGATGAACGCTGGAAGCTGAGAATTGCCGTATCTCCTCTTGGCAGGAAGCCGGCATTCTAAGAGGGATTGCGGGCGGCCACAATCGGGAGGGGGGGGCCGATGGTGGATGGACCAAGCCATCGGCCACGGAAACACACGGAACATAATCCCCCAAACCTTGCATGCCATGCATGTGGATTCTTCAGCAGCAGCCTCTTCCGTGCAGTTCTGGAGCCAACGATGACTCAAGAGAGACTCGGCGCGGTGCTCGCGGGCTGGAATCAGCCTGATGGTGGGATTTACCGCAAATATCCTGTTCGTGCCTTTCCCGTAGCGAACCCGGGACTCACGCCAGATCTGCCAGCAGCGAGGCCCGCACCCCGTTGGGGATTGCCGCGACGTCATGCTGGTACTCGGGATGGTCGATACCCATGCCAATAGCGGCACCCTGTCTGGCGGCCGCGACCATGGCCGGCGTGAGTTCGAAACGCATGAAGTGGACGGCCGAGGTCTTCTCCGTGTCCGCACGCTCCAGGTCCTCGTCTGCAATGGCATAGACGGGCTCGGCGTCGCCCACCCGCACCCAGACACGGTCCTCAATGCCGACCAGACGGGCCAGCGCCCGCCGCCGCTCGGTCTCGTCCGGCACCTCGATCATGAAGGTCGCCTTCCAATTGCTGCCGTCGGGAATGAGCGAGTTGTAGGTATCCAGCTCATCCTGGATGCCGGCGGCCTCGAAGATGCGCTCCACGCGCAGCATCTCCTGGACCTGATACTGCATGGTCAGGCGATCCTCGAAATACAGCGTGGCCAGCGGCCCGATGGCCACCTTACGGTCGCGCTTGTGGGCGAGTACGCGGGCGCGGAACTCGCTGCGTACCTCGGCGTACTTCTCCAGGCTGTAGAGATCTTCTCGGGTCAGTTTCGCGGCACTCATGATGGGCTCCGGTCTTTGGCAGCAGCGTAGGGTGCGTCGAGGCGCAGCCTGACGCACCGTGGATGTCGGTCGGTCTGTCTGGTGCGCGCTCTGCGCCGCCACGCACTCCACGCGCCTACAGGCCGTAGGCATACCGCAGCAGCGTCAGCGGATGTTCGGGCGCACGGCCGTCGCGCAGACCGTTCTCGATCTGATGCCCGGCCATGGGGCAATCACTGCTGTAGTGATCGGCATTCGCCTGGGTCACCCGCTTGACCACCGGTTTGCAGATCTGCATTGAGACCTCGTGGAACTCGCGCTTCACCGCGTAGGTGCCGTCGTGGCCCGAGCAACGCTCGATGGTCTGGATCTGTGTCTCCGGCACCAGTGCCAGCAGCTCGCGGGTCTTCAGGCCGATGTTCTGCACCCGCAGATGGCAGGCCACGTGATAGGCCACGGTACCGAGTGGATGCTTGAAATCCGTCTTCAGCTTGCCGTGCCGGTGGCGCAGCATCAGATACTCGAACGGGTCGTAGATGTTGTCGCGCACCCGGGCGACGTCGGCGTCGTCGGGGAACAGCAGCGGCAGCTCCTGCTTGAACATCAGCACGCAGGAGGGTACCGGTGCGACGATATCCCAGCCGGTGTCGATGAGTTCGAGCAGCTGCGGGATATTGACGTCCTTGGCAGCGGCCACGGCCTCGAAATCCCCGAGCTCCAGCTTGGGCATGCCGCAGCAACGCTCCTTGCCGACCGCCCGCATGGGGATGTCGTTGTGCTCGAACACGGCGACCAGATCGGCGCCGATCTGCGGTTCGTTGTAGTTGCCGTAGCAGGTCGTGAACAGTGCCACCTTACCGCGGGTGGGTCCGGCCGCCTGCGGCTCGACGGCCTTGGGCCGATGACCACGCAGGCGCTTGCGCAGCGTGGCGCTGTGATATTCGGGCAGGATCGCTTCCGGGTGCACGCCCAGCACCTTGTCCAGCAGCACACGCGCCGGCCGGGACCGGTTGGCCGCGTTGACCACCTGTGCCACCACCGGGATACCGGCGAGCGAGCCGACCAGGTCGGTGGAGGTCAGCAGCTTATCGCGGCCGCGCACCTTACCCTGACGGGACTTGACCGCCTTGGCACGCAGCATCAGATGCGGGAAGTCGACGTTCCATTCATGCGGCGGCACGTAGGGACACTTGGTCATGAAGCACAGGTCGCACAGGTAGCAGTGATCGACCACCGCCCAGTAGACCGGCCGCGCGACGCCGTCGAGCTCCAGCGTGTCCGAGGCGTCGATGGCGTCGAACAGTGTCGGAAACGCGTTGCAGAGGTTGAAGCAGCGCCGGCAACCGTGGCAGATGTCGAATACCCGCTCCAGCTCCTTGAACAGGTCCGCCTCGTCGTAGAAGGCCGGGTTACGCCAATCCAGGGCGTGTCGCTGCGGCGCTTCGAGACTACCTTCGCGTGTGGGCATAAATTCAGGTCCTAGGTTCTAGGCTCTAGGTCCTAGGTGCGAAGTAAGGGTTTTGCCTCGTCCCTAGCACCTAGACCCTAGTACCTGGTTTATTTATCCAACTGATCCAGCGCCTTCTGGAAGCGGTTGGCGTGGGAGCGCTCGGCCTTGGCCAGGGTCTCGAACCAGTCCGCGATCTCATCGAAACCTTCCTCGCGCGCACCCTTGGCCATGCCGGGATACATGTCGGTGTACTCGTAGGTCTCGCCCGCAATGGCGGCCTTCAGATTGTCCGCGGTGCCGCCGATCGGCAGGCCGGTGGCAGGGTCACCCACCGCCTCCAGGTATTCCAGGTGGCCATGCGCGTGCCCGGTCTCGCCTTCGGCGGTGGAGCGGAACACGGCCGCGACGTCGTTATAGCCCTCGACGTCGGCCTTGGATGCGAAATAGAGATAGCGGCGGTTGGCCTGGGACTCGCCCGAAAACGCGGCCTTGAGGTTCTCTTCGGTCTTACTGCCCTTCAGATTTGCCATGGTGATGTCCTCCTGAAAAATTCGGCGGCGGGCCGGTGCCCGGAACCAGATTTAGACTTTGTCTAAACTCCGTACAGATTCTAGGCACCCCCCTCCACAGTGTCAACCACAGCCGCCCAGGGTTGTCGGGGGTTGCCGCGGGGGTTGCCGCGGGGGTTGCCGCGAAGGCCATCGACTCTACCCCGCGGACTGCAGCGAGACAACTGCCGACCGGGGCCTGTTCACAGCCAAATGGCTGACAGGGCTTGCTTCCGGACACTGTCGGGGTAGCGCGTTGACCGGTCTCGCCGAGCGGGGTACCGTAGGCGCCTGCCGTCATCCCGGACCCCCGATCTTGGCCAAGAAACGCAGCGAAACGCCCCCCTTCGAGCAGTCACTCCAGGAACTGGAGGGGCTGGTGGAGAAGATGGAACAGGGCGACCTCAGCCTGGAAGCCGCCCTGGCCTCCTTCGAGCGTGGCATCCAGCTCATGCGCACCTGCCAGGAGGCGCTGACCCAGGCCGAGCAGAAGGTCGAGCAACTGCTCCGACAGGGTGAAACGGAGCAGATCGTGCCCTTCGAAGGCGACGATGCCTGAGGTGGACAACCGCACGGCGACAACTCCGCTGGCGGCATTCTCCGCGACCCACCTGCGGCGGGTCGAGGCCGCCCTGGACCGTTGTCTGCCTGCCGGCGACACCCACCCCGCGCGCCTGCACCAGGCGATGCGTTATGCCGTGCTCGGCGGCGGCAAGCGCATCCGACCACTGCTGACCTACGCCGCCGGTGCGGCCCTGGACGCGCCCGACGCACGCCTGGATGCACCGGCCTGTGCGGTCGAACTCATCCACGCCTACTCGCTGGTGCACGACGACCTGCCGGCCATGGACGACGACGATTTGCGGCGCGGGCGACCGACCTGCCATCGCGCATTCGACGAGGCCACTGCGATCCTCGCCGGCGACGCCTTGCAGACCCAGGCCTTTCACGTCCTTGCCCACGCTCCGGAGCTGGATGTTGCGCCGACGATCCGCCTGCGCATGATCGATACCCTGGCGGTGGCCTCCGGTTCGCGCGGCATGGCCGGGGGGCAGGCCATTGATCTCGCCGCAGTCGGTCAGACCCTGGATATCGCCCAGCTCGAGGATATGCATATCCACAAGACCGGTGCGCTGATCCGTGCCAGCGTGCTGCTCGGCGCCCTGTGCGTGGACCGGCCGGACGAGGCCCGTCTGGACCGGCTGGACCGGTATGCCAAATGCATCGGTCTGGCCTTCCAGATCCAGGACGACATCCTCGATATGGTCGGCGACACCGCCACCCTGGGCAAAGTCGCCGGCGCCGACAGCGCCCGCGACAAACCCACCTATCCCGCCCTGCTCGGTCTGGATGGCGCCCGCCGGCGCGCCGCTGAACTGCACGCCGCTGCCCACACGGCGCTGGCCGGCTTCGGCCCCGAGGCCGAGCCCCTGCGCGGTCTGGCCGACCTCATCGTGCAACGGGGGCGCTGAGTGGCCCGGGGCGACCGATCCCTGATCGACACCCCTGATCGACACCCCTGATCGGCCTCGGATCAACGCCTGATCAACCCCTGAATCAATCCGGGGTCACACCCCCCAACGACCCGGCCATTGTCTGCACCGAAAAGCCGCATCCGACACGACACCCACCGGGCAGGCCCGGACGCGGGTACACACCTCCATAACAGGCACCCCGACACCCGCAAGCGCATCCGTACTGCCCTATTAAAGTCTTTTGTTTCAGTAGTTTTCGTGTGCTTTCGGGGCTGGAATGGTTTTTATAGTTTGAATGTGCCTGCGCCACCCGGGATAATGTCCGGTTCCAGTGGTGTACACAGCTCATGACCGGCCCCAAGCCCTTTCCCCTACTCGACCAGATCGACACCCCCGACCAGTTGCGGCAGCTCGCCGAGGCCCAACTGCCGGTGCTGGCGCACGAACTGCGGGAGTTCCTGATCCAGAGCGTCAGCCGTACCGGCGGGCATCTGGCCGCAGGCCTTGGCACCGTGGAGCTGACCATCGCCCTGCACTATGTCTACGACACCCCCGCTGACCGGCTGGTCTGGGATGTCGGCCACCAGAGCTATCCGCACAAGATTCTCACCGACCGGCGTGCGCGCATGGCGACGCTGCGCCAGCAGGGCGGGCTCGCGGGTTTCCCCAAGCGCGACGAAAGCCCCTATGACGCCTTTGGCGTCGGCCATTCCAGCACCTCCATCAGCGCGGCGCTGGGCATGGCCATCGCCATGGCACGTGCCGGCAACGAGGGCAAGGCCGTCGCCATCATCGGCGACGGCGCCATGACCGCCGGTATGGCCTTCGAGGCACTCAACCACGCCGGTGATCTGGATGCGAACCTGCTGGTGATCCTCAACGACAACGACATGTCGATCTCGCCGAATGTCGGCGCGCTGTCGAACTACTTCGCGCGGGTGCTGTCGGGCCGCGCCTATGCGTCCATGCGCGAGCGCGGCAAGAAGGTGCTGGAGGCGCTGCCGCCGGTACGCGAACTCGCGCGCCGTGCCGAGGAGCACATGAAGGGCATGGTCGTGCCCGGCACGCTGTTCGAGGAGATGGGCTTCAACTACCTCGGCCCCATCGATGGCCACGATCTGCCCAGCCTGGTGAAGACGCTGCGGAATGTGCGCGCACTGTCCGGCCCGCAGCTGCTGCACGTGGTCACCCGCAAGGGCAAGGGCTATGCGCCGGCCGAGGCTAATCCCTGCGCCTTCCACGGTGTGAACAAATTCGACCCGACGACGGGCACGGCGCCGCCGGCCGCCAGTAGCGGACCGACCTACACCGAGGTCTTCAGCGACTGGGTGTGCGCCATGGCCGAGCACGACCCGTCGCTGGTCGCGATCACGCCGGCGATGCGTGAGGGCTCGGGTCTGGTCGCGTTCTCGGAACGCTTTCCGCAGCGCTATTTCGATGTCGGCATCGCCGAACAGCACAGCGTGACGTTGGCCGCCGGACTCGCCTGCCAGGGCCTGCATCCGGTGGTGGCGATCTATTCCACCTTCCTGCAGCGTGCCTACGACCAACTGATCCACGACGTCGCCCTGCAGAATCTGCCCGTCACCTTCGCCATCGATCGCGCCGGTCTGGTCGGCCCCGACGGCCCCACCCACGCCGGCAGCTTCGATCTATCCTATCTGCGGTGTGTACCCAACCTGGTCGTCATGGCGCCGGCCGACGAGAACGAGTGCCGGCGCATGCTGTGCACCGCACAGCGCCACCCGGGACCGGCGGCGGTGCGTTATCCGCGCGGCCGCGGTCCGGGCGTGCCCATCGACGCGGCCCTGGAACCGCTGCCGCTGGGCCGCGCCGAACTGCGCCGCCAGGGCCGGCAGATCGCCCTGCTCGCCTTCGGCAGCATGGTGGCACCGGCCGAGCAGGTCGCGGAGCGACTCGACGCCACCCTGGTGAACATGCGTTTCGTGAAGCCGCTGGACACGGTCCTGCTGCAGAAGCTCGCCGCCAGTCATGCGGACTTCGTCACCATCGAAGAGAACGCGGTCGCGGGCGGTGCCGGCAGCGCCGTGAACGAATGGCTGGCCGCGCAGGGACTGGCCGTGCGGATGCTGAATCTGGGTCTGCCGGACTGCTTCATCGAGCACGGCGGCCGGGAACAGCTGCTGGCCGGCTGCGGACTGGATGCGGCCGGTATCGAGGCCGCCATCCGCCACCACCTGGGTGAGCCGGACGCGTCCGGCCCGGGGGCCGTCGATTGTGTCGACGGGGTCAGTCGCCTAATATCTTAGTTGTTTACTCAGGAATTACCCCACGTGGCCGGTAGCTATACCCTCAAAGTACTGACCGAGTTCGCCGCTGCGCACACCCTGCGCGACTATCCGGGCGCCTGTGCGCGCATGCATGGCCACAACTGGAAGGTGGAGGTGGAAGTGGTCGCACGCGCCCTCGACGCAGTCGGTATGGGCGTGGATTTCAAGGTCATCAGAAACGCCGCACGCACCATCGGTGACCGCCTCGACCACCGCTACCTGAACGATCTGGCGCCGTTCACCGAGATCAATCCGACCGCCGAAAACATCGCGGCGTATTTCTACCGCGAACTGGCGCAGGCCCTGAACGACGACCGTATCCGGGTCCACTCGGTCACCCTGTGGGAGACCGACCGCGCCTGCGTCCGCTATGCCGAGGAAGCCGCATGAGCCAGCCCACACCGATCAACCGCCCCCCTGCAGCAACGGCCGTCGAGATGTCCGAGGAGATGCCCGGGGAGATGCCCGGGGAGATGGAAGACGTGCAGGCCCGCGTCGACACGCGCCACATCGCCATCGATAAGGTGGGCATCAAGGACATCCGCCACCCGGTGCGCGTCGCCGACCGTTCCGGCGGCGAGCAGCACACCATCGCCACCTTCAACATGTACGTGAACCTGCCCCACAACTTCAAGGGCACGCACATGTCACGCTTCGTGGAGATCCTCAACCGCCACGAGCGCGAGGTCACCGTGCAGTCCTTCAAGGAGATGCTCGCGGAGATGGCCGAGCTCCTGGAGGCCGAGGCCGGGCATATCGAGATGCGCTTCCCGTATTTCGTCAACAAGGCCGCGCCGGTGTCCGGGGTGCAGAGTCTGATGGATTACGACGTCACCTTCATCGGCGAGATCCGCAACGGTGAGCCGCGGATGAACATCAAGGTCGTGGTGCCGGTCACCAGCCTGTGTCCCTGCTCCAAGAAGATCTCCGCCCGCGGTGCGCACAACCAGCGCTCGCATGTCACCATCGACGTGCGCACCCGGGAATTCATGTGGATCGAGGAGCTCATCGACATCGTCGAGCAGGAGGCCTCCTGCGAGCTCTACGGACTGCTCAAACGCCCCGACGAAAAGTACGTCACGGAACGCGCCTACGACAACCCCAAGTTCGTCGAAGACATGGTACGCGACGTCGCCGCCCGCCTGAACGCTCACGAGCGTATCGGTGCCTACGTGGTCGAGGCAGAAAACTTCGAGTCCATCCACAATCACTCCGCGTACGCGATGATCGTGAACGACAAGGATGGGGAGTGAGGCGTGAGGCGTGAGGCGTAAAAGATAAACCCCTTTTTAGCCACGGAAGCACACGGAAATACACGGAAAAGGGCTATTGTAAAATCCCAGCAAGCAAGCTGCCCGGTTACCACCTGGGCTTTTACATGTAAGGTCTCATCAGTTGGTCCCGAGAGGGCTTTGCAATAGTATTTTTTCCGTGTATTTCCGTGTGCTTCCGTGGCCAAAAATCATTGGGTTTTACGCCTCACGCCTCACGCCTCACGCCTAACGCCTCCCCGCTAAACGAACGGTGCTAGCAGCAGCAGTGTCAGTGCCGCCGCGATGCCGGCGGCCAGGTCGTCGAGCATGATCCCCAACCCACCGTGGACGTGGCGGTCGAGTACGCAGATCGGCCAGGGCTTGAGGATGTCGAACAGCCGGAAGCAGATGAAGCCGGCGGCGATCCACAGCCAGCCCGGCGGCGCGAACGCCATGGTCGCCAGGTAGCCGACCACCTCGTCCCAGACAATACCTGGATGGTCGTGCACCCGAGAGCGCGCGCCGTACGCCCGCACAGCCAGATCCCCAGTACGAACGCCGCCCCCAGCACCAGCAGATAGAATAACGGTGGCAGCGTCGCGCACAACAGATAGACCGGGATCGCCGCCAGGGTGCCGGAGGTGCCGGGCGCACGCGGCACCAGCCCGCTGCCAAAACCAAGCGCCAGGAAATGGCCGGGGTCGCGTAACAGCCGCGCAGGGATGGCTGGCGGCGGGCTCATCGCGACCGTCGGCAGGCGCGGTTGCGCTCAGGTGAAATGTACATAGCCTTCCCGTTCGAGGCGAAACGCACGCCCGTCGTCGCGGACGCAGCGCAGGCCCGGCTGCGCCTCGATCACCCCGATCTCCGTCACCGCCAGTCCATCCAGGCGGGCGGCAACGGCAGCCACGTGTGCAGCGGGTACGGTGAAACACAACTCATAGTCGTCGCCGGCCGCGAGCGGCAGGCCGTGCCAGTCGGGACTACCCGCCGCCACGACCTGGCGAAAGGCCGTGGCGCGTGGCAGACGATCGACCCACACGGTCGCACCGACAGCGCCCGCCGTGAGCACATGACCGAGATCTGCGGCCAGACCGTCGGAGATATCGATGGCCGCACTGGCCAGACCGCGCAGCGCCACGCCCGCCGCCACGCGTGGCTCCGGCCGGCGCAGGCGCGCCAGCAGCGCGGGCCAGGGTTCCACATCGGCGGCACCGCCGGCCTGCAGGTGCCGCAGCGCCACCCCGGCAGCACCGAGCGTTCCGGTCACGAAGATGCGATCGCCCGGCCGCGCACCGGCACGCCGCAGGGCCTGGCCGGCCGGCACGGTGCCCATGATCTGTACCGATACCGTCAGCGGTCCACGGGTGGTATCGCCGCCGATCAGCTCGACCTGGAAACGCTCGGCCAAGGCGAAGAAGCCGTCCGCGAAACCGGCCACCCAACCCTCGTCCGCCCGCGGCAGCGTCAACGCCAGCGTCGCCCAGCGCGGGTCCGCACCCATTGCCGCCAGATCGCTGAGATTGACCGCGAGCGCCTTGTGGCCGATGTCGGCCGGCGCGGTGTCGGGCGGGAAGTGTACGCCCGCCACCAGCGTATCCACCGCGACCACCAGCGACTCGCCTGCCGGCACGTCCACCACGGCCGCGTCGTCACCGATGCCGAGCGCGACGTCATCGCGCCGGTGGGCCTGCGCGGCGAAGTAACGGTCGATGAGGGAGAACTCGGCGAGCGGCATGGGGGTTCTTCGCGGTTGAAAACGATTAACCACAAAGGACACCAAGGACACGAAGGAAATTCATCAACGCATGCGGAACGAAGCGTCCTCCCCTTGATGGGGACGACCGGGGGAGGGTGCGACACGTTCCGACAGCCTCCTCACCCCGGCTCCCTCCCGCAAGGAAGAGGGCACCCTCGCTTTTACATTGATTGGAGATTTTCCTTGGTGTCCTTGGTGTCCTTGGTGGTTGAAACAGACCCGACCTCAAATCAGCCGCGCATCTCCACGGCACGCAGGTCGCGCGCGAGTCGATCGAGCGCCGCGTTGACGAAGGTATGGCCCTGCTCGGCACCGTACTTCTTGGTCAGCGCCACGGCCTCATTGAGCACGACACGGTAGGGTACATCCAGACATTGCTGCAGTTCGAAGGCGGCGACACGCAGCATGGCGCGCTCGACGGGATCGACCTCGTCCAGCGGCCGCGCCAGCACCGGTGCGAGCAACGCGTCCAGCGTGGCGTGACCCTGTACCACGCCGCGCACCAGCACCTCGAAATACTCCGTGTCGGCACCGCGGTTGTCCGCGTCGGTCAGGAACTGGGCCAGGATATCGGTCGCATCGTGCGCGGTCATCTGCCATTGATAGACCGCCTGCATGGCCAGCCGCCGCGCCTTGCTGCGCGCGGCGGCCGGGAACCGCCGGCTGGAACCCGAGACGGTGCCAGCGGCCATCAGGACTCCAACTGTTTGAGCAGGTCGATCATCTCGATGGCGGACATGGCCGCCTCGACGCCCTTGTTGCCGGCCTTGGTACCGGCGCGCTCGATGGCCTGTTCGATGCTGTCGACCGTCAGCACGCCGAAGGCGAGTGGGACGTCGAACTCCATGCCGACGCTGGCCAGGCCTTTGATGCATTCGCCGGCGACGTACTCGAAATGTGGCGTGCCACCGCGGATCACGGCACCGAGCGCAATGATGGCATCGTACTTCTTCGAAGCCGCCAGGCGCTTCGCCGCCAGCGGCATCTCGAAGGCCCCGGGCACGCGCACGATGTGCAGGTCCTGCTCCTGGGCGCCGTGGCGCTTCAGGCAGTCCACCGCACCGGCCACCAGACTCTCCACCACGAAGCTGTTGAAGCGTGCCACCAGCAACGCAAAGCGCGCCCCACGCACCTGCAACTGGCCCTCGATCTCGGTCATCTTGCTCATCAGTCGTATCCCATGTCCGTCGTTGAATTCAGTCTGTCGGCAGTTTAACCACGAAGGACACTAAGGACACGAAGGAAATTCATCAACGAATGCTGAACGATGCGTCCTCCCCTTGACGGGGAGGATAGGGGGGTGCGATGCGCTCCAGCAATCCCCTCACCCGGGCCCTCTCCCGCAAAGGGAGAGGGCGCTCTCGATTTTACATTGATTGGAGATTTTCCTTCGTGTCCTTAGTGTCCTTCGTGGTTAACTCGAAATACCCCTCACCCGCTCAGTCGCCGGACACGTATTCGACCACTTCGAGGCCGAAGCCGGTGATGGCGTGCATCTTTTTCGGGGCCGACAGCACGCGCATACGGGTGATGCCGAGGTCGGCCAGGATCTGGGCACCGATCCCGTAGGTGCGCAGCTCGGCGCGGCCAGCGCCACGCCGCGGCGGCTCGCTGTGCGGGCCGGCTTCGGCGTAATAGCGGATGCGGCGCACCAGCGAGGCGGGATCTTCCGGTTTACCGAGCACAATGATCACGCCGCTGCCCTCGCGCGCCACCCGTTCCAGTGCATGCCGCAGCGGCCAGCCGCAATCACCGGTGCGGGCACCGAGCAGATCGCACAGCGTGCCCTGCACGTGCACCCGCACCAGCACCGGCTGCTGCACGTCCGGCTCGCCGTAGACCAAGGCGAGATGCACGTCCTTCTCGATGGAGTCCTCATAGGCCACCAGCCGGAAGTCGCCGAATGCCGTCGGCAGGTCGCACGCGGCGACGCGCTCGACGGTCTTCTCATTCTCGATGCGGTAATGAATCAGATCGGCGATGGTGCCGATCTTGAGGTTGTGCTCGGCAGCAAAGCGCTCCAGATCAGGCCGTCGCGCCATACTGCCGTCCTCATTGAGGATCTCGACGATGGCCGCGGCCGGCTCCAGACCCGCCAGGCGCACCAGATCGCAACCCGCCTCGGTGTGGCCGGCACGGGTGAGCACACCGCCGGGCTGGGCCATGAGCGGGAAGATATGGCCGGGCGTGACGATGTCACCGGGCTCCGCATCGGGGGCCACCGCGGCCTGGATGGTCACCGCGCGGTCCTGCGCCGAGATACCGGTGGTCACACCGTCGGCCGCTTCGATGGATACCGTGAAATTGGTCGAGTGCGATGAGGTGTTGTCATTGACCATCAGTGGCAGGTTCAACTGCCGGCAGCGCTCGCGCGTCAGTGTCAGGCACACCAGGCCGCGGCCGTACTTGGCCATGAAGTTGATGTCCTCCGGACGCACCTTGCCCGCGGCCATGACGAGATCGCCCTCGTTCTCGCGATCCTCGTCGTCCATCAGGATGATCATCCTGCCCTGACGCAGGTCCTCGATGAGCTCTTCGACGGTGTTCAATGCCATTGCCGACTCCAAACAAACTTATGATTTACCACGAAGGACACGAAGGACACGAAGGAAAATCTTCGATCAAAATGAAAGCGAAGCTTCGATCTCCCTTCGCATGGAGTAACCCATCTCGGAGAAAGAACGCTTCTCTTGCAACAAGTATTGAACGATTTTCCTTCGTGTCCTTCGTGGTTAATACCAACCTACTCACTCCCGCGCAAAGCCGTGTGCGCGCAGGAGGTCCAGGGTGACGCCCTGTCCGCCTTCCGCCGCGGCGTCGCCGAGCAGCAGGCGCTCGAGGTAGCGGGCGATCAGGTCCACTTCCAGATTCACCCGGCGACCCGGCCGGTACTCATTGAGCGTGGTCTCGGCCAGGGTGTGCGGGACGATATTGAGTTCGAACACGTTACGTTCGACCGCATTCACTGTCAGGCTGACACCATCCACACAGATCGAGCCCTTGGCTGCGATGTAGCGTGCCAGCCCCTGCGGGGTGCGGATGCGGAGGCGCTCGGAGCGCGCATCCGAGCGGCGCTCGACGACCTCACCGACTCCATCGACATGGCCGCTGACCAGATGCCCACCCAGACGCGTGGTCGGCAGGAGCGCCTTTTCCAGATTCACCCGCGCACCCGCCTTCAGGTCACCGATGACGGTATGCGCCAGTGTCTCGCCCGAGACATCGGCCCAGAAACCATCGCCCGGCAGTTCCACGGCCGTGAGGCACACACCGCTGACCGCGATGCTGTCGCCGGGCCGCACGTCGCCGAGATCGAGTTTGCCGGTGCGCACGCGCAGGCGCAGATCGCCGCCCTGCGGCTCCAGCGCGGCGATCTCGCCGACGGCTTGTATGATGCCTGTGAACATTCTAGTGCTTGCGCACAGATGCAAGAGGCAAGAGGCAAGAGGCAAGCAATAAAACCGGCTGCGTGGAAATTTTCATGACTTGTCTCTTGCCTCTTGCCTCTTGTCTCTGATGCCAGCCGTGATGCGCCAGTCGTCACCGACCTTGCGGATATCGCGAATGTCCAGCGCGATCTTCTGCGCCATGCGCCCCAGGCCCGGCAGATGGAACAGCCCGCGCGCGGCGTCGCCGAGCAGCGTCGGCGCCAGGTAGATCATCAGTTCGTCGATCAGCCCGGCGTGCAGGAAACTACCCGCCAGCACAGCGCCGCACTCCAGCAATACCTCGTTGATGTCACGTGCCGCCAGGGTCTGCAGCACCGCTGCGAGATCGACGCCGCCCGTGCCCGCCGGCAGGGACAGTACCTCCGCACCGGCCCCTTCGAGCGCCGCGCGTGCGCCCGG
>Ga0265293_10008254_pt1 | contig 15534 bp, 13 predicted proteins | sample Munlanlewell138R_FD_192505 | JGI IMG/M metagenome (GOLD analysis project Ga0265293, IMG submission 192505) | Leachate microbial communities from a municipal landfill in Southern Ontario, Canada - Leachate well 138R | ecosystem: Engineered > Solid waste > Landfill > Unclassified | place: Canada...
GACGCAGTCGATGGCGGATATGCTCCATGTGATCAACCACTTTGGTGGAGTTGAGAACCTCAAGGGCAAAAAAGTTGCAATGACGTGGGCGTACAGCCCCTCATACGGCAAGCCCCTCTCGGTTCCCCAAGGAATTATCGGCCTCTTCACCCGCTTTGGCATGGATGTGGTCCTTGCTCACCCCGAAGGGTATAACGTCATGGGCGAAGTTGAAGAGGTGGCAAAGAAGAACGCCGAAGCAAACGGTGGTTCGTACAAGCGCGTCGATACGATGGCCGAGGCGTTCAAAGACGCTGACATCGTCTACCCCAAGAGTTGGGCTCCCTTTGCTGTGATGGAAGAGCGCACCGAGATCGTTGAGCACAACGACCAAGCTGCTCTTAAGGAACTGGAGCAACGCTGTCTCTTAAACAACGCGAAGTTTAAAGATTGGACGTGTACTGAAGAGTTAATGGCAACGACCAAAGATGGCAACGCTCTGTATATGCACTGCCTCCCCGCCGATATCACCGGTGTTTCTTGTAAAGAAGGGGAAGTCGAAGCGTCGGTCTTCAATCGCTACATCGTTCCCCTCTACAAAGAAGCAAGCTACAAACCGTACGTTATTGCGGCGATGATCTTCCTTGCTCGCTTTGAAAACCCCGCTCTCAAGCTCGAAGAGATCTTAGAAAAGGCCAAGAAGCGCGTTAAGTAAGAAGACGTGAGAGCTAAATAATCAGAGGAGCCGCAAGGCTCCTTGATTTATTTAGCGGTGCTCCACAAATTGAACTCGGACGCCCATTGGGTCTTCAACGTAGAAGAAGATAATTGTTGGTACTGGGGAGAAGGGACCTGCTACAACCGGGAAGCCTTTTGCTTTTACCTCTTCCATTTTCTGATTAACATCAGCCACTTCAAAGCCAAGGGAGATTCCTTTTCCGATCTCTTCATACGAGCCATCGCCGTGCTGAATTAATTCCACTTGGGTCTCACCATTACCCATGAACGCGATGTTCGTTCCATCGGGGTTGTGTAATTCGCTAACAACTTCAAGGCCAACAACGTCGCGGTAAAACGCCACCATTGCCTCAAGGTCATCTACGTTAATTGTAGTCCAAAGGTAGTTCATCTTCTTCCTCTTAGAATTTGGGCTATGAGATAGGCAGTACTCATCGCTGCTTGGATATTATACCCCCCACTTGGTCCATCGTAATCAAGAATTTCACCACAAAAGAAGAGATTGGGGGTAATACGTGACTCCATCGTCTTACGATTCACTTCATTTAGACTCACGCCTCCACTGGTGACCATCGCATGGGTAAAGCCCCCGGTGGTGGTGATCGTAAACTCCATTGAGCTCATAGAACGAAGAAGGGCTTTGCGCTCATCTTTGCGGAGGGTTCCAGCCTTTCTTATGGGATCGAGGTTCGTTCGCCGGCAGAGCTCTTTTGCAAGTGCATTGGGGATCCCCTCAGCACTGATAATCGTATCAAGCTGCTTCTTTGGTGAGGTGAGAATTTTCTCCTCTATTGAGGCATCGAGGAGGTGGAGGGTAATGACATCGCCTTTTTCAATGATTCGCGAACAATTCAAAATCCCCGGTCCACTGAGGCCTGTATGGGTGAAGAGAATATCTCCCTTAAAACGCTGCTTCTGCGCAGTGAATGAAATATTTGAAAGGGTTATCCCGCTCAAAGTAGCGGTATCTTCAGCGGTAACGAGGTGGACTAAGGCGGGCTTTGGAGGGGTAATTGAATGACCAAGGCTCTTTGCTAGGCTATAGCCCGAACCATCACTGCCGGTGGTTGGATAGCTCATTCCACCGGTAGCAAGGACGAGGTTAGAGGTGTGATACGTCTCCTTGGAAGTAGTAATCATAAAGTAATCCTCTTTTTTGTGGATGGTAAGGATGGTTTCATGTGTCTTAATCGTAGCTGTAATCTCACCCATAAGCGCAGCTAGGATTGTCTTGGCACGGAGTGTTGAAGGAAAGACGTGTCCATCACGTCGAATCGTCAATGGGACAAGGCGCTCTTCAAACCACGCTATGAGCGCCTGAGGGGTGAAGGATTGAAGGGCGGGGGCGAGGAAGTGCTGCATCTCTTTGGTAGGGAAGTGAGTAAGGATTTCTTTTGGCTCAAGATCGTTGGTGATATTTCCCTGTCCGCCGCCGGTAATAAGGAGTTTTCTTCCAACACTCGGGGCGTGATCGAGGAGAAGAATCTTCTGATTGGGAAGATTTGCAGCAAGGAAGAGAGCTGCGACACCACCTCCAATAATGATGAGTTCGTACTTTTCTTGGTTTACGTCCATTCGCTTCCCTTGTGTTTTTCTAATACCGAAAGTATTACTAGGGTATGAAAAAACTCTTGGTAACACCGCTTCTTTTCCTCATTGTCCTCGCCTCGGCGTTTGGGGTTGAGGCTGGTCTTGAGTTGAATGCACTCTACCACTACCACAACACCACTGTACAGTACGACAATTACTCCTACCCGCGAACAGAGCTTAAAGGCGGAGATATCGATTTTAGGGTTACCGCTAAATCGCTCTTTGATGATTCCTACGGTGTTTCATTATATGGCGGTGCAACAAAGCCTCTCGCCTACCAAGCTAATGGAGTCGACTTTCACGGTGAAGGGTGGGGGTGGTACTACGGGGCGAATAACCTTCTTCTCTTTGATCTTGGGTATATGAGCCAATTGGAGTTCGCCGTCGGCTACGATACCGCCTACCAGGATAAGGGAAGTGCTGAAGCGCGGGTTGATTCAATCCGCACTGGACTGAAGTACAACATGTACGACCGTGATGGATTCTTCTATTCACTCGGCTTTGAGGTTGTCTTTCCCTACTACGGGCGGATCATCGATTATGGAAATAGTGATTACTCCTCCCGGTGGTTTACCCGAGGAAGCGTCATCGGCATCATCTTTGGTGTTGGGTATCACACTTGGTAGTAGGAGCGGTACCACTTCACAAAAGAAGTGAGCCCCTCTTCAATAGACGTTTGAATTGATAGACCAAAGTCACGGTGGAGGTTGGTAATATCAGCGTACGTTTGATAGACATCACCCGGCTGCATCTCGCGCATCTTCATCTTCGCTTTCTTACCGATAATCTCCTCTAACACTTCGATGAAGCGTGAAAGGCGGGTGGGGTTGGTATTTCCGATGTTATACAGTTTCGCCTCTCCACTCGGATTGGGAATAATGTGGAGGAGGGCGTTGATGACATCATCGATGTAGGTAAAGTCCCTCCACATATCACCGTTGTTGTACACCTCTATTTCATCACCGTTGATAATACGCTTGGTGAAGGAGAAGTACGCCATATCAGGCCGACCAAAGGGGCCGTAGACGGTGAAGAAGCGAACTCCAGTAGTCTTTATCCCAAAGAGGTGGCCGTAGGTGTGGGCAAAGAGTTCATTTGCCTTCTTTGTTGCCGCGTAGAGGCTCACCGGTTCATCGGTGCGATCGAGGACGGAGTAAGGAATCTTTGTATTTTGGCCGTACACCGAGGAGGAAGATGCGTAGATCAGGTGTTCAACCTTGTGGCGCCGAATCGTTTCTAAGAGATTTAAAAAACCTTGGATGTTAGAGTCGATGTACGCATCGGGATTCTCGATCGAATAGCGAACTCCCGCTTGAGCAGCGAGGTTAATGACGTAGTGGAGGTTGTGGCGACTGAAGATTGACTCAAGAGCTTTTTTATCGGTGAGGTCGCCGTGGTAGAAGGTGAAGTTTTCACACCCAAGGAGTTTTAAGCGATCGCGCTTCAGCTGAACATCGTAGTGTTCGTTAAGGTTATCGAAGCCGATAACGGTACATCCCCGCTCTAAAAGTGTTTTGGCGAGGTGAAAGCCGATGAAGCCGGCTACTCCAGTAACGAGGTAGTGTTTTGTTGAATCAAGCTGAAGCATGTGGCTATTGTAGCTAAGAACAGCAGAAGATAAAAGATGAGTGAGGGCAAAAAAAAGGTGGACCCGAAGGCCCACCGTAGAGAAATGAGGGTTAGCTCAAGGCACCGAAGAAAATCTTCAGGACGAAGAGGGCGAAGACCACCCACGTCATGCCGCCAATTTCCTTACCCTTCTTACCAAAGAGCTTGAGAAGGACGTAGGAGATGATTCCGAACATGATGCCTTCAGCGATCGAGTAGGCAACGATCATAAAGAGAATCGTTAAGAATGCTGGGATTGCTTCAGTCATATCAGTCCAATCAATGTCTTTAACTGGAGTGATCATGAAGACACCAACGAGGATCAGTGCTGGGGCAGTTGCTACACTAGGAATCGAGCCAAAGAGTGGTTCGAGGAAGAGCGATGCAACAAAGAGCACTGCAACGGTGAGGGCTGTTAAGCCAGTGCGACCACCTTCAACAACACCCGCTGAGGATTCAACGAACGTCGTAACGGTGGAAGTTCCGAGGATTGCACCAACGGTGGTTCCAACAGCGTCAGCAAAGAGCGCTTCTTTAACGTTAGGAATTGAGCCGTCTTTTTGGATCATGTCTGCCTTCGTTGCACAGCCGATCAGCGTTCCAACGGTATCGAACATGTCAACAAAGAGGAAGGTGAACATAACAACGACGAAGTCAAGACTGAAGATCGATTTTGAGAACTCGAGGGGGAAGAAGTACGGGGCTGGTGGTACATACTTACCGCCGGCGTATTGGGTGATTCCAAGGGGAATACCAATAAGGGTGGTGATGATGATACCGATGAGCAATGCACCGTTAACTTTGAAGGCAAGAAGGATTCCAGTGATTAAGAGGCCGAGCATCGCTAAACCTGCTCCACCTTTGAACCAGCCGGGGTTCAGGGCTACGAGAGTTGCTGGGTTACCTTCAATAATTCCAGCGTTCTGTAACCCAATGAAAGCAATGAAGAGTCCTATTCCAACTCCTATCGCTTTCTTTAAGTTGGTGGGAATACTGTTGACGATCGCCTCGCGGATGTTTACAAAGGTCAGGATGATGAAGATGATACCTTCAACAAAGACCGCCGTCAGGGCAAACTGCCAAGAATATCCCATTCCAAGAACGACACTGTAGGCGAAGAACGCGTTCAGTCCCATTCCAGGGGCCAAGGCAAAGGGGAGGTTAGCCATTAAGGCCATGATCAATGTGGCGATGGCGGATGAAATTGCCGTAGCCGAAAATACTTTCGAGAACGACATTCCAGCGTCAGAAAGAATACCCGGGTTGACCACCAAAATGTAAGCCATGGTAAGGAAGGTTGTAATACCTGCCATGACTTCCGTTCTGACGGTCGTTTTTCGTTCAGTTAGCTTGAAAAACTTGTCCATCTATTCGCTCCTTGCAGATGTTTTGATACCCCCATTCTAGCGCATCAATCAAAATAAATACAGATAAATCATAAAAATTGTATCGTTTCTGCGATAAATTGGGCGATTAAGAAGTATTTTGACAAAATTTGAGAATAAGTTAATTTTGACACTTCACCATTTTGGGGTTCTTTAATTTTGCGAATAAAAATAACTTCAACAAATGCAACAAAACTAGCAGTCTGTTGCAACTATTTTCCATCATGTTGCGAAAAAAGCAACAAAATCTTGCTGGCTATTTCGCTGAAGGAGATAAATATCAATGCTATTTTCTTGAAGATGAGCCGTGACATGGTACACTGTAAGGCACCATAAGGAGGGAGATATGGAGAAAAAGACGGTACAAAACCTTATCGCAGTTGCCGCCCATCGCGAAGAAGCAGATCTTTGTATTACAAATGCCCACATCCTCGATGTGTTTAATAAAGAGTGGTTTGAAGAAGACCTCCTCATCACTGGTAACTACATCGCCGGCTTTGCTCCAAAGGGCGAAGGTAAGGCGAAAAAGATTGTTGATGGCGGCGGGCGCTTCCTTATTCCTGGATTAATCGATAGTCACGTGCACATCGAATCGAGTCACGCAACCCCAGAGGAGTTTTCTAACCTCGTCGTTCCTCACGGCACGACAACAGCAATCGTTGACCCTCATGAAATTTGTAACGTTACCGGCCTTGATGGGCTGCACTACATGCTTGATGCGAGTAAAGAGACCGCCTTACAGGCGTTCTTTGTTGTTCCCTCGTGCGTTCCTTCGGTGAGCTTTGAACACGCTGGTGCAGTCATAACCGCCGGAGATATCGCCACTGTTATTGACCACGAGCGCGTCGTTGGCCTTGGAGAGATGATGGATTACCCTGCTGTTATCGGTGGCGAGGATTTGGTGATTGATAAGATTATGGTCGCCAAAGAAGCAGGAAAAATAATCGACGGGCACAGCCCCGCTGTCTACAACGAAGAGCTCGATGCGTACGCTGCAAGTGGGATTAAAACCGACCACGAGTGTGAAACTCCCGCTGAGCTTCGCGACCGAATCCGCCGGGGAATGTACGTTCACCTCCGTGAAGGCTCGGCGTGTAATAACGTGCTTCCTCTCCTTGGGGGAGTTGATTCGAAGAACGCCCAACGCTGCTGTTTCTGTACTGATGACCGCCAGCCGATCAGCATCCTAGAAGAGGGACAGATTAACAACAACATCCGCATTGCAGTCAATGATGGTCTTGATCCCATTGAGGCGATTTGCATGGCAACGCTGAACTCCAGTGAGTGTTACGGCCTTCATGACCGAGGGGCGATCGCCCCAGGGCGGCGGGCAGACTTCGCTTTAGCTAATAATCTTGTTGACTTTGCGATGAGCGAAGTCTACGTCGGTGGAACGCTCGTTGCCAAAGAAGGGGTGATGATCAAGAGTGCGAAGGCACAGAAGGATGAGCGCGTTACCTCGAAGATGAATATCAAGGATTTCTCAATTGAAAAGCTAGCTCTTCCATTGAAGCACAACCGAGTTCGAGTTATTGATATCGTTCCCGGTGGCGTTGTCACCGACCAAGGCGAAGCGTATGTGAAGCTTGAAAAAGGCCTTTGGGCGTACGATTCCAACCAAGACGTGATTAAAATCGCGGTAGTTGAGCGCCACCGGGGCCTCGGAACGGTGGGGGTTGGCCTTATTCGGGGCTTTGGCCTCCGAAACGGCGCCCTTGCTTCAACGGTTGGCCACGACTCGCACAACCTCATTGTCACTGGCGATAATGATGAAGATATGGTCAAAGCTGTTGAGCATTTGATCAGTGTCGGTGGAGGAATGACCGTCGTCCAAGATGGAAAGGTCTTAGCAACCCTTGAACTTCCAGTCGCAGGCTTAATTAGCTACGAAGAGGGACGAGCAATCGCAGATAAACTCCAAATCCTCCACACGATGGCGATTAACAAGCTTTCGGTGAAGCCAGGGATTGACGCCTTTACAACGCTGAGCTTCATGGCACTGCCTGTCATTCCTACCTACAAGCTCACCGATATGGGGCTCTTCGATGTTGGAACGTTTAGCTTCGTTCCCCTCGAGATCGACTAAAAGATAATTTTCTGACCGGCAATCTCGGTTACAGTTAGTTGAGTGTCGTATAAGGTGGTCAAAAGCTCGCTTTTGATCACCTTCTCTTTTGGCCCAAAGCCAATGAGTGAGCCATCCTTTAAAAGGGCAATATCGGTAGCGAGGGCGTAAGCGAAGTTTGCATCATGGGTGGTGAAGATCAGCGTCTTACCCCCTGCATGAAGCTCTTGGAGGAGGTTGAGGATTCGCTTGGTGTTCGCTGGGTCCAACGAGGAGGTTGGTTCATCCAAAAGTAACACCTCCGATTGCTGGGCGATCGCCCGGGCGAGGAGGAGGAGCTGTTGCTCGCCGCCGGAGAGGGCGGTAACAGAGCGTTGCTCAAAGCCCCGAAGGCCTACTTGGGCGAGAGCGTCGTAGGCAATGAGGATATCATTACTCGTCGGTGAGCCCATCGGGGGAAGGTAGGGAGCACGCCCAAAGAGGGTGTAATCAAGGAGGGTGTAGGAAAAGGTAATCTGTTCACTTTGAGGAACGAGGGCGATTTTCTGCCCTAACGCTTTGCGTCCATATTCGCTAAGAGGTTTTCCATCGAGGGTGAGTGACGAACTACTCTTAAACCCTAAAAGGTGGTCAAGGAGGGTAGATTTTCCCGCTCCGTTGGAGCCAAGAATTGCCACACTTGAACCTCGTTCAATCGCTAAGGAGATCTCGTTAAGTGCTAAGACACCATTGGGGTAGTGGTAGGAGAGGTTTTCTATTCTTAACATCGTCATGCTTTTCCCCCCTGACTCTTACTGGAGAGGATGATGACAAAGACAACGGCTCCGAAGAGACTCGTTAAGAGGCCGATTGGAATCTCAGTCGCTAGAGCGGTTCGCCCTAGCCCATCACAGAGCAATAGAAAGAACGAGCCCATGATCATCGAGGCGGGCAGGGCCGCTTTAGCTTCACTGCCGAAGGTCTTTCGAGCGATGTGAGGGGTGATGAGGCCTACCCACCCGATAAGGCCGGTAACGCTAATGGTAAAGGTCGTCCCAATCGTCGCAACGACAAGAAGAATAATTCGCTGACGCTTAGGATTCAGTCCAAGGGAAAACGCACTCTTTTCATCAACTGAGAGGAGGTTAAGGGTAAAGCGGTTGAGGTAGAGAAAGAGAAGAGCTCCGATCGTAACGATTATGGTAGGAATGATCGACTTCCACGAGGCGTTCCACAGACCCCCCATCATCCAGAAGGTGATGTCTTGAAGGTCTTTAGTCGGTTCAGCGACGAGCTTAATCACCCCAAGACCACTGGAGAAGAACGCCGAGACGGCGATTCCTGCTAAAACTAAGCGTAACAGCGAACCTCCAAAGCGAAAGCGCTGGGCGAGGAAGTAGGAGAAGATGAGGCCTAAGATGCCAAAGACCATCGCCGAGAGTTGTACAGAAGCAACGCGGCTTTGGCCTAAGACGATCATTAACGCTGCGCCAAACGCTGCTCCTTGGCTTACTCCAAGAAACCCTGGCTCGACGAGGGGGTTTGAGAAAAGGAGCTGAAAGGTAAAGCCGCTTGCACTAAGAACCGCCCCCGCCGCGAGGGCGAGGATGATTCGGGGCAGTCGAACATTGATGAGAATTGTTCGAGCAAGGCGGTCATGGAAAAAGAGGGAGGGGGCGGTGAAGCCCGCCTTAGGGTAGCGCCCGAGAAACAACGAAAGAAGGGCAAAGAGGAGCGTGAGGGCAAAGAGCAGGCGGAGGTGGAGCGTTTGTCGGCGCTTTTGGGCTTGGTAGTCGGTCATTAGTTTGACTCTACCGATGCGTGGTAGTAGCCAACTAACTCATCGAGAACTGCTGAATCAGTGATCGAGTAGAAGTCATGGTAGAAGGAGCGAACTTGTGCTTCTATATCGAGGTCACTAAAGAGCTCAGGATGGAGCGTCTTTGCAAGCCACTGGGCCCCTAAGACCCACGATGCAACGGGTTGGATATAGTTCATGAGATCTGCAGGGCTCGCTAAAACAGCGTGGTTTTTTACTGCAGTAAGGTCACTGTACAGACTAGAGGCGTAGATTGCATCGCGGTATTCACTTGAGGGGCTGTTGTAGCTAATTGTGACGATGTACTCGGGGTTCCACGCCGCGATTTGCTCAAAGCTCACCGTTGACCACCCATTAGCGGCTTTATTGGAGCCTTTCCATACGGGCTTTGCACCTACAAGGTCTACCATCCACGTCTGAAGCCATGAATCGGGGGCGATCTTAAAGGAGTAGGTGTTATCAGTGAGGGTGCCTTGAAGGAGGAGGACCGTTGGCTTTTGATCATCCGCAAGCGAGGAAACTCGTTCTTCAATAATCTTCATGCGATCTTCATAGAGACCAAGGATTTCATTCGCCCGTGCTTCATTGCCAAGGAGCTTTCCAAGCTGAGGTAGTTCAGCTTTCCACTCATCCCACGTCTCGAGGCTCAACGTAAAGTTGGGCACGCTCACTTGGTCAAGGCCTTTGCCGAGGCTCTCAAAGTGTGTTGCCTTAAGGAGAATGAGGTCACTGTTCTTCGTCATCAACTCTTCAACACTGGCGTTTTGGTCAACCCGACCACCAACAGTAATCTTTGGCCACACTAAGGGAAAGAAGTCCCCTAAGCCTTGGTCCGTCTTCGATAAGCCAATTTCAGCACGTTGGGCTTCAGGGAAGAGGAAGAGGGCGTGGGCGGGCATCAACGCTGCTTTGGCAGCGACGAGGATCTTTTCTGGGGCTGAGGTAAGCGAAACGGTTCGGCCGTTTGCATCGGTTGCTTGGTATAACCCAGTAGGTGTTTCAATTGCGGGCATTGCAAAGATAATCGACGTAGTGAGGACGAGGGCGAGAATGAGAGAAAAACGTTTCATGAGACACTCCTTTTAGTTCTTCTACAATACCATTATGTTTTTCAAAAAACAATCGAAATTTTCCATTTTATAATTGACTGTATAATGGGGTGGGGGTAGACTTTTCCCATGGCTATACCCCTCCATCATGAAGTCGCCTCCCTCCTGATTGCTCAGAATCTGCGCAAGGTTGCGTTTACTGGCAGTGGGGGAAAGACTTCGTTAATTCTCGGTGTAAGCCACGTCCTACGTGAAGCGGGGGTCCTCATCACGACGACTACGAAGCTTGCCTCAGTTGATGACGTTGATTATCCCGTTGATGATATCGCCCTTGATCCAGCGACTATTCCCGCCATATCGAAGGGAAAGACGACCCTTTGGGCGAAGCCTGGACAAAAGCTACGCCCGGTTGATCAAGATCTCCTACACACAGTGAGTCAGGGCGCTAACGTTATCCTCATTGAAGCGGATGGGGCGCGCTCACGGGCGCTCACCTTTCATCAGGAGGGTGAGCCCGTCATCCCCACGTGGGTTGATGGGGTTGTCTGCGTCGTTGGTCTTGGGGCTATTGGAAAAGAACTTTCTGAAGAGACGATGCATCGCTATAATCGCTATCGAAGAGAGACCGGATCAAAAGAACGGGCAGTGACGCAAAAGACCCTAGAGACGCTTTTAACTCACCCTGATGGAGTGTTAAAAGGGTGTGCTAACCACACCACGATCGTCGTTTTTACCCAATGTGACGTTGTCGATCAATCGATTAGTGAGGCGGCGATCGCCTTAGCGAAGAAAGAGCGTCGAATATCATATGTCGTAGCTGGCTCAAATAAAGGAGAGCATGAGTAATGAATATATTTCAAGAAGCCGCCCGCCTAAGTGCATCAAATACCCCATTTGCCTTAGTGACGATTACCAAGAGCCTTGGCTCAACTCCCCGAAGTACCGCCCACATGATCGTCTTAGGTGATGGGCGGACAGTCGGAACCGTTGGAGGTGGTATTGCTGAATATACGGTGATCACCCGCGCAACAGAGGCGATTGCTAAAGGGCAAAGCACCCACCTTGATGTCTCCCTCCAAGTCACTGAAGGCCACGCCTGTGGTGGGGCGTTAGAGTTTTATATCGATGTTATCGCCCCAAAACGCCGTCTCCTCCTCTTTGGGGGAGGGCACGTCAATGAACAAATCGCTCGCCTAGCCGGTGGATGTGGCTTTCGCATTGAAGTGATTGAAACGCGAGCAGAGTACGCAACAGCTGAGCGCTTTCCAACTGCAAGTGAGTTCCACGTTGCCCCGAGTGTTGAAGAGGCGATGAAGGATTTGGCGATCGATGAGCAGTGCTCCCTTATTATCGCAACCCATGGCTTAGATAAAGTCGTCTTAGAGGCGGTTGTTCAGAGTAACGCTGCGTACATCGGGATGCTCGGCTCCCGCACGAAGGTGAACGGATATCGGCGATACCTTCGCGATGAACGCGGTATCGACCCAGCAACTCTTAGTTCATTTTACAGTCCCGTTGGTCTTGATATCGGATCAGAGACCCCCGAAGAGATCGCCATCTCCGTCATCGCCGAGTTGATGATGGTTATAAACCACCGCGATGGACAGAGCCTCAGTCGGAAAGCAGAGAACTTAGTAATTGTCCGCGGAGCAGGGGATTTAGCAACTGGGGTGATCACCCGCCTTGCCAAAGCGGGCTATCGCGTCTGCGCCCTTGAAGTTGAACAGCCAACAACGATTCGGCGGACCGTTGCATTCAGTGAAGCAGTTTATGAAAAAGAGATTACGATCGAAGGCATCAGTGGGGTCCTTGCTCACAGTGATAAAGAAGCGAAGACGCTCCTCGATCAAGGAAAGGTCGCCGTTGTTGTCGATCCCGATGGGAAGATGATCCAAAGTCTTCGCCCCGCCGTTGTCGTTGATGCGATCATTGCAAAGAAGAACGTGGGGACCACGAAGGCGATGGCGCCCATGGTCATCGCCCTTGGCCCGGGCTTTGAAGCGGGCATTGACTGTCACTACGTCATTGAAACCCAGCGAGGGCACTACCTTGGAACAATCCTCACTGAAGGATCTGCAAGTCCAAACACTGGATTTCCAGGTATCATCGACGGGGTGGGGAAAGAGCGGGTCATTCACGCTCCACAAGCTGGAGTCTTTGAGCCGGTGAAACACATTGGAGATCTCGTTCAACAAGGCGATATCATTGGCCACATCGATTCTGAAGCGGTTGTTGCTTCAATCGATGGAGTCCTCCGGGGCCTTCTTCATGGTGGGCTTACCGTCCCCGAAGGCTTTAAGATCGCCGATATCGATCCTCGAGGTAAGAGTGAATATTGTTATTCAATCAGTGATAAAGCGCGCGCTTTAGGGGGCTCAGTTTTAGAGCTCATCAGCGCCAGGCAGATTAATTAGGAGCGAATATGAGCGACGTTGCATTAACATCATTTTCAAAGTTTTCAGGCTGTGGAGCAAAGCTGACTCCCGCCCTTTTGGACAAAGCCCTCTGTGGTCTTATCCAACCGCATGATCCTAGAATTCTCAGTGACTTCAATCACGCCGAAGATGCGGGGGTGTATCAAATCAGTGAGGATGTCGCCGTTGTTCAAACAGTCGATTTCTTTCCCCCTGTCTGTGATGATCCCTTCCTCTTTGGGCGAATTGCCGCAGCGAACGCCCTCAGTGATATCTACGCAATGGGTGGCACTCCCATCATGGCAGTGAGTATCGTAGGGTTTCCCGAAGGAATCCTCGATAGCTCCATTCTTAGCCTCATCTTAGAGGGGGCGCTTTCGGCCCTCGCCGAGGGTGGGGCAACACTTGTTGGTGGGCACAGTGTCAAAGACCCCGAATTGAAGTTCGGCCTTTGTGTAAATGGCTTAGTGAACCCGAAGAGCATGTGGTCGAATAATACTGCCCAGGACGGGGATGTGTTGATCCTCACCAAGCCCCTGGGATCAGGAATCCTCCAAAACGCCGTGAAACAGAAGGAGGCAAAAGAGGGGGATGAAGCGCACCTTCTCGATGTGATGGGCTCGCTAAATAAGACGGCAGCTGAAGTTCTGAAGAGTTTTGAAGTTCACGCGTGTACCGATGTGACGGGTTTTGGCTTACTCGGTCACCTCAGTGAGATGAGCATCGATAATCCAAATGGCTTTGAAGTGATCATGGAAGATGTTCCCTTCCTTCAACACGTCAAAGAATACGCAGCGGCGGGGTACATCCCCGGTGGCAGTTACACAAACCGCGAAAGTCGGAAGCACTTCATCACCAACATCGATGAACTCAGTGAGATCCAGCAGCTCCTCCTTTTTGACCCGCAAACCTCCGGTGGCCTTCTTGCTGCTGTACCCGAGGCTCAGAGTGTTGAACTCCTCACTGCCCTCACTGAGGCAAGTCTTACTGCAGCGATCATCGGTCGTGTTTCTTCAACATTTGAAGGGATTCGGGTTCGGTAATCAGAGTAAAGGGAAGGCGCTCTGCCTTGATACCAACACCTCTTTATGGGTACTCTTATGAGTGAGGAGCACAGTAATGGTACAAGACAGTGTTGCACGTCGAATTAAGGCGTTAAAAGAGAGTGCGAAAACTCTCCGAGTGAGTACGAATGAAGTGCGCGTCGCCCTCTTAGGGGCGATTGCTGAAGGCCTGAAGCGCGATTGGCCCGCCATTAAGGAAGCGAATGAAGCGGATATCGCTGAAGCGATCCAAAACAACATCGCCCAGCCGCTGATTAAGCGCCTCCTCTTTGATGAGCAGAAACTCAATGAAGTAATCCTCGGCTTACACCAAGTAGCTGCCCTAGGCGACCCCATTGGCCACGTTCGCCAGCGCCGGCTCTTAGATGATGGACTGCTTTTAGAGCAGATCACCGTTCCGATTGGTGTTATTGGGATGATCTTTGAATCGCGTCCCGATGCCTTAGTGCAAATCGTCGGTCTCTGTATTAAGAGCGGAAATGGCATCATCCTCAAAGGCGGCAGTGAAGCAAAACGTACCAACCTCGCCCTCGTTGAATCGATTAAGAAAAGCAGTGAACATTCCCCAATTGGCAGTGCATACGTGGCGATTTTAGAGAGTCACAGTGACGTTGCCCAGATGCTTCAGATGAATGATGATATCGACCTCCTCATTCCCCGTGGCTCCAATGAGTTTGTTACCTACGTGATGGCGAACACCTCAATTCCTGTTCTTGGCCACAGCGATGGAATTTGTCACCTCTACATCGATAAGAGCGCTGACTTAGAAAAAGCTCTTCCGATCATCATCGATGCAAAGACTCAATACCCGGCAGCGTGTAATACGATTGAGACGCTCTTAATTCACCGCTCTTTAGCGCCCTCCTTCCTGCTGAAAGTAGCAACCGCACTGAAGGATAGTGGTGTTACAATTCACGGCGACCAAGCCGTTCAATCAGTGTTTGAGTGTATCCCCATTGAAGAAGGCGACTACTCCAACGAGTACCTCGCCCTTGAATTAAACATTAAGGTTGTTGATTCCTTAGAAGAGGCGATTGAGCACATTGAAACATTTGGATCACATCACAGTGATGGAATTGTCAGTGAAGATGAGACAGCGATTCAAACGTTCTTTAGAAACGTTGACTCGGCTGACCTCTTTGCAAACTGCTCAACGCGCTTTGCCGATGGCTTCCGCTTTGGCTTCGGTGCTGAAGTGGGAATCTCAACAACAAAAATCCACGCCCGAGGTCCCGTTGGCCTCGATGGCTTGATGTCTACGAAGTACTTAGTCAACGGCAGCGGGCACATTGTAGCGGCCTACAGTGGAGCCGATGCGAAACACTACCTCCACACTGAATTGAGTACCGATGGTCCTTCCTTACTCGAAGGGGGAAGGGAGTGAAACGGGATTTTTCTCAAACCAAGCGGATCGTTGTAAAAGTCGGAACCAACCTCCTCTCCACCAGCGGAGGGATCGATGAGGCGTGTATTGATTCAATCGCTGCACAAATTGCAACGCTGATGGAGAAGGGCTACCAAGTCCTCCTCGTCTCCTCCGGGGCAATTGGGATGGGGGCGAAAGAGCTCCGTCTTAAAGGACCGGTGAAACAAACCGCCCTCCGCCAAGCGTGCGCTTCGATTGGGAACCCACTCTTGATGAGCTCGTACCGGCGTGCGTTTAAGAATCACAACCTCATTTGCTCCCAGATTCTCCTCACTCGCTTAGATGTAAATAACCGCCGCACCTACGTGAACCTTCGGAACAGTGTTTCAACCCTCTTAGAGTTAGGGGTTGTCCCCATCTTTAATGAGAACGACGTTGTTTCAATCGACTCCCTCGGTTCTGCCTTTGGAGATAACGA
>Ga0265293_10008255_pt1 | contig 15533 bp, 12 predicted proteins | sample Munlanlewell138R_FD_192505 | JGI IMG/M metagenome (GOLD analysis project Ga0265293, IMG submission 192505) | Leachate microbial communities from a municipal landfill in Southern Ontario, Canada - Leachate well 138R | ecosystem: Engineered > Solid waste > Landfill > Unclassified | place: Canada...
GTTGAGTTTTTGTGCATCCGGTGTTTTAAAGAAAAAAAGAGATCTAACAGCCGGAGAAATTGTGCTCCAAATTATGAAAGCAGAAAAAGAATCCGGTAAACGTGTCTCAAATATTGTCATTATGGGCATTGGTGAACCTTTTGATAATTATAAGAACTTTGTTAAATTTGTTGAGATTGTAAATCATCCTAAAGGCTTAGCAATTGGAGCACGTCATATTACGGTATCCACTTCTGGATTAGTACCTAAAATTAAGGATTTTGCCCATTTAGGGGTACAGGTAAACCTAGCTGTATCACTACATGCACCCAATAATGAAATACGCTCAAAGTTAATGAAGATTAATGAACGTTTTAAAGTTGAAGAAGTTATCGATGCAATTAAGTACTATATTTCTGTGACCAATAGACGTGTCACAATTGAATACATCATGATACAAGAGGTAAACGATAGCGAAAAAACAGCGCATGAACTTGCAAAACTGTTAAAGGGTATGAATGTCTATGTTAACTTAATTCCTTATAATACAGTTAAAGAAGCTCCTTATGAGCGTTCTAGCCTAGAACGGAGGCAAGCATTCCATAAGGTATTAAAATCACATAAAATCACTGCTATTTTAAGAAAAGAACAGGGTCATGACATTAATGCTGCTTGTGGCCAATTAAGAAGTCAAAACTTATAAGGAGAATTGATAATTTTTGAAAAAAGCACGTGTTGTTAAATTAATCGGCGGGTTATATAGTTTTAAAGACTTAAAAACCAAAGAAGTATTTGAAGGTTATGCACGCGGTAAATTAAGAAAAATACGGGTTGAAAAAGACTCGAGTTTTAATAAAAATGTTACGATGAGCACGAAAAAGGATGTCAAAGATATCGTCTTAAGTCCTAAGGTTGGTGACATTGTGCATTATGAGTTTGAATCTGATCAGTATATGATTACAGAAGTATTGCCGAGGCAAAATGAACTGATTCGACCGGATATAGCAAACATTGATCAGGTACTATTAGTTTTTTCGGCAGTCAGCCCAGATTTTAGTTTTAACTTATTAGATAAGTTTTTAGTGATACTAGGCTACAATGTGTTAAAACCAATTATTCTTGTTACAAAAATAGATTTAATTGACGAAGAGTCACTCATTAAACTAAAAGAAAGCCTTAACTACTATAAACCCTTTTACGACATTTATTATGTCAATAGTAAAGCACGGGTTGGTATCGATACATTAGATGATATCTTTGAAGGTAAAATTACAATTCTAGCTGGTCAAACAGGTGCTGGTAAATCTACTTTTTTAAACGCATTAAGACCGGAGTTAGCATTGAAAACTCAAGAGATATCAGAAAGTTTAGGCCGTGGTAAGCATACAACAAGGCATTCGGAATTATTTGAATACGGCGGCGGTTATATTTGTGATACACCGGGCTTTAGTAAGGTGGATTTTGAGTTCCATGATGCAACAATGATTAAAAACTACTTTTTAGATTTTAAAAAATATAGTGATGATTGTAAGTTCGGTTATAGTTGTCAACATATAAGTGAACCGGATTGTATGGTAAAATCAAAGGTAGCATCTGGTGACATTTTGAAATCTAGATATGAAAGTTACTTAAATTTTGTAGATATATTAAAAACGAGAAAAGAAAAATTTTAGGAGGGTACAAAATGAAAGTTGCACCATCAATTTTAACAGCCAATTTCATTAGGCTTGAAGATGAATTAAAGTCGATTGAGGAGGGCTCTGATTATGTACATGTGGATGTTATGGACGGTCACTTTGTTCCCAACATTAGTTTTGGACCAGCGATCGTTTCTCAAATTGGCGAATTAACAAAATTACCAATGGATATTCACTTAATGGTGGAACATCCGTTAGATTGGATTGATAAGGTTATATTTCCAACCACAGAATTTATTACAATTCATGCTGAATGCAATCGTTTTAAGGAAAGTATTCGTAGAATTCTTTACTTAGGTAAAAAAGCAGGTTTAGCGATTAAACCTAGTACGGATGTGGATTTTATTAAACCTTATTTAGATCAACTTGATCTCGTATTAGTGATGGGGGTAGAACCAGGTTATGGTGGACAACTATTTATCCAAAACCAGCTTAAAAAGATTGAACAATTAGCCAAACTCAAGGAAGAAAACGGTTATAGATATGAAATACAGGTTGATGGTGGTATTAATGTGTCAACCGCTAAACAAGTTAAAGAAGCAGGAGCAACCATAGTCGTTGCAGGTACATTTATCTTTAACTATGAAGACCGTAAAGAAAGAATCGCATCTCTTAAATAATATGAATGTGTATCTTATCGTACACCCAGTTGTAGAAAATATAAAAAAATATATCAAAAAGCCCGCATATGTGATCGCAGTCGATCAGGGGCTTTTTGATGCTTATCAACAAGGTGTAGAAGTTGATTTAGCCATTGGAGATTTTGATTCTCTAACAGATAAATCATTACTAAATACAATTGAAAGTATAAAATTGAATACCGCAAAAGACTACACAGATACAGAAAGTGCTGTATTACATGCTCAAAACTTAAACCCTAAACATATGTATATGCTAGGTGGACTAGGTGGTTTAAGGTTTGAACATAGCTATGCCAATATACTGTTAATATCAGTCTATGAAAACCTAACAATTATCACCGATCAAACCACGGTAAGTGCTTATCCGGTAGGTACTTATACTATTAAATATGATGGGTATATTAATATTTTTAGTACAAGTAGTGCCATCATAAGCCTTGAAGGCTTTAAGTATGATTTAAAAGATTATACTTTGGATCATTTAAATAGATTAGGTATTTCTAATGAACTAAAAGAAAAAAAAGGTGTACTAACGGTAAAAAAAGGTAAAGTTATTGTGATGTATACGAACAAAGACCAATAAAAAAAGGCATGAATATGCCTTAGTTTATCTACAAATTTAGGTGATGATTAAACGCGCTCCAGCTCTAATTTCTTTAAAGCTTTTGCGGAAATTCTAACTCGTTTGACATTTCCATTTTCATCTTTGATACGGACAGTCTGTAAGTTTGCCTTCCAAGTACGACGGCTTGCGTTTAACGCATGACTGCGTTTATTACCAAAAGATGTAGTTTTACCAGTTACGTAGCACTTTGCCATAGTATCACTCCTTTTATTGCCTTATTAAGTTTAACATAATAATATATAAAAAGCAATTGTTTTTTTAATAAAAGGAATAATGATAAAAATAATACTTTTGTGTAGTTTACATAAAGTTTACGCACAATTTAAATTATGATATAATGTATGAGTATTCGATTCAATTTATAAAAGATTGCATTTTTAAAATATTATGATATACTTAATATCGATTAAGAACTCAAAGTAAATTAATCGTTTTAAAAATAACTTAATCAAGTATTCATCTAAAAGATTTGGTGAATCGGAGGAAAAACTATGTCTAATAAAAAAATTAGTGGTGATCTCTTTAAGAAGATGGTCACTAATGGTGCTATCCACTTAAAAAATAATCATAAAGAAGTGGATCACCTTAATGTGTTTCCGGTACCAGATGGTGACACGGGGACAAATATGCAAATGACAATGATGGCGGGTGTTAAAGAAGTATCCCAAGATCAGTCAACCTCAATCGTAGATGTATCAAAAATATTATCTAGAGGATTACTCATGGGCGCAAGAGGTAACTCGGGCGTTATCTTATCTCAATTCTTTAGAGGGTTATATTCTGAAATTTCTAAAATTAATAACGGCTCACTAACAATTAAAGAATTTATACAAGCACTGGTCGGTGGCTACCAAATGGCATACCGTGCAGTCATGGATCCTGTGGAAGGAACCATTTTAACTGTGGTTAGAGAATCAGCTGAGCGTGTATTAAAGGATCAAAAGAAATTTACATCGATTGAAGATGTTTTAAAAACATATCTGATGCAAGCAAAAGAAACCTTAATTAAAACACCTGATTTACTACCTGTCTTAAAAGAAGCTGGTGTTGTAGATAGTGGTGGTGCTGGGTTTATTAAAATTATTGAAGGTATGTTAATGGCACTTGAAGGTGAAGTGCTCACAGAACAAGATGTTATAAAATCAATGCCTCAGGGTGGCAATCCTGAATATCTTGGTGCGCATAATCTTGGGGAAGTCGATATTAAATTTGGTTATTGTACTGAATTTATTGTTGAATTATTTGATTGGAAAAACTTTGATGTGAACAACGTTCGTAATCCGTTAGAACAAATGGGTGACTCATTAGTTGTTGTCACAGATGAAGAGTTATTAAAAGTTCACGTACATACAAATCAACCTGGTGTGGCACTAACACTTGCTCAAAAATTTGGTGAGTTAAAAACAATCAAAATAGATAATATGCGACTACAACATGGAAGTATCACAGGTCAAGATCACAGTGCACATGATCATGGAGCCCATGGTCATGCACCTTTAGACTTGGAAGCGGCTAAAGCTAAAAAACCGAGATCAAAATATGGTTTAATTGCAGTTGGTCAAGGCGAAGGTGTTAAAGCTGCCTTTAAAGAATTAGGTGTTGATATTGTTATTGATGGTGGTCAAACAATGAACCCACCAACAGAAGACTTTATTAAGGCTATTGAAGCTGTTAACGCTGATAATGTCATTATTTTACCAAATAACTCTAATATTATATTAACTGCTGAACAAGCAGCGAGTTTAACAGAAAACCAAAATGTATCTGTATTAAAAACTAAGACTGTTGCACAAGGATATACAGCGCTTATTTCATTTGATCCAACGGCAACTATTGAAGAAAATACAGAAGTAATGTTGGAAGTTGTATCTGAAATGAAATCCGGTGAAGTTACCTATGCAGTTCGAGATACTGAAATGCATGGTGTACAAGTCAAAACTGGAGATTATTTAGGTCTATCTAAATCTAAGATTATTGTTTCATCGAAAGATCGATATGAAACTGTAACAAAGTTACTGAAATCATTAATCGATGATGAATCAGAAATCGCAACCCTCTTTATTGGTAACGGTGTTAGCGAAGACGAGGTTGAAAAGGTTGTTGAGTTTGTCTCATCAGTCAATGAAGACTGTGAAGTTGAAATAATCGATGGCAAGCAAGATATTTATTCATATATTATTGCAGTCGAGTAAATCATAAAAAACTTAATCATAATGGAAGCAAACAAGACATTTAATTAAGTCTGCTTCCATTATTTTTATGGTGTATTGATTTTTATCATTTAAAGTGATATTATTTTATAGCATGCTCGGGTGGTGAAACGGTATACACGCTACCTTGAGGTGGTAGTGGGAGAAATCCTGTGAGGGTTCAAATCCCTTCCCGAGCACCAATTTTTAAAATTTGTCTGATCTTTATGATGTCAGACTTTTTTTATTTTGTAATAAGTTATCGGATTTTATATGATGCCTTTATGAGTATATAATGCACGTGTCCGTGATTCTAAGAAACAAATGACAACCAAAGAAACTAGTTTAAAATGGGATATTTCAAATAGATGATTGTTAAAATAAACGTGCTATGAATAATTAACCCCAAATCTTGGCGTAATTATATAAAAAATTCACATATAAACTGAATCTAAATGGATTTGTATGAAAAAAATAAGAAAAGAATTGATAAGGATTAAAGCGAAATCTATATAAAAATGTTATAATTAATTTGTTAAATGTACGATATACATTTTTAGCTTGATATAGTGGAGGGAAAATATGAAATTACATGATGTTGGATTAATTGGATTACGTGTTATGGGTTCAAATTTAGCGCTTAATATGGCTGATAATGGTTATAGTGTTGCTATTTATAATAGGACTTATTCTGTAGGCCAACAAGTGATTAAAGACAATCCAGATGCAAACTTAACGTTATTTGAACACTTAAAAGATTTTGTAGCAGCTTTAAGTAAACCAAGAAAGGTTATTTTAATGGTTCAAGCGGGTAAACCAGTAGATTATGTCATAGCAGATCTATTACCACTGCTTGACCAAGGTGATATCATCATTGATGGTGGTAATTCAAACTTTAATGACACAATCAAAAGAACTAAAGAACTTGAGTCAAAAGGATTTAGGTATTTAGGTGTTGGTATTTCAGGTGGTGAAGAAGGTGCCCGTTTTGGTCCAGCAATTATGCCGGGCGGCAGTAAAGATTCTTATCAATATGTTCAACCAATTTTTGAAGCAATTGCTGCCAAGGCAGATGATGGTCTACCGTGTGTAGATTATATTGGTGCTGATGGTGCAGGTCATTATGTCAAAATGGTTCATAATGGTATTGAATATGCTGATATGCAACTGATTGCAGAAAGTTATGCCTTATTAAAACATTTAGGTGGACTAACAAATAAAGAACTTAGTGAAGTATTTAATGAGTGGAACCAAGGCGAATTGGATTCTTACTTAATTGAAATTACCGCACAAATATTTAAAACAAAAGACCCTGAAACAAACAATGATTTAATTGATATGATTTTAGATAGGGCAGCCCAAAAAGGTACCGGTAAATGGACAACTGAAGAAGCCTTAAACACAGGTACCGATGCTTCACTTTTAACTTCAGCTGTTTATGCAAGATTGATGTCTTCAAAAAAAGATGAACGTGTTCATGCATCTAAAATCCTTAAATATGATGCACCTAAATTAAGTATGAATAAAAAAGAATTTGTAGAAATGGTACGTCAAGCACTTTATGCTAGCAAGATTATTGCCTATGCACAAGGGTTTGATTTAATGAAAAATGCTGCCAAACTACATAACTGGGATTTAAATTTTGAATCAATTGCTAAAATATTTAGAGCCGGATGTATTATTCGTGCGAAGTTTTTAAATATCATTAGTGATGCTTATGGTAAAAATAAAAACTTAGTCAATTTAATGTTAGATGATACTTTTTCAAATACACTACAAAAATATCAGTTTAATTTAAGAAAAACCATTACTAAAGCTGTTATACATGGTGTAAGCACACCAGCATTTACTGCAGCCATTAGTTATTTTGATGCATATCGTACTAAAAACTCCAGTGCTAATCTAATCCAAGCACAACGTGATTTATTTGGTGCACATACATTTGAACGTATTGATAAAAAAGGTGATTTCCATCACAATTGGTAAATAAAAAAGGGGGAATTTACATGGCTAAACTTAGTGTAAGTATTGTTGATCAACATACACTAAAATTAAATGAGGATGGTAAAAAGGGCGATACAATTGACTTAAAGTCATTACATACAGTTGATGAATCATTCATTATAGACCGCATTAAAGCAAAAACGGATGAGGTCTATCAACGTATGCTTGAAAATGTCATTCAAGAAAATGAAACTAAAACCAAACTTAGTTTAAAAGAACAAGCAAGTATATTTGAACAAACCAAAAATGAACTCATTCAAGAAAAAAGAGAACTAGAATTAAAAATGGTCAATCTTGAAGCTTTGGGTGAAAAAAATATGAGTATCTTAGAACAAAAACTCAAATCAGAGTTTGAATTAGAACGTCAAAAATTATTAGCAGATATTAAGCTCATTGAAACGCAAACCCAACTCAAAATAGAAAACCAATATAAAGAACAACTTAACCAAAGATTAGCTCAAATTGAAGCGTTAAAAGCCGAACAAGCAAAGCTAAAACTAGAACATGAAGTGTCTTTAAATGAAAAACTAAAAGACCTTACACAAGCAGTTCATGTCAAAGATAAAGAGCTAGAAACACTTAGACGTGAATGGGGATCTAGAAATGTCAAAAACATCGGTGAAAACTTAGAAAATTGGTGCTATGAACAATACAAAAATGTTTCCCTTTTTGGCTTTAAAACGTCAACGTTTGAAAAAGATAATGTCGTTGTAAGATCTGAAGGCGATAGTAAAGGAACTAAGGGTGACTTTATCTTTAAAGTTTATAATGATTCAAATCACTCTATCTTATTAACCAGTGCGATGGTTGAAATGAAAAGTGAAGCTTTAGTATCTGAAAACAAGAAAAAGAATGCTGATCACTATAAGAAACTACATGAAGATAGAGTTAAGAAAAACTTAGAATATGCAATCTTGGTGAGTGAATTAGAATATAATGTAGAATCTGATGCACCAATATTTGTAGTAGATCAATATGAAAAGATGTATGTTGTTCGACCACAATTTTTTGTGACACTGTTAGGAATTATTGAATCTATCGGATTAAAATATGCTGATATTATTACAGAAAAAGAAGCTGAACGTATTGAATTTAAAGAATCTCTTGAAATATTAGAAGCATTTGAAGCATTTAAAGAAGAAATTTTAAATAATTCCATACGTCATATCGGAACTCAAATGGAAAACATTAGAAAACGCACCGAAACAATTATTTCGAGTGCTGATGCCATAAAAGAAAGTACCCGTATTGTCTTAGATACGCACTTAAATACGATTAAAAGTAAAATTGAATCATTTTCAATTAGAAAAGTATTAAATCATATCGACAAAGTAAATCAATAAACTAGGGCCTAAAACTTCAACGTTTTAGGCCTTTGTTTTTGTAAATATTCATTTATTCAAAATTATTTTCACTCTATATTTTGTAAAATGAAAACAAGAAAGCGTTTTTATAAAATAAAGTAGGAAGGAAAGAAAAATGAAGAAAATATTATTAACCGTCATCTTTGCATTAAGTTTACTACTTGTTGGTTGTTTACCAGCTAATAATGGTAATGGCGATGGTAACGGTAATGGCGATGGAACAGATAATCCAGATGAAGTAGCCAAAACGTTATTTAATGAACGTTTACAATTTTTAGATGAAAATAACTTTGAATTAGAAATCAAAGTAAAAGATCATCAAGCATTAAAAGAAACGATTGTTATGATGTATTTTGATGGGGATGTCGTCAAATATATCGACGGTGATTATGAAGCTTACTATGATAATAGTGGCTCAAAATCTAAGATGTATGAAAAACAAGGTAATACATTCGTAGTCAGTGAGTCAAACTTTAAATCATCCGACTTATTCTTCTATGGTTTTGAGTTCGAACAATTTAGCGTCAATAACGAAACATCATACATTATGAAATCAGATGCATTAGCATCATTGGATGGTTTTATTGGTCTTCATGAAGCAGTAGATTCAATTGAAGTACTACAGCTTCGTGCCAATGAAAATCATATCGATGAAATTATATTTGATATTGTTGTCAATGAGACAACTTACTTGGTGACTTTAACAATATCAAATATCGGACAAGTTAATCTTGTTTTACCGGCGTAAATGATAGGAGGTTAAGTAAATGAAAAAACTATTTATAACAATATTTGTATCAATTATGCTGCTGTTATCATTAACACCGAATACATATAGTGCTAATGATTTTAGATTTGATATATTAACTCATGAAAGACGTTATGTTCATGGTTTAGAACATATTCGCAGAACAGGTTTGTTAACATGGAATGAGGAACAAAAAGAACAACATTATAATTATCTAGGCGTTAATCTCAAAACAACAGATTACAATATTATTGCTAGTGATAATTATCGCCCATTTGAATGGGGTATGTCTAATTTAAGAGTACATATCGCAACTGCGCAACAAAGATTTCCACAGTTAGAAATTACTGCAGGTGTGAATGGTGACTTTTATGATATCAATAATACCGGACGTTCAACACATACACATATTGTAGATTATGAAGTTAAACACCGTGGTATTGGTGCAAGCATTCACCGTAGTGTGATAGGTTTTACAACAGATGGTGATATGGTTCATGGCAATCCAAGCTTTTTAGGACAACACTTAAATATTTTAAATGAGTTTAGAGAACTTAAAAAACGTATTAAAATTGATCGCATTAATCAATTACCGCAAAATGATTTAGAGGTAGCAATCTTCCATACATCTTTTGAAGATGAAATTCCAGAAGATTATATTAAGGTCGTCGTAAAAGCAAGCGATATTAAAACAGATGCTAATGGTAATGCTAATTATTCTAAAGGTCAACTGGATTATAAAACAACTGAAGCAGTTAAAGTTGGAGAAAAATCATTTATTTTAGTTGGTAAAATGTTTCAGGATGAAGATTTAATTCAACCAACGGATACATTACTTGTACAAGAACTATTAAGTAATGGTTTTGAAAATGTCAGACACGCTATTGGTGCTGGTGCACCACTAGTTCTTAATGGTGTTGTTCAACACGATTACTTCGAGTCACTACCAAGTAATAATATGGCACATTTCCGTCACCCAAGAACTGCAGTTGGTGAAAAAGAAGATGGTACAATTTTCTTTATCGTTGTTGATGGTCGTGATATTATAGCTGGTAAAAATGGTGTTAAATATGGTGAATTAGGGGAATTAATGAAGCTTCACGGTGCAGTTAATGCCTTTAACTTAGATGGTGGTGGTTCATCAACAATGTTATTAAGAAATGATGAAACTGGTGAATATGATGGTCTTAACACATTCTCTGATGGAACAATACGATCCATTTCTAACGGATTATTATTTGCAAGAGGTAATTTAGAACCAACATTTTATGAAATACCTTATCCAGATACAAGAGCATCTTATGAAGCACCAACTGGGTTATATGTAGATGGTGAAGGGGTATTCCATTTCACAGGTAATAATGAAAACATGCAATATATATTAAAGATTAATGGACGAGAAACTTATGTTACGAAAGAATCCATACCTTTAATATTAGCAGCCGGAACCCATGAAATCCAAGTACGGGTTAAAGGTAATCCAAACTATGCAACCTCACCATTTAGTGATACATTTACATATAATGTCCACAATGATGATGTCCGTGCGATATTAGATTTATTTAGAAATATTGCACAAACTAATTAGGAAATGAAGATGACATATAAAAAAGTAAATACCGATGATTTTTTATACCTAAAAGAAATTGTTGGTTCAGATTATATAAAAATGGGTAAAGACATTGATCCTAAGTATAGTCATGATCAATTAGGCACTGCACAACATATGCCGGATATTTATATACGCATTCAAGACAAGCATCAAGTTGTAAAAATAATGGCATATGCTTATAAAGCATCCATACCCGTAACAGTAAGAGGTGCAGGCACCGGCTTAGTCGGTGCTGCTGTGCCTATTTTAGGTGGTATATTATTAGATATGTCTGGGATGAATAAAATCATCGAACTTGATGAAGTTAATTTAACCTTGACAGTCGAACCAGGCGTTAGGTTATTTGAAATCTATGATGCAGTAGAATCTAAAGGATTATTTTATGCACCAGATCCTGGTGAAAAACGTGCATCGATTGGTGGTAATATTTCAACCAATGCTGGTGGTATGCGTGCCATTAAATATGGTACAACAAGAGCATGGGTGCGCGCACTAGAAGTGGTGACCCCTAAGGGTGAGCTTTTAACACTAGGTGGAAAAGTGGTTAAGGATTCGACCGGTTATGGACTTAAAGACTTAATCATAGGTAGTGAAGGTACCCTAGCAATTATTGTCAGTGCAACCTTAAAACTTATTCCAAAACCAAAGTACACAAAATCTATGTTGGTTGCTTTTGATAAAAGAAGTGATGCCATTCATGCATCACCTAAACTCATTAAAGACTTTATACTACCAACGGCTGTTGAGTTTTTTGAAAAGCAAGCAGTTGAGTATAGTGAAACCTTTTTTGGTACAAAAGTTGAAGGTGAGGGTGCCAATGCTTACTTGCTATTAAGTTATGATAGCAGTAATGAGTCATCACTGGATAAAGATTTAGAACATGTAAAAAAACTTATGTTAGCAACATATGGTGCAAAAAGTGCCTTAATCGTTGACCCACAAAAACATCGTTCCAATATATGGAATATACGTGGTGGATTTTTAAATGCCATTAAGGCAAGCTCTGACTTTATTGATGAATGTGATGTCGTTTTACCAAGATCACATATTGAAAGCTTTTTAAATTATGTGAATGAAGTGAGTAAAAAACTTAATGTTAGAATCCCATATTTTGGCCATATTGGAGATGGTAACCTACACATTTATTTATGTAAGGATAATATGGATGAAACTTCCTGGCAAAAAGTATTAAAAAATGCTTTTGACTTACTTTATGAAAAAGCTTTTAGTTATGGTGGTAGGGTCTCAGGAGAGCATGGTATAGGTATTGCCAAAAAAGCATACATGCATGAACTCTTAGGTAAAGAACAAATTGAACTGATGCGAGGCATTAAATCAGTCTTTGATCCAAAACATATTTTAAATCCTAAAAAGGTCATTTAAACATAAAGTTAAAAGTATGAAAAATAAAAACAGTTACACTCATGATATAATATAGGTAGGAAAAACGAGGTGTATGAATAAATGAGTGTAATGTTAAACATGCTAAAAAATAAAGAAGCACTAAGTATGGCCGAACGCATTGTTTTAGATTATTTGATTGAAAACAAAACTCAAATCAAAGATTTTAGTGTAGAAAAAATTGCTGAAGCCGCTTATACTTCACCTGCATCCGTTGTTAGAATGTGTAAAAAATTAGGATATAAAGGGTTTAAAGACTTTAAGATTGACTTTATTCTAGCCAATTCTAAAGTAGAAATACCTGAAACTAGCGAGTATACAGACGTTATTTTAATTAAAGATCAAAATAGTGGACGCAAGGCAATTGAAAATAATATTAGGGCTTTAGAAGAGACCATTAATCTTTATGATGAAAAAACATATACTAAAGCTGCCCAATTAATAATGAGTGCTCGAAAGATTTTAATTTTTGGTAAAGGTTCTAGTTATTTAGTATGTAAAGATTTAGAAATGAAACTTAGACGTATTAATAAGTTTTGTATTGCACAAGGTGAATCACACGATCAATTAGTCGATGCATCATTTATTAATCATAAGGATGTTGTTATATTTGTTTCAAATTCTGGTAAGACAAAAGAAATAGTTTCTTCAGCATTATTAGCCAAAGAAAATAAAACACCAATTATTAGTATTACTAGAATTGGTTCCAGTATTTTAGCAGATATATCTGATGTTGTATTATATACATCGGCATTAGAGTCAGAATTTAGAAGTGCAGCGATGACATCAAGAATTTCTCAAATGTCTGTTATAGATGCATTGTATGCAAAATGTGCGTATACCGATATTGACCGATCTGTGCAAGCATTAGAAACTACATATCGAACGTTTAAAAAATTTAAACGATAACCAAAAACGAAAACACCTTTCAAAAGGTGTTTTTTTTGAAAAGTATTTTCTAAGTATGAAAGAACCTTATAAAAATTAAGCGCTTACAAGATTTTACAAATTAATACTATATAATGAAATTGTCACAAATTAAAGAGGTTTTGATTATGAATCAGTCTAAGTTAGCATGCGGTATTATGAGTGGTACATCGCTTGATGGCATTGATGTAGTGATAGCAACCATCTCAGGTACTGGTTTAACAACTAAAATAGAAATGATTGCAGGTAAAACATTTGATTATCCACCAATGTTACTTGAAAAGGTAAAACTTGCAGTGACAGACCAATTAACAGTTAAAGACGTATCGAGTCTTCATTTTGAGTTGGGTCGGCTCTATGCAAGTTGTGTTATCAGTTTGTGTAAAGAATTAAAATTAAGCCCATCGAGCTTAAACTTTATTGCATCGCACGGACAAACTGTTTACCATCAAAGCAAAATAGAAGATACAAGATTACCATCTACTTTACAATTAGGTAGTGGCTCAGTCATTGCAGGACTGACAGAAACAACAGTAGTTTCTGATTTTAGAATTGCTGATATGATTCAAGGCGGACAAGGTGCACCACTTGTGCCTTATGTAGATTATCTATTATTGTCAAGTAGCGATAAATCACGTATTGCACAAAATATTGGTGGTATTTCTAATATTACGTATTTACCAAAAACGAAAAATGAACATGACGTCTATGCATTTGATACAGGACCAGGCAATATGATGATTAATTATGCTATGGAAAAGTTATACAACAAACCTTATGATGATTGTGGTCAAATTGCAAAAAAAGGTCAACTCATCTTACCGTTATATGATGAAATTATGCAGCACCCATTTGTTCACCAAATGCCACCAAAATCTTGTGGTAGAGAACAATTTGGTGGGGCATACACACAAACTTTAATGACAAAATACAAAAATCATGCACCAGAAGATATCATTCATACTTTAACGGTTGCAACAGCATCAACGATGATATCGAATATTAAACAATTTATCTTAAATAAACACGAAATCGATGAATTAATTATTTCTGGTGGCGGTGTACATAATCAATTTTTAATGAATTTTATACAAAAATCTTTACCAGATATTAAAGTATTATCTAGTGATGATGTGGGGTTATCAAGTGATTATAAAGAAGCGTTAGCCTTCATTGTATTAGGTAATCAAACATTATTTCAACAAACAGCCAATTTACCAAGCGCAACCGGCGCTAAAAAACATGTAGTGTTAGGTACAGTTTCATACTTTACCTAGAAAAGAAAGTGATATAATGCAAACAAAACTAAAACTGGCCATATTAGGTGGCGCATCAACGAATACAGCAGAAGTATTTGAATACATCATCAAACATTATGATGATTTAAAATTTACAGAAGTTGTTTTAATTGATTTAAAAACAAGTGAAGAACGCTTAGACATTATGACCAATTTCATTCAAAGAATGTTAAAACATCACAACATACCAATTTCAGTTACATCTAGCTTAAACCAAAGACATGGTCTATTGGATGCTGATTTTGTTCTTATTCAAATTAGAGTTGGTCACATGCAAGCACGTTTTTATGACGAAACCATACCGGCTGAATTTAATATGCTTGGTCATGAATCGGTAGGCATTGGTGGATTATTTAATGCCTTAAGAACTGTTCCGGTAATTTATGAAATGATCGAAGACATTAAAGAACTAGCCCCAAAAGCATGGGTGATTAATGCAACAAACCCAACCGGTATTATTAGTGAAGCGGTATGTCGTTTTAGTGAGTTTGACCGTTATATTGGCCTATCAAGTGAGCCAAATCAAATAACTAAGGAAGTTATAGATAAACTAAAAGCACATCCTAATGAACTTGTCCCATATTATGCTGGTTTAAGCGAACTATCCTTTATGCTTAAGGTGTATCATAAAGGAAAAGATAAATTACCAAAGTTATTATCCGATGGATTTTTACCAAAAAATCATCCGATGGCTTTAGAAAATCTACAACGTTTAGGATGTTATCCACATCCTAATTTAAAGTATTATTATCAAGATGAAGTCGTTACAAAAACATTTTTAGATAACCAAAAAAATAAAAAAATACTAACCAATCAAATGATTGAAATTAATGACTTGTTATATAAAAAATATGCAGATGAAAATACTTTAAATGTTTTTAAAGACATGCAAAAGCTCTTAGATCATAGTTTTGCTCAAAGTGCAGTTGAAATTATGGACGCTATTAAAAATAACAAGAAAAACTACCATGTCATTCATACAGTAAACCACGGTCATATCGTTGGTATACCCGATGAAACGTCTATTGAAATTACCGCTCGCATAACT
>Ga0265293_10008256_pt1 | contig 15532 bp, 18 predicted proteins | sample Munlanlewell138R_FD_192505 | JGI IMG/M metagenome (GOLD analysis project Ga0265293, IMG submission 192505) | Leachate microbial communities from a municipal landfill in Southern Ontario, Canada - Leachate well 138R | ecosystem: Engineered > Solid waste > Landfill > Unclassified | place: Canada...
TGGAGATATATTTGAAAAAGAGAGTGTAAATGATCTAGACTTCTATCTTGAGAAAAATTTTGGATTAGATAAATATGATCCTTTTAGATTTATAATTACACCGAGTGGATTAGTAGCTCTCTCAACATCATCAGCTATACCAAACAGTGTCAAAGATGTATGGGCTCTTTCAACAAAAACTCCAACTGTAGGCTTCTTCTTACAAGCACTTGATCATTTAGTAGAAATGAATATTGGAAATTACAATCTTAAAGATTTACAAGGCTCTACTTTCCAATCAATAGGTTATTACTACAGAATATATCAATACAATCATAAAAGAGATTCCGAAATTATAAAGAGTGTATTAGATGAAAGAAGAATGGGATTTCTAATGTATAAAGCAGGGAGGGATACTTTAGGAGAGTAAGAGTGTTGCAGAAATAGATGGTAGTATATATAATAATCAAGTCAATCCGCGATAGCTCAATGGTAGAGCGAACGACTGTTAATCGTTTGGTTCCAGGTTCGAGTCCTGGTCGCGGAGTTTTCTTCTATGAAAGATTCTTTCTAATATGTCTCTCTAGATTCTCTATTATTTCAATAATCTTTTCCTTATCTTCTCTCTCTATTTCTTTATGATTAAACAACTTGTCATATAAAATACTGATAAATTCTTTCTCCTTTTCGTTTAGTATATTACACTCTTCATACGATTTAAGATTGGAAGAATTAATATTAAAAAAGAGATAATTTATTAAAAATACACGTACCATTAATGTTATATATCCCCACTTTAGGGGAGATTGTAATATTTTTTCTACATCCTCTCTTTTACCATCAATGTAGGCAATAGCTTTTTCTTTTGGATAATCAGGTAATGTAACTTTCTTCCCTATTAACAATCTTGATGCAAACTTCAATACATAGAACCTAGCCCAAGAGCCTTTCAATATTGCTTCTTCTGTTTCTTCTAATGTACAAATATATCTAAATGATATTCTCTCTAAATCTAACTGTTTTATACCAATTTCTTTCTTGACTATCACATATAGGTCAATATCACTTTTTTCATTAGCATAACCCCAATAATTAGAACCAAATAGGTATACAGAAAGTAAATTCTCTTCTTTAATTCCAATATTACTTAACTCTCTTAAAATCTCTTTTTTATTAATAACAGGACCATTCATTACGTAATTATACATTAAAATTTAGTAACGAATTTGCTCTCTTTAAATCACTACTTACTTCAAACTTTAGGTTCAGGAATATGTCATATACGGGGAGTACTTGCTATAATCTACCCTATGCTAAATATCCAAAAAACATTAAATAGGTACTCTCTTAATCCAGGAAACTGTATTGTAGTAGGTTCTGGTATTTTGAATGCATTAAAGCTGAAAATTAGTAAGGATATTGATATTACAGTTAAACAGGAAACATATAACAAGCTATTAAAACTCTCTGAATTTAAGGTAGAGAAAATATACGGATTGGAAATTCTTAAATCAGGAAATTTAGAAATAGGCACTAGCTTAAACCTAGCCCCTTCAAATTACAGTTATGAATTTGATGAATTATTCCAAAACTCAATCATATTAGATAATGTAAGATATCTTACATTAGAGTTTCTATTAAAGATAAAGAAAGAATGGAATAGAGATAAAGATAGAAAAGATATTGAAATTATAGAAAAATATCTACAATCTCATTAAATATATCATTACAGTAGCACCACTATTACATTGGTTACGGCCTAATCTTTTCTAATAGCTGTTGTAGATATGGAAAGCCTCCTAAAGATTGTAATATCTTTGTAATAATAGTAACTAAAACAGCTAATACGATAGTACCCCCTATTACAGTACCAATACCATTTAAAATAGATATAAAGAAATTTCTCTTAAAGGAAATCCTTTTATCAATCTTCCTATTTAACTTCTTAATATTCCTATTAAGCTTCTGTACATCACTCTCTTCCATATTTAAATATTACATGCTCAGTATAAATTTGGAAAGATACTATGAAATATTTAACTCTTCAAAAACATAAACAGTACATAATAATATGTACACTCTTATATCTCTAACAAGGAAATTTAATTCTCAAAAATATGAGGGTAACTTTCAGTCATAACACGATACTTCTCACCTGTCTCATCAGAAATAAAAACTATTTCTCTAACTAATTCCTGATCGCACATACACCATACATTTCTACATCTTTCATCTGTATTTCCCGACATGTTTTCTTCAGTATTCATCCTGTCTCTTAATATGTCGTAAGCTAACATCTCCCTAAAAGAGGCCTCTAATCCACACCTATTTAAAATTGATGATATTTGATTAGGAGAAATTCTTCCGTTAAATTTGAAAATATGAGGAAGTGAGAGAACTGTAGTCACCACATTGTACTCCTGCTCAGGTAACTTTCCTCCTGAATCTAGGTACTTTTGATACTCTGTACTGGTTAATAGTTCTGTCCCTTGTTCTAATAACATAGTAGATGATACCATTCAATATTTTAAAATCAACACTTTGATAATCTAACATTTATATCTATATTAAATATATTACTATTCCCTCCCCCATAGTATTAACACTTACTTTATATTATAATAACAACACATAAACACTGTTATGAATAACAGTATCTATAAAAGCTCTTAGCTTTTTAGCTTATGTATCGCACATTAAAAATCTATATTTCAAAAGGAGGAAGAATGAATGTTGTTCACGGATTCTTTTCGTTAGTTTGTATCTATATGATGGCATCAATCTTGTTCATACTAATTTTCTTTGAGAACAAGAAGTTAGCACTTCGTTTCGGTCTTGTTACTCTCTTTATTACAGTAGTACAGTTCGTTTTACTCAATATGACTCCCTTATCTAATACGGTAAAGGACATCATAATGGTAATCACTATCTTACTACTAGCGATATTAGTAACAGGTCAGATTTTAACAATCTTAAAAGAAGAAAAAGTTATAGAAAGGAAAAGATAATGGAAGCAATAGATAGTAATGTATTAATAATGTCTTTTATACTAACAATGGTAGTTTTCTTCTTAAATACTATGCTTAAAAGTGGGAAGGTGATGTTTATGACATCAATGCTTATCTCAATAGGCATACTCATTCTTCAAATGTCCATATTTTCAAATTGGATAGAGCCAAGACAGTATTACCCCATTATTAACCAAATTTCTTACGCTCTGTACTATGTACTCATAGCAGGATTGCTAGTTAATAGGGCACTTAGAGCAGTATGAGAATAAGGATAGTATTAATATATATCTTTTGAAATATATTTTCAGTGCTAAAGGGTCAAGATATTAGATCTTGTAATACTTAATGTGTATACATTAAACTACAAAATCTTTTAAATTGACCCTTCTCTCTTCTACCTATATACTTTACTATATGACTAACAGTAGACTCCTACAGGAATCTCTACTACCTGAATATGTACCATCACAAGAGGTAGAAGATAAAGAGAGGAAAAGGAAAGAACCATCCAATGGTTCAAGATTAAACCTCTCACAAATAGAGACACTCTCTACACTGTATGCTCTGTACAAAGAATCTAAGAGTGAAAGAGAGTTCTTCCAAGAGATAAGTGAGTATAAAGAGGAGGAGAATATACTTGAAAATGCGAAATCCTCTATATATGGAACACAGATGCACTCTTTACAGTACTTTACCCTACTCTTTCATAGGACAGCATATTACAACAGAGTACCTAATATCGATGATTTTAGACATACCTTTTTACAGAAAAAGATCGAGTACAGTAACTCTCTCTTGAAGGTATTAAATATTTCGGATTGCTCTTTTAATGACAACATCTTAGATACTTCACAAAGCTATTGGAATGAGTGGAGAATGAATGGACAAGATTTTACACCCAGTAAGCATAAAAATTACACCGTATCTCCATCAGAGATTAGAAAGCTATGGGAAAGTGGAGTAATACCACTAGAAGATATATCCCTTTTTAAAAAGAACTTCCTTAAAACACCCCCTGAAAATCTTAATCCTGAAAAAACATATATATTAAATGAAACACCTCTAATCTTAAATATATATTTTCATGACTCTAATCTCTTAATACCAACAGTTATAGATGAAATTTGTATACCTAGAGATTTCCCTAATACCCCTATCAAGATTGTTGATTACAAAACAGGCAGTCAATTTAAACAACCAGGATTTAAAGAAAAGATACAAATATTTTTAATGCTTAACTCTGTAATTCTAAATCTAAAGGATAGGGTAAAAGATATTAAGTTTGCACCAGATCTATGGGAAATAGCTCATAAGAAACATGATCTTACTTTACCTCACTTCCAAGGTAAGAATTCAAACAAGAAATTCATAGAATCAATATTCTCTACTCAATTAACAAGTATATTGGAAACATATAACAGCTATGTACAATACTCATATGTAAATCCATTAACAGGAGAAAGAATAGATATAGATTTAGATACTCTTGGTATAAAGAGTAAGGGTGATATAGAGGAAATTATTCGATATCTTAATAACATTAGTACCTTCTACCTTGAATATAAAGATAAACTTAAGCATAGAATAGATAGTAGTAAATCCCCATATACACTACCTACATTCCCTATAAAGAATTTTACAAAAGAGAACGGTTTTAGTAAGGGAGTACAGTTACCATTCGGTATATAATTATCTTTCTTTCCATATTGACAATTAATGCTTTAGATATAGAATTAATAAGATATGAATAAGAGGAAAGAGAAAGTAAAAACCAACAAAACAATCAACTACATACTACTGTTACTTCTTTTCATTACTGGATTCTTTCTAGGTTTTCTTTTTAATTCCTCCTCTCAAACAGAAGATAGTAATACTTTCACACAGAGTAGATTAAAAGGCTATGTATATATCAATCCACTAATCGATTTTGAAAGTGTACAATCTGCTAAGGTAGGTGAGATTGTAAAACTGGAGAGTGAATTAAAGAGATATATAAGTCAGAAAACTACAGAGTATACAAAAAGCAATGTTACACATATATCTGTATATTATAAAGACTTAAACTCAGGAGCGTGGATAGGAGTAAATGAAGAGGAGAAATTTGCTCCTGCTAGTTTACTAAAGCTTCCAGTTATGATTGCTGTTTACAAGATATCTGAAAGTAATCCTAGTTTTCTTACTAATAAAATACAGTTTGAGAAAGAAGATATAGCGATGACTCAGAATATAGATCCTAAATTACATTTAGAAGAAGGGAAGGAGTATACGATAGATGAGCTAGTAGATAGAATTATAAGATATTCGGATAATGACTCTTTAACTGCAATACTTGATACAATCTCATATGAACAATTAGTAGAAATATACTCTGAATTAGGACTACCAAATCCATATGAGCGTGACTCAATAGATACATTATCTGTTAAGGAGTATGCCTCTTTCTTTAGAATCCTTTACAACGCTTCATACTTAAATAAAGATATGTCTGAAAAAGCACTAAAGCTTCTCTCTACTACAGAGTATGATGAAGGCTTAGCCTCTGGTATACCTAGTGATGTGAAGATTGCGAATAAATTTGGAGAAAGAGAGAATCTAGATGACCTTACTCTTGCAAGAAAGCAATTACATGATTGTGGAATTGTATATCATTCTAGCAAACCGTATATACTCTGTGTAATGACAAAGGGTGCCTCTTTTAACTCTTTACAAGCTGTATTAAAAGATATCTCAAAAATAGTGTATGAAAAAGTAGATACGAAGTAATCTCTTTGATTTGGTATAATACAAAGTTAAGAAATTTCAGTAACGATATGAAGAAAAATATTCTCTCTCTAATACTTACAATTACAGTACTACTACTCTTTGGAATATACCTATACAGTAATCCTCAGATATTAATCATATTAAAAGATATCTCCCCTCTCTTTCTAATCATCATTATGTTCCTTTTCCTTCTTCTCTTTCTTCTAGAGGGTATCTTTATTAAAGTAGCATTAAATATATTTGATAAGCATATCGATCTGAAAGAATCTTACTACCTATCTACAGTATCAAGAATAGGTAACTACCTACTCCCTATGAGAGCTGGTGCAATATTTAGAGCTACATATTTAAAGAATAAGTATCAGTTTGAATACTCTAAATTCCTCTCCACTTTATATGCATACTACATATTACTCTTTCTTTTAAATGCCATACTAGCTCTCTTTGTATTACTTTTTAAATATCTTTCACTCTCTATCTTCTACCCTATAATAACTCTCTTCTTCATTCTGCTTCTACTTGGCACACTCTTTGTAATACTTTTTAGAAAAACTATACCTACAAGAGAGGGTAAGGGATTAAAGTATATTAATAAAGGGATAGGGATATTTAATAAGTTTCTAACTTCATGGGATATGATTGTAAAAAGAAAGAAGCTTTTCTTCTCTCTACTTCTTTTAACCATGGGAAATATCTTAATTAATGGAGTAATCTTCTATGTAGAGTTTCTTTCATTAAAGATAAATATCAATATATTAGATATAGTACTGTATACATGCCTATCAGGTGTATCTCTTCTAGTAAGTATTACACCCGGCTCTCTTGGTCTAAGAGAGGCAATCTTTCTCTTTACTTCAGAGTCCATAGGACTAAGTCAAGATCAGATTATGCAGTTAGCTTTCTTAGATAGAGGGGTTCTCTTTCTACTACTTTTGATACTGTTAATAGTTATTACTGTTTTTGTTAAAAAATTTAAATTAAAAGACATATTCTTTGTTAAAGAGAAAACTGAGTAAACAAAATATTATACTTGTAGTACTACTTCTAATCTTTATCCTTTTTACAGGATATTTAGCATTTAATGTAAAGATGGGTATCTCATCTGACTCATGGTATCACTTAAGAGTATCTCAAGAGTACTCTACAACTCTTGGAATACCCCCTAATACAGAAGACACATATCAATGGAGAGATATTACAAATATCCCATACCTATACTTTTGGATTAACGGTAGGATACTGAATATAAATGAATCTACATTTGGATTTAATCAAGTTTTACTTCTAAGAATTGTTAATATCATCTACTCTTTTATTACAGTAATAGGAGTGTATCTACTCTCTAAAGAATTCTTTAAAAATAGGTGGGTACAATTAATACCTGTTGTACTGCTTACTAACACATTGATGTTTCTTATGCTCTCTAGCTCTATTAATTACGATAACTTAGGGAATATGTTTGCTACATTAGCTATTCTATTTTTTGTTAAAACGGTAAAGAACAAAGGTATACTGAAATACCCTCTATTAGTAATCTTAATGCTTTGTTTAGGAACACTTACTAAGTTCACTATTATGCCCTTAGCTTTCATTATGGTAATTCTATTACTGTATGAACTATTTAAATATCGTAAAGAGTGGTTTAAGAATTTAAAAGGTAAAACCCTACTGCTCCTTATACCTATACTACTCTTTGGAGGATTGAATGTACTTTTATACGGTAACAACCTAATTAAGTATCAAGAACTAACACCTAGCTGTGAGAAGATTCTCACACATGAACAGTGCTTATCTAATGGAGTATATTACAGAGATATTGTTACAATACCAGAAGTAGAGGTTAATGTTATAGATATGGTACTCAGTGGAGAGCGACTAGACCCTATTAGATATGCAGGGGTATGGATATGGGAGATGACAAAGAGAGTAGTAAGCATTATGGGAGATAGCAGTTTATTTCATAGTGATACTGTAGTATCAATCTTTGTTGTACTGTTTTCTATAACAGTACTCTTTGGAGTAATAAATTGGAAGAAGTTAAGTAAAGAGGCCAAATATTTAGGAATAATTACACTCTTCTATTTACTTGTACTAATGCTTGTACAAAACTACGATATGTATTTAAAGAGAAGCTATCCTGCTCTTGCTCTACAAGGCAGATATATGTTCCCTGTAATATCCTCTCTCTATGTATTAATAACTATGTTTTGGATGAGTATTAAAAATAGGTACATTAAGATATTGCTAATAGCACTCTCCCTTGCACTACTAATCTCTCTCTCTATACCCTTCTTTTTACTAAAGGTAGATCCTAATTGGTTTGGTACTATCACTTACTAACGGTATCCTCCCTTTAACATATCAATTGTATCCTTTAGATCTTTAATATATAGAATACCCTCTAAACCCATATATCCCTCTCCCCACTTAGCATCTTTCCATACAGATCTCTCAAGAGCGTGTAAGTTATTTCTATTGTAACTAATAATACCTGATATAAATTTCTTCTGACTAAATACTCCTGTAGAAAGATATTGCTCAGCGTAGGAGATCTCTCTTCCCTTACCAATGCTGTACGGTCTCCAAGGAATAAATATTGTAGGATAAGTTCCTGCTTTATTCTTCTTCTGCAATCCTTTATCAGAGATATTAATAGAAACATCTAGAAATCTTGCCTCTATCCCATTATCAATCTTAAAATCAACACCCCATATATCTTCCTCACCAGTAGTAGGAGTACAATTTAAATCCATTCTACGACAAGATTCCATAAAGAATACCTCTGCTATAATGCCATTAGGAAGACAGTTAATATCAGAAAGGTTATCTAAAAAGGGCATATCCAAAAACTCTTGCTTATCTGCTATATAATAATCTCTATACCATTTTTCACCAGAAGCGTATTCTAAGCGATAATCGATAAGAGAACACACTTGATTTCTAATTTCATTCCATCTTCTTTGTACACTGTTTTCTTTAACATCGTACTCTACAAATTCTAAGTTTCTAGTTTCTGTTCTTAGCAAGATCTCTTTTTAAAACGTTATTCCATATTCTAAATAAATATACCCTCTTTTACAACCTCAACCTATAATGATAATATTTAAATATATAAATTTAGACATATATTAATATGGCTAAGAGGGGCAATATATTTAAATGTGAAGTGTGTGAACATGTTATTCAAGTTCATCATGAGGGAGTTGGTACACTTGTTTGTTGTAACAAACCTATGATTTTACTAGAAGAAAAGAGTGAAGATGAAGGATTAGAGAAACATGTACCTATAATTGAGCTAAGAGATGATACTGTAATGGTGAGTGTAGGAGATGTACTTCACCCTATGGAAGAGGCTCACTATATAGAATTCATTGAACTAATAGTTGATGATGAAAGATATATTCAGTATCTAAAACCTCATCAAGATCCTATAGTGGCATTTAAATTACCATCTCTTGAGTATCAAAGAATAGAGGCTAGAGCATATTGCAATATACATGGACTGTGGAAATCAGAGTAGATATTTAACCTAAGAATATCTGATATCCAAAATAGCCTATTCCTGCAAGTAGCAGTACTATTATTACTACCAATACAATTATTACAACACTACTATCCTTCTCTTCTACAGTACTCTCTCCTAATGTACTTACTACTTCCTCATTAGCTTGCACTGTAGGCTCCTGTGGGGCATCCTGAGCAGTAGAAAATGGTTGTGAGAGGTTTGTAGACATATCGGGTGTACTCTGTGCTACCTCAGCTTCAGAGGAAGGAAACGCAGGTTGTGAAGCTTCACTATCAAGAGTATGCATACTATCCTTTTGCATTGTTGTAGTACCAATATCTGTTGTCTCATCTACAGGAATAGGCGTAATAGGGTCATTCTCTATAACAGGGGGTTGCTGATCTTGCATAGGTGAAGGAGTAGATTGCACAGTATCTTGCACAGGCTCAGCCAAAGGATCTGCCATAGGAGGAGTTTCAACTATTGGTGTAGTCTCAAATTCTACAGGAGCGTTATCCATAACTGTAGGAGTGTCCATTGTTGGTGCACTTTCTGGTTGTACTGCTGCACTATCCATAACTGAAGGAGTGTCCATTACTGGTGCAGTAGTAGATTCAACAGTAGGCGCTGCTACATCTTCTTGTAAAGAAACTTCAGCTGTTGGCTCTGGAGTAGATGTTTCCATTGATTGAACTAACTCTTCCATAGCTAATCCCTGTTCATTTGGTCCTGTACTACCAATAGATGGATTCTGTTGTATAGCGGGCTGTTCCTCTACAACAGGTGTTTGTGGTGTACTTAGATTAGGATCATCTACAACAGTATTAGATTGAGGCTGTATAGAGTTGTAATCATTAGTAGGAGGAGTACCACTGTTATCGTTTAAAGGGTTAGGAGTATTTAAAACTCCACTATTGTTTAAATTATCCACAATGTCAATATAAAAATTTATACACTATTCAATATATCAGAAACTCCTTGCACTCTTCAACAACTCTAAAAGTAATTTACCCTCAGTTTCATTTGCAACCCTAGGAATCAAGTCCCTATCATATATAGTAGGTGTTAATTCTGTTTGAATTACTTTACCCTCTAGTAAATAGAGAGAGAGAACAGTACCCTGCCTTGTTCCAATCCATTTATACTGATCAAAATACAGATTACCTAAACCGTAATAAATTACCCCCTCTTTATAAAGCTCATATGTCTGTGGCTGATGTGCCTGTGTACCAACTACGACATCTGCACCAAAATCTATTGCACTTCTAAACACACCCTTCTGATCTGGAGTGGATAGAGGTTTGTAACATATTGGATATATTACATCAGAGGGAGGATAGCTATAGCACTCTTGAAATTGAAATGTCACTATCACAACATCTGCATTCTCTTTTGCTTCCTTAATATCACTCTCTACCTTACTTTGAGAGTAATGATTCGCACCTGCCCTATTCTCACCTGCAATAGCCATTGTATTTAGCATACTGTCATAGTAGTTATATCCTAGGAATGCAACTTTACTTCCCTTTACCTCCTTGTACAGTATCTTTTCTGAATCCTTCGTATTTAGACCACCTCCAAAGTAATCCCAACCCAACGCCTTATACATCTCTATACTCTTACTGTTATTCTCAGCTCCAAAATCATTGTTATGATTCCCTGTTAATTCAACAATATCAATACCGCTAGCCTTTAATGTTTCAATATACTCTGGTCTTGAACAAAACCTCATACCGCTATACACAGCACAGCCCTCTACAAAAGAAGCTTCATTAGAGGTATGGGTTAAATCTGCATCAGCAAGAAACTTACCTAAATCTCTAGCAGGGTATGCATAGTTACCAGAGCTATCCATTTTAATGGCAAGACCCCTAGACATAGCGGTAACTCCTGTCATATTAATCTTCAGTAAAGAATCTCTATTTAAAGTATCAGAAGATATTCCTTCTACATTCTTTTTAAGAATAGAGAGTACAAAATCAGATCTCTGATCTCCCTCTAGAGAGTATGAAAGTAAAAGTGAATCATTACCCTCTTTTAAAACATTCTCTTTGTCTAGAGAAAGTATCTTTAGCTCTTTAGATATTTTAGATGGATATATCAACCCTATACTCTTCTCACTCTCTTTAAGCTCTAATGGTAGTGACTCAACTAATCTTACATCTACATCCCAAAGTCTTTCTATATACTCCTTAGCAAACTCATACTCCTCTCTCTCCATTAATACTTCTTTCAACTCTTTACTATTAACAGTATCCCTAATCCAATATATGTGACCTACAGGTAGTAACTCTTTAGAAGCAACTACACTCTCTTTAGAATTTGAAATAGCTAGTACAAAGTCTGCACTCTTTTCATCTACAAACTCAAACCTCTTAACATTATTAAAAACAATATCATCTACACCCTCCTCTATTCTTTTTTTACTGATATCGGATATAGAGGGATCTATGTATATATTAAAGGTCTCATATACTACCTTCGGTTTATAATCAAAGAGTAAACTCCTAATTAGATATATTGGAGATGTACTAAAGAGTAGGAAATAGAGAAAAAAACCTAAAAATGGTATAATGATAAGTATAGGAAGAAATATTTTAATATATCTTCTATCCTTTTTAATCCCCATTACTTTGTATTGCATATTCACAGATACATAGTATCACAAAAAATGCTTTCTACAAAAAGAAAACTATGGGATATGTTGTTTGTATTAATTTAAAACATAAACATGAATAAAAATATTGGTAAGAAAAATATATTAGCAGTAATAGCAGGAATACTCTTTACTGGATTAATATTAAATACGATTAATGAAATCTCACCAACAGAGGTTATGAGTAATAATCAAGCATATCTTTTTAATATTAAGCAGGAAGATATTAAAAACTTAGACTCAAATGAAATAAAAGAGAGAATACTTGAAGAGGCTGTATATACAAGAGTAGAAAGTAGTGAGAGTATAATGAAGGTGGAGAATGTGAGAGCATATCTTACAGCAAGAAACTCTCCACTTGCTATACATGCACAAGAGATAGTAAAAGCAGCAGATGAGCACGGAATTGATTACAGATTACTACCTGCAATCTCCATAATTGAATCTAGTGGAGGTATTCATACCTTTAGAACTCACAATGCATGGGGTTGGGGTAAGAAAAACTTTAGTAGTTGGGAAGAGGGTATATGGGCAGTATCTAAAGGATTAGGTAACTACTACTCTAGAGGTCTTAACACCCCTCAAAAGATCAGTGTATATTACTGTCCTCCATCTGCAGGTGAGTGGGCAAGAAAAGTTTCTTTTGTAATGCGTGAGATAGGGGAGTAATGGATATATAATATTCTAATGGAAGAAACTAAGTTAGGAAAATACAGTATCAAATATATAAACAGTATTGAATATCACTCTATCAAGAGAGAGATCTGGACTCAAAATTCATACTACTTTGAAAGTAAGAAAGAGAACCCCTTAATTATAGATATAGGTTCTCATATCGGTATATCAGTTTTGTATTTTAAATCTCTATTCCCAAATAGTAAGATATTGGCCTTTGAACCAAACCCAATTACTTTTAAACTCCTAGAGAAAAATATCGAAAGTAACGGAATTGATGATACACAGATTATTAATAAGGCAGTATGGAAAGAGGACGGAATTAAGAAATTCTATATAGATGGTAAAGAGAATAGTTGGCACTCTAACTCTAGCTTTCTAGAGAGTAGCTGGACAGGTAAAGAGATTACAAAGGAGATATCTGTACAAACTACTAGATTAGATGAATATATAACTGAAGATATTGATATGCTAAAGATAGATACAGAGGGTAGTGAGCTATCAATACTTAATGCACATAAAAGGTTTCTAAGCAAGATAGAGAATATAGTAGTAGAGTATCATCCAACTAAGAATTACAAGGTAAATGATTTACTCAACATATTAAAGCCGTACTTCGAATTAGAAATTCTACATAATGGTAAACCAGAAAAGCATATATCAAGTGGAAAGCTATTAACGATAAAAGGAAAGAAATGTGTGTAGTGTAGACTTCCATCCTTTTCTAAATATACTGTAAAGAGATTTTCCAAGCTTTGATGAATCATGCCTTACTAAACTTCTTACTAAGGTATCTCCCTTCTCCCTCTTTATTGCAGAGTTAGCAACTAAGTCTGTCCTAATTATTACCCTACTAGAATCAGTATCATCTAAATCATCTTTAAAAAGATTCTCTCCATCCCCTAAATATCTTTTATATGCATACTCAGGGATCTTCCCATTGTTAAGTAGGATATAATCTACCTTTCTACCGATATATCTCTCCATAATCTTAACCATATCCATATGTGTAAGATCTCTTGTTTGCCCTATCTTAGACATAAGGTTTGGTATTAAGATAATCTTTGCTTTACTCTCTTGTAACGCCTCCGGTATTCCATCTACAACAATGTTAGCTAAGGTTGTCGTGTATAAGTCACCTGGACCAATAATTATATATTCTGAATTAAGTATTGTATCTACCGCCCCTTTGTACGCTTTAGCTTTACTATCTAAATAAAATTTCTTTATCTTTAAATCTTCCCCAGGCTCATCTATTAAATGCTCCCCTACTACCTTTGTGCCATTACTGTACTCTGCAACCAATCTAACCTTATCTAGTGTAACAGGCACAATATTACCAGTCACATTAAAAAGATATTTAAACATCTCAATAGCCTCTACCTCTGAGCCTGTAATATCAGTCATTGCAATCATAAGGAGATTTCCTAAGGTATGACCTTTTAGACCATCACCTTGTGAGAAACGATATATAAATAGATTCCTTAAGATATCTCCCTCCTTCTCATGTGAGAGAGCTATTATAGATTTTCTTAAATCACTAAGAGGTAAAAGTCCAAACTCATCTCTCACAACAGCATTACTACCACCATCATCCATCATTCCAACTATAACTGAGATATCTAAATCTCTATGATTTTTTAATCCCTCTAATACGGTTGTAGTTCCAGTTCCCCCTCCTATTACGGTTATTTTCATAGATGAATTTTATCTTAAAAGATGATATAATTAAATGTTTACTTAACAATTATACATCATTATGAACTTCAAGATTGGATCAAAAGTTTTCTACCCTTCACACGGTGCTGGATGGGTTAAGCAGGAGAAAGAGATAGAGTTTAATGGAGAGAAGAAGCAGTATTTTGAGTTTGAGTTTATCAACAGTGCTATTACAATCTCTACCCCTATCGAGAATATCGATAACTTAAGTGTTAGAGCTGTAAATAGTGCTAAGGATATTAAAGAGAAGATAGCTGTATTAAAAAAGAAACCTATTAAAGATCCAAAGACTACAGATTTTAATAAACTTATGGATCTATTTAAAAACCTTGAGAAAGGTGCGAATATCGAATCTGCTATAGAAACTATACAGTACTGTAACCATGTTAAAAGAGGGAGAGAGAAAGATGGTAGATTAATACCAGTTACAATAGAAAATGAGCTTAACAGAGCTATTGACGATATTGTAGGTGAGTTAGCAGTATCTTCTGGAGTAAAACTATTCACAGCTGCTAAAAGCTTTGAAAAGATTACAGGTATAGAAACTAAAATAGAGGATAATGATTAATACTATTTAATTATCTCTACTTCTAATATCTCATTATCAACTTTTATATTAATAGCTTCATTAAGGTTATCTCTCTTCTCGAAAGATTTTACAAATATCATTTTACTTAACTCTTTTCCATTCTTCTTTAATATCTCCTCTATCTCTTCACTATCACTTCTGTAATATATAGAGATTAACTCTCCCATCTGACAACCACTCTCCTTCCTAGCAACCTGTAAACCTCTTACTATTTCATTTAATAGACCCTCTTCCTTCAAACCATCTGTAATAGATATATCTAAAGAAACAAACACATGATTACCCTCCTGTGATTCTATACTGCTTCCCTCCACAACCTCTTTAGAGTAAACAACCTCTTTAACATTTAACTCCCCCTTCACTATCTCCATCATCTCTTCATCTTTCAAAGGTATGTATACCTTAGATAGTGGCTGTCTTACTTTTAATTTCCTCTCATTTCTAATATTTAATCCTAATGAGGATATATCTCTTACTTTTGACATACTTACAAGCAACTCCTTGTCTAACAACTTTTCGTTAAGTAAAGGAAAGTCCTCTAAATGTACAGACTCTTTAGCAGAGGGTACAAAACCATTAGCTAATGTCTGATATGCAGATTCTGATATAAATGGAGCAAATGGAGCCATTAACTT
>Ga0265293_10008257_pt1 | contig 15530 bp, 11 predicted proteins | sample Munlanlewell138R_FD_192505 | JGI IMG/M metagenome (GOLD analysis project Ga0265293, IMG submission 192505) | Leachate microbial communities from a municipal landfill in Southern Ontario, Canada - Leachate well 138R | ecosystem: Engineered > Solid waste > Landfill > Unclassified | place: Canada...
CGTTATCTTAGCCCCTGCACTACATGAAGATACTCTGTTTGAACAAACAGATAGCGCTAGTGGAACTAAGACATCTCTCTCATATGATTTAAAGGTTGTTACTGATTCCTTAATACCTCCACTTACCAGAATATATCCAGAGAAATATATAGCGAAGGAGGAGAAAGATGGTATGTCATATCTATTTAAATCTCAAGATAGGGTTGGTAACTCTCCTTACTTAGAGTTTGGTACAAAGCAAATATATAAATTTGAATTAAAGTACAAAACACCAAAGACAGATAACTTAGTGCCTGAGAAATACTCATCTCTTCTTAATGCTCTCTCTACAAACATATATGAGATCTCTTTACCAAGAGAGTTCTCTGAGACAAATCAAAGAGTAAAAATTGAGAGTATATACCCTACTCCAGCTAGAATATCTAAGGATAGTGAAGGGAATATAATTGCGAAGTTTGAGGTTAGAGCAAACAGAAGTAGTGAAATATTAATCACTGGATATATATGGCTTGAGCAGGAAGATTTAGAAAATAGAAGGGCAATTCCCAATCCTACATTTGAGCAGTACAAGAGCTCTGTTGCCCAGGATAAGAATTTAAATAAGTATTTAACCTCTACTACATATTGGGAAGTTACAGACAGCTATATCAAACAGCAAGCAGATACATTACTAGAAGATACTACTACTTTAATGGATGTAATAAAGAGTGACTATAGATATATAAATGAGAGACTTGATTACGATGAGAACAAAGCTAATAGCGAAAATAAACGAATAGGAGCAAGAGCTGCACTACAAGGTGGTGGATCTGTATGTATGGAGTATGCAGACTCTATGATAGCCATACTAAGAGCTCAAGGTATTCCATCTAGAGCAGCACTTGGATACTCTAATTTGAATATATTAGAGAAAACTAATGAAGATGGTAGTACAAGACATCAGTGGGTACAGGTATGGATTCCTGAGTATGGATGGTTAAGTATAGATCCTACATATGAGAGTGAGAATATGTTAATTGGTCAGAATATAGAGAAGGTACTTTGGGAAACCTTCTACGATGAAGAGCTTACCAATATTAAGATATACTCTGCAGATAGTGTAAATGGAGAGAACTTCTCAGATTACACTGTAAAAATATACGCAGTAGAGAGTACTCCCCAAGATGATACATTACTAGATTACTCAGATATTAAGGCAATAGAAGATGTAAATGTAACAGCTATAGATACAATGAATACCTTTGTAAAAACAACTACACTTGGTAAAGCATTAGTTATTCTTTTACCTATATTTATCATCTTAATAGCTTTAATAGCTATACTTGTAATACTTACCTCTTTAGTTAGAAGGTTTAAAACTCGAAAAGCTTCTTAAGATCTATAGCCTTAATACCATCTTCCATTCTATCTGGAGTTGTTGCATACAAAGTCATTAAGAGCTCTCCTTTCTCAACCTTCTGTCCAGGTAGTTTATTAAAATATATACCTGCTTCTTTTATCTTAGGTGTACCTAGAGATCTTGCAATCTCAACTACCTCCCTTGTAGATATATATTTTAGCTCTCCACCTTTAGGTGCTAATACTTCATGTACTAGCTTTCCTGGTTTAAGATCTTCAGCTTTAACTACACTCTTAGCTCCCTGCGCTTTAGCTATATCCCAGAATTTAGTCAGTGCTTTACCTGAATCTAAAAGCTCTTGAGCAAGCTTTTTACCCTCCCCCTTCTTTGCCCTACCGTTATGTTCAAATATCTCCGTAGCCATACCCAACACTATCTCTTCCATACCCTTTGGTCGTTGATCATCTCTTTCGAGTACTCTTAAGCAATCTCTCATTTCAAGGATAGGGCCTACTCCATTACCATCAGGTCCTTTTACTACTCTCTTGTATGTTACACACTTAATTCCAAATTGAGCGAACAGTTTCTCGAACTCCCTAGCTAAAAATTCCAAATCATCTGGTCTTTCTAACTTAGAACCTCTCCCATATGGAAGATCTATTAAAACAGAGGTAACACCCATAGCTATTTTCTTAGCAACAATACTTACTAATACTTTTTGAAACTCTTGAATCTTAAGAGATCTCTCTACATTGATAATCTCATCATCTGCTGGGGCTAAGTACAATGAACCTCCCCATATTAAACATGCTCCTGTTTTCTCTACAACTTCATACACTTTCTTTTTTGTTAATGCTACCGGTAGTACAGTCTCTAAAATATCTGTTGTACCTGCTGGAGAAGTTATTGCTCTTGTGGAACTGTTAGGTACAACAAGACCATTAGCTGCAAGTATTGATACTAGTATAGGGGTGACACCCTTACCTGCTGTACCTCCTATAGAGTGTTTATCTACAACCAGATCTTTATTGTTCTTAATATACTTAAACTCAAGTATCTCTCCCGATTCGGCCATACCCTTAGTCATCCACTTAATCTCATCATCAGTAAAGCCTGGATTGAAGAATGTAGACACAAAGAAGGCTACCTCTGTCTCCTTAAGCTTCCTAGACCCTATATCCTCCATAATTGCGAGTATCTCCTCCTCATTAAGCCTCTGACCCGATATCTTTTTCTTAATAGCCTCTAGGGACTTCCCTGCCTTAGGTATATCTATCATTACCTTTCTACCTGCAGGTATATGGTATTCCTCTGGAATCTCCTCATACAGCCCTACTTCTCCTATAGCTACTTCACTGTCTGTAATTATAACTTTTACGTAAAGCTCAACATCCTTATACCCTAGTAAAACTATCTCTCCTTCATTAATACCCAACTCATCTGCATCATGTTGATGCACTATAATAAACAGATCTTTACCTGCTCCAAGATCAACTTTCTTACTCTTTAAAAATAGGGCCATAATTCTGTACGTTTAATTTAAGATTCAAATAGCCACGAGTACTTAGCTCTAATTACATCTGCAATCTCACTAGGTTTTAATATACCAAATTCGGTCAAGAAACCAGTAATAAGATTGTTATCAATAATTTCAAATGCAGGATTAAACATGTTAAGACCCTTTGGTGCATCGCCCCACAGCTCCTTACTTTCACGAACCTCTATTACTATGTTATCTACCCCTATATTGGGATCTACCTTCAGAAGTGGTGAAACAACGTATAAGGGTTTACTTGCATAGAAAGAAGACATAGCAATACCCCAGCTCCCTATCTTGTTTATACAGTACCCTTTCATAGTAATCTGATCACAGCCCATTAACACTCCATCAATGGAGATAGAGCCCCTACCTATTACAAAAGACTCTGCAGCACTATCAGCTATTAAGGTAGTAGAAATACCTCCCTCTAAAAGGCTTCTTGCAGTCTTACGTCCTTGCATTAAAGGTCTAGTTTCTGTACAAACAGCATCAAAAGACTCTTTACCCTCAGCTATACCTTTTATCAAAGATACAGCCGTTGAAGAGTGACAATGAGTAAGTATATTCTCTAAGTTTTTAACATAAGGAACACACAGATCAATAATGGCTCTCTTAGAATCAGAAATCATATATAGATAGCTATCACAGTACCCATCCAAGCTCTGTTTCATGCTTTCCAATGTATGTAAATCAGCACTGTTCTTTTTCACCATATGCTTTACATACTTAACACCATTCCTTGCAAGAGGTTCATTCAGCCTAGCATCTGCTAATCTATTACCTACCTCTATAAATTCTTTAAAAAGGAGATCTTTATCTGTAACCTTAGATTCTTGAAGATATGTCTTCATTCCCTCTAAGGTAGCAATAGCTACATTGGTAGCACCCTGTATGTTCAAATCTTTTATATCTTTTTCTATATCTAATATCTTTTGTATATCCATTTACTTCAATTCAAACTCTTCATTTAATTTAGGGACATCTGTTTCTATATTTAACTCTGATTTAATATTAGTAGCAAAACCAATAGCTATCTCTTCGTCACCATGAGTTATAAAAATCTTCTTTGGTGTATGACCAAAACTTCTTAACCAATATCTTAAGTCTCTCTGATCTGCATGAGCAGAGAATCCTCCCAAGGTATGAATCTGAGCATTTACCTCCAAATTCTGACCCATAACTCGAACCTCTTTATCTCCATTAACTAGCCTTCTACCTAAAGTACCATCAACCTGATATCCTACAAATATCATATGTGTATTAGGTTTGTGAATATGATTCTTAATATGATGTACTATTCTTCCTCCAGTACACATACCACTACCAGCAATTATCACTATACCAGTCCTATTTATTAATCTCTTTGACTCCTCTGCAGACTCTGTAGTATGTAATCCTGGGAAATTGAAAGGATCATCCCCCTTATCTAACAATCGTCTAGCATCTTCATCGTAAAAGGTAGGATACTGTTTAAATACAGCAGTAGCTTTAGATGCCATAGGGCTATCAAGATATACTGGCATTTCTCTAAGTAATTTATTCTCAACAAAGAGATTAATCTCATACAAAATCTCTTGCGTTCTCTCTATCGCAAATGAAGGGATAAGGACAATACCATCTTCCTCTTGTGCCTGTTTTAATATTGATAGCAACTCTAATACAGTCTCATCCTTGTTCTTGTGCAACCTATTACCATATGTAGACTCACAAATTACATAATCCGCTTCTCTTACCATATCCGGATCTCTCACTATTCTAGCTCCCGGTTGGCCTAAGTCACCAGAAAAAACAATTTTCCTCTCTCTCTCATTCTCTGTTTTAATCCAAAACTCTATCATTGCAGATCCTAATATATGACCTGCATCTCGAAATCTAAATTCAACTCCATTATGCAGGTTTACAGAAGAACCGTACGGATATACCTCAAAATATTGAAACATACTCTCTACATCCTCTTCAGAGAAAAGAGGCTTCCTCTGTTCATACAGAGATCCCTCAGCAGAAAGACCCTCCTTAGGAGTATCGTCCTTACTTCTTGCACTCCATCTCTCATATGACTCCTGCTGAAGTTTAGCTGCATCTAGTAGTACAATCTTAGCTAAATCTCTAGTTGGTTGTGTAGAGAATATCCTTCCATGAAAGCCCTGTTTAACAAGGATAGGGATTCTTCCACAGTGATCAAAATGAGCATGAGTAAGAAAGATTGCATCTAACTGTGTAGGATCAAATGGAAAAGGTTCATAGTTTAACTTCTCTAAATCATCTTTACCTTGGAAAGCACCACAATCTACAAGAAATTTAAAATCTCCTGTATCTACATAGTAACAAGAGCCTGTTACTGTTCTAGTTGCACCACAAAATTTTATCTTCATATCGGGCAGTCAAGAATTTAATTAATAAATATTACAACATACGGCGTGCTTCCTCCAATAGCTTCTCTTTTGTATTTAAAAGAGGATCCTCTATTACCATATCTAAAAGCTTTCGTAATATATTTCCCATTTTAGCACCAGGTTGTACACCTAGACTCTTTAAATCTTCCCCATCTATCTCTAAATCTGTAACTTTCAGTGCCATATCCTCTTGTAAAACCTTAGATATATGTTTCTGCAATTCAGTTATCTCCTCTGGCTTAAATGCAGTTTTAGGGTTAGATGATGCATCTGCAATTCTTAACTTAAACAAATCCTCTATATTCTCCTCACCAACTCTTTTTAAAAATCTCCTTACAGCAGAATCACTCCACTGAGTTAGTAGTAGCTTCTCCATACCCTCTTTCTCTACTTCACTTTCAATATGAGGGTAGTAAAACATATGATTTTTAATCAGTAATTTAACTCTCTCTCTCTCTGACTTAGGAAATTTCATACGCTTTAAAATCTCTCCCGCCATCTCCGCCCCCATACTATCATGGCCGTAGAAATGTCCATTACCCATATCTGTTCTTGGTTTAGCAATATCATGCAAAAGAGCAGCCAACTTCACGCTATCCGGTGCTAAATCACATGTCTTAAGAGCGTGCCAATATACATCGTGAGCATGATAGAGCTTCTGCTCAACTCCGTACCCTTCAAGTAGTTCAGGTAAGAAGATATTTAATAACCCACTCTCTCTCATTAGCTCAATACCTTTAGAAGGCTTTGGAGAGTTAAGAAGTAATTTCATAAATTCATCCCTAATACGCTCCATAGAGACTTTTTTAGCAACAGGTATAGCTTGTTTAATAGCTTTAAATGTTTCCTCCTCTATTTCAAAATCTAATTGAGAAGCCAACCTACAAGCCTTAAAAGCTCTTAATCCATCCTCTTTAAATCTCTCAATTGGAGTACCAACAGCCCTTACTAATTTTAAATTTATATCAGTAATTCCACTAAAAGGATCATAAATATCCCACTCCTGCTCTCCCTCTACATCAAATTGAGCAGAAGAGAGATCCATTGCCATCGCATTAATAGTGAAATCTCTCCTACCTAAATCCATATTAATATCAGAAACAAACTCAACCTTACTTGGCCATCTACCATCAACATAGTCTGATTCACTTCTAAATGTAGTAACCTCTACCTGCATATTCTCTCCCTTAGAATCTGGCACCAATGCAAGTACTGTACCGAACTTAGCACCTGTAGAAACAGACTTAGGAAATATCTCCAACATCTCATCAGGGAGTGCATTAGTCGCTAAATCATAGTCATGAGGAGTTTTGCCCATGACAATATCTCTAAGTGCTCCTCCTACTAGATACACATCATAGCCCTCTTTTGTTAGCATCCTAGCTACTTTTAATACGTAGGATGGTATTGTAAATCGTATTTTCATATCTATACTTTCCTTCTAAGATAGTACCAAACTAGAACTATTACTACAACAAAAAGTAAAGGAATAAATATTACTAAAGAAAGTTTAGCTGTCTTTGGTAAACTCTTCACACCCAATACAAAACTCTCCTCTACTACTGTAGGAGTCTCTTGCTCTAAGAGAGAACCATCATCAACAACAGAATCTTGCTCAATCTCCTCTTCACTCTCTCTCTTTAATATCATCTCTCCTGAGTACTCAGTATATGCAATCCTTGTTACACAGAAATCTAATCCATACACTTTTACTCTTGAAGCTACATAGTTAAGTGAATTTCCATCCTCTCTTACACCATACACAGCAGCAGCATTCCCTACTATATATGACTCCATATGCTCACCCATTACAGCACACTCTCTATGAACATTTGGATTGTATATACTCGCATATCCTAAACTCTGCTCACTATCTATATCTACAACATACTCATACATATACTCTTCACCTACAAGAAAATCTCTCTTAAGAAAGAATCCTAAATGCTCATACTCTATATTAGGTAATTCATACTCTGATATATTTTTAACATACACTCTCACCAAAGCCCTACCTTCCTCTACCTGAGCCTCCCATCTTTCAAAAAGGAGAGGAGATTTAACAGTTACAGAATCTAGCACTATCGTTCCACTTGCATTACTATTTACAAGACCTAAACCGTTATATCTTTTCAAAACTCCCTCTCTTTTGTAATTCCAAGTAAGAATATTAAAAGCAGGCCTTTCATACTCCCCATCTATATCTAGCACCTTTCTAAGATCTCCAAGAGTAAGAGGTGCATTTGAGAGAAATACAGATAGCGAAGATATATTTACTCTGCCCCCTGTTTCATTCCTATACCAATATACAAAGCTAACAGTAGATTGAGGAGGCAAAGATACAGAAGAGTGAAAGTTTGCACTCCTTACTAATCCATATGAGAAATCAGGAAATGTCAAATTATCCAGATTTACACTATTTAACAGATATTCTGTATAGCTACCCTTTACATCATCAGAATTAAACTGTAAACAGTTTGCACACTCCCCCTTACTTGCTAAGCTCTCAATACCGTAGCCAAGAGTATCAAAGAAACGATTCTCACTACAATCACCGTATGGATGGAAATAGTCAGCGTATATTAGAGATGGAATAGAGAGGAAAAAGAGAGTAAGAAATATTTTCTTAAGCATTACCTATCTAATTAAATTTAGATAGGTAAAGTTTACATTTAAGATATTAAAAAGTACTTAAATCTACTCTTTCCATTTAGCCTTATCAACCTTATCCAGTTCTAATCCCTTCTTTATCACACTAAAGAAAAGGACAAGAGCCATACCAATACATACAAGTAAAATGGCAATATCATACTGGGAGATATACTGATTAAAAACTTTAAAGTACTCAACAGGAGCTATATACATGTAAACAGCAATAAATATACCAAGTATTCTCATCTCAGTAGGACCAATTAGTCCAAAAGAGTATTTAAAACTGTTTTGAACAAAAGTAACTAATTCTACATGTATCATTAATGCCATATACATAACTGCAAAAAGTAATGCCAAATCTATTCTTACAAACCCTGAGATACCCAAACCTAAAGCAAAGATTATGATAACGATGGCATCTACCATATGATCAATATAGTAGCCGTAATTAGGTCTAGTCTTCTTCCTGTATCTTGCTAAACTACCATCAAAGGAATCACCAAACCAATTAAGGAAAAGACCCAAAGGTACAAGGAGTAAATACAATCTCTCTGAAAAACCTAAGATAAAACCAGCAGCTACAATAAAGACAGCTATAATACCTAATACTGTTAAATGATCTGAATTAATCCACTTTGGAATTCTAGGACACACCCACCCCTTTATATCTTCTTCTACCTTAGCAGTAATACCTGTATTAATAGCATTCTGCCTATCCCTTTTATACTCAACCTTTAGTTTATCAATCTGCCCACGTATCTCTTTCTCTAAAGAATTGTTTAACCTAGATAGAAATCTCTCTACAAACTTATCTACACTCTCACCTTCAAATATATGTAAACCATTAAATATATCCCTACCATTACTATCTTTCTTGTTAGACATTCTAATTTGGTTAAACTTATATATATGTACAAACGGAGAGAGTGGGATTCGAACCCACGGTACGGAAACCCGTACAACAGTTTTCAAGACTGTCACATTCGACCACTCTGTCATCTCTCCTAAAGAACACGCAATTATATCATGCTTAAACCTTTTTTACTTTGATTTGACTATACCTTACTACTTACAATATCATTTTATATATGCATATTAAACAAAAAAAGACACTTTACAAAACCTTCTTACTAATATTTACCCTTTTACTGTTTCCAATAACGGTATTAGCTACTGAATTAGATTCACCTAATTACAAGATAGTGGGAGTGACTACACAGGGAGGAGGGATAATAGAGAGTACAAGTGGTAACTACTCAGCACTATTGAATGTAGGTAGTATATCGGCAAATCCAAGACTGTACTCTACTTCATATGGGCTAAGTACAAGTCCTGAGACTCCCTTCTTACCAGCAATACCCACTATCTCATGTTTTGAAACTGACACAAACGGATCTAGTGCATGTACTACTGGCCCAGCAGCGCTAACTACAGGAGGAATGGTAGCTATATGTGGACCAAGTGGTTGTTACAACAAAGCTAGGTTTGAGGTTTCGGATACTTCCGCTTCAAATCCTGCCGACACTCTCTACGCCGTTATGATATCTACTGATAACTTTGTATCAGATATTAGATATATAGATGCATCTACCTTTATGCCAGAAAGCTACAGTACACATAATATAAATGACTTTATGACTAAAGCAGATTGGGAAACAGAAACTTTTAATATTAAAGGCTTAGATTCAAATACCACCTACTACATTAAAGCATTTGCACTAAAAGGAGACTTTACACAAACAGCTGCTGGACCTATTAAATCAGCTAAAACAGCATCAGGTTCTGTATATTTTGATATAGATATAGCTGGAAGTACTGGATATACAGCAGAAACATCTGCACCCTACACTGTTGCATTCACAGGAGCATATGAATTAATAGGGGGAGCTGCAGCAATTACAGCAGGAAATAGGATATGGATGGATGTACAAACTAATTCAGATGGAGGATTTGCAATTGTAATGCGTGGAGTAAATGGAGGATTAAAAAGTTCTACCACTACACAAACAATAACTTCAGCTAATGCAAACCTAGATCAGGTAGCCTCTGGATTTGGATTACAGAGTGAATATATAGATTACGATAGTAGCTCTTCTCTCTTTGGAACGATAAGTGCAACTGCAGATTACAGTGGTACTATAAATACTGTAGGAAAAATTACTACCTCTGCAAATAAAGTATACGATGGAGATGGCCCGATTGTAGATGGAAGAATGGCCCTAAAGGTTATTGCTAAGCCAGGAATTACATATACACCTGCTACCGATTATCAAGAAACAATATATCTAATTTTTGTCCCAAGATATTAGTTGAGAAGGCTCTTGACATGGTTAAATACTGTATGTAATCTAATAACAGATAATTATGGTTTCATTATAATTTTTTAAACTGCCAAATGTGAGAAGTATAAAAACCCTTTTAAAGATAGGAATCCCAACACTATTAATAGTCATCTTTGCTTCTTTCTTTGTGCACTTCTCTTCTCAAGCTGCAACAATAGCTGCTGTATATGTATATATGAATAGAGTACAAGCTGGACTTTCAACAGGAGTTGAGTATACCATTGCAATTAGGCCTGTTACTGCTATACCTACAGGTGGAAGCGTAACTATTGTCTTCCCCGATGCAGAGGATGGTGCATGGTGTACAACAGCAGGTAATTTGACTGCTACTGGTGTAACATCTTCTACTGCAGATCAAAGTTCAGGTAACTTCAAAATTGCCTCAGCACTACCAGGAACATTATCTGGTACATGTACAAAGGGCTCTGGATCAGGTTCTGCTGACACAATTACAATTACTGGACTTACAGCCTTAACAGCAAATACAACTTACGGTGTAAATATAAAGGGTGGTACAGGAGTTTTAGGAACAAGCGCAGGAGCGGGTGAACGTGAGGTTACTGTCTCTGTTTTCTCAGGTGCCACTATGGATTCTAAAACCTTTAAGATATATTTAATATCAAATGACTCTGTAGTTGTTAGTGCAACTGTATCAGAAGCACCAACTGTTAACTGTACAATAAGTGCAAATAGTGTAAATCTTGGAACTCTGTATCCAGGTGGTGCATTTGCAATAGGAAGCCACACTATTTCTACTTCTGCAACTAATGGATATTACTGGGCGGCTTACGGTCAAGGTGATGGAAGTAATGATGCCGGACTATGGAAAGGAACCTCCGTGACAAAATTAATCCCCTCTACGGGAAGCACTACAGTAGATTTAAACCCTGCAAATGCTGAAGGTTTTGGTATGGTACTAACTCAACCTGCAGGAGGTTCTGTGGTTCCTGCTAACTTTAATTTAAATCCTGCTAGTGGAGTTTTTGGTGCTCTTGATATGAAACTTGCTGGAGCAAGAATGATTATTTATAAAACTTCTGGGGCAGGTTCGGCTGAAGTTTCAACCGTAACATACGGTGCTAAAGCAGGTACAGGTGCACCAGCTGGAGCATATTCAGAAACAGTAACATTTGTTTGTGGTGGTTACTACTAGATTTAGATAATGATATTAAAAACACTGAAGGAATATAACAGAATACTTTTACTGCCCGTAATAATACTCTGTTTAAGCGTAGTACCTGTATTCGCCCAGAGTAGTCTTTCTATCGGTGTGTCCCCTACTTTTAAAACTCTTAAGATGCAACCCGGAGAAACATACTCCGATGAAATAGTATTCTGGAATCTCTCTGGAGAATCAGATACATATGATGTACATATCAAAGGTTTTAGACAGATAGAGAATCAACCAGGCACTGCAGTCATTCTTACAGATGAACAGGAAGCAGAAGCTCTTTACTCTGCATCTAAATGGATAACTGTAGAGAAGGATGTTCTTACTTTAGAACCAAGTAAAAATACAAAGCTTAGATATACTATCAATGTACCAACCAATGTTACAGATGGAGAGTTTAATGCAGAAATCTTTTTAATCTCCAAAACCAAAGGTGAGTTAGAGGGATCAGGTACATTTGCAAACTTAGCTGCTGGTACACCCTTTCTAATACAAATTGGTGATGAGTTTATAGAGAATGCAGAACTACTACGCTTTACATCAGACAAGAAGACATATGAAAGAATTAATGTAAATTTCTTAACACAATTAAAGAACTTAGGAGATACACACATTACTCCTGTAGGAGAGATAGTAGTAGAAAATATCTTTAAACAGGAAGTCGCCAGAATACCATTTAATAGGAATAAACAGAGCTTACTAAGAGATAATATAGGTAACTATACAGATAACTGGAGTCAATCTGGATATCTTTCACCTTCAAAAGTCTTAAGCGTAGGCCCTATGAAAGCTAAACTACTAGTAACATACAGAAGCTTTCAACCAGGCTTTGCAGTACTATCTAGCGAAGCATCATTCTGGATAATTCCTTGGAAGATTATTATCGCTATCCTCGTAATCCTTCTTACTGGTATAATTGTAGTAGTAAGTAAGAAGAAATTACAAAGAAGAAAATGAAGTTTTTAAAAATCCTTTTTACATTAACAATCATATATACCCTCTGTGGTATATCTAATACATACGCCAGTAGCCTTACACCTGCTATAAATGAGATAAAGCTAGCACAGGGTCAAAGAGTACTCTCCTCTGTTACCTTTGGTAATGATGAAGATAGAGATATAGATTTACTAATAACGGTATATGGGTATGACCCTCAAACAGAAGAAATTATAGAAAATAGTAAAGATCTCTTTATTAAAGCAGATACTGATACTTTTACAGTAAAAGCTAAATCTGAAAGAGAAATACCGTATGAAATATTCCCTGTAAATAATCAAGAGAAGGGAACATACTTTAATATAGTTGTACTCTCCCCTGTACAGGGAGATAAAGATATATCTATTAGCAAAGGAATCTCTCAGTTAGTAGTATTACATATAATAGATCCACAAGAAGAGGTCTTAGGAGCAACTACTGAAGATTTTAGTACAAAGATTGAAGTTTTAAATAAAGGTATACCATTCTTTAAACCTCTTAAACTTAAATACACAGTTGTAAATAACTCTAACTATGTACTAAATCCTACAGGAAGAATAGAGATATTAAATAAAAGAAGTAACTATAAACCAAAGTATGTATATATAAATAGAGAGAGAGGAAAGCTATATCCAAAAGAAGTATTAGAAAAAACAGTAACCATTGATAATTGGCATATATCAGATATCTTTTCAGAAAGAGTAGCTAAGGGTAGTATATCTAATGGACTAGACAGTAATACAAAACAGAGTGAAGTATATATTGGAAGCTATGTATATGAAGTAATGGGAGGATTAGTATTACTGATTGGAATCTTTATCCTAATTAAATCTCTTAGAGAAGATATTAAGAAGAAGAGAAATTAAAACATTTTAAGAACCTCTTGGGTTGTTTTAAACCCTATCTTAGAAACATTCCTTAACTCCTCTGCTCCATACTCTGATACAAACAGTTTTGCACTATCCAATACATTGGATGCTCCCTTAGGAAATATAAAGTTATACTTCTCATTCATCCTATCCCACTCCTGTAAAAATATACCCCTCGCAAATATAGAGGCAGCAGCAACAGCTATATCTGACTCTCCTTTATGAAACTGTCTTAGCTCTACACTCTTACCAAGCTCTCCCAGTTCATTTGTTACCCTACTCTTAGCTGCAGAGAACTGATCTACAACTATATATGAACACTCTATATCTTTATTCTTTAGATCTTTAAGAGCCTTCTCTATTACAATACTGTGCTGTTTTGCTAACAGTATAGAAACATTACCGTACTTACTTGAAAGCTCGTTATACTCTGAAGGATAAACAATAGATGAATAGTAATATGGATACTCTTTTACATTCTCAAAAAACTTTCTAATCTTTATATCTGTAAACTTCTTTGAATCACCAAAGCCTAATAGATTTGCTCTTTTATAAAACTCTTCATTTACAAAACAGGACACTACTACTAAAGGACCAAAGTAATCACCCTTACCTACCTCATCTACACCTAAATGAGGTTTAAAATCTATCTCCCTATCACCATTCTCCTGTTTAATATTCGCTATTAAAGATGTAAAATCCTCTTTTCCTTGAAATACTAACTTACCACTAGAGTACATCATAGCTACAGATCCTAGGGGACTCTTTAAACGATATGTAACATACTGATTAGAATCAAATTCCTCATTCCAACTGTTTGCTAAAAGAACATCTCTTACTCTACTTTGCTCTTCTTTGCTTAGTGATACTGTAAAAGTATTTTGATTTGCCATATATTAAACTTTTTCTAAAATCTGACCATCAGAAGTATCTAATACTTTGTATCCATACTCTGATATTAAATCTCTTAACCTATCTGACTCAAGAAAATCTTTCTTCTCTCTAACAGCTTTTCTCTTCTCTAAAAGCTCTAGAACTTCAGAAGGGATATCTCCATCCTCTTTAACAGTAGAACTCTCTAAATCTAAACCTAGTACCCTATCAAAATCATATACAGTAGCTAATATGTCTTCTGCTTTGTTCTCAGACTTCAGTAGCTCATTTAAGATCGCAAATGCTTCTGACATATTTAAATTCTCAGAAAGAGATTTTTTAAATCTATCTACATATTTATCCAACAGTACACCATCCTGCTTTGCTACTTCCTTAAGTGTGTGTATCTTACTTAGAATTCTCAATCTTGCATTCCTTGCACCTGTTAGAGCCTCATGTGAGAGTCTTAACTGTACTCTGTAGTTAACAGATGCAAACAGATATCTTAAATCTAATGGATTAAAACCTTGCTCTATTAAATCAGGAAGCGTAAGAGCATTACCCTTACTCTTAGAAAGCTTACCATCGTCCGCATCTACTATGAATTCGTTATGTATCCAATATTTAACAACAGGATGACCACAAGAGCCAATATTTTGAGCTCTCTCATTTGGATGATGAACAGAGATATGGTCTACACCACCGGTATGAATATCAAAATGCTCTCCTAACTTTGCAATACTCATTGCAGAACACTCTATATGCCAACCAGGAAAACCATCTCCCCAAGGAGAATCCCAATGCATTAGGTGATTTTCATACTTACCTACTCTCTTCATCCAAAGTACAAAATCAGCAGGATGTCTCTTCTCAGGATCTATCTCTACATCATCTCTAGAGGCAATACTCTTCTCATCTAATTTCTGTCCAGTGAAGATTGTATAGTCATCTATCTTTGTTATATCAAAATACAGTGCTAGATTAGTCTCATATACATATCCACCTTTCTCCATATTTTTAATTCTCTCTATCATCTCATCAATATATGAGGTAGCTCTTAACCATCCATACCTATCTAACTCCTCTATCTTCCAATTTGGATCTACTCTGTCTCCACTTGGTGAAAGAAGATTAAGTTTACTAAAATCCTCTAGTACTGTACGTATATACTTATTAGAAATCTCTAATGGATCTTTACCTGTAGAGCGTGCAGCTATATCTATCTTGTCCTCACCAAAATCCTCATCTTGAGTCATATGACCTACATCTGTAAAGTTCATAGCGTGCTTCACATTAAATCCTAGATATTCCAAAGCTCTATGCAGTAAATCCCAACTTACATATGCACGAATATTACCAACATGCATTCTGTTATA
>Ga0265293_10008258_pt1 | contig 15529 bp, 10 predicted proteins | sample Munlanlewell138R_FD_192505 | JGI IMG/M metagenome (GOLD analysis project Ga0265293, IMG submission 192505) | Leachate microbial communities from a municipal landfill in Southern Ontario, Canada - Leachate well 138R | ecosystem: Engineered > Solid waste > Landfill > Unclassified | place: Canada...
CCTAAGCATAAACATAAGCGTGCCCTCGTCTTAACCGCAAGAAAACTTGTGCGTTTGATCGATGCGCTGCTACGTAACGATCAAATCTACACGCCTAGAAGGAAGGTGCATAGTTAAAGGAATAAATCTTTAACTATTCCTTAATCTTAATTCCAGTTATTGTAAAAAGATACTGGCTTGTTTGGTGATGCCTTCTAATGTAAAATGCTGTCAATCTATTTCCAATTTATTCGTTTGAAGGGGTTGACATATTACCACAGGACTTATATTATGACTTGCTAGAATAACTTAAGTGTCTGGCTTCATAATTCTTAATAAAATATTGACTATTATAAGGATTTATCATGAGATAAGTTATGTAATTCAATGACATTACTGATTCTGTTTTTCTCCGATTGCCCTAAAGTATAGTCAAAATAATAATTATCCCCTTGAAACCTAATTATAGTTGATTTAGATTTTGCTAGTTTGTCTAAACCATTTATCAGATTGGGGTTTTTATCCACAAAAGGAGAGCCTCCCATAGTATCAAATGAAGGAATCTCAACCCATTCATAAACTCCAGAACCAAATCCGACATCCGTATTCCGATCAAAATAATCAAAGTTTATTTTAAAAATATATCCATCTGCATTCGCTATTATTTCATCCATAAACACCCAATCTCCTCTATTAAAACCTGCAATCAACTTTAATACATCTGCACCTAATTCTCCTCTAAGGTATGGGTAAAATATAACTCCATTTCGAGGAATATCAATTAAATTACCGTAAGGCTTAGGCATGTAAGTAATACTATTCGTTACAGAGTCTTGATAACGTGTTACTGTATTAAGTAGCTCTTCCTTCCGCTTATTATTTTTTTGACGCTCGGCTTCTTCTTGTTCTTTTATTTCTGCTATATAAAATGATTCTTTTTGTTTTAAATCCTGATCCTCGGGAAGATACTTAAGTATATGTTGGATAGTAGTGAGAGCTTTGTTTATATCACTGTTCGTATATGCATTATCCGCCTCTTCAAATGCAATGTTTTTAATTTCTGGTATTATTCCTTGAATCTCACTTTGTGCATTATTATAATTTGTGTCTTCTATGATTACTTTAGTTAGTTCCTCTAACCCAAGAATATAATCTTTCTGTGATATTGCGTTAATGCCTTTCTGATAAGAATTGTTTGAGCTATCCAACTTTTTAATATAATGAATTGCATCATCTGCATCTTTTTTAACAATACTATACCAAGAGATGTATTCAATCTTCCCAATAGCACTGTTTAAGTCTATCATTTGATCAAAATAGTCGTTTTTAGCAGTTTCAACTTTCGAAATCAAATAATTTCTAACATTATCTTCGAAGTTTTTATCCGTTCTTTGCGATGTTTCCGCATAAATTGTTTGAGCTACTTCATAATTTTCCGCCTGAAATGCCCTTTCAAACCTATGCATCGGATTATTCCAATAGATAGCAAAAACTATTATTATAGCTACTGCGATAAAGAATAATCCTACTATTTTAGGAGATACTCTACGTGATATATTTACCATACTAACTTCCTCGGTAGCTGAAACTTGCAATGGAGCTTCTTTAACATTTCCCATTTCTTCGTTAATTATTTGCCCACATTTGTTACAAAAAACACTATCATTTGATACTTCCGAATTACAATTGAGACATAATACCCTTTTCCCTGAATCCATCTATATCACTCCTTCTGTTATAAAAAAACGCACTCTCTTAATTTCTTAATATCATTCTAAGAAATCAATTAAGAATATACCCTTTTTCTACTCACTAAACTAACATACAAAGATGTCGTACTCATGTTAGCTTCAGATTGTCCTTCCACTTTGTCTGCCATTTTGTCCATCTACTTAGCATTATTTATAGATTTTTAACGGTATTTACGATGTTCGTATTGGTTGTCCTACCCCCATAATAAAAAAACCTCGAAAATCAACTTATATCAAGGACTTCAAGGTTTTTAAGTATTCTTGGGGTGGTAGGTTTTAGAGGAATCGAATCAACATATCCTTCTATAGAAACCTTAAATCAAAGGATTAGAATATATGTCTACCTATTTGTCAACCTAATAATTTTCTGGCGTCCTAACTCTTAAAATAACTTAAGTGCCTGGCTCCATGGTTTTTACTGCTGTATAGCTGTAACGATACCATTGTCTAGATAGATATATTTATAACCACTATAGACCCATTGCTCTCTAACTCCATAAGCTGTAATAGTCGTGTTAACTCTTTGAGGCTCTCCCCACTTAGATTTTTTTACTTCCTCGGCTGACATACCGATTCTAGGGTTAGGCTTCTTTTCTTCATCTGCAATCATTTTCCTGATTCGTAGTTTTTCATCTATTTCTTTTTTATACTTTGCCATCATCGCTTGCACTTCGTCAGCAAATATACCATCGTAATCTTTAGGTATGTCGCTCAGATAGGCGACTGTCATACTTTTATCTTTCTCAGCTTCTTGCTTTAATGCCATAACATATTCATATAACCACTCATATTTATCATCTCGGTCTCTTACAGAATATAAAAGCGTAGATACATCATTATAATTTTTATTTTTAATAAAAGTTTTTACTATATCTGAAAATTCTTTTCGTTCTTTCTCTACATATTTATCATAATAACCATCATAATCTACTGAAATACTATAAAGATACGACATATAATTGCTATAATCATTATCTTTCTTATATTTATCTGCAAAAATCAATGCATTTAATACCGTATAATTGTTAGAATCTACCCATGTTTTATCATTTTCCATTAAATTTTTATGATATTCCTGTGCTGTTTCATAGTCACCAGCATCAAGTAATTCTATTATTTTTTTAGACTCTATTTTTGATAATGCAGATTTTATATTTTCGTTAAAATCATAAATAAAGTCTGCTGTATCTATTGAAGTGTATCTAATAATATCATTTAGTACCCTCATTTTTTTGTAATATGTATCAATAGTTTGAGTATCTTTGTCGTCTAATTGATAACCCTTAATAAATTGCCTTGCATCTATGTATGCGTTTAAAAGTTTAAGCTTATCTTCATATTCTACAGGAAGTGTTTTTATTTGCTCTTGTGCTTGATTAAACTCTCCAACTCGTAGTAGCTCAATAACCTCATTGTATTTTGCGTTATAATCTATTACGTCTACTTTTGTCTCTACTTGTTGCGTATTACAACCAGCTAATAAAAATAATATAAATACTACAAAGAATACATTTCTCAAAATCATTTCCCCCTTACACCTGTTTATCTAATTGATACTATACCAACATTTATCATTTATTACATATATTATTTAGTATGCTGCTAAACTTTATTATCTACTATAAATTCTTCTATGTATTAAAATGTTACTTTTTAAAACATATTTTGTTATTTCAGATAATTTGATAGTTAAAGCTCAGACATTATTTAATATTTCTAAGATTATAGCTTCATAAGTTATGATTCGCATTACCCCTCGTAAAATTCATAACTATACAATTATTTCCTTAATTTTTTAAACTACTTCCATATAAGAACAACAAATCCTGCCCTTCGACAAAACTTCTAATTATTCGACAATATCCGACAGCATTGCGATATTTTCTATACAGTATCTTTTTATATTTTACCTTTATACCAACATCCGTTATTTACAACTCCCTCACATAATAGTACGATTAAAGCATCACCTAAGATAAAGCGCATATTGATAGTTTGCAAAACCGCAACATATACATGTTAATACCCATCCCAGAAAACTTAATACGAAGGAGGTAATTGCAATGAAGGTTTATGAGGCTGATAGAATCAGAAACATTGCATTATTGGGGCACGGTGGTAGCGGCAAGACATCAATTACGGAAGCGGCTTTATACACGGCAGGAATTACTACTAGAATTGGTAGAACGGAAGACGGTAATACGGTATCAGATTATGATAAGGAAGAAATCTCTAGATGCATTTCTATTAGTACTTCAATGATTCCAATTGAATGGGAAGGCTATAAGATTAATTTCCTTGATACTCCAGGCTATTTCGACTTTGTCGGAGAGGTACAATCTAGCGTCAAGGTTACTGGTGGTATTATTATAGCAGTCGATGCCACAAATGGCGTAGAAGTCGGCACTGAGAAAGCTTGGTCAATGGCAATGGCTAAGAAAATTCCAACTTTTATCTTTGTTAACAAAATGGATCGTGATAACGCCAATTATGAGAAAGTTTTAAATCAATTACGAGAAACCTTCGGTAAAAAAGTAGCACCTTTTCAAATTCCACTTGGTGCCAACGGTTCTTTCATCGGTAATGTAAATGTTGCCAAAATGATTGCCCGTGAATACACCTTAAATGATTGCGTAGATAAACCTATCCCAGCTAACTTAATGGATAAAGCATTGGAAATTCGCGAAATGCTCATGGAGTCTGTTGCTGAGAGCAATGATGAGCTTATGGAAAAGTACTTTGCAGGCGAATCATTCACAGACGACGAGGTGCAAAGCGGCTTGAGAGCAGGTATAATCTCCGGCAATATTGTTCCAGTCATTTGTGGTGCTGCCACTAAGAATATCGGTATACATACAATGTTAGATGTAATTACAGATTACTCCCCTTCACCTAAAGACATGCCCGCTAAAGAAGGCATACACCCTTATACAAAACAAAAAATCACTCGAACACTTGGTTCTGATGAGCCTTTCTCTGCGCAAGCATTCAAAACAATCGTCGACCCGTATGTTGGCAAAATATCTTTCCTTAAAATCATCTCTGGCAAGCTTACACTTGATATGGAAGTATTCAACACTAATAAAGATAAGAAAGAAAAGATAATCAATCTATTCATCCTAAGAGGTAAAAATCAAATACATATCACCGAAGCACTGGCAGGAGATATTGTTGCCGTTGCAAAGCTACAGCATACTGAAACAGGCGACACATTATGCAGTGTCAATGCACCGATAATTTTCAGTCAGATAGATTTCTCTGATCCACAACTACATCAAGCTATTGAGCCTAAAGCTAAAGGCGATGAAGAAAAAATCAACATGGGCTTAATTCGTTTAACCGAAGAAGATCCGAGCTTTGCCTTTGAACGAAACGCAGAAACGAAGCAAACTCTCATCAAAGGTCAAGGTGAGCTGCATCTCAAGGTTATCGTCAACAAGCTCAAGAGTAAATTCGGCGTTGATGTTGATTTAATTGATGCTAAGGTTCCTTATCGTGAAACAATTAAAGGCAAGGCTGATGTTCAAGGTAAACACAAAAAGCAATCAGGCGGACATGGTCAATACGGTGATGTAAAAATTAAATTCGAACCGTCTACTGAGGAATTTGAATTCTGTGAGACAGTCTTTGGCGGTGCTGTGCCAAAATCATATATTCCTGCTGTAGAAAAAGGGCTTAGGGAATCATTGGAGCATGGCGTATTAGCGGGATACCCTGTTATCAATGTAAAAGCAACCCTGTATGATGGTTCGTATCATGATGTTGACTCGTCGGAAATGGCTTTCAAAATTGCGGCTGGCATCGCTTTCCGCAAGGGCATAGAGATGGCAAAGCCAGTTATCCTAGAGCCAATTGCCGAGTTAAAAATTCTAGTCCCTGAAGTATATTTAGGCGAGGTAATGGGTGACCTGAACAAAAGGCGTGGTAGAATCATCGGTATCGAGCCACAAATCAATGGTGATCAGTTGATTATCGCCGAAGCACCTCAATCAGAGGTTTTCAAATATGCTACTGACTTACGTTCAATTACGCAAGCGAGAGGTAGCTTTACTACCAAATTCGTTCGCTACGAAGAAGCACCTGATATTATTAGCGAGCAGGTAATAGCTGCAGCTAAAGCTGAAAGATAATTAAAATTACAAATTCTGATGTGCTAAGTAAAATAGCTACACTTATAAGGTGACGTTGGTGACACCCAATAGTGTAGCTATTTTTAAAAATTATTCTGTTATATGCTTTTGTTATATGTTATAAAATATTCTCACCATCATAAGAAGTTATCACTCTATATAAGTCTGGTCTGCGGTCACGATATATTCCCCACTCAATCCGCTGGTATTCCAGCTTATCTAAGTCTAGCTCTGCGTAGATAATTGTTTCATCAGTGCGGTTGGCTTCTACCAGCTTCTGTCCAGTTGGACCTGCAATGAATGATGAACCATAGAAGGTAATCTCCGAACCATCCTGTTGCTCAATACCTACTCTATTAGAAGCAACTACAGGGACAAGGTTAGCTGCTGCATGTCCAAGCATACACGTCTGCCAGTGATCCTTGGAATCAACAGATGAATCCTCTGGTTCAGTTCCAATAGCAGTCGGGTAGAATAGAATTTCCGCTCCTTGTAATGCCATGCATCTGGCGGCTTCTGGATACCACTGATCCCAGCATATGCCGACGCCGATTTTGGCATATTTGGTATTCCACACTTTAAAGCCTGTATCTCCTGGGTTGAAGTAATACTTTTCCTCATAACCTGGACCATCTGGAATATGACTCTTACGATATCTACCCATAATTTGTCCGTTAGCATCTATTACTGCTATCGAATTATATCTAGCATTATTCCGCTTTTCGTAGAAGCTAATCGGAAGCACCACCTGCAGTTCCCTAGCTACCTGTTGAAAATGCTTAACCGCTTTGTTATCCTCTAACTCTGTCGCATATGAATAGAAGTCTGGGTTTTCCTTCTGGCAGAAATAAGGTGTTTCGAATAACTCTTGTAACAGGATAATCTTAGCTCCCTTAGCGGCCGCTTCTCGAACCAGCTTGTCCGCCTTAGCGATATTCTCTTCTATATTATTACTGCAGCTCATCTGGGTCGCCGCTACAATGACCTTTCTCATATCGACACCTCCTGTAAAAACTTGTGAAATTACTACTGCAAATTATTTTGCACACTTCACTTACTATCACTTACTTAAGCTTGCATATTACTAACTGCTGGCATTTGTTGAGTTGTGCAATGTACATTGCCGCCCTCTTTAATAATAGCCATCCCATCTACTGTACGAATTTTCTTTTCTGGATATAGCTCTTGTAGTGTCTTAATTGCTAACTCATCAGTTTCTACTGCATCGCCACCGAATACTGGTAGAATAATACCGCCATTAACAAAGTAAAAATTCAAGTAGCTCAAGGTTAATCGTTCGTCATTATGACAGCGCTTTGGCGGTTGCTTAATCTTGATAACTTCAATCTTACGTCCCTTGGCATCCACGGTATTCCCTAGCACCTGCAATGCATCCTGAGTAATTTGATAATTAGGATCATCCTTATCATCGCATACCTGTAATATCACCTTACCAGGTGCTGCAAAGCAAGCAATGTTATCTATGTGACCGTCAGTTTCATCGCCATTTAGACCGTTTTTCAGCCAAATTACCTTATCTACATTTAAATATTGTTGTAATTGCTGTTCAAGCTGTTCTTTAGAAATATTAACATTACGATTTTCGTTGAGCAGACATTCCTCTGTAGTTAATAGTGTACCTTCACCATCAGCATGGATTGAGCCACCTTCAAGTATAAATGCTGCATCAAATTGTTTAATGTCGTAATGCGCTAATAGCTTACCTGCAAGAGCATCGTCTTGTTCCCATGGCGAATACTTACCACCCCATGCGTTAAATCTCCAACTGATTCCAGCAATTTCCCCATTATCATTAATTATGAATGTTGGTCCATTATCCCTAAGCCAGGCATCATTATGCTCAATAGTTAGAATTTCAATCGGATGTCCCATATGAGCATCTGCTTCTTCAAGCTGATCTAGCACACTCTCAACATCGTCAGGATTTACAATGACAGTCACAGGTTCAAATTCTGCAATTGCTTTCACCAATTCGGCATAGTAATTCTTACATACAGCTTCGTAATCATCCGGATGGCACATAGAAGCCTGTACCGGCCATGATAGAAATGTTCGCTCGTGCTCTTCCCATTCTGCTGGCATTCTGTAATTTAATTCTCTTGGATACATTCGCCTACCACCCCATTACATATTTATTATTAATCAATCTTAATCCCGATACCACGCTTCAAGGCATATAAGGCAGCAAAGAACATTGCCAATAATAGTATTGCTGCTATTATTACGTGTATTACGATACTACCTTCACTCGTCCCTAGATAAGTGTATCTCGTCATATTAACCAACGGATAAATCGGGTTGATGTATCTGCTGTATGCTAATATTCCATCAAGCTTCGATATTTCAAAGAACACACCACCAAGATATGCTAATGGTGTGATTACAATTGCTAGCACAAAGTTCATCTTTTCAAAATTATCTAAGAATAGTCCTGTAATTAATCCAAATGACGCAAATATAAAGGATGTTATAAACAGCGATAAAACAAACAATAGCGGATACTCAATAGTATATCCCACGAAAAAAATAGTAGCAGCATATGTTAATAATCCCACTAACATGCCTCGAAAGGTTCCGCCTAGAACGAATGCTAACGTCTTTTCTGTATCAGAGATTGGGTAGCTGTTTATATCCTGAATTGTGTTTTGGAATTTTTGCGAAACGACTGAAAATGACGGGTTCTGAAACGCAGCAAAAATTGCCCCCATAGTAGCTAAACCAGGAACTAGAAACGGCAGATAGCTCACGCCTTCAATACCCATTTCCCTTGTCTGCAAAACTCCACCAAATATCCCCAAAAATAGTATATTAGACAATAACGGTGCAATCACCGTTTGGATAGACACCTTCATGAACCGATGTATCTCTTTAGTAAGTAACGTTACGAAGCCAATTCTATTATAAAATATCATCCCTTTGCGCATAGATTACTTACCTCCTTATCAGCTGCAAATATACATCTTCCAGCTTTTGCTTTTCGATATTCATATCGATAAACTTCATATCATTTTTGATTATCATTTCCAGGACATTTGTCAGTTCACTTTTTAAGACTTTAATGGCTAATATCTTCTTATCTTTAATTTCAGGTGAAAATGCAGCTAAGAATTCTAGCTTTTCCATATTCAATACTTCATCAAAGACTATCTCTGCATTAATTTCATGGGTAAAATCCTTTAATAGCTTGTCCTTAGGCTCATCAGCAACAATCATACCCTTATTGATTACAACCACTCGGTCGCATAACCGTTCAGCCTCTTCTATGTAATGTGTCGTCAGAATTATTGTCATTCCAGTTTGGTGTAGCTCTTCTAAGAATTTATACATAGTATGACGAAGTTCGATATCAACACCAGCCGTTGGCTCATCAAGTATGAGAATTTTAGGCTTATGTATAAGTGCTTTAGCTATTAATAGTCTTCGTTTCATCCCACCGGACAGTGATCTAGCGATTGCTTTCTTTTTATCAGTTAAAGCTAATGAACTAAGCAACCAGTCAATATACTCGCCATTATCCTTAATCCCGAAATAACCAGATTGTTTAACTAGGATGTCTTCTACTGTAAATGTCATGTCGATAGCAATTTCCTGCGGCACGATTCCTAGTATATGCTTGGTTTCAAGCTCGTTAGTATCAAAGTTATAACCACCTATTGCGATATTACCAGTAGTTTTCTTGACATTGCCTGCTAGTATATTGATAAGCGTCGTTTTCCCTGCACCGTTCTGTCCTAGTAATGCAACGAATTCGCCTTCTTTAATATGCAAATTAATATCCCTTAGCGCTTCTTTCTTACCTTTAATATATGTTTTTGAAACATTATGAATTTGCAGCATATTATCCTACCTCTCTACTTGCTCTTCTTGCCTTTCATGCTTCCTTTTGAATTCAATTCTTCTTGCCTTTCTTGCTTTTTTTGTTTTCTTGCCTAGCTTGACAGTTTTTACAATTTTCACCGATTTAAAAACTTTGAACAGCTTAGCCGCTTTAATTCCCTTCATTGCTTTAACAAGCTTAGCTAGCTTGGCAAGCTTAACTACTCCTAGCATCCCCGACAAAGATTCGAACGATATCGAAACTAAGATTGCCGTTAACGATATCCACTCCTTCTTAACATAACTCCATTTATCTGTAGCACGTAATATTCCGATTGTGAATTCTAGAATAAAACCATACAATACCCATTTCGCCATACCATGAATTAATGCTATTGTATCAGGTTCTAAGGGTAATATGAAATAAAATGTCGATAACAATAATATTATCGACCCAATAAATAGTAAGCTATAGTATGCAGCTTTCAATAACTCCCCCACCTTTTACTATTTGCTATTTTCAAAAGTTATCCCAACCATCTTCATTAAATATTGAGCGTTCGTTGTTTGGCAGCGCCCACTACGAAGCTTATAGTCAAATTTAATTTCATTATTAATGTAGTGTTCTGTGAAGTTATAATTTTTAATACTAATATCTTTATCATTTTCTAAATCACATAATTCAAAATCGTGTGTTGATATTAACCCAATTACCCACGGCTTGCTAAGATTCTTTAGGACACTTCTAGCACCAAGGATTCTGTCCTTAGAATTAGTCCCACGAAATATTTCATCAATCAAAAATAACATCGGCCGCTTGGTATGCGAATGCTCAATAATCATCTTAATCCTCAATAATTCTGCATAAAATGACGAAATACCACTGTTTAAATCATCAGTTATACGCATAGATGTGAAAATATCCATCAATGAGCAACGTAATTTATCCGCACATACTGGTGCACCAGCATAGGCTAGCACAAGATTTATACCAACTGTTCTAAGTAAGGTTGTTTTGCCAGACATATTCGAGCCAGTAATAACACCTAAATTATTAGAAATAGCAAAATCGTTATGTACTCTTTTATCGGATATTATCAACGGATGCCCCAAGGCTTTACTTACAAACTCTAAATTGCTATCAACAATATCTGGATTGCACCATGTAGGGTTGATGCATCTGACAACAGCTAAGCTAGACAATGCCTCCAACTGCCCGATTGTCTCTAGCCATTTACGAATTCCCTTGCCATGATTTTGCTTCCAGTTCTCTAATTGGAAAATGCAATGGTAATCCCACAACAATAGCGCATTCAGCAAAAAATTCAAAAAGGCACTACTGCGAAACGATATGGCAAATACAAGCCAATCTAAGCTTTCTAATTGCTGTGCAACTGATTTACCTTGACGAGCAAAATTACTCTGCAATTCTTTTAAGTATTTATTAGTAAATGCTGCTTTTTCAATTACTTGAATAATGCTTCCATATGCTTCAATCTCTGCTTTATAAAGATTCACCATACTTAGCGTATTAGCACTTCTAATAAAGCCTATTGCCGTAAGTACTAATTGAAGTATTATTAGCCCTAACGGAATTAATGGCGACAGCAAGTTACTTCCCTGTACCATACCTATTATTGTCACTACAACAGATACAATTGTTACTGGTGGTAATATATAAAAGATATATTTAACCGAATCGCTACTGAATAATCGCTTATTCCCTTCAAAATATGCTAGCAATTTAGCAGGGTCTTGATCAATATTCTCACCGAGCATTCCTTCACATTGTAACGCTTCCGTGAATAATTTCATGTCCGCAAGCTCATTGACAGCATCTTGACGCTTTAATATATCTTCCTTATTCTTAGTAGGATTTATCAGTAAATCCCTTAGCATTGTTCTCCCAAAGAATGTGTTGCCGATATTTATCCATTGAAATAGCGAGCTACGACCAAAAATATCCAAATCACCGGAAAATGGGTGCTTGGAATCAACGAAATCTAACCCCATATCTTTGAAGGAAGTCCATCTACCGGTAGTTCTATCGATATATGCCTGATTAATTCTAATTTTACACTGCGTGCGCTCTAAGTCTTGTTTCAATTTCAAATGCTTAATAACTATCATAGTAAAAGCCACGATAAAAACAACTAAAACAGCGATACCTATGCTGTTAATTTTCTGCCAAAACAGCGTTATTACACTAGCTAAGCCAATAACAAATACAGCTAACCGAAGCTGACTGAAGCTGTTTAGCTTTTGCTTTTGTCGTTGTTCAAGCTTGTGGAGCATAGTGATACGTTCACTATAATTCTGCATAGCTGCCTCCTATTGCTCTTATAAAGTTCAATCAGCAGGAGCTTCATTAGCTCCTACTGATTTGTTATTTGTACACTATCTAATTCTAGTCTAGGTTGCTGCTGCCAATCAAAACTTCTTGTTGATCTTCTATAGATTGTTTCCTAGTAAGCTTCTTCCTAAACCATTGGTTAATACTATCTAAATACATATACATTACCGGTACTAACACCAAAGTAATTAGCGTTGAGAATGATAGTCCATAGACTATAACTGTTCCTAGTGATTGTTGCATCTCTGTACCTTCACCCATACCAATCGAGATCGGTAACATACCAAGCACTGTTGTTAAGGTTGTCATAAGTACTGGGCGTAGACGATGTCTACCTGCTAGAATAATCGCTTCAGTACGATCCATTCCTCGTCCTCTCAGGACATTAACATAGTCTACTAATACTATTGCATTGTTAACAACAATACCAACTAGCATAACTATCCCTATCATACCGAACACACTTAATGTCTGCCCCGTAATTAATAGTCCAACTACGATACCGATAATAGTTGCTGGTAAGCTAAACATAATAATAAACGGATGCATTAACGATTCAAATTGGATAGCCATTACCGAATATACTAAGAAAATAGCTAATAACAAAGCAAGTACCAGATCTGCTATCGCATCATTCAATTCTTCATCCTGACCGCCCATTGCAACTGCATAGCCTTCTGGGAGGTTAAGCTGCGCTATTACTCTATTAATTTCTGCCGCAACAGCTTGCAAATTGGCATCTAATAAATCTGCTGAAATAGTAGCATTTTGCTCTAAATCTTCACGGAATATCGTATTAGGCCCATCCACCATTACAAAATCAGCTAACGAATCTAATGTAACAGCGACACCAATTGGTGTCATTATCTTCATATTTTTCAATTGAGTAATATCATCGCGATATCCCTCAGGCAGAGAAATATATATATCAATCTCTTTTCCGTCTGCTTTAATTCTACTAGCAACTTGACCGTTAAAGCTTGCACGAGCAATTTGCATAACTTGTGCACTTGCCAGCCCATATTCAGCTGCAATTTCAGAGTTAATTTGAACATGTAGCTCAGGTCGAGTATCACTTAATGAGTTAACTACATTGGTTGTTCCAGGTATAGCTGCAACTATAGCCTCAACTTCCTCGGCTATAGCCTTGATAATTTGCTCATCCTTACCCGTGACCTTCACTGCTATCGGTGATCCGATCATCGCCGAAACACTACTAGCTGAAGCTGCATTGATTTCTAAATCAGGATAGTTTTTGCCAAATGCGTTGATTTCTTCAATGAAGTCATTAGTGGTACCAATTCGATCCTTTTGACTAACTAGACGAACATACATCGTTGCCTTATTAGAAGCTACTGAACCGTCGTAACCACCACTACCTACCATATTCAATATCATATCGACATCTGGATTGGAAAGCATGAACTCTTCTATCTCTATCATAACCGCTTTAGTGTCTTCAATTTTCGTTCCGGTTGGAAGTGAAACAGAAATACTAAGCTCCCCTTGGTCCATATCTGGTATGAATTCTAGCTTAAGCACTGGTATTAGCGCAATACTACCTATAATTAATATTGTTGTTATTAATATTGTTGTTTTCTTATGATTTAATACCCACTTGAGCGTTTTAGGATACATCTCACTAACAGCATTCCCTAAGCGAACAAATCGGCGTTTCTTTCTTGTTGTAACGTCATCAACATTTCGAAGGAGACGACCGGATAACATTGGCACGATTGTAACTGCCACAATCAAGGATGCCAATAAGGAGAAGCTAATTGTTAATGCTAATGGGCGAAATAACTCTGCCACCATGCCACTAGTAAATATCATAGGTACAAATGCTGCTACAGTTGTTAATGCAGCTGCAATTACTGGCGCAACAACCTCTTTCGCACCTTCAATAGCAGCCTCAATCTTACCGTAGCCATCCTGACGATATCGATAGATATTCTCTAGGATAACGATTGAGCTATCTACCATCATCCCTACTCCAAGAGCTAACCCACTCATTGTTAGAATATTAACTGTCTGATTAGCAAAATACATCATCATAAATGTTGCAACTAGCGAAATAGGCATTGAAATCGCAATTACTAAGGTACTGCGAACATTGCGCAGGAACAGATATAATACTACTGCAGCTAAGCATGCACCTAATAGTAAGCTATTCGCAACATTCTTAATAGCTAATTCAATAAACTGAGCTGTGTTCATAATTACAGTTAGCTTAGCACCTTCTGGTAAACTAGCAGCTATTTTTTCAACTTGTTTAATAACATCGTTAGCAACCTTTACGGTGTTTGTGTCAGACTGCTTCGATACATTTAATGATAAAGCAGTTTCACTATCAACAAACGCAAAAGTATTTTGCTCTTTAAAAGAATCAATAACATTTGCTATCTCAGTTATTTTGACCCTTTGACCAGAAGCTGTACGAATCATTACATTCTTAACATCTTGAATATTCTCATACTCTCCAATTAAGCGTACGTTAATATCCTGTGATCCACGAATAATATTCCCAGCAGTCATGTTGGAATTATTAGCGGCAATTGCTTGGGCAATATCACTTATTGTTATCCCATAACCTTGTAGCTTAGCAGGGTCTGGTTCAATTCTAATCTCTTTGTGTCTATCTCCACCAATACTTACTTGTGCTACACCTTGAACACGCTCTAATTGCGGCTGTACTGTTTCCTCCGCAATCTGTGTTAATCGTTCTAACCCTATATTTCCAGATAGGCTTAACTGCACGATTGGTTGAGCGTTAATGTCCATTTTAATTATCATTGGGTCACCAGCATCATCAGGTAATACCCATTTACCTTGGTCTACTTTATCTCTTATATCAAGCAAAGCCTGATCAAGTTTAGTGCCAAATTTAAACAGCATTACAATAACCGATTGATCCGTATATGATGTCGATTGAATCATATCGAGTCCCTGTATCGTACTAAGTACTCCTTCAAGAGGCTTAGTCACTAGATTTACTACTTCTTCTGGTGCAGCACCAGTATACTGTGTCACTACCACAGCTACTGGGATCTCTATATTAGGAAGTAAATCGATTGGCAACTCACTTAATGACACTGCCCCAATAACTAAGGCAATTAATACACATATTATAACGCCAATCGGGCGTTTTACAGACGTGTTTATCAGTTTCATATATTATTGTCCTCCTACCACTTGAATAAGGACTCCCTCATTAATTGTCAAATGTCCCTTAACAATTATCTGTTCACCGACTGATACTCCACTTCTAATTTCAACGAATTGGTTGTTTTCACGGCCTAATTCTACATGACGTTTGACAGCCCTTTGATCTTCAGCAACATATACATGGTATGCGTCACCATCTAAGATTAGTGCCTTAATTGGTACTAGAATTACTTCTTCTGCGTTGATCACATTCGCAACTACTTCGGCAATCATACCAGGACGTAAGACCTCAGCAGCATCTGCAAGCTCTATTT
>Ga0265293_10008259_pt1 | contig 15526 bp, 14 predicted proteins | sample Munlanlewell138R_FD_192505 | JGI IMG/M metagenome (GOLD analysis project Ga0265293, IMG submission 192505) | Leachate microbial communities from a municipal landfill in Southern Ontario, Canada - Leachate well 138R | ecosystem: Engineered > Solid waste > Landfill > Unclassified | place: Canada...
CTGTTTTTTTATTTTGCCCCTGCCATCAACGCAAAAACCGTAAATCTATTGCAAATTTGACTAAACCCTGCAAGCAATCACCGGCCACCTAATGCTATCATTGGTATTAAACGATCATAATCACACCTATCCACCCCAATATTCTTTTACCCATTAATTCAAACAGCGAGGTTACCATGCCTTTTTCCAGCACTGTAAAAACACTCACGGTCAACAATAAAACCAGGAAATATTATTCTCTTCCTGCCCTAGGTAAAAAACTAGGTGTCAAAATCAACAAACTGCCTGTTTCCATCCGAATCGTACTTGAATCGGTGTTGCGGAACTGTGACGGCAATAAAGTTACCGAAGAACATGTACGCCAACTGGCAAACTGGGAACCCAAGGCCAAACGTGAAGAGGAAATCCCTTTTGTGGTGGCTCGCGTTGTCTTGCAAGACTTTACCGGCGTTCCTTTACTGGCTGACTTGGCCGCCATGCGTTCGGTCGCTGGAAAAATGGGGAAAAACCCAAAAGCCATCGAACCGTTGGTACCCGTAGATCTGGTCGTTGACCACTCTGTCATGATTGATTACTTCGGCACCGAAGACGCCCTTGACCTGAACATGAAAGTTGAATTTCAACGCAACAAGGAACGCTACCAGTTCATGAAATGGGGTATGCAGGCGTTTAACACCTTTGGCGTTGTTCCGCCCGGATTCGGGATTGTTCACCAGGTTAACCTGGAATATCTGGCACGCGGAGTTCACGAAGATGCCAACGATGTTTACTACCCCGACACGTTGGTTGGCACAGACAGTCACACCACCATGATTAACGGCATTGGTGTGGTAGGTTGGGGCGTGGGCGGCATTGAAGCAGAAGCGGCCATGCTGGGCCAACCCTATTACATGCTGACCCCCGATGTGATTGGGGTTGAGCTTACCGGCGAACTGCGCGGTGGTGTCACCGCAACCGATCTGGTGCTTACCATTACCGAAATGCTACGCAAGGAAAAAGTGGTTGGTAAGTTTGTAGAATTTTGTGGTCCAGGTACTGCAAGCCTAAGCGTTACCGACCGTGCCACCATTTCCAACATGGCCCCCGAATACGGTGCCACCATGGGCTTTTTCCCAGTTGACGAACACACCCTTGATTACTTCAAAGGCACTGGCCGCACCGAAGAAGAAATTGAAGCACTGGAAACCTATTTCAAGGCCCAGAAAATGTTTGGTGTCCCCAAAGCCAAGGACATTAACTACACCAAAGTCGTCAAGCTGGACCTGAAAACCGTTTCCCCCTCTCTGGCAGGTCCCAAACGTCCCCAAGACCGGGTTGAACTGGGTAATGTCAAAAGAGCCTTTGCGGGACTGTTTACCGCTCCCCCAGAGAAAAACGGGTTCAACCAGCCGGCAGAAAAATTCAGCGTAGCCTACGAAACACCCAGTGGTGTCACGCTTAAAAACGGTGATATCCTCATTGCCGCCATTACTTCCTGCACCAACACGTCCAACCCAAGTGTCTTGCTGGCTGCCGGCCTGTTGGCCAAAAAAGCGGTCAAGGCGGGTCTAACCGTTCAAAAACATATCAAAACCTCACTGGCCCCTGGCTCCAGGGTCGTTACCGAATATCTTGCCAAAACCGGCCTGCTTCCCTACCTGGAGCAACTGGGTTTTGATGTAGCCGCTTATGGCTGCACCACCTGTATCGGCAACGCCGGTGACTTGCTACCCGAGTTCAATGAAGCCATTATCGACAATGATCTGATTTGCGCTGCTGTGCTTTCCGGCAACCGCAACTTCGAAGCACGCATTCACCCCAATATCAAAGCCAACTTCCTGGCCTCACCACCATTAGTGGTCGCCTACGCGCTGGCCGGCACCCTGAATATTGACTTAATGACCCAACCAGTGGGTAAAGGCAAAAAAGGAGACGTCTGGCTGGGTGATATCTGGCCAAGTGATGAAGAAGTTGAAAAACTGCTGGTCAAAGCCATGAATCCGAAGGCCTATCGCAACAATTATGCCCAGGTCAAATCCAATCCTGGCGAGTTGTGGAAAAAAATCAAGGGCGTTTCAGGCGAGGTTTACAACTGGCCCAACTCTACCTATATTGCAGAGCCGCCATTCTTTGAAGATTTCAGCATGACACCTGCCGCCATGCCGCCCATCAAACAGGCACGGGCGCTGGGTATCTTTGGTGACTCGGTCACTACCGACCATATTTCACCGGCCGGTTCCATCAAGGAAACCTCACCGGCTGGCAAATGGCTGCTGGCCCATGACGTCAAGAAACCCGATTTCAACAGCTATGGTTCGCGCCGTGGCAATCATGAAATCATGATGCGTGGTACCTTTGCCAACGTTCGCATCAAAAACCTCATGATTCCAGCCCTGCCCAATGGCAGTCGCTTTGAAGGTGGAGAAACCATTCACAAGCCCAGTGAAGAACAACTGCCCATTTACGATGCTGCCATGAAATATATTGCCAGTGGCACACCAACAGTCGTATTTGGCGGTGAAGAATATGGCACCGGTTCTTCGCGCGACTGGGCGGCCAAAGGAACCCAGTTATTAGGGGTAAAAGCGGTCATTGCCCGCAGCTTCGAGCGTATTCACCGTAGCAATCTGGTGGGTATGGGCGTCTTGCCACTGCAATTCAAGGACAATGACTCGGCAGAATCCCTGGGTATTACCGGCGATGAAACCTACGATATTAGTGGCCTGGAAGATGGCATCAAGCCACAACAGGATGTCGTATTAACCGTTCATCGCCCCGATGGCAGCAAACAGGACATTTCTGTGCTGCTGCGCATCGATACACCGGTTGAGGTTGAATACTATCAGCATGGCGGTATTCTTCCCTTCGTTCTTCGACAACTTTTATCTTAATTGACCCCGGCTCCTTTCATCATCCGTCATGAAAGGAGCCACCCTAAATATGAGCAAATCCGTATTCACAAAGTTAAGCAAGGCAAGTCAGAACCTTGTTGACACTTGCAAAGCCTTAAAACAGTCCGGCTGCATTATTGAAGACCGGTACTGGGAAAACTTGATTGATCAAAAAGTGGTCGACATTTTCAACAGCAGCAAAAAAAACCAGGTAGACCGTGCGCTTGATTTTCTGGCATCAACTGACACCGAAACTCATGATATTTTGCTGGAACATGCGGAAACCATGTCTGAATCCTGTACGCTGGAAAAAGACGGTGTATTTTTTGACTGCCTGTTTGTTGTGATTCCCGTAGTGGCCTGGACCCGGTTCCAGATCCCATATCCAACATTAAGCCTGAAAACACAAATCACCCTTGTCAATCTGCTAAAGAAACATATCAGTGCCTCTTCGGTGGACATTGCCATTCACCCCCAACTGTGCTCGGTAGAACAAATGCCGAAATCCTTTGATCAAACCCATCTGTGGTGCGATGCACTGGCCCGGCAAGCCCTGAACTTACCCGTCAACCCACCTTCCTGCCCACCGCCTCCAGTCGAAGACCTGCCCATGCTGGCCGATACCCGATATATCATGGCTTCTTTTTGTGTAGCCCAAAACCAGCCCATTTTCAAATGGCAACAAGCTAGCGAACACTTTGCCGAACAACGCCAACGTTGCCAGCAACCCTGGCAGGAAGAAGCCCTACCCCTGTTCAGGGAACTGTTGCCCGCCTGCGGCCTGGAACTGCCACTACCCGATGCCTTTTATATCTGCAATCGCGAAGCAGACAAACGTATCCGTTACGCTGCCCTGAGCGCTTCCATACAATGGTTGCAAAACACCCTGAATATCCCCGCAGACTCCTTCCGCGCCACCATTGCCGGCATCGGAGAAGAACAAATCAAAGAATACCGTATCGGCTTTACCTTCCTTGACTCCCATCAGGTTATTTATGGCTGTATGTGGCCCCTGTTTAGCGAAGAACAGGAAGAAACAATGCCAGAAACAATTACTGAATCGGCACAGGTTCTTAATATTATCGAGCAACTGCAAGCCAACGGCATCAAACATATCATTTGCATTAATGAAATGCTCAAGCCTGGCATGCATGAAGAAACCGAAGAACCGCTTTTCCCCAATCCCGCCGGAGAACTGACTTACATTAGCGCACCGGATGACTTTGATGATATAGATATTTCCAGTGAACAGTTCCACTAAACACACTGCCCCACAAAGCATTGATATTTTCTGCAAGGTTATTGACAACTATGGAGACATTGGCGTGTGCTGGCGCCTGGCACGTGATTTGAAGGCAGAAAGCCAGGCGACCATTCGCCTGTGGGTTGATGAACTGCACAGCTTTGGGAAAATCGCTCCCGAGCTGGACCCAACCCTTGCCGCGCAGATCATTCAGGGTATTCATGTACATCATTGGTCCAACGATAACGCTTTCACCGGACAACCGGCAGAAATTGTGATTGAAGCCTTTGCCTGTGACCCCCCGCCAGCCTGCGTGCAGGCCATGAAAGGCCATACGCGCTTGTGGCTGAATCTGGAATACCTGTCAGCCGAACCATGGGTGGAAAGTTTTCATGCCCAACCCTCACAACACCCTAATGGATTGGTAAAGCACTTTTTCTTTCCTGGATTTACCGCCAAAACAGGTGGCTTGTTACGTGAAAAAAACCTGCTACAAGAACGTGACAAGTGGCAAAATGACCGGCAAGCACAAGAAGCATTCCTGGCTCCGTTTTTAAATGCCCAACAACTGGCACTTTGGCAACAGGGTGCACCCATTATTAATTTATTTTGCTACACTAGCGCTCCTGTGCATGAACTGGCCCATGCGCTTGTTAATGCCAATCAGGCCGTTCTGTTACTGGTTCCCGAAGGGGTGGCACCTTCACTAGAGGCCGAAGTGGCTCAACTTTGCGCCTGCGCCAACAAACCATCACAACTACAGATTATCCGTTTGCCATTTATAGACCAGTGCGACTACGACCGTTTGCTCTGGTTGGGTTCGCTTAATTTTGTTCGTGGTGAAGACAGCTTTATCAGGGCAATCTGGGCCGCCAAACCCTTTATTTGGCAAATTTATGAGCAGCAGGAAAATGCCCATCTGGTCAAACTGGATGCATGGCTTGCCAGCAGCAAAACCCGCAAGCCTGTTGCAGACGTAATGCGGGCCTGGAACAATGCGGCTACTCCTGGTTCATTTGCCACACTTTTTCAGGATATTTTCTTCAAACCGGCCAATCGTAAGCAATGGCTACAAGAGGCGAACCAATACTGCCAAAATCTATCTAAAAACAAGACTTTATCCTTATCCATTTTAGATATTCATAAAAAAATTGCGCAAAAAGTATAAAATAAGCGTTTTCCGATTTTATCGGTTTATATTACTGTAGAAATACACTACCCATTATTCCTGGAGTTATTATTAATGAAGACCGCACAAGAATTGCGCGTAGGCAATGTAGTCATGGTTGGCACCGAGCCTTTAGTTGTACTAAAAGCAGATTACAATAAATCAGGCCGAAACTCTGCTGTTGTCAAACTAAAATTAAAAAACCTGTTAACAGGCTCAGGCAGTGAATTAGTTTACAAAGCCGATGAAAAATTTGAAGTGGTCATGCTGGACAAAAAAGAGTGTACCTACTCTTACTTTGCCGATCCCATGTATGTTTTCATGGACGAAGAATACAATCAGCACGAAGTTGAAGCCGAGAGCATGGGTGATTCACTGAACTACCTGGAAGAAGGTATGACTGTTGAAGTGGTTTTCTACGAAGGCCGCGCCATTTCTGTTGAACTGCCTACCATCATTGTTCGCGAAATCACTTATACCGAACCCGCTGTTAAAGGTGATACCTCCGGTAAAGTGCTGAAACCGGCCAAAATCAATACAGGCTATGAAATATCCGTGCCCCTGTTCTGCAATATTGGCGACAATATTGAAATTGACACACGCACTAACGAATACCGTAGCCGTGTCATGTAATTCTAATGGTGCCTAACCATAGAAAGCAAAAAACCTGATGCATGCATCAGGTTTTTTTCATGGTGCTGGCTTTACTTGATGGCGTTACTTGTTAACCAAAGAATATTTAAACGTACCTACCGCTGTTGCCAGTAGCAAATCATCATCAAGCCATACCTCGGAACGGGCAAAAAATATACTACGCCCTTTTTTTTCCACAAAGCCCCTGGCCTTTAACATGGCACCATCGCCAGCACCAATGAAATTGGTGGTTAATGACAGGGTAAGTGCCTTTAGTTCAGGGTCTCCGGGTGCGGAATAAATACCGCTATAACCGGCAACCGAATCAAGCAAGGTACATAACACGCCCCCTTGCACACGACCTGTGCGATTACCCAGATTGGCATCCATGGGTAAATGCATTTGTGCATACCCTTCGGACCAGTCACTTAAAGTAATACCCATCCATTCCAGGAACGGATTATTGATGGGATGAACCGATACACATGCATCCACGATTTAATCCCTGAAATTATTAAAAGCAAGCGGTGCATCGGCAACCTCTTTTTTCAGCAGGGCAATGACATCCTGCAATGTGTCCCGTTTTGTACCACTAACCCGTACGGTATCGCCTTGGATGCTGGCCTGTACTTTCAGCTTGCTGTCTTTAATGGTTTTAACGATTTTTTTTGCCAGGTCTCCGGTAATCCCTTTGCGGATGGTGGCATATTGCTTGAGCTTGTCGCCAGACATCTTTTCTTTTTTACCGTATTCAAGGAAACGCAAATCCACACCACGCTTGGACAGTTTGTTAATGAGCACATCCTGAACCTGCCCCACCTTGAACTCGTCATCGGCAAAGATGGTCAGTTCCAGTTCTTTTTGTTCGATACGGGCATCCGAGCCCTTAAAATCAAAACGGGTTGAAACTTCTTTGTTGGCCTGCTCAACCGCATTCCTGACTTCAATCATGTCTGCTTCACTCACGACATCAAATGATGGCATATTCTCTCTTTCCTTTTAATGGTCACATTAATAATCTACATAAAGATTAGCATATTTTAACCGCTCTGGCCGACAGGCAGACCGACATCAGGCTTGTCTTATATTAAGGCTGGATTAAGGCAAATTTAAGCCATCTCCGAAAGCTCACAATTGTTAGCAATTCATTCCTGCAGCCCACCGTTGATTTCATTAAAATCGTTAAGTATTATGCTGTATGGTAACCGTACAGACAAAAACTCAAACCGGAGAAAAACCATGAGTGCACTAAATATTCTTGAAACATTGCTGGGTGCTGGCAAAGACCTGATGGCACAGGCTGGCAATACGGCAAGAAACGCCGCCACTGGCAACAATCCACTCATTACCGACAAAGATAAAACCACGCTGGGCGCAGGTGCACTGGCCGTGTTGCTGGGCAAAAAAACCGACTCCAACCTGGCCACTTATGGTGGGCTAGCCGCATTAGGCACGGTTGCCTATAAAGCATTCAAACGCTGGCAGGAAAGTCAGGCCGAACTGGCCGCTCAAGGCGTCAATGTGGCTGCGGACATTCCCATGCCACAACCTATCAACCAGATGTCGGTAGAAAAAACCGAGACCACCAGCCGGGCACTGCTGGCAGCCATGATTACGGCAGCCAAGGCAGACGGACATATCCATGATGAAGAAAAAGCCCAGCTGGATGCCCACTTTACAAAAATTTCAGACCCGCAGGAAAGAGCCTGGCTACAGGCGGAAATGAACAAACCCGTAGACCCGGCTGCCGTAGCAAGCCTGGCCGTGAATGACCCCCACCTGGCCTCACAGATTTATGCATTGAGTGTGGCCATGGTAGATGACACCAATTTTATGGAGCGTTCTTATCTGGATGAGTTAGCCAGACAACTTGACCTGGACCACAGTCTGAAACACGAACTGGAAGCCCAGGTAAAACAACAACAGCTATAACCGGTTTTTTACCTGAAGCGGTTGGGAGAAACCAGCACCGGATCGACCTTTTCTTTAAGCAAATTCTCTGACAGGGGCTGGTTCAGGATTAAGGCGCTAGCCAGCTCGGATACACCGGCAGAAGATTGAATCCCATAACCACCCTGGCCGGCCAACCAGAAGAAGCCCTCTGCAGTCTGGTCAAAACCCACCACCAGATCCCCATCATTCACGAATGAACGCAAACCCGCCCAAACATGATTTGGGCGGCGAATCGTAAAGGTGGTGGCCTCTTCAATATAATAAATACCGGTGGCCACATCCAGTTCCTCGGCCACGACATCCTGTGCGTCTACCGGATCGGCATTGGCCGGCGAGCCCAGCACCTGTCCGGCATCGGGTTTAAAATAATATTGTTCGCCAATATCCACGACCATGGGTAAAGTGGCAAGATCCACCCCTTCAGGGGCATCAAAGGTAAAAGCGGTTCGACGGCAAGGTTGCAGTCCTACTGGGGTAACGTTGCTTAAACGGGCTATGTGATCAGCCCAGGCACCGGCCGCGTTAACCAGTGTTTTGCACTGAAAACTTTCGCCATTGGCCAAACTCACCTGCCATTTCTCATCAATACGCTTGCATTGAATAACCTCAGCATTGTTTTGCAGCACAGCACCATTTTTTCTCATACCCTTGAGATACCCCTGGTGCAGGACATCCACATCAATATCTTCGGCATTACGCTCAAGCACCCCGCCATACAGCAGTTCTTTTTTCATGCAGGGCGCCATTTCGACAATTTTGTCCGGGTCAATAAATTCGACATTGGGAGATAGGGCCAGTGCTTCGGCATACATATTGTCCAACTCTTCTTTTTGATCCGGCCGGCCTACGTAAATGCATCCACGGGGATGCAGAACGGGTTGTTCGGTAAAACCGCTTGACTGGGCCTGTTCAAAAAACACACGTCCGGCCCGGGTGAGTGCCTGGATTTGAGGCGTGCCATAGGTTTCCATAAACATGGCAGCAGAACGGCCGGTTGAATGGTAACCGGGCTGCGACTCCCGCTCAAGCACCAGTACGCGCACTTCTTTGGACAGACGATACGCAACTGAAGCACCAGCGATACCGGCACCGATAACGATCACATCAAATTCATTTGCACTACTCATGCTTTATGCTCCAGGACAGGAAAGGTTGTGTTTAATGTCGAGTTATTGTTTTATGTTTTTCATTATACCTATACGAAATTTTATACCGCATAGGAAAAACACTTATTGAAGCTGGTTTTCATCCAGAAAGTCCGGAATTGGCAGTACTTCAATCCCTTCTTCCCGTAAGGCTTGCCGTTGTTCAGACGTGGCGTTGCCACGAATCGCCCTGTCCTCTGCCTCGCCATAATGAATGCGTCTTGCCTCTGAGGTGAATTGATCGCCCACATCTTCGGTTTGTTTGACATAAGCACGCAACTGCTGCATGACAGTGGCTTGTATTTTCGCCAGTTCTTTGTCGTTGAGGCTTGCCGTCGCTTCTGTCACAGGGGCCTGTGATACCGGCTGCGGCTGCTTTTCTTTTTTAAGATGGGAAACATTCAGATGCGGAGCCGACAGCATTTTACTGATATTGGCGTTACCGCAGATGGGGCAGGTCAAAAGCCCTCTTTCCTGTTGTAAATCATAATCCTCGTGGGAGGAAAACCAGCCCTCGAATATATGATGTGCTTCACATTGAAGGTCAAAAACTTTTAAAGCCATAATTACCCGGTTAAAAATAGACTTGCCTGCATACCCGAGATGATAACGCTTATTCTGAAAACGTGTATCTATCCGGGGGCCTGAAGCCATGCATTGCCGCTAGACCAAACCTGTTTTTCCTATAGCCAGCCAGCTTTTTTGAAGCGCCAGAAAAGGAAACCACAAATGCCAAACATCAGCGCCAGTACAATCGGATATCCCAAAAACCAGTCCAGCTCTGGCATGATCTTGAAGTTCATACCGTAAATACCAGCAATTGCCGTGGGCACCGCCAGAATCGCCGCCCAAGCGGCCAGTTTTTTAGTAATATCAGTTTGGTGATTTTGTCCAATCATCATGCTGGCCTCAAAGGCAAACGCCAAGGCTTCACGCAAAGAGTTGATCTGCTCAACCAGGCGTGCCACCCGGTCTGACACAATACTGAAATTAGATCGGGAATCCATTTCCACTACATCTATCCTGACCAGCGACAGTTTTCGGCAGATTTCTATGATAGGAGAAATAGCCGTGTGAATCCTCAATAAATCACGCCGCTGTTTGTACAGCTTGCGAATATCGTTTTCCTTCAGCCCTTGCAACAGCATTTGATGCTCCGACTGGTCCACCTCATACTCGAGCCTTGCTGTTAAATTGGTATAACTATCGGCCAACACATCCAGAATTTCAGCGGCCACATAATCACTTCCCCGGGCAATCAGGTCGGGGCAGCCCTCTAGCCTTTCCCTAAGGGTGCTATTTGACAAGGCAGCCCCACGCCTGACCGTTAACAAAAAACCAATCCCGAAAATAAGCTGGATTTCACCAAAAACGGGTTTCTTGTTGTTTTCCTTGGTGACCGTCATGGCCACGATCTGGATATATTCCCCGTAATCAATCATTTTGGGACGGTCGTGTTTTTTAATGATTTCTTCGCAGGCATCAGCACTTAGCGACAACTGGGCACAAATATGCTGCAATTCTGCCTTGGTGGGGTCTTTAAGCCCGACCCACAACAGGCGGGTAGGCTCTTTACGATAACCGGCAATCTGGTCAATAGACATCGTGCCACGGCGCCTTCCGTGCACATATTCGACTGAAGCGATTATAGATGTTCGGGGGGATTTTGAGTCGGATTTTGGATCAGACTCAGTGCCAGCGTTCTCTAGCCCCAAAGCGGAGTCTTCCGACTCCTTTACTTTCTCTTGATCAGTCATGACGCCCTCCTCTTGCATACAGAGGGCATCATAACATTAGCATGGCTGTTACCCCTGATAATTAACCAGGCTGCGGGCAATCAGCATACGCTGGATCTCGCTGGTGCCTTCATAAATTTGCGTGATACGGGCATCACGATAATAGCGCTGAACCGGGTAATCTTCCAGATAACCATAACCGCCATGCACCTGAATGGCCATGGAGCACACTTTTTCAGCCATTTCAGAGGCCATCAGCTTGGCCTGGGCCGCTTCATTAAGGCAAGGAATACCACGATCTTTAAGAGAAGCGGCGTTAAGGACCATTAAGCGGGCGGCATTGATTTGGGTATGCATGTCAGCCAGCATATTGGCAATACTTTGATGCGCCAGCAGGTTTTTGCCAAACTGCTCCCGCTCCTGCGCATATTTTAGGGCTGCCTCGAAAGCGGCACGGGCAATGCCCACAGCCTGGGCGCCAATACCAATTCGGCCATTTTCAAGATTGGACAGGGCAATAGACAGGCCCTTGCCCCGTTCACCCAACAAATTGTTTTCTGGAATAGTGCAATTTTCAAGGGTAATGGCGCAGGTATCTGACGCCCTGATACCCATTTTGTGCTCTACCCGACTTACGATAAAACCAGGGGTATTCGTGGGCACCAGAAAGGCGGAAAGCCCTTTCTTGCCCAGATCAGGATCAGTCACGGCAAAGATAATGGCTATTTTGGCCCGCTTGCCGTTGGTGACGAATTGCTTGGCCCCATTCAGGATCCATTTCCCATCTTGCAATATGGCACGGGTTTTCAGGTTATGGGCCTCTGAGCCGGCCTGCGGTTCGGTCAGGCAAAAGCTGCCAATCGCCCGTCCCGATGCCATTTCAGGCAGCCATTGCTTTTTCTGCTCATTATTACCCGCATTCAACAAGGTGCCGCAACCCACTGAATTATGCACACTCATCATCGTGCCGGTAGCCGCGTCTGCTGCAGAAATTTCCTCAATCGCCAGTGCATAAGAAACGTAATCGGAAAATGAGCCCCCCCACTCTTCGGGTACCACCATCCCCATCAGGCCCAACTCACCCATTTTCTCAATCATGGTATCGTCTATCCAGCCCTCTTTTTCCCACTGCTCTGCCCTGGGTGCAATTTCATTTTGCGCAAAATCGCGAGCCATGTCACGAATCATGCTTTGCTCTTCGCTTAATGCAGTATTAAACATTGATATTCCTTCCTTCTTTTTCAGGCAGGCAAACCGGGGCGAGTTTTACCAAGCATCGCCCCAATGACCAATAAATATAAAAACCTATTTTGCGGAAAACAGCTTGATAATGGCCGAAAAATCCAACTGGCCATTGCCCTTTGCGCTGAATGTCTGATACAGCTGCTGGGCCGCTGCCCCGAGCACCACCGGCACTTTGGCAGCACGGGCCGCTTCGGTTGCCAGCCCCAGGTCTTTCAGCATTAAATCAGAACCAAAACCACCCACATAACCTTTTGAGGCCGGTGCCGTTTCCACCACCCCCGGATACGGGTTATACACTTCTGAGCTCCAGCAACGGCCCGAAGATGTATTGATAATACCGGCCAGTACTTTAGGGTCCATACCCAGCGATACCCCCAGATTCATGGCTTCGGCCGCACCAATCATGGAAATGCCCAACAGCATGTTATTGGCCACCTTGGCTACCTGGCCGTTACCGGCACCACCGCAATACACAATATTTTTGCCCATAGTTTCCAATACCGGCAGGGCCCTTTCAAACACGGCCTCATCGCCGCCCACCATGAAAGTCAAGGTGCCGGCCTGCGCCCCTCCCGTACCACCAGACACCGGGGCATCCAGCATATCATTGCCCTGGGCGGCTGCCTGGGCGGCCACTTCACGGGCGGTTTGCGGATCTATGGTGGAGGAGTCTATGAGCAATACCTGCTTGCCAACAGCGGCAAGCACCCCGTCTTCACCCAGATAAACCTGCTTTACATGGACCGAGGCCGGTAACATGGTTATTAACATGTCAATGTCAGCACTGGCCAATTTTGCAGGTGAAGCTGCCCGAACCGCCCCGGACGCCTCCAGCATTTGCACTGCCGATTCGACCAGGTCATAAACATAAACATGATGACCCGCTTTCAGCAAATTAAGCGCCATGGGGGCACCCATATTGCCCAGACCAATAAATCCGATATTCATGTAAGTCTCCGTGTATTACTGTTTTATTTTTGAATAAATGAAGTATGACAACCATACTGAGAATATGCGTTAAAGACTGTCATTTTAAAGACGTTTTTCAATCATTTCGAAAAACCCGACAGCCTGCGCTTTCCACCCCCCCCATTCACACCACCCTGCTCAGCACACTGCCTTCGCGGAAAAAGGCATCCAGGTTATCAATCACCCGTTGCGACATGCGCTGGCGGGTTTCCACCGTAGCACTGCCCACGTGCGGCATGAGCACCACATTGTCCATATTCAGCAAGGCCTCGGGGACATACGGTTCGTTTTCAAAAACATCCAGTGCAGCTGCGCCCAGACGCCCTTCCTGCAAGGCCTTGACCATCGCTGCCTCATCAATGACCGTTCCGCGTGAAACGTTGATCAGCAAGCCTTTCGGTCCCAGGGCGTTCATGATTTCATCGTTGATCAGATGATAGGTGGTTGGCCCGCCAATACACATGATGAACAGGAAATCACTCCATTGCGCCAATGCTTTCAATGAGGGCTCATACTGGTAAGGCACACCCTGCTTTTCAGAACGATTGTGATAGCGGATCTCGCAATCAAAGCCGTTTAGCCGTTTGGCAATTACCTGCCCTATATTACCTAATCCGACAATACCCGCTTTTTTGCCGGACACACTATGCATCAGGGGAAAGTCTGCCTGCGGCCATTGCCCTTCGCGTACGAAACGATCTGCCTGCACCAACCCACGCGCCGCGCCCAATAACAGGGTCATGGCGGTATCAGCCACACAATCATTCAAGACATCGGGCGTATTGCCTAATTGAATACCGCGCCGTTGCAGCTCATGCGCATCAATTGAGTCATACCCCACGCCAAAACTGCTAACGACTTTCAGATTAGGTAAACAATCAAGCCATTCATTTTTGAACCCGTATTTGGCTGACGTAACCGCCGCCACACAATCCTGGCCATACTTTTTTAATGCCTGCATGGCATCTTCATGTTCCCATAACCTGAACACCTCATATTGCCTATCAAGATGCTGGCTAATCACGGCGGGCGAAGGACCCACCTGCACGACACGATTTTTTTTCATTTTTACAGACCTCCTTTTACTGACCCCAAAGATACTCGCTGTTTCAGGAGCACCGCCATAATGAATAACCTTACCTGCCCACAAATGGCAAAAGCCCCCAAAACATCCAGTGTCAGGACACAATAAATTATTCATTCAAAAAAAAATAGTTAAAATCTGATAACTCGTTGTAGAATATCAGGTTTTAGGCTCAATTCAGGGCAAACTTACTTCAATCATCAAGATGTCTCTATTCGTCCATAAATACGGTGGCACCTCCATGGGTTCCATCGAACGCATTCAAAATGTTGCGAAACGTGTCGCCAAATGGCATGCAGAAGGCCATCAGGTAGTTGTGGTTCCTTCAGCCATGTCAGGCGAAACCAACCGTTTGCTTGGCCTGGCCAAGGAACTGTCAGAAACCCCCGATCCTCGTGAAGTCGATATGCTTGCCTCAACAGGCGAGCAAGCCAGCAGCGCCCTGCTGGCCATGGCATTGCTGGCACAGGGCGTTCCTGCACGCAGCTACACCGGCTGGCAGGTTCCTGTCAAAACAGACAGCGCTTTCGGCAAGGCCCGTATCACCTCTATCGATGACCAGCGCGTTCGCGCAGACCTGGACGCAGGCAAAGTGGTTATTGTGACCGGCTTTCAGGGCATAGACCCCGATGGTCATATTACAACGCTCGGACGTGGTGGCTCAGACACCTCGGCCGTTGCCATGGCTGCTGCCCTGAAAGCCGATGAATGCCTGATTTTCACGGACGTGGATGGTGTTTATACAACAGATCCACGTGTTGTTCCCGAAGCGCGCCGCATGAATGTGGTGTCATTCGAAGAAATGCTTGAAATGGCATCACTGGGCTCAAAAGTACTCCAGATCCGCTCTGTCGAGTTCGCCGGTAAATATAAAGTTCCGGTTCGTGTCCTGTCATCGTTAACCGACCCCTTAATTTCGCTCGAAGAAGAAAAAAATTCGGGAACCCTTATTACTTTCGAGGAAGATTCAAAAATGGAAGCAGCAGTAGTTTCTGGTATCGCCTTCAGCCGCGATGAAGCAAAAATCACGCTTTTGGGCGTACCTGATAAACCAGGCGTTGCCTTTGCCATTCTGGGCCCTGTTGCCGATGCCAACATCGACATCGACATGATCATCCAGAATCAGTCTGTTGATGGCACCACAGACTTCTCTTTCACTGTCAATCGCAACGACTTCAAACGCACCCTGGACGTTATTCAAAAAACCATCGTGCCCAATACCGGTGCCCGCGAAGTCATCACCGATGAAAAAGTCTGCAAGGTATCCATCGTTGGTATTGGCATGCGCTCACACGCCGGTGTCGCCAGCCTGATGTTCCGCACCCTGGCCGAGGAAGGCGTTAACATCCAGATGATCAGCACCAGTGAAATCAAGACTTCCGTACTGATTCAGGACAAATACATGGAACTGGCCGTTCGTGCCCTGCACAAGGCATTTGGCCTGGATGGCAACCCAGCCGAAACCGCTGTTGAAGAGTAA
>Ga0265293_10008261_pt1 | contig 15524 bp, 15 predicted proteins | sample Munlanlewell138R_FD_192505 | JGI IMG/M metagenome (GOLD analysis project Ga0265293, IMG submission 192505) | Leachate microbial communities from a municipal landfill in Southern Ontario, Canada - Leachate well 138R | ecosystem: Engineered > Solid waste > Landfill > Unclassified | place: Canada...
GGGCATTGCGACGCCTATCCACTCGGCTCCCGCCCCTATAGCCGCTTTTGTTACCATAACGCTGCCATGACCGTATCCGTCGGCCTTGACCACCGCGCAGAACATAGTGCCTTTAGGCAGGCGCGCCCTTATGTTTTTAATGTTTCGCGTTATTGCGCCCAGATTAATTTTAGCGTAAGTTGGTCTTGTTAACATAAGCTCCTTCTTATACAACGCTTAAAGTACAGCATAAATTTTTTGCGCCGGATACCGCGCGGCTTTAAATATTTTGAATATCCTGTTCCGTCAGCAGCTTTACGCCGCCTGTTTGCAGCGCCTCTTTGGCCGCCGCGACGTTCTCCACGCGAAAAAGTATAAGCGCGTTCTCGCTTGGCGTGCGCACAAACGAATACAGATACTCAACGCTTATACCCGCTTTATCAAGCAGCTCGAGCACTCGAGCCAGCCCGCCCGGTTTGTCCGTTACCTCCGCCACAATAACTTCCGTGGTGCTGGCCGTAAAACCGCCGTCCTTCAGCAGCGTTACGGCTTTGTCGGGGTCGCTCACTATGCAGCGCATTATACCAAAATTGGTGGTGTCCGCTATGGACAAAGCAATAAGGTCTATACCGCCGCGCCCGAGCACATCGGTTATCTTTGCGAGCCGTCCCTTTTTGTTTTCCACAAATACGGATATCTGCTTTATCATTTTTACGCCTCCTTTATATATTACGGTTATCAATAACGCGTCTTGCTTTTCCCTCGCTCCGCGCTATGGTTTTTGGTTCAACAAGCGTTACCGTAACGCCTATGCCGAGCACCGACTGTATTTCCGCCTTAATTTTGTTGCTCAAAGTCTCAAGGTGCCTTATCTCGTCGGAGAACAACGCGGACGAAACCTCCACCTGAACCTCAAGGCAGTCGAAATTATCAACCCTATCGACTATTATCTGATAATGAGGCTGCACCTCTGCCATATCCACAAGCACGCTTTCTATCTGCGAAGGATATACATTAACGCCGCGTATAATAAGCATATCGTCCGTGCGCCCCATAACCTTATCCATACGCGCAAGCGTGCGCCCGCAATCGCATTTTTCTACGCTTAAAGACGTTATATCGCGCGTGCGGTAGCGTATAAGAGGTATACCGTCTTTGTCTATGGTGGTTATTACAAGCTCTCCTTTTTGTCCGTGAGGCAGCGGCTCCAGCGTATTGGGGTCTATTATCTCCGCCAGAAAGAAATCCTCCGCTATGTGCAGCCCTTTTTTGTACATGCAGTCGGAAGCGACGCCCGGGCCTATAATCTCGGACAAGCCGTAAATATCTATAGCCAGCACCCCAAGCCGCTGCTCTATCTCGGTTCGCATGGCCTCGGTCCAAGGCTCCGCGCCGAACACACCGGCCTTAAGCTTAAGATTTTTTCTGTTTACGCCCAGCTCGTCTATAACCTCGGCAATATTAAGCGCGTAAGAGGGCGTACACGCCAGTATTGTGGTTCCGAAATCCTCCATAAGCATTATCTGGCGCTTGGTGTTTCCTCCCGACACCGGTACGGTAACCGCGCCTAAAGCCTCCGCGCCGTAATGCGCGCCAAGCCCTCCGGTAAAAAGGCCGTATCCGTAAGCAACCTGTATGACAGAATCGCGGCAGCCGCCCGCGAAAGTGAAAGTTCGCGCCATAAGCTGCGCCCAGCTTTGTATATCGCGCGCGGTGTAGCCTACAACGGTGGGCTTGCCGGTTGTGCCGGACGAGGCGTGTACGCGGCATATTTCGCTCATAGGGGAGGCGAACATACCGAACGGGTAATTGTCGCGTAAATCCTGCTTTAACGTGAACGGCAGCAAACGAACGTCTTCCGCGCTTTTTATGTCTTCCGGACTAACCCCTATATCGTCAAACGCCTTTTTGTAAAAAGGGACGTTCTCGTAGACTCTTTTCGCGGTCGCCTTTAATTTTTCCGCCTGTACCTTAAGAAGCTGTTCCCTGTCCATACACTCCAGCTCTTTATTCCAGTACATATGGTTACCTCCGACATGCTTTTTTATAAATTATAGCCGAGCTCAAAGGCGGCGATATTGGTTTCTATCGCTCTTTTGGGCACCGTGGCTTTAACGGCTTCGATAAACGCTTTTTTCTCAATATCCGTTCTGCGCGCAAGCGCTCCTATAAGCACCGTGTTTAAAGTTCTTATGTCTCCGGCCTTTCGCGCGAGAGAAAGCGCGTCCACAAAAACAACATCCGGCGCCGCGGCTTTAATGCGCTCCGCAATATCCCGCGGATACTCCTCCGCTCCGGTAATAACAGGCATAGGCAATATCTCTTGAGTGCTGACAAACATTTTGCCGCCCTTTTTAAGGTACCCGCTCCATCGGAGCGCTTCCAGTTTTTCGAAGGCGAGTATTATATCCGCGCCGCCCTTGTCTATAACGGGTGATAAAACCGTATCGCCGAAGCGTATATGCGTAACTACGCTGCCGCCGCGCTGCGCCATACCGTGAACCTCGGAAAGCTTTACATCATATCCCAAGGAAAGAGCCAGATTGCCGAGCACCCGGCTTGCGAGAAGCGTTCCCTGTCCCCCAACGCCAACAATCAATATATCGGTCATATCAGTTTTCCGCCGTTTCTATCGCGCCGAAAGCACACACGTTTTCGCAAAGGGCGCAGCCTGTGCATACTGCCTTGTCTATGGTAATTCCCCGCGGGGTTTTCTTTATGGCGGGACAGCCAAGCTTTAAACATACGCCGCATTGTTTGCACGCGTCGGTAATCACAAACTGCGGCAATTTTGTTTTTTTATCAAGAAGAGCGCACGGGCGTCTTGCGATAACAACGCTAAGCTCGTCTCTTGCGGTTTCCTCTTTAAGCGTGTTTTCAAGCGCTTTTAAATCGAAAGGGTCAACCGTGCGCACATGTTTTACCCCAAGAGCCCGGGCGAGGCGCTCTATATCTATAGCATACGCTATATCGCCTTTTAAGTTTTTTCCGGTCGCTGGGTGATTCTGATGCCCCGTCATACCGGTCGTAGCGTTATCGACAATTATAACCGTACACCGCGAGCCGTTATATACCATGTCGGTAAGGCCGGTAAGCCCCGAGTGGAAGAACGTGGAGTCGCCTATAACCGCGACGAGCTTGCGCGTAAAATCTTCGCCCCGCGCCTTTTCCATCCCCATGGCCATTCCTATGCTCGCTCCCATACAAACGCATGTATCTATGCCCGTATGCGGAGGCAGAGCGCCTAAGGTGTAGCAGCCTATATCGCCCGCGGCAGTAAGCCCCAGCTTCTTTATTGTATAAAACACCGCCCTGTGAGGACAGCCGGCGCACATAACCGGCGGCCTTTGCGGCAGCGCTCCAAAATCGTATTCGTCTCTTTTTACGCCGCCTATTTTTTCGGCAATCATATTTACGCTGTATTCGCCCCAAGGCGGGAAAATCTGTTTACCCGTTACGGGCACGCCCATCTCTTTTATTTTTCTTTCGATAAAAGGTTCAAGCTCCTCCGCGACATACAGCTTGTCAACCCGCCGCGCGAACTTTTTTATAAGCTTTTCGGGAAGCGGGTGAATAAGCCCGAGTTTTAGCACGCTCGCTTCCGGCAGCGCTTCGCGCACATAATTATAAACAACGCCGCTTGTTATTACGCCAATTCCGGCGCCTTTCATATTGATACGGTTTATATCAATAGCATCGGCTGCCGTTTCCATCTCCCGCATACGTTTTTCCAATACTATGCGGCGCTTCCTGGCCATACCGGGCATCATAACGTATTTTTGTATGTCCTTTACATACGGCTTTAACGCTATATCCCGCCGCGGCGCGGTTTCAACCAGCCCCTGCGAATGCGAAAGCCGCGTATTGGTGCGCACTATAACGGGGGTATCATATTGCTCCGACAATTCATAAGCGCGCAGCACGAACTCTTTGGCTTCGGCGCTGTCCGCGGGTTCAAGCATAGGCAAATGGGCGCTTAGAGCGTAAAGGCGCGAATCCTGCTCGTTTTGGCTTGAGTGCATACCCGGATCGTCCGCGACTATTATTACAAGCCCGCCGTTTATTCCGGTGTACGCGGCAGTAAAAAGCGGGTCTGCCGCGACGTTTAAGCCTACGTGCTTCATGCAGCAAAGAGCCCTGGCGCCCGCGACGGACGCCCCTAAAGCTACCTCCAGCGCAACCTTCTCGTTCGGCGACCATTCGGCGTATACGCAATCGTACTTCGCTATATTTTCTGTTATCTCGGTGCTTGGTGTTCCGGGGTACGCAGTCGCCACCGTTACCCCCGCCTCGTAAGCGCCTCTGGCGAACGCGGCGTTGCCCAGCATCAGCTCTCTCATTTGTGTCTCCCTTATGTTGCTTTTTTCAGCGCAGGTCTGTAACGCGCTTGGCTTTTCCCTCGAAACGCTTTAACGATTCCGGCTCCGCGAGTTTAACGTCCGCCGATATGTTAAGAACCGTGTAAAGCGCGTGTCTGACTTTGCGTTCAAGCTCCTCAAGCGCCGCGAAGCTGTCAAGCAGCGCCGCGTCCGTTACCTCTACAAGAACCTCTATGCAATCCATGTAACCGTCTTTGCGCACTATTATCTCGTAATGCGGTCCTATATCGTCTATTCCAAGAAGCACGCTTTCTATCTGTGACGGGAAAACATTTACACCGCGAACAATAAGCATATCGTCTGTGCGCCCCTGTATTTTGGCCATGCGCATTGAAGTTCTTCCGCATTCGCATTTTTCGGGTATGAGCCACGTTATATCTTTCGTGCGGTAACGCAATATAGGAAACGCTTCTTTTGTAAGTGACGTTATAACAAGCTCTCCCGGCCGGCCGTGCGGAACAGGCAAAAGCGTTTTCTCGTCCACAACTTCGCAGTAAAAATGGTCCTCCGCTATATGCATACCGTTTTTTAAATGGCATTCGCCGGAAACCCCCGGCCCTATTATTTCGGACAAGCCGTAATTTTCCGTCGCCGACATATTCCACGCCTGTTCAATCTCGCGTCGCATTTCCTCGGTGTGCCCCTCGCCGCCGAAAAGCCCGAGCCGCAACGGCAGCTCTTTTGTGTCAACGCCCATCTTCTTTGCGATTTCGGCAAGATATAAAGCATACGAAGGCGTGCCTACAAGAACAGTCGAGCCGAAATCCCGCATAATGGATATCTGGCGCTGCGAATTGCCTCCCGATATAGGTATTACCGCCGCGCCAAGCTTTTCCAAGCCGTAATGAAGCCCGAACGCGCCCGTAAAAAGCGTATATCCGAATGTTATCTGGGCGATATCTTCAGGAGTAACTCCGGCCGCGCATACCATTCTTGCTATGCATTCCGCCCACATATCCAAATCATTTCTGGTATAGCCCACCACCGTTGACTTGCCCGTAGTCCCCGACGAGGCGTGTATGCGCACAACGTCTTTCATAGGAACGGCGAAAAGCTTATACGGAAAATTTCCCCGCAGGTCTTCTTTTTCAGTAAACGGTATCTTTGTTATATCGTCGGGCGTTTTTATGTCTTTGGGCAATATTCCCGCTTCGTCAAATTTTCTTTTATAATGCGGAACATTGCCGTAACACCGTTCAACCGTCTTTATAAGGCGCTCTGCCTGCAAAGATTGTATTTTTTCCCCAGAAGCGCATTCTATACTCTCATTCCAAATCATATCGGCTCCCCTGCTTTAAAAAAATTTGCACGAAACGCATAATAAAAAGCCGCTTAAATGACTTAGCTTGCGGGGCTAAAGCGCCCTTCCCTGCTTCCGTGCTGCATATTGTATAAATTATAGCGTATAGTAAAAAAAAAATAAAGCGAAAAAATACATATAACGCCGCGCTTTATTTATTGGTCGGACAGTTTACAAACATAGCCCGGGGCGCAGGGGGCTATGCGCATGACTAATTAAAGTTATACTTTGCCTATTATAATGAGTATCCCCGCGACAATCGCAACTATTTGCGAAATAATTTCCGGTATGCTGATGGCAAGAAGCGGAAGCGCGCCCCACGCTATCAACCATACGCCTAACAATATAAAACCAATCTTGAGCAACTTTTTCATCTATTCGCTACCTCCAATAGTTTATTACCGTCTTAAACCAAAGCGCCCCAAACTGAGCCGATACTTAATGTATATTATTATATTACAACATTATTCAGGCTTGTTCAATGTACTTTTTGTTTTAATATACAATAAAAAGGAGCCGTTGTAATCAGCAGCTCCTTAGTTTTAATATTGTTAAACCCTGGCGGGTACTTTTTTAAGCCTTGCAAAGCGGGGCAATCCGCCTTCGAAAGGCAGGTTTGTATCCCCCTGAATAAGCGGAAGCGCGTAATCTATAAACTCCTGCTTTAATCCAACGCCGTCCGGCGTTATCCATTCGTCAGGTATTTTCTTTTCCTTGTTGGCGACTTCATGCAAGTCTATAAGTTTTGTATTGCATTTATAAACGCCGTCCGGTTCGCGCTCGAAAGCCACCATAAGGTCTGTTTTGCCCGCCGCCGCGGCTTTAACGGCAGTCTGCCCCGCGTTGAACGATTCGTTTATATCTGTCATGGAAGCCATATGCGCCGCGCATCTTTGCAGCAGGCTGAACTCAATGGCGCGCACCTTTGCCCCCGTTTCCGCGCGGACGAAATTCGCCAGTGTATACGCAAGCCCGCCAAGCTGCGAATGCCCGAAAGAATCCTTGGATTTCGCTAAGTCTGTGCCGTATTCGGATATGTATTTGCCGTCTTTGTCTTTTATGCCTTCCGAAGCGGAGACAAGAACATTGCCGTTTTCCTTGTAGACAGCCTTTACGCGCCGCAGAAAGTCATTCATATCAAAATGCCTTTCGGGCAGATAGATAAGGTCGGGGCCTGTCCCCTTATACGAAGCCAGCGCGGTCGCGGCCGTAAGCCAGCCGGCGTTTCTGCCCATAACTTCCAATATGGTTATTGTGCCGGTATCGTACACCCGCGCATCAAGATAAACTTCCATGGTGGACACCGCTATGTATTTAGCGGCGCTGCCGTAACCCGGGCAGTGGTCGGTTGCCCAAAGGTCGTTGTCTATCGTTTTAGGCACGCCTATAACGCGCATTTCATAGCCCGATTTCTGCATATATTTGCTTATTTTGTTGCAGGTATCCATCGAATCGTTGCCGCCGTTATAGAAGAAATAACGCACATCAAACTTTTTAAACACCTCAAGCATTCTTTTATAATCGGTCTCGTCCTTTTCCGCGTCGGCCAGCTTATAGCGCACGGAGCCAAGCGCGGAAGACGGCGTTGTTTTCAGCAGTTCAAGCTCCGCCGCGTCTTCCTGACCTATGTCATACAGATTCTCGTTAAGCACCCCTTTTATGCCGTGGACAGCCCCGTACACCTTTGTGATGCAATCTTCTTTAAGCGCCTGAATAAAAACGCCCGCCGCGCTGGCGTTTATAACCGAGGTAGGCCCTCCGGACTGCCCGAATATACATGCCCCTTTAAGAACTCCCATTTTTTTATGTCTCCTCCCCTTTATATAAAAACTTTCAGCGAAAATTATATCCCACAAGCCCGCCTTTTACAACGCTTTTAAAATAAAAGCGGTTTCTTGCCGTGTTAAACGCTGCCGCCCTCACTCGCCTATTATTTTAATAAGCAGCCGTTTTTGGCGTTTGCCGTCAAACTCGCCGTAGAATATCTGCTCCCACGGTCCGAAGTCAAGCTTGCCGTCCGTAACGGCGACGACTGCCTCCCGCCCCATTACGGTGCGTTTTAAATGCGCGTCCGCGTTGTCCTCAAAACCGTTGTGCGCGTATTGCTCGTACGGTTTTTCCGGCGCCAGTTTTTCCAGCCAGCGCTCAAAATCGGCGTGGAGTCCGGATTCATCGTCATTAATAAATACGCTTGCCGTAATGTGCATGGCGTTTATAAGGCACAATCCTTCTTTTATGCCGCTTTGCGCAAGCGCGGCGTTGACCTGCGGCGTGATGTTTATCAGCTGCCTGCGTTTTTGCACGTTAAACGTCAACTCTTTACGATAGCTTTTCATACGAGGTCTCCTTAATTTAATTTTTCGGACGTTGTTTGTAAGATAATTCGTTTTAAGATAGTGGCGTTGGCATTATTAAAGACGAGGGAAGCATTTGCCTTACATCTTTTTTGTATCATTGCGTTTCAAACATAAGCTGTCCTTTGTTCTTAAAAGTAAAAAGCATATCTATAACACTATCGGCTGCGCTATCAACATTATACTCACCTATATTTAAAAGATCGTTTAAAAAACCTATTTGCGCGCCTTGAATGTCGTCCCGGTTTTCAATTAAAACATCGCGCATATCATTATTAATCATTCCGCTTATAGCTGTCTGGTAATTAAGCAATAGCTGTTTTTCATCCATCAGCATATCGGTTAATTTATCCTTCAGCTCAAATCTGATTTCAGCATTCGCCTTTACCTTTTGTTTTGTTACGCTTTTCTCATACATAATCTATTATCCTTTTCATCCTTTACCAGACGGTCTAAGGTATCTATAATTTTATTATAGTTTTTCCTGTGCACATTGCCTATTACCGAAAAAACATTGTTGTGCATTTTATTGGTTTCCTGGCTCGCATATAAAAAACACTTTTTGTATTCGAATAACTCCCACGTAAGTATATCATTAATATACTCAATTTCTTTTGCGGATAAACTTTGCATATATTGCTCCTAATATTTTGTGTTGGCAATAGTCTTTGCAAAGCTTGGGCTCTTTATGTTGAAACGCATTTTTTATTGTCCGGTATTTTAAGCCAGCTTATTTGCGGCTCGTTAATCTTTGTGCTCCATTTTACGGTGGTAGTATGATAAAATATCGCTGCGGGTGACGATTCCTATAAATAACCCGCGGTCGTCGGTTACGGGTATAAAATTTTGGCTTCTCGCCATTAAGAACAAATCCTCAATTGACGCGTTAACATTAACGGGCGTGTTCTGTCTGCCTTTCAATATTTCGCGTACTCTAAAATTCTCTCTTGTTTGCTTGTCAAACGCCTCGTGCTCAAGCATCGCCCACAAAAGGTCTCCCTCGCTGAGAGTACCCGCATATTTTCCGTTTCGCTCAATAACCGGTATTGCGGTAAAACAATGATGCTTCATTTTTTCAAGCGCCTGCCGCATAGTAAAATAATCGTATATAAAAACTATATCGTTTTTAGGCTTTAAAAAAAAGAGAATATTCATGCCGGCCGCTTTCTTCCGTGTTTATTGTCAATGAATAATATCCATCAGCAAATCATTCTATCACATCTTATTTGCTACATCAAACCGCAGTCGGTTAAGACTTTTTAAATTTATAATGAAGTACAAATTTTTAATATTATTTGGTTTGCTTTAATAATAAATTCGGGCTATTATTGCATTGCTTATTTGTTAGTACCACTAACATACTATCATTTTTAAAGGGTTGTTTATACTTTAATGATAACAAGCAAATTATATAAAAGAAGTGTGCGTATGAATCCCTCACAAATGAAAAATCTTATAATAGGCAACTTGAAAGCAAAATTGCCTATTATTCAAGGCGGCATGGGCGTTGGCATCTCGTTGTCCGGACTGTCGTCATCCGTGGCAAATAATGGTGGAATAGGCGTTATCGCGGCAGCGGGGATTGGTATGCATGAACCCGATTTTTTTACCAATTTCGCGGAATCCAATATGCGGGCATTAAGCAAACAGATAAGAAAAGCGCGCGCGCTTACCGAAGGAATACTTGGCGTTAATATAATGGTCGCGCTGTCTAACTTTTCCGATTTGGTTAAAACAGCAATACTTGAAGGCATAGATATAATCTTCTCGGGTGCGGGGCTGCCTTTAAACCTTCCCGGGTTTTTGACGGGCACAAAAAGAAAAACAAAACTTGTTCCCATTGTATCTTCCGGCAAAGCGGCAAAAATAATTTCTCAAAAATGGCTTAATGACTATAATTACATGCCGGACGCCATCGTTGTGGAAGGCCCTAAAGCGGGAGGGCATCTTGGCTTTAAACCCGAAAATATAGACAACCCCGAATATTCATTGGAAAACCTGTTGAAGGATGTAATCAATCAAATGAAACCGATAGAAGAAGCAAGCGGTAAAGCCGTCCCTATAATAGCGGCGGGCGGTGTCTATTCGGGTGAGGACATACACAAAATGATGCGGCTTGGAGCGGCCGGTGTTCAAATGGCGACCCGCTTTGTAACAACCGATGAGTGCGATGCCTCGAAGGAATTTAAGAATATTTATATAGAGGCCAAAGAAGAAGACATAGGCATAATTAACAGCCCTGTCGGACTGCCCGGAAGAGCGGTAATCAACAATTTTTTAAGAAAAACTGCCGCGGGTTATAAAAAACAGTTTGCGTGCCCGTATCACTGCATCTCGTCATGCAAAAAAAGCCCGTATTGCATAGCGCTTGCGCTTCTTAACGCCAAAAAGGGGCATATGAATAACGGGTTTGCGTTTGCCGGACAAAACGCTTACCGCTGCACATCAATAGTTCCGGTAAAAGAGCTTATTAATACGCTGAAAGCCGAATACGCGCAGGCGTGCAAAGAATAATGGCGTTCCACGCGGACGCGGCTTTGCAAACGTCTATTTTTCTTCCGCATCTATACAAAAAACGTGCCTGATGTTATCCGCACGCTTTTTATTAATTCTACTTTTTTTCCGATATAGCGCCTATAAGCCCGCCCGCGTCGATTATACGCTTCATAAACGGCGGAAACGGCTCGGCTTTAAACGTCTTGCCTCTGGTAATATTGCGTATTGTACCGCTTTCCAAATCGATATCAAGCTCGTCGCCCGCTTGCGTGCCGTGAACCGCCTCGGGGCATTCGAGTATAGGCAGCCCTATGTTTATTGCGTTCCTGAAAAAAATCCGCGCAAATGTTTCGGCGATAACGCACGATATACCCGATACCTTCATGGCGATAGGCGCATGTTCCCGTGAAGAGCCGCACCCAAAATTTGTTCCCGCAACAATAACGTCGCCCTCACGCACCGTTTTTACAAAGCCGGCGTCGATATCCTCCATACAGTGGGACGCAAGTTCTTTATCGTCGGACGTATTAAGATACCTCGCGGGAATAATAACATCGGTATCAACATTGTTTCCATATTTGTAGACTTTACTCATTTTATATCCCTCCTTATATGTTGGCGGGGTCTTCTATGCGCCCCGTTAACGCCGACGCGGCCGCGACGGCCGGACTGGCAAGATAAACTTCCGATTTAACGTGTCCCATACGCCCGACAAAGTTCCGGTTTGTAGTGGATACGGCGCGCTCGCCCTCCGCGAGTATTCCCATATGCCCGCCGAGGCACGGTCCGCAGGTAGGCGTGGAAAACGCCGCGCCCGCCTCCACAATATCGGTAACAAGCCCTTCCTTAACGGCCTGCAAGTAAATTGCCTGCGTCCCCGGGAAAACTATTACCCTTACGCCTTTTTTCACCTTTCGGCCGCGAAGTATATCCGCCGCGATACGCAAATCTCCAATTCGCCCGTTAGTACACGAACCGATTACAACCTGATCGATTTTCACCTCGCCTACATCGTCTATGGTTTTAGTGTTTTCCGGCAGATGCGGAAAAGCAACCGTCGGGCGAAGAGCCGCAAGGTTTATATTAATAACACGCGTGTAAGGCGCGTCATCGTCCGCTTCAAACACCTTATAAGGCCTGTTTGAGTGAGCTTTTACATACTCTGTTGTTTTATCGTCAACCGGGAAAATGCCGTTTTTAGCGCCCGCTTCTATGGCCATGTTTGCCACGGTAAACCTATCGTCCATAGTAAGCGCGCCCGTCCCTTCTCCGGCAAACTCCATTGATTGATACAAAGCGCCGTCAACGCCTATCATGCCTATTATGTGCAGTATCAAATCTTTGCCCGAAACCCATTTGCCCATTGCGCCGGAAAGATTAAATTTAATTCCCGCGGGCACTTTAAGCCAGCATTTGCCCCGCGCCATTACCGCGGCCAAATCCGTGCTGCCTACGCCCGTTGAAAACGCCCCAAGCGCGCCGTATGTACAGGTATGCGAATCCGCGCCTATTATGGCGTCGCCCGGAACAGCCAGCCCTTTTTCGGGTATAAGGCAATGCTCTATACCCATCTGCCCCACCTCAAAATAATTGGTCAAATCCTGACGCAATGCGAATTCGCGTATATATTTGCATTGCTCGGCCGCTTTTACGTCTTTATTCGGCGTAAAATGGTCGGGAACAATTGCCACTTTGTTCTTGTCGTATACAGTTTCGGCGCCGGAACGTTGAAACTCCCTGATTGCCACAGGCGCGGTGACATCGTTGCCCAGCGCAAGATCGATATCCGCCTCAATAAATTGACCGGCGCGGACTTCTTCAAGCCCAGATTTACTTGCTAGTATTTTTTGCGTCATAGTCATACCCATTTGTCTGCCCCTCCAGTTTGATTTGATAATAATATCTGTTTATGGCGTCTATATATGCGCGAACGCTTGCCTCTACAATATCCGTGCTAAGGCCGCGCCCCTTAACTTTTTTGCCGTCTTTATCAAGCTTAACCGCAACCTCGCCCTGCGCGTCTTTTCCGCCGGTTACCGAGCGCACAGAATAGTCTTCCAGCTTGAAGCTTTCGCCCACGCACCTCTCTATGGCGTTGAAAACCGCGTCAACCGGTCCGTCCCCCGTCGCCGCCTCCTCAACCGTGTCTCCGTTCTTCTGCACCTTAACAACCGCGGTCGCCGTCATTTTGTTGCCGCTGTTTATAACAAAAGAATCAAGCTCTATCTGCGCTTTTATCTCGAACTGCTCAAATTCGACAAGTACTCGCAAATCAAGGTCGGATACGTCCTTTTTCCTGTCCGCAAGGTCCTTGAATTTATCGAAACATTCCGAGAGCCTCGCGTCGTCAAGCGCGTATCCTAACTCCTTTAATCTTTCGGCGAACGCGTGCTTGCCCGAATGCTTTCCAAGCACTATAACATTTTCGGAAAGACCTATAGACTGCGGTGTCATTATCTCATATGTTTTTTTATTTGCCAACACCCCATGCTGATGAATGCCGGCCTCGTGGGCAAACGCATTTGCGCCCACGACGGCTTTATTAGGCTGCACCATAACGCCGGTAATAGTCGATATCAGACGCGACGAGTTATAAATCTGTTTAGTATTGATATTCGTTGTGAACCCAAAGAAGTCCTGTCTTGTCGCGATTGACATAACTATTTCCTCTACGGCCGCGTTGCCCGCGCGTTCGCCTATGCCGTTTATTGTGCATTCCGCCTGCGTTGCGCCTTCGCGCACAGCAGCAAGCGTATTTGCCACCGCAAGGCCTAAATCGTTATGACAGTGAACGGAAATATCCGCTTTTTCAATGCCCTTTACATTTTGTTTTACGCCGCGGATTAAAGCCGCGAATTCTTCGGGCATAGAATATCCTACAGTGTCGGGCACGTTAATACATGTGGCGCCCGCGGCTATAACCCCCTCAAATACTCTCCAGAGGAATTCCGGCTCGCTGCGGGACGCGTCCTCCGCCGAAAACTCAATGTCGCCGCAAAGCGTTTTCGCGTATTTTACCATTTCAACGGCCTGTTCTAACACCACTTCCGGTTTCATTTTCAGTTTATATTCCATGTGTATAGGCGAGGTGGCGAGAAAAATGTGTATGCGCGGAGCCACAGCGCCTTTAACCGCCTCATACGCGCGGTCTATATCCTTTTTTAAAGCGCGCGAAAGGCTGGCTACCTTAGCGTTTTTTATTATTTCCGCAACGGCCTTTACGGACTGAAAATCTCCGGGCGACGCTATGGCAAAGCCCGCCTCTATAACATCCACGCCCAGTTTTTCAAGCTGTCTTGCCACCTCAAGCTTTTCCTGAAGGTTCATGCTGCAGCCCGGAGACTGCTCCCCGTCGCGCAGCGTAGTGTCAAAAATTTTAATTGTTTTCATTGCTTACCTCTCTGTTTGTTTATTCATGCTGCGGGCGGCCGCCAACCGGAAAATATTCCGGAAAACAAAAAAGCCTTAACGTCTACAGAGACGAAAGACTTCGCGGTACCACTCTGCTTGCGGCATAAAGCCGCCAGCTTATCAGGGCACAACATGATGCCCGTATCCTTGTAACGTTGGATCAATACGTCCGCGCCTACTTATGGTTTCGGCACGGCGGCTTGGGAGCGAGCTTCGCAAATTACTGCCTGCCGCCTTGCACCTTACGGCGGCTCTCTAAAAAGCATACCTTTGCTACTGTTCTCCTTCACTGCCTTTATTGTGATTAATTATAATTGCCGTACATGCCCGTTGTCAATGCCCTTTATTATAATTATTCGGTAATTTTATATTTTTCTTTAGATAAAAAAGGAGCCACTCGGCATTTTTACCTCATGGCTCCGTATAAAACGTATATATTATTTAATCAAGCTGTACGAAAACAGCGCGGCAAATACTATGGCAACCATAGACAAAAGCTTTATAAGTATGTTTATGGACGGCCCCGACGTGTCTTTGAACGGGTCTCCCACGGTATCGCCTACAACAGTAGATTTGTGCTCGTCGCTGCCTTTTCCGCCAAGATTGCCCGCTTCTATATATTTTTTGGCGTTATCCCAAGCTCCGCCGGAGTTAGCCATCATGATGGCCAGTATAAAGCCCGTGACCGTTGCGCCCGCAAGCATTGACGCCACGGCATATACGCCGAGCACCAATCCGATAATAATGGGCGCAATAATGGCTATCAAAGCAGGCGTTATCATTTCTTTCAAAGAGGAGCGTGTGCAAATATCCACGCAACGCTCGTAATCCGGTTCGGCCTTTCCGGTCATAATACCGGCTATCTCTTTAAACTGACGCCGCACTTCAACAACGATTCCTTGAGCCGCGCGTCCCACCGAGTTCATAGTCAACGCCGAGAACAGGAACGGCAGCATACTGCCTATGAAAAGGCCAACCAGTGTCGGCGGATACATAATGCTAAGATTCGGGTCATTGCTGCTGATTCCCACAGAACTGATAAACGCCGCTATAAGCGCCAGCGCGGTCAACGCCGCAGAGCCTATCGCAAAGCCCTTGCCCGTTGCGGCCGTAGTGTTTCCGAGAGAATCCAGCGCGTCTGTGCGTTTGCGCACTTTCGGGTCCATATGGCTCATCTCGGCGATGCCGCCCGCGTTATCGGCGACAGGACCGTAAGCGTCGGTTGCCAGCGTTATGCCTAATGTTGAAAGCATACCCACAGCCGAGAGCCCTATGCCGAACAGTCCGTTATTGAAGTATTCCGCCGGATTGACGGCGCCCGCCACAAAGAAGGAGGCGAGTACGCTGACTCCCACTACAAGTATGGGCAGCACGGTCGAGCGCATACCCAATGAAAGACCGCTTATAATAACCGTTGCCGCTCCCGTCGACGACGATTCGGCTACTTTGCGCGTCGGCTTGTATGAATCTGATGTGTAATATTCGGTGAAAAACCCAATAATAATTCCGGCCAGTAAACCGGAGATAATCGCGAAGAAATATCCAAGCTTATCGCTTCCCATCACAAAGTAAACGAGAACGAACGCTATTATAATCATCAATACG
>Ga0265293_10008262_pt1 | contig 15523 bp, 39 predicted proteins | sample Munlanlewell138R_FD_192505 | JGI IMG/M metagenome (GOLD analysis project Ga0265293, IMG submission 192505) | Leachate microbial communities from a municipal landfill in Southern Ontario, Canada - Leachate well 138R | ecosystem: Engineered > Solid waste > Landfill > Unclassified | place: Canada...
AATTTAAAGATTATCCTAATACCAGTACGCCATTAAGTGCTGAAAATATGAATGAAGTGATAACTACGATACTTGGAATACTAGGACTAGATGTTGATACTTACAATCTGTCAACCGAATATGCAGTTGATGATTTTGTAGTGTATCAAAAAGAATTATGGCGTTGCGTAACTGCAACTACTGGAGAATGGGAAGAAGCTAAATGGGTCAAAGACTCAATCTTAGTACCAAAGGAATAAAGAAAGAAGGAAGAAATATGAAAAATAAAGCAAGAAAAGCCTTGACTGGGCTTTTGAAAAATTTTAAACTGATACATACATACATACATACATACGACAAATTTATGTCAAAAATCAGAGAGGGGGCAAGCTATTATTTAACTTGTCCTCTAGAGAATTGCGAGGTGGCTGTCGATTAGCCACTGAGGTGGCATTATGAGTTCTTTAGGACTAAATTCAAAGCTGCTACCTGTTAAATCTATAGCAGAAAGTGGAAGTAATGAAAATGGTGAATGGATAAAATTTGCAGACGGAACGATGATCTGTTGGGGAGTTAGAAGGATAAATGGAATTACAACGAGTATTGCAAGCGGTGGAAATATACCCAAAACTGGCACTCTTACAAGGTTTGATTTTCCTGTTACTTTCATCTCTCCTCCTAACGTTTCGATTAACGCCAATCGCCATGGTGCTTGGGTGGGATATGCTTGGACAGCAAGTATGACACAAACACAAGAATACACCATATACACAGATACCGCAGTATCTAATCAATACTTCGATGTAACTTGGACAGCAATAGGAAGATGGAAATAAAGAACTCATAATATACGACTATATTATGGTTAAAATAAATAATAAATTGATTAAAACAGAAGATACAGGTTGGTTAGATATACCATTAGCAACGGGAGTATCATCTACCTCTCACGTGGGAAAACCACAAATGCGTAAGGTCGGAAATGTCGTGTACCTAAGAGGTAGTATTACAGGAATACCTACATTTGACACGTTAATTGGCATATTGCCAGCTGAATTTAGACCGACTGCCTTATCTTATGGAGCGGGAAGAGCCCAAGGAGCAAGAATAGCAACTTATGCTGTTTTTCCAGGTGGTGATTTAAATTTGGTTATAACTAATGACAGCAGTTACAACTTAACCTACTACGCTTTTAATTTTAATTATTTAGTTGATTAAGCAATTCTTAGCAAGTTAAAATAGCATTTATATGCAAATAAATAATAAATTAATGCCAAATAAATATAAAAAAGAAGGTTTTTTTGAAATTATAGGAGATGGAACTACAAATTCAGAGGTTAATTTCCCTGGTATTATATCGGGGAGTGGAGGCAATATAAGATTTACGGTTATTGTAGATAAATCACTTGAAAAAGTAAACCAATTTGAACTGGAAGTTTTTAAGGCTAACATACGCCAGACATCAGGCGGATATTTAGGTAGTTACAATCCAGAGGGGAACGACTATATAAATGGTGCCAATATAGAAAGTTATACGGTAACAAAGATATCCGATAATATACTTAACATCAGAATCTCTTTTATTGATAACTATGATGTTGTCAACAACACTCCTATTATGGTTGGAGTTCAAAGCATTAAAATTAAGTTTATTTAAAAACTAGAAAGGAATAAAAATGGACGGAACAACAGGGATTGTTTTAACAGTTATTTTTGGGCTTGTTGCATTAATACTAGGGATTTTAAATTACGCAACAAAAAACAAAGAAAACGAAAACAAAAAGCTAATTAAACAAACAGAATTAGAAGTAAAATTAGCAAACATCGAAAAAGAATTAATCGAAATAAAAGCACTGTTAGTAAGTGCTAACAACAAATACGAAACCCTTGAAAAAAGGGTTTTTGTTTTGGAAAAAAAGGAGAAATGAAATGAAAGAATTATTAATAGAATTAATAAATAATCTATTACCGATTATAGCCACTGCGATAGGTAGTGTTTTTTTATATTTTGGTAATAGAATAAAAAAATATTATGATGAAAAATATAAAACTGAAACAATTGATAAAGTATTAAAATCAACTGTTGAATATGTGGAACAAGTCTTTATCGATTTAAAGGGGAAGGAAAAATTAGATAAGGCAAGAGATGTTGCTTTATCAAGATTAAATTCAAAAGGAATAAAAATAGATGAAGTAGAACTTACTATTATAATCGAAGCATTTGTTAGGGGGCTTAAAAATGGCAGTTAAGACTTACTCACTTAAAAAAGATGGTAATACCAATTTGTCGCCTCATTTTAAAGTTAGAGAATTTAAATGTAAAGATGGTACAGATAAAATATTGATTGATGATAAACTGGTGGAAAAACTAGAAGAAATCAGATCGGAGTTAAATGCAAAAGCATTAGTAATCTATAGTGGCTACAGAACTCCAGCGCACGATAAAAAAGTAGGCGGGAGTGGAAGCGGTCAACATACTAAAGGAAAAGCAGTAGATTGCTATGTAGTAGGTCAAGATGGTAAGAGAATAAGTGCTAAATTAGTATGTGCAATAGCTGGAGACCTAGGCTTTAGTGGTATTGGTTATATTGGGTCAACGAGTTTACATCTAGATGTTGCAAGCCGAAAATGGTGGGGTGATGAAACGGTATCTGTCAACTATGGTATTGAGAGAATCAATGGCAGTAAAGATTTTTGGGAATATTTTAAGCTTGATAAACCGAAAAAAGAAGAGCCAGTAGAGGAAGTGGAAACTCCTGTTGAAGAAGATAAAGAAGAAAAGCCTGTTGAAATACAAGAGCCCGATCTAATAGAAAACACAGAAAAAACATGGAAAGACTACTTAATAGGCTTATTACAAAAAATTATTGAGTATTTACAAGATGTAAAAGACTAGCCTTAGTGGTTAGTCCTTTTTTTGTGGTTAAAAATATTTTGTTTTTAATCTTTTCTTATGATAATTCTTTAACAACATCATAATTGGCAAATGTTCCATATCCTACTACAATAGTTCTGCTTTCCTTTTCTTTGTCTGTTAAGCTTTTCATTTTCTAATATGTCTCCATCAAATCTAAGTGAGTTTTAAGCACGCACATTATACTATGACCGTTGTCGGCGATGTAGTAATGGTGATCTATCAAATCATCAGGTAATTGACTAGGGTAGGGTATGTCTTTAACCAGATGTTTTATATCATTTAAATACTTCCCAGTCGCTGTAATAACCTTCACTGCCAAATATGATAGGGTCGTGAATTTCTTCTTTTTTTACATTATCATAATCAGCATTTTCCCAAATTCTTTGAGCTACTATTCTTTCGCTGTGTTCGGTTTCTATTTGCACATTTTTCATTGTATAAGCAATGTTTTCATCTGCTAATTCCATTGCCTCTTCTAGTGTTCCAAGTATTTCTTTGTTACCTCTTCCTGTTCCGTAATTAATTAAATATTTTTCCATTCTATCTCCTTAGGGGGTTACCCTACATTTTGTTTATTTCCCTTGCTGTTAATAATATATTACCATAGTGGTTACCGCTTGTCAAGTCTTTTTGATAATTATTTCATCTTTTTTCAAAATTATTTTTACTTCTCGATTTTCTGCGTCAATTTTAAGCTTATCTAGCCATGTTTTAGGGATTGTTAATTTACCATTGTAGCCCGTTGATGTCCCTCCTGTTTTATTAATGTTTATCTTAGCTGTTCTAGTTTCTATCATTTTTTTCCTCCATCTATCTTTTAAGTATAGCACCTAGTGCTTTTATTTTATTTTCAATTTCTTTTGCTTCTTTTTGAGTTAATATATTTTTCCATACTTTTTTAGCTGGTATATTTGTAGGCATTTCTTCTTCACCCCATACAAATCCAAGTTCTTTTATCGCTTCTTTATTTTCGTAAGTTGCTCCACTAAAATATAAGTATACTAATTTTTCTCCGTTTTCTTTTTCTAAAAAATGAGGTTCTATGTGTATGTATAATTCTTTGTTTTCTGGTTTTGCTTTTTGTTGCTCGATCCAACACTCTTTACATAAATTTCCTTCTGCGTTTTTAAGTTTCCATTCTCTGTCTTTTCCTTTGCCCCATAAATCAATCTCTCCTGTGTGTCCACAACGGTGGGTTACATCATACTTTGCCATTTTCTATCTCCTTAGGGGGTTACCCTACATTTTGTTTATTTCCCTTGCTGTTAATAATATATTACCATAGTGGTTACCGCTTGTCAACATATTTTATGCACTTTGTTCAAATTTATGCAATTTCTTTTGCCGAGTTATGTCGAAACCCTTTATTTATGCGAAAAACCATGTATAATATCTAACCCAGGGGGGAAATATGAAAAAGAAAAGAAAAATAACAAAAGAAGAGTATAGGGCGAGGGTTTATCCACCTAGACCACCACTAAAAAAGCCTAAGTCTTAATGACTAGGTCTTTTTATTTGCGATGTAATCAGTTAATTTAGGTCTCCAGTGCTTATTATTTTGATGTACTACATTATGATGACAATTATTGCAAAGCATTACACAGTTATTTACATCATTAGTAAGTAACTTAGATCTTCCGTTTATGTGATGCAATTGTAATTGTTGGTTAGAGTGGCATAAGACACACTTACCGCCATCTCTAGTGTAAACATACTCGTAAGTATGTTTTGTTACTGTAACTCGCTTATTTGATACTTTTTTAATGGGTTTATAACTCTTGATAGGTTTTCTTTCTTTATATTCTTTTAAATTGCAACCTTTACAATCATCAAATGTTATTTCTTTTTTTAATTTATTGCAATATAGATAATATTTATAATTTTTACTTCTTCTTTTAAAATGTTTGCAGTTCATATAGTTCCTCCTCAGACCCTATTATAAGGCTAAAACGCAAACAAATCAACTGTAAATGTAAAAAAGTATGGTAAAAGAGTAATTTACTATTGACATTGAGTCTATTATATTATAATATAAAATTACAAGGAGGTATAAAAATGGACGACAGAAGAAAATTTACATTAAAAGGACTGCGAGTAAATAATAATTGGACTATCCCAGAAGCTGCAGTTAAATATGGCGTAAGCGTTGATACTGTCAAAAACTATGAAGCATATAGAACCTTTCCAGATGTTCCTATAATAGAAAATATATTAAAAGCAACTGGATTAAGATATGATGATATTGTTTTTTTACCCATCAATGTAGAACCACAAAAGAGGAAATAGAAGTAAAAAAAGTTAAATAGAAAGGAGGTAAACAAATGAAAAAAATAAAGGATAAACTTATAGACTATTTCTTCGATAGTGAAGAACAGTATCGATCAGCTAGACCATTTTTAATATTTATCATAATAATGTTTTTTGTTATATTGTTCACGCATTTTCTAGCAATATAAAAACCCATTTATAAACAGTTTTTGAAGGCTTTTATAAACGGGTCAGAAAAACTTATTTAAAAAATAAGTAACTAAATTATATCAAAAAAACATTTAAAAAGATAGGAGGAAGTAATATCAACGAAATAAATTTTACCTTCTTCGAAAACTACGCAAAAGTCATAGAAGAATTTGAAGATGAAAACGATAAAAAAGACTTTATATTTGCTATTTATAATTACATCTATAACGATAGTGTTCCAGACTTTAAAGGAATAAAAAAGATAGCATGGTTAGGGTTAGTAAGTAGCTTGGAGACTAGTAAAAATCGAGCTTTAGCAAAGAAAAACAAAACAAAAACAAATAAAAAACAAAATAAAAACAAAAAGAAAACAAATAAAAAACAAACACCTTCTATTTCTACTTCTACTTCTTATTCTAATTCTTTAGTAGGAGATAAGGAAGAAGATTGTCAAGAAGAAGGAAAAGAGGAAGTTACAATTTTAACTCCTACTGAAATTAACTTTAATAAGTTTTGGAAAGAATACCCTAAAAAAGTAGCAAAACAAGAAGCGTTTAAAAGTTTTAAAAAAATTAAGATGGACAATGATCTGTTTAATCTTATTCTTAGTCAATTAGAATTATTTAAACAAACCAAAGACTGGAACAAAGACAACGGTCAGTTTATCCCTTACCCTGCAACTTGGTTAAATCAAAAACGATGGGAAGATGAAATTCAAGAAAAAGATTTAAAAACTATTACAACAAAAGATTTAGCAGATAAATACGATTGGAGTGATTATTAATGACTGCAGAAGAGTTTTCAAAAGCTTTAACTTTTTTAGGAGTTGCATATAACAAAGAATTTACTAATGAACAGGCGAAAATATGGTATGAATTTTTTAAAACAACAAGCGAAGAAACATTTAAAAAAGCGATTAAAAGATTGATAGCCACTAATAAATTTTTACCGAGCATTGCAGAAATAAACCAGGAGATAGCGTTAATTGATAATCCTCATTTAGGTTTAAACCCACTTAAAGAATGGGAAGAGGTTTTAAGATTAATAAGACAATATGGATATTACAAGCAGAATGAAGCTTTAGCCGAAATGAACTTACTAACAAGAAATGCAGTAGAGCAATTAGGCTGGTCGAAGTTGTGTATGAGTGAAGATATTGTTTGGCTTAAGAAAGAATTTATAGAAATATTTAAAAATAAACAACAAGGAATTGAAAGCTTAGAAATGCTAGCCGAGCCTGTAATGACAATGGCAGAGTTAGCAGAAAAAGCAAGAGAATATGGAAATCAGGAAACTAAGTTATTGGAGATTGCAGAATGAACAGTTTATTTAGAAAGCAAAATGAATTGTACAAAAAACAGTACGACTTGGCAGATTTAAAAGCTAATTGTGACAATTTTAAGGAAAGCAGGAGGCTATCGAAAGCCCAAGATGAATTATACAAAAAATATATGTTTTATAAAAACCTAAATAAAGCAATGAAAGAGGTAAATAAAAATGATAATAAGTGAAGAAACAAAAGTGGTAATTTTAATTTTAATATCATTGCCTGTATTGATAATCGTACTTAATCAAATTAGACTCTTACATCTTGATGAGGTTAAAGATACTAGGCAACTGTCATTTAAACAACGAGACTGGATTATAAATCGGAATAGGAGATGTAAGAAAAAATGATATGCGAGAATTGCGAAAGTGAAATAAAAAAAGGAAATCATTATTATGAAACTGAAGATTTTATACTTTGTGAAAATTGTATTGATGACTACCTAGCGGACTTACAAGATGATTGGCAAAGATACTTACCAACTAACGAAGAAATGGAAGCAGAAAACATAAGGGGGAATAGATTTTGACAATCGAAGAAGTAAAAGAAATGTTTAGTGAAAGTTTCGAAGAACACTTAAAAAACTCAAACAGAAATAATTTAATAAATGTTGAAATAATAAGTGAACTAGAGAAAATATTTTTTAGAAAATTAGAGAAAAGAGGAGAAGAGAAATGAAAGAAGAAATAATCAATGAAGAAGTTGCAAAAATGCAAATTCAAAAGTCAATGGAAACTAAAAAAAATAGACTAGATGAATTAGAAGCTGATAAATGGTTTGAATTAAACGGGAAATTACAAACCAAGAAACACAAGGCAAGAGATATTTTAAAAGAAAAAGGCGTCTTAGAAAAAAAAGGGGAAAACACGTACGACAATTACAAATATTTCACGGAGGCACAATACAAAGAAATTGCCAACGAACTATTAGTAGGTGCTAAATTAGAAATAAAAGGCGAACTATTAAAAATGGAAAATTACACAGGAACAGGAAATATGACAGTAGGAAGAAGAGCAACTATGGCTTATCAATTACACGATATAGACACAGGTTTTTATGAAGAAACTGTAATTGAAGGAGAAGGACTTGATAGAGGAGATAAAGCAGGTTATAAAGCCTACACGGGAGCAATAAAATACTTTTTGGCAAACACATTCTTAATCCCTACAGGAGATGACCTTGAAACAGAAAGTCCAGACGCAGACAGTAAAACCAAAGGATCGGCGAAAAAGCCTAAAGCAAAACCTACTTTAGCAACTGAAAACCAATTAAAAGTGCTGGAAAGCAACAAAGAAAATGAAACAGTAGTTAAAGCATTGGAGTACTACAAGAAAGAAATTAAAGCACTTACTGTTGCAGAAGCAAGCACAATTATAAAAAGATTAAAAGAGAAAGAAGAAGAGGAAAAATAATATGGAATTAGTAAAAGTAGAAAATGGCGAAATATTAGTAGCCGAAGAATTTATTACAGCAATTGTAGAATTTGAAAAAAAGGCACTTGAAATGAAGTTAAAACAAGATGAATTTAAAGCGAACTTGAAAGAAATAATGGAAACTCACGAAATAACTAAATGGGAAAGCCCGAATAAGGAAATTACAGTTACCTACAGAAAACCATCTACAAGAACTACTCTAGATAGTAAGAAACTAAAAGAAGATATGCCCGACATATTCGAAGAATACTCAAAAACAAGCAATGTATCTAGCTCAATAAGTTTAAAAGTTGAATAATGCTTGAATTTATCGAAGAAGAGCATCTGTATTTATTTGAGGGAGTGATAATACCTAGTGTTAGCGAAATACTTAGTTTTATCTTCCCTGATAAATACGCAGGAGTTCCCGAGTGGATATTAGAGCGAGCGGCCGAATACGGAATTTTAATTCATGAGCTTTGCGAAAAAATAGATCTTGGTGAAACTTTAGAAGAATTAAAACAAGAATATAAATTTAATTATATTGTAGAAGCTACTCTGAAACAGCACTTAAAACTAAAAGAAAAGCATGGCATAAAACCTATATCTATGGAGCGAAGAGTATGTTATAAAGGAGAATTCGGTGGAACTTACGACTTAGAGGCTGATGTAAAAGGAGCATTTAGTTTAATAGATAGAAAAACAACAGCAGAACTTGATGAAGAATATATCAGTTGGCAATTATCATTTTATGAATTGGCGAGTGGTAAAACATACGAAAAATTTTATGTGGAGTGGCTACCTAAGAAACAGTTAGGGCAATTAATAGAAATAGAAAAAAAAACTAAAGAAGAATTACTAGATATGTTAGAGAAATTTAAAAATAGAAAAGAAGAGGAAAAAAATGTTTGAATATTGGAGAACTAAAGAGGGTGAACTGATACAAGTAATTGATATGGAAACATCACATATAGAAAATTGTATTAGAGCCATAGAAAACGGGAAGATCAATTTTGAAATAGGTGGAACTTTTTTGGGGGACATTTGGTATGAAGATGGTCAGGAAGAAAGCGAGAAGTGGCTAGAAATATTTAGAAACGAGTTAAAATTTAGAAAATATTATGAAAGAAAGAAGGAGGAAATATGAAAAAATTCGAAAGATTTAAAAATGAAAAAATAGCAGTAAATGTAAGAAGTCAAAAACAATATGACGACTTTATGAAAATGTGCGAAGAACGAGGCTTAAAGTGGCGTGATGGGGATTTACCAACAAAAGATAATCAATACAAGTGTTATAAAGAAAACACTTGTATTGATTTAAATAATTTAACGGGGTTGTCTTATTGCGATATTGATTCTTGTAAAAACTATGGCTACAAAATAATCACTTACAAAGATTTTATGAAAGAAGAATCAAACCAATTTACAAAATCAGATTTAAAAGATAACCATATTGTAATTTTTGAAAGTGGGCATAAAAGATTATGGGGTTTATTTATTAGTAAAGATAATTACAAAGAAAATTTAACACCTAAAGGTTTAAAAGGATTTAACATAACAGAAGTCTACGAGTTCGATAAATTAGTATGGAAAAGAGAAGAAAGCATACTTGATGATAAAGAAAAGGAATGGCTAAATCATTTTATTAAAAGCACTAATATTACAGTTAATTATATTGCGAAATATGAAAACGTGCTTTATAACAATAGAGAATATTTAGAAATTGATTACAACAACAGCGATGACAGTAGAGAATCTATAAGATTCCCATACTTTAAAGAAGATACCATGTACAAAGGTATGGAATTGGATAAAAAATACACTCTTGAAGAGTTAGGGTTAGAGGACTAAAGATGAAAATATTTATATTTGAAGAAGTAGAAGAATTGACAGATAGATATCATCCTGGGGGTGCTTTAGTCGTTATAGCAGAAAATGAAACAGAAGCAAGAGAATTAATTAAGACTGACCAGAATATTAAATTATCAAAGGAAGAATGGGAAGAGGTAATCATTTACAATTTGAAAGATGAAACTGTTTTGTCAAGAATGTTTATATTTCCAGATGCTGGGTGTTGCTAATGAAAGTAATAGATTTATTAAATAAAATTGCAAATGGGGAAGAAGTGCCAAAGAAAATAAAATATGACACTAAAAATTATTATTTTAGAAACTATGACTATAAAGAATACTATATAGATGAAGACTATATCGATGAACAAACAAGTTTTATAGATTGTATAGACTTTTACAAATTAAACGATGAAATAGAAATCCTAGAAGAAGAAACAAAAGATGATTTCACTGGAATAAAATGGTTTGCGAATGGAGTGGAGGTAGCAACCGCTAGCTATGAGAGTTCAACTTTTGGAAAAGAAGATAAACTAGAAATCAAAAGCGATTTTTCAAAAACTCAAAATGGAATGACTAGAGCAGACAGAGAAAAACTTGATAATAATTTTATAGTGATAGATTTGCTTTTAACAAAAATTTCAGGAAAAATAAATGAATTAGAAAGAGAGATGTTTTAATTGATGAAGAAAATTAGTTTGGTTTTAATATTAATAATAGTAATGACATCAACAGGTTGCATGAGAGATGCAGACAAAGTATCTTTTAACATAAGTAAAGATGCGGATAATTTTAGAGTAAAAAGAAGAATTGTATTTATAAATTTAAGAACAGACAACTATTTATTTGAGATAACTGGAAATTGTTCGTTGGGCAATAGTGCGAGTGATGAGCTAGAAGTAACTTGTAAAATCGGTGAAGATAAATTTCAAAAGCATTTCTTATATTTAGGAAATGGGAAAGAAATAACTTACACAGTAGAGCAACTAGAGTACAGCGATGTAGACCAATATAAGTACGAAATAAGATTTAAACCTGAAAGTATAATACCAATAAAACTGGAGGTGGAGTAAATGAATAATGTAAATATTATAGGGAACATAACTAAGGACATAGAACTTAGATCTACTCAATCAGGTAAGTCAGTTGCCAATGTATCAATAGCATACAATGACGGATACGGTGAAAAACAAACAGCACATTACTTTGATGTACAGGTATGGGAAAAACAAGCAGAAAATCTAGCCCAGTATTGCGGTAAAGGAAGCAAAATCGGAGTTAGCGGAAAACTGATACAGCAAAGATGGAAACACGAAGAAAAAAACATGAGCAAGGTACTGATACAAGCTTTTAATATCACTTTCTTAGACAGTAAAAAAGAAAGTAAAAGTGCAAAAGTAACTCCTGAAGAAGTGGTAGAGTCAAGGGCAAATACAGATGTTTTTGCTGAATTTGCAGATGAAGTACAACTTACAGATGATGACCTTCCATTTTAAATTATGCAAGAAGAATGGAAAAAAATAATCCATGATACTAGATATCAAGTATCAAACTTTGGCAGATTTAGAAAACTAAATAAAAAAGGGTATAGATATTTAACACCATTTAATAAAAAAGGGACATTAATTTATTTGGTAAAGATAAAAGATAAAGATTTTAACTGTGCAAGATTAGTAGCTCATTATCATATAAGACCATTGCTACCCGATGAAAGAGTTTATCATAAAAATAAAATGAATTCAGATAATTATGTTAGGAATTTAAAAATAGTAAGCTTAAAACAGTTAGGTAAAATGACAGGTCATTTATCTAAGAGTAAAGCAGTGGTTGAAATAGAAAAAGGCAAAGTTAAAAGAAGATGGGACAGTGCTAGAAAGTCTGCTAAAGATTTATATGTAAGTTATCAAACTGTTATGGATTATTGCAACAAAAAGGTTAAAAAGCCAATGTACAAATTGATGTGGGAAAAAGATTATTACAAAGATTAGGAGTTGATAAAATGCAAGGAGAATATAAGAAAAAAATAAAAATTGAATTATACAACGATCATTTTCAAAATAGAAAAAAATATAATATACCAAAAGCACAACTTGTAATTGCAGATATACCCTATAATTTAGGTAATAATGCTTATGCAAGCTCTACTCAATGGTATGTTGACGGCGATAATAAAAACGGAGAAAGCAAACTTGCAGGGAAACAGTTCTTTAATTCAGATAAGAATTTTAACCTAGCAGAGTATATGCATTTTTGCAGTAGGTTATTAAAGCCCGAACCTAAAGAAAAAGGACAAGCACCAGCAATGATAGTGTTTTGTAGTTTCGAGCAAATGCCAATGATTATTGATTATGGTAAAAAACACGGCTTTATGAAATCATACCCAATATTCTTTATTAAAAATTATTCTGCTCAAACATTAAAAGCAAATATGCGAATAGTGGGAGCAATGGAATATGCAGTAGTGTTATATCGAGATAAACTTCCAAAGTTCAGGAATAAAAAGAAAGCTGACGGCTCTGGGACAATGGTGTTTAATTGGTTTGAATGGGAGCGAGATAGAGCAGAAGATAATATACCGAAAATACATCCTACGCAAAAGCCTGTTAGAGTTTTAAAACAATTAATAGAGATATTTACTGATGAGGGCGATGTAGTAATTGACCCAGTCGCAGGAAGTGGAACAACACTAAGGGCTTGTATGGAATTGAATAGAAGTTGCTACGGGTTCGAAATAGATAAGAATTTTTATAAAGAGGCTAAAGAAAAAATGCTAAATGAAAATTATCTGCTTGAACTGGAAATGCAAAGAGCAAAAGAAATAGGGCAGAAAAGCATCTTTGATTATATGGAGGTTTAAATGCAAGGAACAATAAAAGATTTAATACCTCAAATGCTAGAGTTAGATGAAGATAAAATCTATGAGTTAAAAGAGATTAAGAAAAAAAGAACTCTAGATCAGAATAGCTATTATTGGCAGCTGCTTAATAAATTATCAAAGAAATTGAAAATACCATCAACAGAACTACATTTTGAATTAATTAAAAAATCATGTCCATTTGAAGAATATCTAGTGCCCGAGGCGTCCAACCTTAGGGCTCTGGAATATTACGAAGAAAGAAACAAGATAGAAAAAAACGGTAAAGAGTTTAAGGTAATAAGGGTATATGTTGGAAGTAGTTTATTAGATACATCAGAAATGGGTATTTTACTAGATAATTTAATTGAAGAATGCAAGTTGCAAAATATAGAAACAATGACACCTGAAGAGTTAGCGAAAATGAGAAGTTTAGAAAGAGGTAGGAAATGAATAAATCAGCAAAGGAAATGTTTGAAGAATTAGGGTATACACTAGAGGTAAATAACAAGAAAAAATTAAGATACCGAAATTTTGAAAATGATAACTTATCTTTAATTGAAATATACAAAAAAGACAAAGTAGTATGGTTTGGCAATGCTGATATACATTACGAAATAGAAATCACTTTTGAGGAATTCGAAGCATTAAAAAAACAAATAGAGGAGTTGGGTTGGAATGAATAAAAAGTTAGAAATAGGAATATATATCAGGGCTGAAAAGCATGGAATAAAAAGGATTTTAGATATTGGTAGCTATTGTGGAATGAATCAATATATATTAGATGAAGAAGGAACTTATACCATTGATAATAGCATAATAAAATCAAGCCATAACTTAATTGATTTAATAGAAGTAGGAGATTATGTTAATGGGTGTTTAGTTTTATTTGCTGGTGCTGTAACTTGGGATAATGATGGGAACATATTAGATAAAAGAGTTCATATAAATAGAAGTGGAAATGATCTTTGGTTAAGTGAAAAATTTATTGAAACAGTAGTAACAAAAGAACAGTTTAAATCAGTAGAGTATGAGGTAAAATGATGAATTTAAAGGAATTTAAGACATATTTACTCGAAGAAATAGTTAAAAGCAAAGAAATAAGAGATAAAGCAGATAAAGAATTATCAAAGTCGAAAACACAAGAAGCAAAGACTGTATTTTATGTCGCTGGCATTAGAGCAGATGAAAGAATTAATGTGTACAACGATTTAATAAGAAAGTTGAGTGATTGAAATGATGGAAGATATTAAAAAAGAATATAAATCTAAAACTATTCCATCGGGGTTAATGCAATTTGAAAATCCATATAAAAATGCATGGGAAGAATTAATTAGATGGTTAGAAGCAGAAGTTGACCCTTCCATTTTTAGCGATTACTCAATGTGGGAAGTTAAAAGCGATAAAGTAATTAAAAGACAAGTACTAGAAATAATAAATGAAATATCAATAAAACATGGTATAGGTGATAAAGATGTTAAAGATAAAAGATAATGTAGATTTAAAAGAATTAGAAAAGTTTGGGTTTGAATTAGATAAATACAATAAATATGTGAAATCTAAAAAAATAATAATTCCTTGTTATTGTTATAGTTGTGAAAATGGTAATACAAATCATAGTAAAGAAGAATTAATTAATGGATTTTATGTAGAAAATGTAGAAAAGAATAGAATGATTTACAAAGTTGGTTATGGTGGAAAACATTCTTATTGGAGAAATGAATTTACAAGTGAAGATTATAATACATTATACGACTTAATCAAAGCTGATTTAGTAGAAAAGATAGAAAAATAAGAGGTGATAGTATGTTAACACTACCAATTAAAAAGAAATGGTTCGATATGATAAAAGAAGGAATTAAGAAAGAAGAATATAGGGAAATAGGACAATATTGGGAAACTAGATTAAGCAATGTATTTAATGGTTTATATGGTGAAAAAGGATATATTCTATTGAGAAATGGTTACGGAAATGATAAACCAACAATTAAATGTTATGTTGAATTAAATAGAAACACAGGCAAAGAAGAATGGGGAGCAGAGCCAAATAAAGAATATTATGTATTAAAAATTTTAAGTGTAGAAGAGGTATCAAATGAATAGATATAAAGAGGTGAAAGAATGATAGAAGAAATTAAAAAAGAAATAGAACCACTGTTGGTTTTAGATGATGTTTTGTATTGTAAAGATTGTGGAAGTAGAAATATTAAAAAAAGTTATAAACCTTATAAAATTGGTGAAAGCATTATGAAAATATTAGATAAATATAAAGAACAAGATAAATACAAAAATGCTTGGAATGAATTAAAAGAAGATTGCAGAGAAGTTGAAAAAGATAATGATTATATCTTATATGAGAGATTGCAACAATTAGAACAAAAACATAACATAGGAGTTGATATAGATGAATAAAGAAGAAAGCCCTTATTGTGAAATATGCGGTCATTGTGGCGAAATAGGGTGTTGTGGAATAATAAATTTTGTCGAAAATCACATTAAAGGAAAAATAAATTGCAAATATGAAGTTGAAAGACAGTTAGAGAGGATAGAAAATGAAAATCGAAATAGGTAAGGCAATAAATTTAATAACTTATCATACATCAGAAAAAGAAGAAGATTTTAGGTTATTATCAGAAGAAATAGCCCACGGCTTAATAGAAGAAGGTCATGGTGAACTTGGTAGACATATATTAGCTCAACTATCGCCACAAGATACACTCAGTCCAG
>Ga0265293_10008263_pt1 | contig 15522 bp, 11 predicted proteins | sample Munlanlewell138R_FD_192505 | JGI IMG/M metagenome (GOLD analysis project Ga0265293, IMG submission 192505) | Leachate microbial communities from a municipal landfill in Southern Ontario, Canada - Leachate well 138R | ecosystem: Engineered > Solid waste > Landfill > Unclassified | place: Canada...
TTCCCAAGTAGTATCTTTCACCTTCAAATTGTGCCTCAACACCCACCCCTGTAATACTTTTAAAGTTTGAGACCTCTACTCTCTCCCCCTTTCCGGCAAGGGCGATATGGGCTATTATAGCCTCTGCCAACGGATGTTCCGAAAGTGCCTCAATGGAGTAGATTATTTTATTTAGCCAATCCCTCCTCTCCTCTTCAACCGTATCTAACCATATCCAATCGCTTACGGTGGGTTCCCCTTTGGTGATGGTACCGGTTTTATCCAAAACTACTGTATCTACTCTCTTCATCTGCTCCAATGCGGTGGCATCTTTTATCAAGATATGTTCCCTGGCACCCTTCCCCATCCCAACCATAATAGCTGTTGGGGTTGCCAACCCTAAGGCGCAGGGGCAGGCAATAACCAACACCGAAACGGTGGCAAGAAGTGCATGTGAAACCATCGCCTTACCTCCAAAAATAAGCCATACGCTCAAGGTAATTATTGCAATTACAATAACGGTTGGGACAAAAATTGCAGCAACCTTATCTACAATCTTCTGTACCGGCGCTTTACTCCCTTGAGCATCTTTAACAGCCTTTACAATTTGCCCCAAAAGGGTATCACCCCCAACCTTCTCTACTTTAAAATCTAAACTTCCCTTCTGATTTATAGTACCGGCAAAGAGCTTTTCTCCATTTACCTTAAGCACCGCAACAGACTCTCCGGTAATGGTACTCTCATCTACATAGGAGTTGCCACTCACCACGCTGCCATCTACAGCTATCTGCTCTCCGGGCTTTACTCTAACTATATTGCCCGGAACCAAAGAGGAGATTGGAACCACCTTGCCGGCTCCACTCTCATCTACCAAAGTTGCCTCTTTAGGCTGTAGTGCCATAAGTTTCTTAATGGCCGATGTTGTATTTCCTTTAGCTTTCTCTTCCAATAGCCTTCCTAAAAGGACAAAGGCAATAATCATAGTGGCAGCTTCGAAATAGAGATCCGCTTCCAACCCTCTGGAGCCCCAGAAGTGTGGAAAAATAAGATTGAATGTGCTAAAAATAAAGGCAATTGAGGTACTAAGGGCCACTAAAGTATCCATTCCCACTCCCCCTTTGCCAATCCCTTTAAACCCTTTTATAAAGAAATCTCTTCCAAAAATTGCCACAACAGGTATAGTAAGAAGAAAAACAACATATTGAAGAGCTCTATGCTCCATAAAAAACATAGAGATAACCATTACCGGAAGTGCAAAGAGCCAACTCATTATTGTATTGTGCCTTAGGCTCCGATAATACTTTTGCTCACGCTCTTCAGATGCCTCTTCAGTTAAGCCGTACTCCTCTATTATAAGATCGTACCCTGCCTCTTGTACACTCTGTTTAAGTTTGGCGGTATCGGTAACAGATGGGTCGAACTCCACCATTATACTCTTATTGGCAAAGTTTACGGCGGCACTCTTTACCCCACTACTCCCCGCTACTTTTTTCTCTACCCCCACCGCGCATCCGGCACAACTCATACCGGTTACAGGTAGCTCCAACTTAATCACATCTATCTTTTGCTTCTTATTTTCCATTATCTGCAATTTTAACCCTATAAAACTCTATTTAGAAAATACCCTATTACTGCAAAACAACTCTACAATACTATAAGTTCAAAAAAGGGCTGCCCCTTATGGAACAGTCCCTTAAAGTTTAGCCAAAAATTAAGAACGGGTTGCAACATACATCCAAACCAACTTCTCCTGCTCTCTAATATAGTCGCTCATAAGGGCCTCCGAAGCTTCGTCTCCAACTTCGGCAGCTACCTCCATTACCTTTTTCTCTTGTGCTATAAGAATCTTCAATCCTTCCAACACCTTGTCTATAGACTCCTCTGCACCCGAAACATTGCTCACCTCGGGAACATTGGCAATCTTAACATACTCGCTAAATCTATTTTCGGGGGTCTCTCCCAACATTAGCATTCTTTCGGCAATTTCGTCTGCCTTCTCGTTTACATCGTCGTAGAGCTCTTCAAACTTCTCATGTAGTTTAAAAAACTGCTTTCCAACAATATTCCAATGGAACCCACGAAGATTGGTGTAAAAAATTTGGATATCGGCCAACAGTTGTGCCAACTCTTTAGAAACTTTCTTTGCCCCTTCGGGGTGAACTCCTGTAAAATTTAATGTTTTCATTTTCTAATTTATATTTAAAATTAATATTTCTTTGTGCTATTATTTCCATAACAAAGATAAAGATAATAATAGCCAAAATCAAATAGAGAGTATCGATAACTCAATAAACTGAACCAATATCGCTATTGAAAAAAGAGCTTTATTTTTTCCCCTTCGCTGCGTGGGCAAACAAGGAGCTCTCCGTCGCTCTCTACCACTATTAAATTATCAACTCCAATTAGAGAGACCCTCTTTATCCCATCTCCTATTACAATATTGTTTTTAGATTCAATCTCCCTTAAAGCAACTCCCTTAGAAACAGAGCCGCTACCCTCTTTTTTAAAAATATTGGAGAGCGCCTCGTAGCTACCAATATCGCTCCACCCCAAGTGGCAGGGAATCACTTTAATATTGTTATACTTCTCCATAATTCCATAATCTATAGAGATTCTCTCAAACTCATTAAAGAGGAGCCGAACTCTTTCCCCCTCATCTGCTCCAAGTTTTGATATCTTTAGAAGTGTAGCGTAGTGTAAGGGAAGCAGATTCCTATAGGCCTCCCACATAACGGCGCTACGAAAAATAAAGATTCCTCCATTCCAAAGGTAGTTGCCACTCTTTAAAAAGCTTTCGGCCTTAGTGAGGTTGGGCTTTTCGCAAAAGCCGGCGACCTTTAGCGGAGCCTCGCACCCCTTACTGCTCTCCAATTTCTGCTCCAATTCAATGTAACCGTATCCCGTTGCAGGGTAGGTGGGGGCTATACCTATTGTAACTATTGCACCCTCCTCTTCTGCACACTCGAACCCACTTTGGAGTACACTTCTAAAGAGCCTCTCTCTCTCTATCAGATGGTCTGAAGGGAGCACCGCCACGCTACAGCCCGGGAAGAGTCTCTCAATTTGAGTGAGTGAATATCCTATTGCTGCAGCCGTATCTCTAAATAGGGGTTCTACTATAATATTTTGTTGGGGAAATTCTTTAAATTCCTCTCTTACAGCCTTTTCTTGAATTTTATTTGTAGCTATAAAGATCTTTTCTTTTGCCACCAAGGGAGCTATCCGATCTACGGTAATCCTTAAAAGAGATCTTTGTGGGTCGATCAACTTTAGAAGCTGTTTGGGTCTCTCTTTGGTAGAGAGTGGCCAGAAGCGCTCTCCTGCTCCTCCGGCCATTATTAGAACTGTTCTCACACCTCTCTTCGCCTCATCTTTTACCATATCTTCTTCTCATTTTATCAACTGTAAATTTACCAAAAAAATATGGTATATTCGTAGCTATAATTAAATGAAGAAAACTTAAACTATTAAAAAATGAAATTTTTTATAGATACAGCAAATTTAAGCCAGATTAGAGAGGCAAGCGAACTGGGAATAATTGATGGGGTAACTACCAACCCCTCTCTAATGGCCAAAGAGGGGATAGTAGGAGAGGAGAATATCAAAAACCACTATGTAGATATCTGCAATTTGGTAGAGGGCGATGTAAGTGCAGAAGTTATTGCAACAGATTATGAGGGGATGGTTGAAGAGGGTGTAGAGCTTAGTGCCTTACATAAACAGATAGTGGTAAAGATACCCTGTACCTTAGAGGGGATTAAGGCTATCCGCTACTTTAGCGAAAATGGAATTAGGAGTAACTGTACTTTAGTCTTCTCTGTTGGGCAGGCACTCCTTGCAGCCAAAGCGAATGCTACCTACCTCTCTCCCTTTATTGGGCGGTTGGACGATATCTCTACTAATGGTATCCAACTTATTAGAGATATAGTTGCCATCTATAAGAGATACAATTTCAAGACTCAGGTTTTAGCAGCCTCAATTCGCCATACTATGCACATTATTGAATCTTTGGAGGCGGGCGCAGATGTTGCCACCTGTCCATTGGATGCCATTAAGGGGCTTATAAAACACCCCCTTACCGATTTGGGATTGGAGAAATTTCTCTCAGACTATAGAAAACTTAACGGATAGAGCAAAGGAGCTATGGCTACTGCAAAAAAATATGGAACTTTTGGTGGAGTTTTTACCCCATCACTCCTTACCATCTTAGGGGTTATAATGTATTTGAGGCTGCCCTGGATTGTTGGGCATGCAGGTCTCTGGACCACTATCGGAATCATCTTGGTTGCACATGTTATCTCTATCTCTTCGGGGTTGAGCGTTGCCTCTATTGCAACCGACAAAAAGGTGGGTTCGGGTGGAAGCTATTACATTATCTCGCGCAGTTTGGGACTCCCCATTGGGGGAACTTTGGGGTGGGCACTTTTTGCAGGGCTCTCATTGAGTATCAGTCTATATATTATAGGTTTTACCGATGTTCTTTTAGGAGCAGTTGGAGTTGAAGCCACCATTGAAAATATTCGTCTTTGGGGCTCCATTTTTCTCTTTGGAGTGTTGGTGATCACTCTTATCAGCACCTCTCTTACCATTAAAACTCAATATCTTATTTTAGCGATTGTTTTAATTTCGCTCCTTTCGCTTTTTCTTGGAAAACACTCCTTCACCCCCTCTGCTCCACAACTTTCGTCGCTACCCGACTCCCCCTCTTGGATCACCCTATTTGCCATTTTCTTTCCCGCTGCTACAGGTTTTCAGGCCGGTATCTCTATGTCGGGCGATCTTAAAAACCCCGGTAGGGCAATTCCACTCGGCACCATTCTCTCTATAGTAGTTGCAATGGCAATATATCTTGGGCTTGCAATATTTTTTGCCCTCACCGTAGATCGTGTCGAACTTGTAAACAACCCTAAAATTATTTTCGAGACAGCTCTCTCCCCACAGTTGGTTATTGCCGGTGTATTGGGAACAACCCTCTCCAGTGCATTGGGCTCTATCCTTGCCGCTCCCCGTATTCTACAGGCTGTTGCAAAAGATCGTATAGCCCCTTCTCTTTTTGCTAAAGGGTATGGCAACTCCAATGAGCCCCGTAATGCCCTAATCTTCTCATACCTAATAGCGCAGGGAGGAGTTTTAATTGGAGAACTCAACGAAGTAGCAAGGGTAGTCTCTATCTTTTTTATAATCTCCTACGGATTCTTAAATCTCACATATGCAATTGAGAGTTGGGCCAGCAGCGACTTTAGACCCTCTTTTAAGATACCCCGCTCAATAAGTATTGTTGGAGCTCTCTTCTCGTTGGTCCTTATGATACAATTGGATCTCCCTTCGCTTCTACTCGCTGCCGCTCTATTGGCAGCTCTATTTTTCTATTTTCGCAGTAAAGATTACTCGCTCAGTAGCGGAGACTCCCAAATGAGCCTTTGGCTCTCTGTAGTAAAATCGGGGCTACTAAAGTTGGCCAAAGGAGATATGAAGAGCAGAAATTGGCGCCCCAATATTATACTCTTCAGTGGTGGTGCCCAAAAGAGACCCCATCTGCCTCGTCTTGCGTTAGATATGGTGGGTAGATTGGGCATTTTTACCAATTTTGAGATTCTCTCAGATCCCTCTATCAAGAGCAGTGCCGAAATATATTTAGATAAAGTTTACGAAGAGGGGGGATTTATAACCCGCAGGCACCGTTCCAAAGATCTATATGAGGGGATTGGTCTAATAAGTAGCATCTATGGATTTTCGGGATTTCAGCCCAATACTCTAATGTTGGGTTGGCCCAAGGAACCTCTATCAAACCCCTCTTTTATTACACTTCTTCACAACTTAAATAGACACGATTTCAATATAGCCCTTCTAAAGTACAATGCGGCCAAAGATTTTGGCAACCATAGGCTAATAGATTTTTGGTGGCGTGGGGGGATAGAGAGTTTTACATTGGCTCTCCATCTGATTCGTTTTTTAACAGCCTCTACCAATTGGCGAAGATCGGAAGTTAGATTTTTAGCGATATCTCCACGAGCAACCCTCAATAGCCGTTATCAGAGCACCCTTGAGTCTATTTTAAGGGAGTATAGGGTTAAAGCTACAGTGAAAATTGTAAACTCTTTAGAGCACACCTCTGAACACTCTACTATTGCCGGCCACTCCTCACAAAGAGATCTCACTATTGTAGATATCCCATTTATTGGCAAAGAGACCAAAGAGATTGTTTCTCAGATAGACAATCTTGCATCTCACCTTGGCACCACTCTCTTTATAAATGGACAATCTTCACTTGAGAAGATTACTCCGCTTAAGAGCCTTCTTTCAATAGATCATCTACAAAATGTTTCTGCCAATAGATTTCAAGAGAGAGAAAAAGAGGGATCTCCCTCCCCTCTGCTCACTATTGAAATTCCGCTTGAAGAGAGGCTAAAAGATCTGCTCTATCAAACTATTATTCAAATAGATAAAGGGGTAGAGGAGCTCTATTCGGCTACTTTTCAGGAGCTTACGCTTAAATTCAATACCTATTTCAAAAAGATTGAAGAGGAGCTCTCTACTCCAACCAAAGAGGGCCATTTAGATTTTGGCTCTTTGAACAACACCTACCCGGAGTTGATAGAGCCCTCTATTGCCGAATTGGAGAGAGGCTTTGTAAACTATCTGGCAACTATAGAGAGTGCTATAGTTCAGCTACCTCTAAAGAGAGAGATCTCCACTATTCTACAGAGAGAGATAGAGACCATCTCTCACTTATATAGAGGATATAGAGAGCATTTTATTCAATTCATAGAGCTTTTACGGGAGATAATAGAGAGCAGTCTCAAAGGGGTGGGTGAAGAGCCAATCTCTACCATTGTAAATAGTAGGGTAGAAGATTTTTACAAATGTGCAGAGGAGAGTAGAGACTCTCTCCGCTCTACTCTCTGTGAGAGTCTAAACCAAATTGTTGTAGCTCTTGGCAGCTCTAAATCTAAAATGGTCAAGAGTAGAAATAGAAGAGGGAGAAGAAATCTTACTCTAACCAATAGAGTTGAACAGCTTTCGCAAGAGTTTTTACAATTTGGCCAAGAGCAGTGGTCTCTCTTTGAGTACGATCTGCTCTATATAGAGTTGAAGCTAAAAATAGCTACCCATATCAACCATTTTGGCAGCTCCATCAAAGAGCGCCTTCAAGGGGGGATATTAAAACAGATTGCAGAAATCGAACAACATATTGCCCACAATAGCTCTCCACAAAATATAAGCAACTTCCCACTCTCCTTCAATATTCAAAATGTAGAGAACCCCTACGCCTCACTTGGTAAATCTATCTCAACACTATTAGATTCTCTGCCAGACTCTATTGTAGTAGTAGAGGGGGGTGAAGAGAAGAGGCTCTATATCAAAAAGCCGGCAACCTACCATATAGAGAATGAACTTTTGGGTAGAGTGGCACGCCACTCCAACACACTTGTTGGGGTTATTGGCGAAACCCTTCAAAAATTAAGAAACTTACAGAAACTTTCTGCCTTCTATACCAAATCTTCAGAGGAGGTGGAGGCAAATAACGGCGTGGCGCATCAGAGAGATAAAGAGCTAATTACAAATATTTTAGAGGGATTTAGAAGAGGTAGGGAAGAGATAGAGACAGAACTTGCCCACAACCTCTCAAGCCTTCGTAAAGGTTTAAACCTTGCCTTTGAGGCACTTTTTAACAGAGATGGAGCAAAAGAGAGCTCTAAAATTAGAGATAAGGAGCATGGCGGTAGAGTACTCTTTAAACGGTTTAGAGATATTTGGGAAGCTCTTTTAGAGAAGGGAAGATTGCAGCTTGCCAAGCTCCTCTATAATACCAGTGAAGGTTCTATTAAGATTGCTTTAGCCGAAAGAGGAAGGGAGAAAAGCCCTTTAGAGGGGGCTCGCTTCGACAGAGAGATATTAGAGCTCCTCCCATTCTTCTACCTAAATCTATTTAGAGACCATTGGGGGGTAAATAGGGAGTTTTGGGTTGATCTCAAAGGAAAACTGCAAGAGGGGAATAGAGCCATCGAGCGGTTTATGTTTGGAAGAAAGGGGGCTATTTTAATTTCGGGAGAGAGGGGTGCAGGTAAATCGAGTTTGGCAAAGCAGCTTACAGAGCTGAACTTTACCCCCAACCGGCTTATTAGAATCTTACCCCAACGAGAGGCCACCTCTCAAGTTTCCCTCTTTGAAGAGCTTCTTTTTGAGGCCCTTCGAGCAAAAGTTAACTATGGCCCCAACTCTCCTACAAAATATCAGGGTGGCGAGAGTTTAGAGGCACTATTGGCAGAGAACAAAGAGCGTTTGGTTGTAGTTATAGAAGATTTAGAGATGTGGTGGGAGAGGCGTCCATCGGGAGCGGCAGTAGTTGAGAGATTGGTGGAACTGATTCAAATTTATGGAAAAGAGCTGCTCTTTGTTGTAACTGTAAATAGTCACGCCCTAAAAGTGATCGACTCCATTACCTCTATCGGTTCGTGGCTCTCTCTCCACATAGAAGCTCCTCCCTTTTCTGCCAGAATGTTAAAAGAGTTGATACTCGCCAGACACAAGGCGGGAGGGTTAAAATTGGTGATGGAGGGAAAGGGCGAAGGGCAGATGAGAGAGTGGGATTGGGCCAGACTCTTCAACAGGCTCTTTAAACTATCGGAGGGGAATCCCAAAGAGGCAATTAACTTGTGGCTTGCCTCAATCAACAATGTAGCCGGAGAGACAATTTTCTTAGACCCGCCTACCCCCTTTAGAGAAGAGCAGATAGCAACTGTTGGTAGAGAAGAGGGATTAATCCTCTATCAGCTTGTGCTCCATAGAAGATTCTCTATACAACACCTCTCCTCTATACTCTTAACAGATAGTGCCACCCTCTCTTCCAAACTAAAAGAGTTGGCTCAGAGAGAAATTTTAATAGAAGAGAGTCCAGCCATCTACTCTATCAATCCAACTCTCTACCACTCATTGGTAAAAAAGCTTGTTGCACTTAGATTACTCTAACCTATCTACTCAAAAATATGATACTTTTTATATATCTACTTGGTGCAACTCTTCTCTATTTTGCACTTAACTATTTGGAACTCTTGGTCACCCTCTTGGTTGGTAAGGGCAACTCCAAAAGTATCCGCTATAAATTTTGGCCTCTATTTGAAGGAGTTGTCTGGCTTCTCTTTTTTTTGGCGATAGCCTTAAACGCCAACTCTCGGGCCCTCTTCTCCTCCAGAATGAGTGTTGCTGCCACAGCGGCACTACTACTACTCTTTGGCTGGTATTTTCTAAGAGATTATATAGCCGGTTTAATTATAAAGGTGGAGAGTGGCTTTGAACCCGGCCTGCAGATTAAAGTAAACTCTTTTCAGGGGAGCATAGCAAAAGTTGGGTACCGCTCCATTACACTTCTATTGCCTCAAAGTGAACAGATAACGATCCCCTACAGTACTATTGGCAGTTACTCTATAACCTCTGTCAATCAAGCTTTAGAGAGGCAGGAGCACCATATTGAACTCCACTTCCACTCCCATTTGGAACCTTCGCAATTGAGCCGGATGGTTAAAAAGAGAGTGTTGGAATTGCCTTGGATAACAGGGGAGCAAGATTTTAAAGTTGAACTCTCCTCTCCCGCTAAAGGAAGCTATCTCTTAGAGGTTACGCTCTATACCACCTCTACAGATATTGCCCTTAAGAGCAAATCTGCAATAGCCACCTATATAGATGAGGAGTTCCCTCAACAACCTCTCTAAAGCCCTATTTGCCAATCTGATAGAGATGAAATCCTATCTTTCTAATCTCTTTGGCATTAAGAATATTGCGTCCATCAAAGATAAAGGCGGGTTTCTTCATTGAATCGTAAATTCTCTTCCAATCGTACTTCACAAATTGATCCCATTCGGTGAGAATAGCAATGGCTTGGGCCCCCTCAACTGCTTTATAAGGCTCTTTTTGTATCTTAATATTGTCGCTAAAATTGCCATCTGAGTGCATTTGAAGATCTGCCAAAATTTGAGCTTCAGATACTTTTGGATCAAAAACTTCAATAGATGCCAAATCTTCCAATAGAGTGAGTGCCACATATATTGCAGCACTTTCACGACTGTCGTTGGTCTCTTTTTTAAAAGCCCATCCCAAGAAAGCTATCTTTTTATCTACAACTGTATTGAAGAGGGTAGAGATAATTCTTTTTGCAAAGCGCTCTTTCTGGTAGTTGTTTATCTTTATCACCTCCATCCAGTAGTTGGCAACTTCGTGCAGCTCCATAGTTTGGCATATATATACCAAGTTTAGTATATCCTTTTGAAAACAAGAGCCGCCAAACCCAACCGAAGCTTTTAAGAATTTATTGCCAATACGGCTATCCATCCCTATTGCTCTTGCAACCTCATCTACATTGGCGCCACTCTTTTCACAAAGCGCACTTATAGCATTTATAGAGGAGATTCTCTGTGCCAAAAAGGCATTGGCTGCAAGTTTGGAGAGTTCACTACTCCACACATTTGTTTTTAAAATTCTCTCTTTTGGAACCCATCTCGAGTAGATCTCTATTAGAGCCTCTACTGCCTTTTCTCCCTCTCTACTCTCTTCTCCCCCAATGAGAACCCTGTCGGGGTTGAGCAGATCCTCAATCGCATTCCCTTCGGCTAAAAATTCCGGATTTGAGAGCACTTGGAACTTAACCTTATTGCCACTGTTATCTAAAATATGCTTTATGGTTTGGGCTGTCCTTACAGGGATTGTAGATTTCTCAATTACAATCTTAGGTTCTTGGGCAACTCTTGCTATTTGCCTTGCACATAACTCTATATAGCGTAAATCGGCTGCCATCCCCTTTCCCAAACCAAAAGTTTTTGTTGGAGTATTTACCGAAATAAAAATTGCATCTGCCTTTTCGATAGCACTATCGATATCTGTAGAGAAGAAAAGATTCTTCCCTCTTCTTTGTGCAACAATCTCCTTTAAACCTCTCTCAAAGATTGGGAGCCGTTCTAAATTTTCGCTGTTCCACAAAGCTATCTTTTGAGGGTTGGAATCTACAACTGTAATCTCTACATCGGGTACTTTATGGGCAATTACAGACATTGTGGGTCCCCCCACATAGCCTGCACCAATACAACATATTTTTTTTATTTTGAGTGGTTTCATAAGTAGAAAGTTCGATTTATATGGTGCAATTTAAATAAATTTTCATTTAACCTCTCTTTTTTGTAGCGTTTCTCTCTAATTAAGCGTATAGATAGATATAACCAAAAAATTTAATTTATGTACACACAATCCAAACAACTTAAAAAAAGAGTTAGTAAATTTCTAAACTTAATTATATTGTTGCTCGCCTCTACTGTTGTACTCTCATGTTTAAATTTAGATTCCGAGTATGAGAAGCAGGTTGCCAGAGACGACGCCGCATTGGCACAATATCTACAAGATAATAATTTAGATGCTCTACAGCACCCTACCGGTTTCTATTACCAGAAACTGTCGGGCGATTCCGAAGTAGAACTAAAGAAAGATGATGTAGTCTCCTTTATCTACTCTATCTACACTTTAGATGGCCACCTTGTACAGAGTAACGGCGGCGAAGAGGGGGTACCGGCACTTATAAAATTGCAATCTATGACCGTTATCCCCCAAGCTTTAGATGAAGGAATCTCCCTTATGAAATTGGGCGACAAGTTCCGATTCTATATCCCCTCTTATTTGGCATACGGCACTCTTGCAACAACAGATTTTAGTGCCAATAGTAGTTTTATTGTAGATGTAGAGACTATTGAAGTAAGAGAGGAAGAGGAAATTTTTGATGAACAGAGAGCCATAATAGAGAACTACGCCATAGAGCACTACTCCCATTTGGAGTATGAGATAACAGAGTCGGGACTCATTATTGTAGATACTGTTACAGGTAGTGGAACCTATCCTCAAGAGGGATACCATCTAATTTTAGATCTTAAGAGAAAATATTTAGACAACACCGTAACCCTATCCAACTCCCAGTTGGTGCTCACCTTTGGGCAGGGCAATACCCCCGCTTTAGAGGAGGGTGTTAAGAAGATAAAGATGGGAGGGAGTGCAATACTGTTGGCCCCATCCGACTTGGGATTTAGACAAAGCGCCTGTGTAATACCGCAAAAACTTAGAAGTCGCCTCTATTTAGATCGTATTTTATCCAGCAATGTAGAACCCTACTCAATTCTAAAGTATGTAGTTGCCTTTGAAGCTATCTACTTTTAATTCTAATTGAGAGATGCTAACTTTTGTATCTTTGGCGTGTGAGAGATACTCTAAAACTATGTGCCGCGGGAGATCGGCTTGCCCAAGAGAAGCTATACAAAAGTTACTTTGGTTACGCCTATGCTGTTGCCATGCTCTACTGTAACGATCGCTCAAACTCCATAACTGTAGTTAACGACTCATTTGTTAAACTATTTAAAAATGGAGATAGGTACGACGCCTCTCAACCTTTCAAAGGGTGGTTTAGAAGGATTTTGATAAACACAGCAATCGATTATCTTAGGAGAGAGGAGAGAGGTTTAAAAATGGTACAATACCAATACAATTTAGAGGAGGCAACAGATCAAAATAGTGAATCAACAAACGGGTATTACCCAACAGATATAGATGAAGAGGGGGAGATTGCCTCGCTCCTACACCGGCTCCCCCCTCTACATAAAAGAGTTTTTATTTTAAATCAAATTGAGGGATACAATCATAAAGAGGTAGCAAACCTCTTAAAAATTTCCGAGAGCTCCTCAAGGGTCTACCTCACCCGTGCACGCAAAGAGCTTAGAGAACTCTATAAGATTAGATATGAAAGAGATAGAGAGTAGAGACAACCACAACAGCACTCTTGACAGCGCTATACTTCACTCCTTGAAAAAGAGTCAGGTAGAGGCCGAAGAGAGTAACAGCTACCCCGAAGGTGCATGGGAGCTCTTTCTCTCTACTCAAATTGCCACTACCCGAGTGAAGAGGGCAAAAATAAGAAGGGCTCTTCTCTATAGCGCAGCTGCAGCAGCTGTGCTACTCACTCTTATAGTTGGAAAAGAGGAGTTCACAGCCAATAAAAAGGGGACAATAGAATCTCCCTCTACAATAGTTGCCTCCAATGTTGAGAGCAGTAAAGTTAAACTCCCCCATACCCAAGAGGTAGGTAAGAGTGTTATAAAGAGTCCTTTAAATAGTGTTGATGTGCCGGCAGTTGAGTCTGTTACAACAGAGGAGCTCTCTTCTACCCCTCACCCGGTCCGCTCTCCATCGGCCCCTTTACCCGATATCACTATTTCTGTAGCCGATAGCAGGGTCACCTCTGCTGTAGCCTATAAACCCTCCTCTGTAACTACAACCATACCAACTCTACATAAAGAGAGCGGTACCCCTTCTACTGCCTCTCCTGCAACTTACAGCTCTACAGTTCAAAGTGCTCCCCGTACAACCGCCTCTACTTACCCCTTTATAGAGAGGAGCAGAAAGCCTATTGAGAAGAGCGCCCGCCACTTTAAATTTGGATTGAACTTTGCTCCCTCTTTTGTATCTGCCTCCTCCAACGATCTACTCAACTACATAGGGGGAGTAGTAGTAGAGTATCGCCTCTCTCCCTCATTTTCTCTCTCTACCGCTCTACAGTTAGAACAGCAGTCGCTTCAGATAGAGAATATTTCTGCCCATCTTGTAGGGCTCGATATCCCATTGAATTTAAATTGGAAACTCCACTCCAACACCAATGGTTCTATCTACCTTGCCGGCGGATTCTCCTCTGTAACCTATCTTCAAGAGCGCTTTGCCACAAGCACTTTCCGAAATGAAATTAAATCCAAAAGTGTAGTTACAGAAGGTGAAAACTCTTTGGCCACACTTCAAATTACCGCAGTAGAGAGTAGGGAAGAGAGGCTCTATACCTCTCCCGAAAAGATTGAGTTTGCCGGCAGGTTAAATCTTGCTATAGGGTACGAACAGCCTTTAGGTTCGCTTTTTACTATACAGTTGGAACCTTTTCTAAAAATTCCACTAAGAGGGTTGACCCACGAAAAACTTCGCCTTTTCAATGGTGGGGTTGCCTTTAAAATACTCTTCTAATATCCCCATAAAAGGTGAATACCATATATAGTAAAAACTTTTAAAGATAAAGAAAGCATGAATCACCCCAATAAAATATTTGTAATCCCTTCAGTCAATATGTACAGGCTGATAGATGAAAATCCCCGTATACTGCTAATGTTGGAACATTTTCAGATAGATTTTAGAGTAGGGGAGTTGAGCGTAGGGGAGTTGGCACAAAAAGAGTCACTCTCTCTCCCTCTCTTTTTAGATATAGCCAATCTTTACAACGGTTATCACCCCGAAGAGCGGCGCCCCTTTAACCCAGGTGAACTGCTACAAATAATAGCCTTTCTTACCCATAGCCACACCTATTACAAAATAGAGAAGTACTCCGAAATAGGGGAGTTGATCTCTCAGCTAAATAGCAATACTGGCGATAGACGGGTAAAGTTGGTTGAAGAGTTTTTTGACAGCTACTTTAAAGAGGTATTAGACCACTTCCAATATGAAGAGAAAGTGGCTTTTCCCTATTTTCTCTCTCTTTTAGAAAAAAGAGAAGAGAGTGTCACAAGCACCTTTTCTGCCAAAGAGTATCGTCTTAACCACTCCGACATAGAGACCAAATTGGCCGATGTAAAGAACCTTCTTATTCGTCATCTACCCTTAGAGAATGAGTTGCCCCTTCGCAGAAAGCTATTCTTTGCCCTGCAGGAGTTCGAGTACGACCTTGCCATCCACTCCTCTGTAGAGGAGATGATTCTAATGCCTCTTGTAACCAAATTGGAGCAAAGATGGAGCGGGCGAAAATAAAGATACTCTCTATCGAACCCTCCGATCTTCTCTACGAAGGGTTAAAAAACAGTTTACTCAAAAGTGGGTTGGGCTACCTCTTTATTCGCACCACCTCTCTCAAAGAGGGAGAAGAGGCACTTAAAGAGCAGCGGTTTCACTGTGTAATTGTAAACCCTGCAGCCATCTACAATAGAGTGCCCCAACTCCAAAAGCTAAAACGACTCTATAAAGATCTACATTGGATAGCACTACTCCACTCTCTAATTGAGCCTGAACTCTTGCTACACTTCAATACCACCCTTTCACTTTACGACTCCCGTCAAGAGATAGTAGAGAAGATAGAGGGGCTATCGCTGCGTAAAGCTACTCCACCCACCCCCAAAGAGGAGCTCACCGAACGGGAGAAAGATATCTTAAAACACCTTATAAAAGGAGACTCCAATCGCACCATCTCCCAAAAATTGAATATTAGCGTTCACACAGTAGTTAGCCATAGAAAAAACATAGCCCGCAAAACCGGAATCAAGAGCCTACCCGCATTGGCCATCTATGCCATCACCTCAAAACTTCTCCCTTTAGAGTAGCCCTATTGCCGAACCCCCTTTCTCTTTAGATTAAATATACTATCTTTGCACTCTTAAAACTAACAGGGAGAGGTGCAGGAGTGGTTGAACTGGCTCGCCTGGAAAGCGAGTATGCCCTAAAGGCATCGGGGGTTCGAATCCCCCTCTCTCCGCAAACCAAAACAAAATAACG
>Ga0265293_10008266_pt1 | contig 15519 bp, 8 predicted proteins | sample Munlanlewell138R_FD_192505 | JGI IMG/M metagenome (GOLD analysis project Ga0265293, IMG submission 192505) | Leachate microbial communities from a municipal landfill in Southern Ontario, Canada - Leachate well 138R | ecosystem: Engineered > Solid waste > Landfill > Unclassified | place: Canada...
CCATTGGCAGAATGGGAATAGATACCCGGAGCAAGATGGATTGTTTTGGGATTATCAGGATTAGAGGCTATGCGTTGCATGGCGATAGCAATAGTTCGTAGGGGTGACCCAGAGTCAAGCCCGGAATTGCTATCATCTCCATCGGGAGATACATAAAGGTCATGATCTATCTGCTCAATAGCCCCCTGCGCTATGTTGACAGTAACGTTTGCATTATGAACGTTGATGAAGTAACCGTCGGCTTCAGTTAATGGTACGCTACCTAGTCCAAGTGTGATATCCCATGGGACTGAGTTATAACTTAGGTAATTAACAGATATATCCATGCCTTGTGTTGCTTTATTGTTGTAGATGTCACATAAATTTCCTGAATCAATAGTTAACAAACTTGAATTGTTAAAAGATAGGCCACCGCCTTTTAGTAGAGCTTGATTATTGAATATTTTAACGTTTGAAATTGTAACCGCTGAATATGAAGAAACAGAAATACCGCCTCCTGACAAGGCGATGCAATCCCTTATAATGCAATTACTTATTGTGGCAGATGAATAATTAGTTATGTATACGCCACCTCCTGAGAAGGTTATTGCCACGTTTGTATCATTTTCATTGTTTGTAAGTGTTAGTCCATTTATAGTCACTGTCTCCCCATTTACCGCACTAATACACGAATTTACGTTTCCATCTATTATAGTATTATTGATAATGGACTGATCGGGATCGTTTATAAACAAACTAGTGATTGTAATGTTGTAGTTATTCAGTGTGATGCTTTCCTGATATCTTCCGGGATAGATAAGGACAACATCATCATGCCCCGAATCATTCACTGCCGCTTGAATAGATGTATATTGCTGAGATCCGTCCAAGGCGACCGTTCTGGTGATTGAACATAGGTATCCACTGAAGATTAGCAGAACTAGAGTTACATAAGCTTTCATTTCACATCCTTGCTTGTAAACATGGGGGTGGCGCACCACCCCCGTTAATCATTTGATACTATTTTAGCAGCAGCATTTTGTTTGTCAAGGTCTTGTTTGGCATAGTCATCCGGTAGAAGTAAACACCAGAGGATACGGCTCTGCCTTTATCATCATTTCCATCCCAGATCACGCTGTGGGTGCCGGCAAGCATATCTTGGTTCAGAAGTGTTTTCACGAGTTGACCTTTAACGTTGTAGATATCCATTCTCACCCGGCTGTTTTCTGCCAGATCATATTTGATCGATGTAACCGGATTAAAGGGATTGGGATAATTTTGAAACAAGTGAGTTGCAACGGGAATTGGAATCTCGCCCGTTTTTGTTAACTGCACCCTAAGGAATCCTTTGAAATCAGATACTTTTGCAGTCTTCGATTCATAAACTCCGGTTTGCATATTGAAAACTGCGTATTCTGTTACAGTGGAACTTGCTGACTTAGCAGGAAAATACAAGCGAAACTCCACTTCCTTCAAATCATCGGAAAGATCATCGCTGTTCGTAATATAAGCATTGAGCTGGATTTCGCCATCTTTGATAACCGCAGCCCCTTTGCATTCTTCGTCGATAAACAGCGCAACTTCAGTAGGTTTATTACCATCTTCGTATTGGTTTAAGTCCATGGAGATAAATACCGGGATGTAGCCAAGCTGCTCTTCAAAGTAGAAGTGCTTTGTCATATCCCTTGTATATGAATCAGTAAAGGGAGGATTCGGGTTATCACCCCCAAGCTTGAATTCTACATCATCGGTTCCAATGTAATGAACCACAACCATTTCTCCGTGATTTATCGCCAGGTTTTCATTGTTCATGAGATATGAACCTAACCACATATCTGTGTAGTAAGCAGAGGGTGGATCTCCGGGTTGAGGAGAATAATCAAAGATTGGTACTCTTACCAAAGCCCAGTCCTCAGCCATTATTGCCTTGATATCATCAAGGATGGGCATTAGGGCATCAAACGGTTTCAGGCTTTCCGGAAGGTAGTATCCCAGATATGTTTCCCTGAACAGAACTCCCGTATTCGGATCGATCTCACAATTGCCGTCTAATTGATCCGGAGCCGTGATGAAGTGCTTCGTAGTATAATCATTCAGCTCAGCATGATACATGCCAGGATTTAGGGTGTAACCGGGATAGAACCCGCTATACACAATGTCCTTCTCCAAGGTCTCGCCAAACAACAGTTTCACCTTGTAGCCGTTCTGACTATGTACATAGTGCAACGGCACAACACTGGGGGTAGCCTCACTACCATCCGAATTATAAATCCAGGTTATTCTGTCAAGAATACGATTATCAACAGCTTCAAAAAGGTTGTTTCCACCATATTCGCCAAACACGTACTGAAGTGTATTTCTACCCTGATTGCCGGGATGGTTTTCTACTCCAGGTATGCTGATGTACTTTACTTCATAGTTGTTTAGCCGATGATAACCGTTAATGTGTTGAGCAGGGTTGTGATATGCTCCTACATCCATACGAGTACCATCGGAATCTTGGTCTTCGGGGTCCAGATACCAAGGGATTCCGTTTGCGTTGAGATCAGGGTTTCCGGCGTCGATACAAGGAGACTTCATGACCGTATTCCATATTGGCCTATAATCCTCATCCAATCCCATATTATCAATGTTGCAATGGCTATTCAATAGTGAAGTCACTCCCTGAGGCACGTTACTAAACAGAGAATTACAAACTGTTATGGTGGAATTTGTGGGAGCGACAAACCGTGCAACTTCAGTTCCTGAATCAAACACGCAATTGTCGAATAATGCATTCACAGGAGAGTAGGAAAATAGGATGCAATTATATTCTTCTGATGCGTTGTCTAAATCAAACACACAGTTTTGGATGACCAGATTCCCTGTACAAGCACTCCCAATAAGCAAAAAGTGCGAAGAAATAGTTTCAAACGATTTAATAATGTTCCTTTCGAATGGTTTAGTGTCATCGAAATGGCAAGTTTGAAAACCAACAGAATATGATCCTTCTGTGTCTAAGCCAAGATGGTCGTTATAATTCTCTATAAATTCGTTTCCAACAATACTAAATGTCGAGCAGTTTCTCAAATACAGAGGACCTCCACCTCCGCATGCTTCATTGTGGATAAATCTATTGTCATTAAAAAATAGATTTTGAGAATCATATACAAAAATGGCTCCACCTTCAGTTCCATCCGAGATTGATCCCACATTATTATCCAAGCTATGGTTACTGTCAAACGTACAATTAGATACATTTACTCCTTCACAAGAAGTGATATGTATTGCCCCTCCAAATTGTGCAACGCATTTATGAAACTCAGTATGTACAATCCTAACGTCATTACAGTTGTCGAACTTAAGAATTCCAAAATCACCCCTATTTGCCCGACAAGCTATAAACTTGCAGTTGTCAAATTCAATATTAGATGAGTTCACAAACCTGTGTGTTCTATACTGGGTTTGGTTTTCATACTCTCTGAAACCAAAACAACAATTATAAAACTTGATTGAACCATTATCCGCTGTGTGTATTGTGTATGTGCAGTCGTTTGTCTCACCAGCTGCCTGATTGAAATGTATATTACTAAATTGAAGTGCGATATTGGTAGCTTGAATATCCAGCTCTTCAATGTATCGTGGACTAATACTTGTGATATCTGAAGTATTGCCTCTTATCACTATGCTTTTGACTACATTTGGGTTATTACACGATACTGTAATATCTCCATGCGAAGGTGCTGTCCATGGCCAATAATAATCACCTCCAGAGATATTGATGTTCACAACATTTTGAGCGTAGAAGGGAGAAGCAATAATGACCTTAGCATGTTTAATTGCCTCAGAAAAGCTCGAAAAAACTCTATCATCTTCATTGCTGGATACCATCAATTGACTTATAGTCATGTTTTTTAGTGTATATTGAGGTACAGTTATATGGAAATCAGGAGTATCTGGCCCCATGGTCATAACAGGCGATATATAGGGATAATAGCTAAGCCCAGATTCTAAGTCAAATAGACGATACCTTACCCTGTGTTGACCATTAGGTACTTCGAATTGATAGGCTCCATTCGCATCTGGATGCGTCGTCTGATAAGCATAAGCATCCTCATCATATATGTCGTTCGGATGAATCAATTCAACCACTACATCACAAACATGCTCTTGTGAATCTTCCAGAAAAACAGTTCCAGAGATATGAGCTGGTGGTGGCCCCAGGCGAAAACCGATAGTATCGCCTGCAGTCCCAATCTCAGAAATCTCCAGTCCTCTCGCGTCATCGTTGGAAAGAAAAGGCGAAGGATCAGTCATCGCATTCATCTCAGTTCGTCCCTCCTCGCTACTGTAATGAGCTAATAAATAATTTCCATCTTGGTTTAGCGTGCCTCCGGGGCGGTATATGTAAACTTCATCTGGTGGACCATCACTATTACCATTACCAGCGTCTGTATTGATTCGATAGATGAGTAGCCCCGAACCTTCTAATCGAGTCTCATAAGTACCGCTTTTTTTACGATATTCAACGATAAAATACTCACTATCCGAATTTGGTGAAATGATCTTGTAAGCGTTATTAGAAGGAGAAGTTAATGGATGTATTGTATATGCCTGGTGAGTACTTATCACAGGTATTGTCGATATCCAGCCGCCATACTTCCACTTCATATATGCTCCCATATGTATTGGTGGATTTATAGTTACTGCCATTAAGTCCCATATTCCCACAGGATTTAGGTAATCCAGATCGTAGTGATATAGGTCTGGTGCTCCCAGCGTATGGAAAAACTCGTGACAGAGAACGCCAACGTTTTTATCATTCAGGTAATTCTGTAGCTGGAAGTTAAAGTCCTCAACTTTTTTTCCATGGATATAAACATTTCTGTCATAAAAAGACCATTTATGAGGCCATAGCAGACTGTTCCAGCTGTCTGTACCACCCCTCACAACATATACTATATTATCTACTTTGCCATCACTATCAGAATCGATGTTTAAGTCTGAAGGGATTTGAGAAGAAACGCTATTAGTGGCATTTTGAAGAAGAGTCAACTCCCTGCTACTTCTTGCACTCTCGCTATTGTAACCAATTGGGTTAGTGATAGCATTATAAGGTGAATAGTACGCTCTGGGATGTGAATCCTGCCATGAAACTATCAAGTTATTCACAGCGGCAGGATAGAGGGTGGTATTGACCGTCAATTGACTGTATGAAGCCTCCAAAAAGTAGTTTTTTAGTGAACTGGCATTGCTATTGAACCAACCATCATATAGTGAAATGTCCTCCACAAATTCTGTTTGATCGCTAAACCGAATAAAGATAACGATGTTATTAATAGTTCCTGTTGTGGGTGCGCTTCGTGTCTCTTGCTCTGGAAATGCTGATTCTCGTCTTAGTTGGTATTCCCCCTCGCTGATATTGATTTTCGGATTCAAGCCAGCCAATTGCGGATCGTTCAATCCTACTATTAAATCCGATGCTGAAACCGTGTCACCGGTTTGAATAGCATAGGTATAATAACCCGTATCTGGACTTTGGATGATGGTATAACCATCTTCATCATGCAACCAGTTATGATATTCGTCACCGCTGGCAAAACAATTAATCATTGTACCATCCGGCTGATTCACCTGAACGGGCATGTCCGTCAGATATGCCGCCACAAGCCACTGATATCCGGCAAGAAGTGATATGATCATAAGCGATACCTGGATAAATTTTCTTACTTTCATGTTTTCTCCTTAACATATTGAGCAAAATATTGGAGTAGATTCCAATTCATTGTTTCTCAGATTATTTGAGGATGTCTAACAATCCTCAGTTCCTACACTCTATTTAATATCTTGCGAGTGACATCTCAATCGTTGGGATAAATTCCAACTTGAGTTTCTCATGTACCATGAAGTCCTGCCCAAAGGGCTCCGCTTCATACTATCTATATCCTGCTTCGCCCTCAAAACATAAAGGGTTCCACCTATAAAAACTCAGGATCAGAAGCCATTATCAGATCAATTTTAAACAACGCTATTTCCAGCACAAGTCCTACAAAACTAATAATAAGAATCTTGCTTTCCATGTCAAGAACAATTCTGCAGGCATTACTCAGTAGCAAGATTTATGCCCACCCGCCATCCATCCGCCTGAGCCCCTATATAGGCTCCTGGCTCAGAATATATTCAGATCATCTTGAGACCTTCTTTTGACCAGCAGAAGAAGGTCTCAAAAGCTTTTCATTATGTTCTAATACGGTGAATTTGTCAAAGAGCCTGCTTAGTTTTTTGTTTTAAAGCCTACGCCCTTGTTCTCCATTTGCTCCTGGCCATAAACCTTGACTTCGCCATGCTGCTTTTCATAATTCGCAATATTCTTTTCCAAAAGCTGTAATAGCTGCTTGGCATGAGAGGGCGTCATCACCACTCTGGTGTAGATTCTGGCATCGGGCAGGCCGGGCAGGATTCTGCCGCAATCCATAATAAATTCTGAGGGCGAATTTGTAATCATAAAGAAATTCGCATAAGTTCCTTCGCCGACTTTCTCGTCGAGCTTGATGTTCAGCTGTTTTTGAGGGGGATTTGGGTTTGACATGTGATACTCCTTATGTTATAAGTTCTTGTAGTTGAATTACATTTCCATGTTTCAGAATGCTTTCATATAGCCTGTAAAAGTGGGGTGATTGGCGGCAGATATCGGAATTTGCCAGGATGATCAGACAGCTCTTGGCCCTGCTGAGAGCGACGTTTAGCTTTCTATCTACTTTCGCGTCACTGCTCAAAGATTGCAGGCTGCCCAGGCCGGATATATTGCGCAGCGGGAAGCAAAGGATGATGATGTCGCGCTCGGAGCCTTGATAGCGCTCCACAGTATCTATGCTGATGCCTTCTATCTGTTTTCTGAGGGCATGGATCATCACCCGATAGGGAGCCACGATGCCGAGGTCTGCACTTGGATCAAGGATAGCGCCGGAGCTCTTCAGGTCATTTACGATGCGAACCACTGCGCTGACCTGCATGGGATCATAATAATCTTGCTCCGAAGGTGGACAGTCTATCCACAGCAGTCTTTTGCTCAGATATTCAGGCAGCTTTGCCTTCGCCAATTCTGCTCTTTGTTCTGGGCGCGCAGCTTTCAGTTTGTCTTCATAATAATGAGAAATCATGCTGGCGATCTCTTCATGCATCCGGTAGTGATTGGTGAGCATCACGGTGTGCTGGCTCCAACCTCTGGCTTTGTGCACGCGGAAGAGTCTTTCCATCAGGGATTGATCGATGCGGTCATATTCCAGCTCATTTAGCGGGCTCTCGGCAAAAGCAAAATCCAGAGGACTCTGGACGCAGATGGCGGGCAATTGATTTTGGTCTCCGATTAAAATGCACTTTGGGGCCAGACTCACCAGACCCAAGAGCGAAATCTCCAGAATCTGAGAGGCTTCATCCACGATCAGTTCATCCAGCCGGGTAATGCGCAGAAGGTCTTTATGAAAGGACATCGCACTCTGGATGGTGGAAACGAAGATTCTGTTTTCCCTTAGCAACCTGTCCATTTCACCAAAGCGTTTTCCCTGCATCAGATTGTTCAGCAGTTCGTCTTCGATCACTTGTGAATTCCCGCTGCGGATAAAGGGAATATCCCGATCTTTAAGGCAGAGGCAGATTTCATCCACAGCCCGATTTGTAAAGCTGAGCACCAGCATCTTCTTTCCGGTATCCCGATAAAAGCTCTGGATGTATTTGCCGATCAGGCCGGAGGTCTTGCCAGTACCCGGAGGGCCTTGAACGATGTAAAGCTCTTTGGCGGCTTGCATCTGCCGGATTACTTCTTCGCTTTCGCCAGAGGAGGCTTCCGCTTGCGGTTTGATTGGCTCCCTGAGGCCAAAATAGAGGTCTCTAAGCTGAAGATCAGCCTCCAAGAAAGCGGATAGAGAGGCCAGGGGTTGGTACAAAAAGCTCTCAATGATGTCATGTTCCAGGCACCAAAGCGCGCTTGAAACCAGTTTGCGCTTGATCCCTCCGCGAATCCTGAGCGTGATTTCATCTGTATCCAGCTGGGCGATCACTCCCCGGATTATTTCCTGCTGATCCACCCGACGCTCCTGTTGATACAGCAGGACGATGTCTCCAGTGCGGAAGTTTGTGGTTCCAGGATCTATGCTTACTCCCAGCCGGATTTCACACTGATCGTAGCTCAGTATCTTCAGGTTCCCGATTATCTTGCCTTCTTTTTCCAGAGCGGACTTGTGCCAGAGAGCGTTTTGACCGTAGCTGCTTTCAGAGTGATCTGAGCCGGTTTTCACCTGCCAGATTTCGCGGGCGATGCGTTTCACTTGCTCACAATACCAGGTATATTCAAAGCTGCGCAGGTTCCTTTTCAGGCGTTTGAAGCGCTGCAGCTGTTCATTGCTGAAGGGGCTATAAGCCTCCCCGCTCTGCAGGATGAGCCAGTCAAAGAAGCGCTGAGGGTCTATCGTGAGCAGCCGCATAATCCCCACGATGCGATTGCGACAGTGCAAAAGGTTCTGCTCCCGCAACGGCATATTGGCTACATTGCGCAGGGCCTTATCCTGCCCGGCAGAGTAGAGAATGGAGCTGGAACCCAGATTAGCATGGCCATAGGCATTGCGGATGATGAGATTGTAAGCCACCACTTGATAAGCCTGCGATGGCCATACATCATGTGGATGCGCTTTGCCGCTTTTGAGCTCGACTATGCTGTACTTCTTTTTTTGATAGTAGAGCAAATCCAGGCGTCCCTGCAGCCCATAAGCCGGGCAGAGGAAGGAGGGCTCCAGAAGGAGCTCATGTTTGCTGATATCAGAGCAGAAGTCCTGGATCACCGGCAGATGGGTGGCCTGAATATCCTTAAAGATGCTGTTTGCACTGCTTGCCCCCAGCCCGACCATGGGGATAGCCATGCTCTGCAGCCCGTTTTTGAAGAGCTGTAGATAGTCCAGCTCCGGCTCGTGGATGAGGGTGTCGAACATGCTGTTTACCATCTGCCCCAAGAGCATCTTCTCGCTGCTGCCTTCGGAAAAAAGCCGTCCTAATAGATACAACTCCGGAAATGAGCCCGTATCCGTCATGCACTGGGAGACCGCCGAGGCATCGATCAGGAAATCCGGCTCCAGCACTATAAGGGTGCGGGGGTTGTCGATAAAGTAACCGGCTCTGCCTGCCACTTCGCTGAGTTCATGACAAAAAAGGCTGGCGTATGGCCAGAGGCTGGGCGCCAGGCTGCTGTATTTGGCTTTTTGGGGATTGCGCAGATCGTCTCGCAGGAGGATATCGATGCCTTCGCCCTCTTCGGTGATGGCCTGAAGCTCCAGCCCGCTCACCCTGCCGCCGCTTTTGTATAGCTTCCAGCTTTTGAGCAGACAAGAGAAGCTTTGCTTTTTGCTATGTTTGGGCTGAGGAAATTCTGTGGCTGAATGCAGTATCTCTTGCAACTCGGGGGACTCAAAGCCCTCGGACAGATGCTTTAAGAGATTGTATATACTGAGGGCACCGGACAGCACATTGACCTCAGATGCCGCATCACCCTCGCCATGCGCGGCTTTATTTGCCACTATCCTCAGTACGTTCACCTGTCCCACGATCTGCCGGGGGGTCTTGTTCAGATCGTGATAATACTGCATCCGGGCAAAAAGGCCGTTAAAGCTCTGTTGCACATCTGCCAGCAACTCTTTGTAAATCTGTTCCAGCAGCTGCCTTTGGGAGATCAGCCTGGAGCTATCGCTATCCTCACTTTGCAAGGTGGACAGCAGCTTTTCTGCCAGAGCCTGGGCTAAGGGAAACTCCATTACTCTTCTTCGGCTTCCTCGTCTTTGGCAAAGAACGCTTTCACGAATCTCACGGTATGGAAGTTCTCAATATCATCGATAGCTTCGCCCACTCCCAAAAGCCGCACCGGGATTTCCAGATTTTGCTTGATATTGAAGATGATGCCACCTTTGGCAGTGCCGTCAAACTTCGTGAGGGCGATGCCGGTGAGCTTGATAGCTTCATCAAAGTGCAGGGCCTGAGAGATGGCGTTTTGTCCTGTGGTGCTATCCACTACCAGGATGGTTTCATGCGGTGCCTCAGGACAGGCTTTTTTGATGCTGCGATCTATCTTACCCAGCTCTTTCATAAGGCGGTCTTTGGTATGTTGCCGGCCGGCTGTGTCGATCAGCACCACGTCATACTGCTCGCGCACGGCAGTAGCCACACCGTCGTAGATCACAGAGGCGGGATCGCGGTTTGCTTCAGAGCGCAAGATCTGCACATCGGCACGCTCTGCCCAGATGGCAATCTGCTCGATGGCAGCAGCGCGGAAGGTATCTCCGGCCACGATCAACACCTTTTTCCCGGCTTTGGCAAAGATATTGGCCACCTTACCGATAGTGGTGGTTTTACCGGTTCCATTTACGCCTACAAAGGCGATCACAAAGGGCCTAGTATCCTCGGGAAGGTCAAAGAAGTCACTGTCATCGGGGATATCTTTGAAAAGGATGTTTTGCATGATATCCACGAGGTAGATTTGCACTAGTTCGGGATCGGTAATCTTATCTATTCTAACCTCTTCTCTGAGGTTATCCAGGATCAATTCCGCCATATCGGTGCCGGTGTCGTTTTTGATAAGTATCTCTTCGATCTCGTCAAAAAGTTCTTCATCCACCACCCCGCGGAGCTTGACTGCTTCAGCGATTTTATCTATAAACCCGGATTTGGATTTAGTTAGTTTCTGGCGCAGGTTTTTCAATTTACTAAGCATGGCTTCTCTCCGTTTCATTATGTTTATCATTGACATATTGATGCCGTGTGCTAAGTTTGCATCAAAGGCGATATCGTCAATGAAAATGTATTTACAAAGCTATATCGTTCGGTTTTCCGAAAGAGAAAGCAAATAGAGGAAAGATGAATAAATTTAAGATTCAATACCTGTTGATCGTGATCTTACCGGTCCTGACCGGTTGGATCGGTGCCATGCTGTCCGGAATGCAAAGCGGTCCGGGCGGGCTCTCACTGATGCATATCAGTCTTGGAGTCGCTTTATTAACCGGGCTGATAGCCCTGTTTATCCGCTATCTGGGCGGGCAGTGGCACTTTCTGATTGCCGTAGTTTTATCACTGATCTATGCTGCAGTATCCTTGAAGCTGATGAATGCCCCGATCAGCATAATGTCGCTGTTTCTGGTCAATCTCGCTAATGCTTTGCTCACCATAGTGCTTGTAAAGTCTGTGTTTTACGTAAAGACTTTGTTTCGCTTTCGCACTATCTTCTTTGGTCTGTTGGGAGGTTTGGTCTTCGGCAACTATCTGTCAATTTTATACAGAACTTTGACCGTCGATCTGCCTTCGGGATTTTGGAGTGCCAACTTTATGTATGGCCTCATACTCTATGTATTTATCGGCTTTGGCATGTCTATGGCAGACCTCATCATCCTGCGCCTGGATGTAGCGCAGCTAAGCAGCAAGGGCAAACCGGAAGATGATAGCTGACTACGACTTTTTTGTGATAGAGCTGCCCGAAGGAAAGCTGCTCAACGAGGTCTTTGAAAATGAGCAGGATTTGTATCTGGAAATCGGCTCTGGCAAAGGAGAATTCATCTCCCAATATCCTATCAGCCATCCCAGCTGGAATTTCATCGGGATGGAAATGAGCGAAAAGCGTATTCGTAATTGCCTGAAAAAGCTATCAATAGAAAATAACCATAACGTCCGTCTCTTCAGGCATAAAGCAGATGCAGGCATTGCAGAGCTCTTTCGCAAGGAAAGCCTCTCTGGCGTCTTTATCCAACACCCCGATCCCTGGCCAAAGCGCAGACATCATCGCCGGCGTCTCATCCAGCAGGATTTTTTATCTGCATTGGCCGAAATCATGAAGCCAGGAGCCCAAGTGCAGATTTCCACAGATCATGAAGACTACTCCGCCTGGATAGTAGAAGAGTTTTTGGCCAGCCCACACTTTATTTGCTTGCAAGACGATCCCATTCAAGGGCGATACAACCTGGATGAACACATCGTCACCTGGTATGAGGAAGAACAAAGAAGGCTGGGTTATCCACCCTATTTTATGTTGTACAAACGCATTTGAGGAAATAAAATGAAATACACTTTTAACGCAAATCCCCGGGTAAACAAGACCCTGAGCATGGTGGTAGAAACCATCTCGTCTATGGCCGATGAACAACTAAAACATATACAGCAGCTTACCAAGATCGGGCAGTCGCTTTCCAGCGAGACCGATCTAAGCAAGATCTTTGATATGATCCTGGATGAAGGCGTGGCTTTTACAAAAGCCGATGGCGCCACCATCTACAGGGTAAATGAAGATGCCACCGCTTTGGAATTTGAGATCGTATATAACGGCACTATGAAGATGCGGCAGGGCGGCTCTCACGGAGCGGTAAACTGGAAACCCGTACCCCTGTATGATGAAAAGGGAAATCCCGAGCTCTCTTATATAGTAACGGCTGTATATCACAAAAAGCAGGGCCTGTGCTTTGATGATGTTTATCAGACTAAAGATTATGATATCAGCGGCACTATCAATTTTGATAAAAACTCAAATTACCGCTGTGAAGCTATGCTGACCATTCCTTTGAAAGACCATGAAGACACGGTTCTGGGCGTAATCCAATTCATCAATCCCCTTACACCGGAAGGTGAAGTGAATGTCTTTAGCGATGAACACCGGGCCATGCTGTCTTCTCTGGCTTCTCAGGCTGCGATCGCTTTGTCAAATCGAAAGCTTATCGAAAGTCTGGAAAACCTTTTGATGGAATTCATGCGCTCAATTGCAGGAGCCATCGAGCGTAAAAGCAAATACAGCTCAAACCACATCACCCGCGTGGCTCTTCTCACCGATATGATCGCAGAGAAGATCAATGAAACTGAAGAGGGGCATTATAGTGATGTACACTTCAGCGAAAACGAACTGAAAGAAATCTCAATGTCTGGCTGGATGCACGATGTGGGCAAGATTATCACCCCGGAATTTGTGATGGACAAAAGCACAAAACTGGAGCGCATTATGGACGGAGTGCACTTGGTGCAGGAGCGCATTGCCCATATCAAGACCCTGCTCAGATACCTGAAGCTCTCCCTCAGTGAGCAGGACTATCAGGACTTCGTAAAAGAGCATATTAATAAAGATGCTGCTGATGCAGTAGCCTATCTGGATGAGGCCAGTCACTTTGTGCAGGGGCTCAATATCGGTGGAGAATTTGTGCCCGATGAAACCCTGGCCAAAATGCAAATCCTGGCCGAGATCGATTTTGAATATGAAGGCCATAGATACCAGGTTTTAGATGATCTGGACAAAAAGAACCTTAGCATCAGACGCGGCACCCTCAATACCGATGAACTCAAAGTGATGCGAGATCATGTATCCATCACCTGGGAAATGCTCTCTGAGCTCAGCTTCCCCAAGAAATACAAGAATGTGGCCTTTTATGCTGCCTCGCATCATGAAGCGCTAAATGGCAGTGGCTATCCCCGTGGATTAAGCGATGGACAGCTGCCTTTGCCTTCACGCATCATAGCCATAGCAGATATCTTTGAAGCGCTCACTTCGGCAGACCGTCCTTACAAAACGCCCAAGACTCTCTCGGAATCTCTGAAGATTATAGCTATCATGGTAAAACAAGGGCATCTTGATCCCGATCTGGTGGATTTCTTTTTGGACAGCGGATTGTACCTGGAATTTGCCAAACAGCATATGAGCAAAGATCAGATCGACGATGTAGATATCTCTTTGTACAAAAGCCAGAAGAAGATTGACTAACATCCCTTTGTACCTGGCGCCTCTGGCGGGCTATAGCGACCAGGCTTTTCGCCGGCTTTGCAAAGACTGGCAGGTGGACTATCTGGTTAGCGAAATGGTGAGCGCAGATGGCTTGATCAGAGATCAGGATAAGACTCGAGCTTACGTTACCTTTTCAGAAGCCGAGCGTCCCTATGGTGTACAGATTTTTGGCTCCGATCCCGCGGTAATGGCAAAAGCCGCAGCCGCCCTTACTGCCTTCAATCCGGATTTTATCGATATCAATATGGGCTGTCCGGTGCGGAAGGTGGTCAAACGTGGAGCCGGCTCGGCTCTGATGAAAGACCCTGCCTGCGCCGAAGAGATAGTAAGGCAGGTGAAAAAAGCTATCCCGGCCTCTATGACCCTTTCAGTGAAGTTTCGCAGCGGATGGGATTCCAAAAGTCTGAATTACCTGGATTTTGGCCTCAGAATGCAAGATGCAGGAGCCGATATCATCTGTTTGCATCCGCGCACTACAGCGCAAGTCTTTTCCGGACAAAGCAATTGGGAGCATATTCAGAAGCTGAAACAGGCCATCAGCATTCCCCTGATCGGAAATGGCGATGTCGATAGCCCGGAATCTGCTGCCCAAATGCTGAAAGTTGCAGCCTGCGATGCCATCATGATAGGCCGCGGCGCTCTGGGACGTCCCTGGCTTTTTACCCAGATAAAGCAGTATCTGGCCGAAGGCTACTACCACCCCATCACCAAAGCGCAAATCCTGGACTGCGCCTTGACTCATATAGATTACGCTCTGCTTTACAAAGAAGAATACGTGGTTGTGCGAGAAATGCGCTCTCAGCTCTGCCACTATGCCAAAGGCATGCCCGGCAGCAAAGAACTAAGAGAAAAGATCAATCACAGCGGCTCTACCCAAGAGCTACGTGTGCATTTGAGACAGTGGCTTTCAGGCAAGCATGGAGTTTAAGGCGCTGAGATAAATTTCACATATGCTCTGGTTACACAAGCGCTTTAGACTTCATTTATGAGCTGATTGGGTACTTGCTGGATTGGCTGTTTACTGGACTCCTGCCTGCTCACTTGGGCGTATGCTGGATTGGATGCGTCTCGCGTCCAGTAAGGACTGAGAACTAAGGAAAGCGAACCGGCAAAAGTGAGCACACCGAAAAAGAGCACGTCCCGTGCTCTGCAGGCGAGACGCCTGCAATCCAGCTAAGGAATATCCAGCTATTATCTTTATAATAATTTCGCTGAGTCTCAACTCGTAAATAGAAAAAAGCAACATATATCTTGACACAAAAGCAGCTAATGCAGATACTTGTTTCAGTGAATAAAATATCTGGAACGTTACCGTAGAAATCGCTATTGTTTTGAGCGTTCCAATTTCTTTTGACTTTAATGATAAACTAAAGATAGGAGATTTTGTGGAAATACTTCATGATCAGCAGAACAGTCAATTTGGACACTCACTGCTTTTGCGTTTTTACAGCTGTATCTCCTCCCCCGCATTCCTGCCAAATTTGCATCACTCCCGCTACTCTTACAACTCAGAAAGATATTCAAATAACTGCATATTATATATTAAATCAATAAGGAGTTAACTGTGAAACACTACTTACTTAAAGCAACGCTCATAGCCATGTTTATGATCGTCGCTGTCTTTGCTTCGGGACAAAGCATCTTTTATGAAGAGCCTTTTGACACGAACCAGGGTTGGACATTAGAATCAAACTGGTCGATTACATCAGGATATCTGCAACTAAGCTGGTCACCTTCAGTAACAAACTACGATCTTTCGGCAACTTCGCCAAACA
>Ga0265293_10008267_pt1 | contig 15513 bp, 11 predicted proteins | sample Munlanlewell138R_FD_192505 | JGI IMG/M metagenome (GOLD analysis project Ga0265293, IMG submission 192505) | Leachate microbial communities from a municipal landfill in Southern Ontario, Canada - Leachate well 138R | ecosystem: Engineered > Solid waste > Landfill > Unclassified | place: Canada...
GAGCTTTTAACCTTTTTACAGGACACGGGAGAAGCCGATCTTTTGCCGACCACGATTGACAGCTATACGCGCCAAAACCGCTATCAGGAGGCGGAGGTGGGGATCACTGAATCGGCGCGTACGCAAAAGGCGATGCTGAACGGTTTTCCCGCGGTTAACCACGGTGTGGCCGGTTGTCGCCAGCTGATTGACGCGCTCGACACGCCCCTGCAAATCCGCCACGGCACACCGGACGCAAGGCTGTTGACCGAGATCGCCTACGCCGGAGGCTATACGAGTTATGAGGGCGGTGGAATCTCCTACAATATCCCCTACGCCAAAAACGTGTCTTTGGAGACAACCATCCGTGACTGGCAGTATGTGGATCGCCTGACGGGCCTGTACGAAGAGGCGGGCTGCCCGATTAACCGCGAGCCATACGGGCCCTTGACGGGCACGCTTGTCCCGCCTTTTATTTCCCACAGCGTAGCGATCATTGAAAGCCTGTTGGCCGCGGAGCAGGGCGTGAAGAACATCACGGTCGGTTACGGGCAATGCGGGAACCTTGTGCAAGACGTGGCGGCCGTCCAAGTATTGCAGAGTCTGACCGAAGAATACCTTCGTAAATACGGCTACGGCGATGTGCATGTCACGACCGTGCTCCACCAGTGGATGGGCGGCTTCCCCCAAAAAGAATCGCAAGCCTACGCTGTCATCTCCTGGGGCAGCGCGGTGGCGGCTCTCTCCCACGCGACCAAGGTCATCGTGAAGACGCCGCATGAAGCCGTCGGAGTACCCACCAAGGAGGCCAACGCCGACGGGATGCTCTGCACTCGCCAGATGATCAACATGCTGGGCGAGCAAAGCCTTAACACCTACAGTCTGAAAGACGAAAAGGTGATCATCGCTTCCGAAACGCGCTGTGTGCTTGACCGCTGTTTTGAACTGGGTGAAGGCGACATCGCCAAAGGTGCCATCCACGCGATCCGCTCGGGGGTGCTCGACATTCCCTTCGCGCCCAGCCGCTATAACGCAGGGAAGATGCTGCCGGCCCGTGACAATGACGGCGCGATTCGCCTGTTCCATATAGGAAACATCCCGCTTACACCGGAACTTATTGATTTCCATCGCGAAAAAATGGAGGAGCGCGCGAAATACGAAAACCGCAAAGCCTCATTCCAGATGGTCATCGACGATGTATACGCAATCAGCAAAGGCCGCCTCGTCGGGCGCCCGAAGTAGTTTTTGGAAAAGAGGATAGTATGAAAATTAAGCAAGTCATCTGTGCCCCGGGGCGGACCGGTTTTTATTTTGACGACCAGAAGGCCATAAAAGCCGGCGCGCCGGACGAAGGCAATTTCTATTTGGGTGAGGCGGTGACCGAGGGGTTTTCTTCGATCCGCCAGCCGGGCGAATCGATCGCGATTATGCTCGAGTTAGAAGACGGACAGATCGCCTACGGCGACTGCGCGGCGGTGCAGTACTCCGGTGCCGGAGGCCGCGACCCGTTGTTTCTTGCCTCTGAATTTATCCCTTTAATTGAAAATGAGCTGGCCCCAAGGCTCTATGACTTGGAGATCTCATCTTTTAAAGAAACCATGCATATCTTCGAGAATGATTACATAATTGGAGGAAAGCGCCTCCACACCGCCATCCGTTACGGGCTGTCCCAGGCGGTTTTGGACGCCGTCGCGCGCTCGACAGGGCGTCTCATGTGCGAGGTGGTTGCCGATGAATACGGGACCCGCGTGAGTGAACGCGCCCTTCCCATCTTCTCGCAGTCGGGAGACAACCGTTACGGGAGCGCCGACAAAATGATCATCAAGGAAGTCGATGTCTTGCCTCACGCCCTGATCAACAACATGGAAAAACTGGGGCCAAACGGCGATCATCTGGCCGATTACCTTTTCTGGCTCCGTGAGCGCGTGCTCCAATTCCGCGCGCGTGAAGACTATGAACCCGTGTTTCACATCGATGTCTACGGGACCATCGGGGAGCTTTTCGGCGCGACTAATATTGAGGGCATCGCGGATTATTTGAAACGCCTCGAAGCGATCGCGAATCCCTTTAAACTACGCATTGAAGGACCGCTTGACGCGGGATCAAAAGAAGGGCAGATCAAATGGCTGGCCGAGTTGACCCGGGCAGTCGACGAGGGCGGGATCGCTGTCGAGCTTGTCGCCGATGAATGGTGCAATACCTACGAGGATGTGAAAGACTTTGTCGACCACGGGGCGGGCCATATGATCCAGGTGAAGACGCCGGATCTCGGGAGCCTGCATAAGTCGGCCGAATCAGTTCTTTACTGTAAGGCAAATGGGGTGAAAGCGTATCAGGGAGGGACCTGCAATGAGACGGCAAGATCCGCTCAGGTGTCGGTCCATGTGGCCATGGCGACATCGCCTGAACAGATCCTCGCAAAACCGGGTATGGGCGTCGATGAGGGCATCATGCTCGCCTATAACGAGATGCAGCAAATCCTCGCATTAAGAAAGCACAGACAATAGGAGAACACCCGTCAAGGAGAAAAGAAATGAAACTTTTAAACCACGCCAAGGCGGGGACACTGGAATCCGGTGATGTTTTTGTCACCGTTACGCCTGGTGAAGAACTCCTGATCCACCTAGATTCACCGGTCAAAGAGCAGTTCGGTGACGCGATTATGGACCTTGTCCGAAAGGTTTTAGAAGAGCAAGAAGTGACCTCGGGCACGATTGAACTTTCTGACCAGGGCGCTTTGGACTGCACGATCAGGGCGCGACTTATAACCGCCCTGGAGCGCGCCTCAAAAGGGGATGTGTCATGAAACGCTCATTGCTATTTATTCCGGGCAACCGCCCTAACATGATCCAAAACGGCCTTGTGCTGCCGGCAGACGCCCTGATCTTCGACCTTGAAGACTCTGTGTTGGAAGAAGAAAAGGACGCGGCCAGGACCTTAGTTGCCTCCGCCCTGTCGTCTTTAGATTTCGGGTTAAAAGAACTTGTCGTCCGTATTAATGAAATGTCATCCCCGCATGCCCTAAAAGATATAGAGGCTGTTGTACCGGCGGGCTGTGAGAGCATCCTGCTTCCTAAAACAGAGCATTCGGATGACATTTTGGAGCTTGACCGATGGCTTGACACGGTTGAACAAGCTTCGGGGATACCCCCCGGGAGCACCTCGCTTATCCTCCTGATCGAAACGGCCTTGGGGGTTGAAAAAGCCTTTGAACTTGCGAAGGCCTCAAGGCGAGTGAAAGCCCTGGCACTCGGCGCGGAAGATTTGGCCGCCGACCTTGGCTGTGAGCGTACAGGGGAGGGCACAGAGATCCTGTACAGCCGAACAAGGCTTGTCATCGCTGCAAGAGCCGCGGGTGTTGAAGTCTTCGATACTCCCTTCACCGATACCTACGACGAGCAGGGTTGTTTTCTTGACACCGTCTTTGCTAAGAAACTGGGTTTTGACGGCAAGCTCAGCATATCGCCGCATCATCTGGCGCCGATCCATAAGGCTTTTACACCGAGTCAAGAAGCGTTGGAAAACGCACTTGAGGTGCAACAGGCCATGCAAGAAGCCCAACGAGAAGGGCGAGGCGCTGTGGCGCTTCGCGGCCGCATGATTGACATGCCCGTCCTAAAGCAGGCGGAACGCGTAATCCAATGGGCGAAAGCCGCGAGGATGCTAAAAGGGGAGGCGGACGATGAGTCGAGATAATAAAGTGGTCGCAACGCTCAGTGACGCGATCAGGCGTTCGGGTTTAAAAGACGGGATGTGTGTGTCCTTTCACCATCACTTGCGAGAGGGTGACCGGGTGCTAAACCTCGTCCTTGATGAATGCGCCCGCCTGGGAATTAAAAACTTAAAAGTGAACGCTTCGGCGCTTATGGCCTGCCACCGCCCCATCCTTAAGCGAATCAAGGACGGCACGGTCAGCCATATTGAATGCAATTACATGCACAAGGCAGTGGGAGGACCGATTTCAAAAGGACTGCTTGAGAGCGAAGTCATTTTCAGAAGTCACGGCGGCCGCCCGGCGGCCTTGACGCGCGGGGAAAGCGTCATTGATGTGGCCTTTATCGCGGCCTCCACAGCCGACCGCGCGGGCAATTGCAACGGGCGTGAGGGCAAGGCCGCCTTTGGTTCCATCGGCTACGCGATGCCGGACGCGGAGATGGCTGATCATGTTGTCATTATGACCGATCATCTTGCAAAATACCCTTTGAGCACGGCTTCCATTGACGAAAGATGGGTCGACAGCGTGGTGGTCGTGGATTCAATCGGTGACCCCGAAAAAATCATGTCCGGGACTACCCGCATCACGCGGGACCCCGTGGGGCTCCTGATCGCGGACTACGCCGCAAAAGCCATTTTGGCCTCAGGCCTTTTAATAGACGGATTTTCCTTTCAGACGGGCGCGGGAGGCATATCACTGGCGGTGGCCCATTATTTGGGTGCCCTTATGCGTGAAGAAAAAATCACGGGCAGTTTTGCCTCAGGCGGCATTACGGGCACCTTGGTCGATCTTCATGAGGAAGGTTTGTTTGAAAAATTGCTCGATGTCCAGTGTTTTGACAGGGACGCGGTCGCGTCCATCGGTAAAAATGCCATGCATCGTGAGATCAGTGCCTCCACCTACGCCAGCCCCGCGTCAAAGAGCGCGGTGGTCGATCATCTTGATGTGGTGATACTGGGCGCGACTGAAATTGACACAAATTTTAATGTCAACGTTCACACAGATTCGAATGGCATCATCATGGGCGGTTCGGGCGGGCACAGCGACACGGCGGCTGGTTCGAATTTGTCGATTATTGTCGCGCCTTTAATGCGCGCAAGACTCCCCTTGATTGTGGACCGTGTCTCAACCATCTCGACGCCCGGCTCAGATGTCGATCTTTTGGTGACGCAGTTTGGTATGGCCTGTCATCCGGATAATGACGAGCTACGCTTAAGGCTTCTAGATGCCAATCTTCCCGTGTTTTCAATGGAAGCGTTGAAAGACAAGGCGGAGTCTTTGACGGGCATCCCCGTACGCCGTCTGCCGGAGGGCCGTAGGGTGGCTTCTGTGATCAGCCGCGACGGTGTCTTGCTCGACACCATCAAGTCGAGGGTATAAAAAAACCGCCGGCTTAGCCGGCGGTTTAAAAGGAGAAGAGATCCGTCAAAGCTTTGCCAGGCCGTAACGGAAAACAACAGCTGTCTTAAATCGTTTTTCTTTCACCATAAATTCCAAAGTATTGCGTATCGTTTCACTCATCGGCCTGATGCTGTAACCCAGCTCTTTTTTAGCCTTTTCGATACTGAATTGGTGCGGGGTGCTCATGGTAAATAACGAATAGCGCGTCAGTACAGGCGTCCTTTTGAAAAGCTTTGACCAGGCTTCTGTGAAAGGCGCGATAAGTTTGGCAAGCCAGATAGGGGCCGTCAATTTGAATTCCCGGCGGCCTGTCATCCGCGCGGCTTCGTTCATGATCTCAAGCACCGTAATATTGTGACCGGCAAGCAGATAGCTTTCACCTGAACGACCATTTTTTGCCGCGGCGATAAGGCCCTCTGCGACGTCATTCACATCGACAAAATTGTAAGAACCCCCGATCATGGAGGGGAGTTTTCGGTCAATCAATTTTTCAAACAGGCGGGTAAAGTTACCGTCCAAGTAGTCGTTCGGCCCGATGATGCCGGAGGGCTGTACGATCACGGTGTGAAGGCCCTCTTGGGCAGCGTCAAGGACAAGCTGGGACGCCATGGACTTAGATTTCGCGTAGTCCCCGAAGACAAGATCGGGATCGTAATGATCGATTTCCTTGATCTCGTCATAAAAACCGTCGGGCAGAGGCAGTGTGTGCACGGTGCCACAGTACAAGAAACGCTCGGCGCCATACTTTTTGGACATCTCGAGCATGTTTTTGGTGCCCTGGACATTCACCTTGTAAACGAAGGGGCCGGCGTTTTGGTAGATCGTGATCAGGCTGGCCAAATGCAACACCATGATGTCCTGATCTTCGAGCCCCGTAAAAAGCACTTCAATGCTTCCCGGGTCGGTCACATCGCCGGAGACGACCTCACAGTCGAGGCCCATGAGGGCGGGAGGTCTTTCTTTTTCCAACATAAAGGCGCGGACATGCTCGCCGCTTTGAAGCAACTTCCGAATGACGGTATTGCCAAGGTGCCCGGAAGCTCCGGTGACAAGCCAGATCTTCTCTTTTTCAGTTGTCGTTTTCATTTTTTGCATCCTCACATGCCTATTGTAACAAGTCACACCCCGTTGATTGCCAAAGGGATGTGAAATAAATTAAACGACACTGTGTCATTATACACTACAGCCACACATTGTAGCGCCTGATAAACACGTGTTTTACGGCGGATACGAGGACCATGTACGCCACCACCACTAAAGCGAGCAGGATGAAGAACGGTCCGTTCAACGGCGCGAGGTTGAAAAGGGAGGCAAAAGGTGAGAACGGAAGCGCTGTCAAAAGCGCGATCCCCAGCGCCGTCAAAAGCATAACCGGCGCGGAGGCGCGCGATTCAATGAAGGGCAGTTTCGCCGTCCGGATCATGTGGATAACAAGTGTTTGCGTCCACATGGAGATGACCATCCAGCCTGCCTGGAAGATGGCGATGAAAAGCGCGATCTGTCCGGGGTCAGTCAACAGGTGGAAGGGAGAACCGACAATGGCCGGCGCGATCCAAAGGTACAGCGCGGCGTAGGAGATAATGTCAAACACTGAAGAGGTCGGCCCGATCCAGACCATGAAGCGGCTGATCGAGGAGGCATCCCATGTTCTCGGTATTTTCAGGAAATCTTCATCCACGTGATCCCAGGGCAAAGAGGCGCAGGAGATGTCGTAGATGAGGTTTAAGATGAGAATTTGGATGGCCGTCATCGGCAGGAAGGGTAAAAATGCCGCGGCGATCAGCATGGACAGCACGTTTCCAAAGTTGGAAGAGGCGGTCATCTTGATGTATTTGATCATGTTGGCGTAGGTGCGGCGTCCCTCGATAATGCCCTTTTCCAAAACCATGAGGTCTTTTTCAAGCAGGATAACATCTGAGGATTCTTTGGCGATATCAACGCCCGTGTCAACCGAAATGCCGACGTCAGAGTCCTTTAAGGCCGCCACATCGTTGATTCCGTCTCCCATATAGCCGACGCTGTGGCCGTTGTCACGCAGGAGGTTCACAATGCGCGATTTTTGCAAGGGCGCAAGCCTTGCAAAAACAGTCGTCCGCTCCGCTTCGATCGCAAGCGTCTCGTCGTCCATTTCCTCCACTTCATCACCGGTCAGCATATGGCGCACATCCAGGCCGACCATCCGGCAGATCGCGCGCGACACTTTCTCGTTGTCACCGGTTAGAATTTTCACTTCCACGCCGTGTTCATGAAGCGCCTCGATGGCGTCCTTGGTCGTCAGTTTAGGCGGGTCCAAGAAGGCGAGGTAGCCGATTAAAACCATCTCGCTTTCGTCCGCCACGGAGAACATGCCGACCGGGGAGGGGTTTGTCTTTTGCGCGAGCAACAGGACGCGCAACCCCTTCTCATTGTATTCATCGACGTCCTGTCTCACCTGTTCGATGACTTTTTCATCCAAGGGGACGACAAGGTCCGCATCCAGTTGCGCGAAGCTACACACCGCGAGCATCTCCTCCAGGGCGCCCTTGGTGATCATCTGTGTTTTGCCGGTCTTGTCACGAACCACAACGCTCATGCGCCGGCGTTCGAAATCGAAAGGAATCTCATCGACCTTTTCATAGCGGTCGCGCAGTCTCCCAAGCGCGTCCGGTTCGTTTTCTTCCTCCTCGTGTGTCTTGTCAATGATCGCCCGGTCCATCAGGTTGCGAAGACCGGTCTGAAAATAGGAGTTCAGGTAGGCGTGGCGCAGCACGCGCACATCCTCTTCGCCCGCAAGGTCCAGATGGTATTCAAGCGCGACGCGGTCCTGCGTGATCGTGCCCGTTTTATCGGTGCAAAGGATATCGATGGAACCCAGGTTCTGGATGGAGTTTAGGTTCTTGATAATGACCTTTTGTTTCGACATATGGACGGCGCCTTTGGCAAGGCTTGCCGTGACAATCATGGGGAGCATTTCAGGGGTGAGGCCCACGGCCAAGGAAATGGCCAAAAGACCTGCTTGCAGCCAGTCGCCTTTGGTCAGACCCGAAATGAGAAAGACGATGGGGACCATGACGAGCATGAAGCGGATGAGGACGGCGGAGACGTGGTTCACGCCGCGTTCAAAAGAGGTGGGGGCGGGTTTTTCTTTTAAGGTTTTTGCGATTTGGCCAAAAATCGTATCTTGCCCCGTCGCCAGCACCACCGCAGTACCGCTCCCCGAGATCACGTTGGTTCCCATGAAGGCGAGGTTGTCGTAGTCGAGCACATTGCCCGAATCAAGATCGGAGGGGGATGCGAATTTTTCCACATGCGCGGATTCGCCCGTCAGGGTGCTTTCGCTTAAGAACAAGTCTTTAGCGGCCAAAATGCGCATGTCGGCGGGGATCATGTCACCGGCCGCAAGGCGGATAATGTCGCCGACCACGACTTCTTCCATGACCCGCTCTTGTTCGCCTGTTTCTTCGCGGACAATGGCCGTCGTGTTGACGATCATGGAGGTCAGTTTTTCAGCGGCGTTACCGGAGCGCGTCTCCTGAATGAAGCGCAAGACACCTGACATGACGACCATGGCGCTGATAATCGCCACGGTGACATAGCTTCTCTCTTCAGGGGGCGCAAAGGTGATGTCGGTCAAAACGGAGATCAAGGCAAGCGCGATCAGGATTAATGTGAAAGGATTGATGAAAGCGGCCATAAGCCGTTCAAGAAGCGTGGCGCGGCGTCCCTGGATGACGACATTGTCACCGTACATACGCCTGTTTTCAGTGACTTCGTTGTCGTCAAGGCCCGCCCAACGTGTATTCATCGCCTGAAGGACGCCATCGGGCTCCATCTTAGCTATGTCTTTCATGCGCTGTTGCACAATGGCCGGTAGTTCAGCGGGCCTGTTTAAGGCGGTCCTGGTCAATCTTTCTTTTGTTTCAGCGTGCGTTTCTTCGCGCATAAAGTCACTCGGTTTCATGTATTTCCCTTTCATTCTAGCGTAACGGCACAGCTTATGAGACAATGCGAAACAAGAAGGAGTATTCGATATGTCTTACTCAGATCGTATGCAGCGAAACCACTTGTACAGCGTCCTTTTGTCACCGCGCGGCGCACCGCGCATGGTCGACCAGGGAAAGCAGATCGCCCAGCAGTTCCTGTCCCCCTTTGATTCACTCATCGGGCTGATCGGAGACAGCGGCTCGGGCAAAAGCATTCTTTTAAAAGGCATGTTCCCGGGGATCGAGCTGACCAACGACGACGAGGGTGTCAATGTACGCCCCCTGCCCATCATGAACTTGGATGACACGGGCTTTTTCTCACCGCATACCTACCACCTCGACATCCGCTTTGAACTGGCCTTTCATCAGGCGCATGAACTGGCGGAGGCGATCCGCCTGGCGCTCGAGCGCGGCAAGCGGGTGATTATTGAGCATTTCGATCTCATCTACGATCAACTGGGCATGAATGCCCATCTCCTGATCGGGATCGGCGAGGAGATCATTGTCACAAGGCCTTCTGTGTTCGGCCCTGAACCGAACGACATCCGGGATGTGGTCTTTGCCTCCATCGATAACAGGCGCATGGCGCATACGGCAGAGGACCTTGTGGAGCACAGCCTGATTGACCGGCGCGTGTACCATTTTGAGCATTATGATGTGCGTTCCGGATTTATCTTGTCGTTTCACGATCGCCCGAATATTGACCTGCGCGATCTGGAAAGCGATGTCAAAAAACTGATTGAACGCGATCTGGCCATTTCTTATCTTGACGCGAACCATGTGCTCATCGGCGACCAGCGCCACTACTGCACAGGCCCCCGCATGCACGTCACCTCGACGGGGAAGATCAAGAACTTCCAGCTGTATCACGAATATTTGACCCATCCTGTGACCAAGGATTCTCAGATTCTGGGTCTTGTAAACATCCCGTCCAACTACAGGCTGTCCGATTTGAACTCGCTTCGCCTGATGACCTTTTCCGAACCCGAGACGAACAGCTAGGCAATGTTCGAAGAAAAACACGCAACGCTTGAAGACATGCTGGAAGCAAGAGACGCCCGCGTGTCGCGGCAGCGCGCGTTTTTGGAAAAGACAGGCCGCCCCCTGATCTCCATGACCCTCAATATGGCGGGGCCCGTAAAGCGCACGCGACTGTCATCTTTTTTCTTTCAGCGTGAATTAAAAAATTTAGAAGCTTTGCTGCAAGGCATGAAGGCCGATTTTGAAGTCATCGTCCACAGTTCCCATACAGGCGATGAGGCGCTCTTGGCGGTCCATGCTTTGAGCGCCGTAGAAATAAAACGCTTTTGCGTTGACCTAGAAGAACACGCCCCCTATGGCCGGCTTTTAGACTTAGATGTCATCGATGAAAAGGGTCTCCCGATGAATCGCGAATCCCTTCAGTTGCCCGAAAGGCGTTGCCTTGTCTGTGAACAACCGGCCTCAATTTGTGCGTCCCGGGCGGCGCACGACATAAAAATTGTACAGGCCAAAACAGAGGCTTTGCTGTCGGCTTACGCGAGGATGGTCTTGGCGGACGATATGGCTTCCCTTGCCATGGAAGCCTCCGCTTTCGAACTGATGGTCCATCCCAAACCGGGACTGGTGACGGCCTTTAGTCAGGGTTCACACCGCGACATGGATCGTTTCACCTTTATTAAAAGCCAGTCAGGTTTTTTACCCTACTACCTGGGATGCTTTGACATCGGTTGGGATCGGAGACAGCATTTACAAGAGAAGGCGGTGGCTTTACGCCGCCAAGGGATCCTGGCAGAAGCGAGAATGAATCAGCTGACGGGCGGCGTCAACACGCACCGGGGCTGGATTTATTTGTCCGGCATCTTGCTGGCCGTGACGGGAGACTACCTGGCTTCAATGCTTGTGGAAGATCAAGACGGGCTAAAGGAAGGGGCGCTCATCTCTTTTATGAGTCAATCGGCGGCCCAATTTTCAAAGGCACTTGAAACATCGTTGGGAGAAGTGCCTTATTTTTCAATCCTTGATCATAATATGAATCAGCCTTCTACTATCACGGGGATTCGAAAAGAGGCCATGAACGGTTTTCCGAGTCTATTCACAACAGGATTACAGGTATTAAAGGGATCAATGGATCGCAAAGAAGATGAAAATACGGCGGGTCAACGCGCTCTATTGGCGATTTTATCCGTCATTGAAGACACGACCCTGGTGAAGCGAGCGGGAGAAAAACGCGCATCCATGATTATCCGGGATCTGCAGGCGAAGTTGGCTGACAATGAACTCGAATCGATCGTGGAAGAACTGGTTTTAACGTTTAGCCAATACGGCTTAAACGCCGGCGGGGCCGCCGATCTGCTCGCGGGAAGCCGCTATGTTCAAAGGTTTTTGGAATACCCTGTCACGGATCTGTAACAGGCTCTTCGTTGAACCGATTTTTTAGCGATGCTATAATGACCGCAAGCCGGGTGTTCCATTTGGCTGTTTCTGGTGTGGGAAGGAAGCTTTAGATGTCTACTGAGACTCCGATAGAGAACGAGAATTTAGATACCTTGGACCGTCCGGTCAAAGAGGTGAAACACCGCAGACCGAACGTCCGCAAGCGCCGTCGAATCACGGCAGGCGCACGGGGTCGATTTTTGTTTTACAGCGTTCCTGTCCTTGTTTTTGTCTTAGTCATCACCGTTTTTATCGTTAAAATAGCCTCCATTCAACAAGTCGAAGTGCCCATCATGGATCAGTCAGATCTTGAGGCACAGGGCGGACTTATTGACCGCGACCATCCGATCCCGCTCGAAGCCAATGAGCCAGGTGACACCGAACCTGAAATAGTCATCGTGGACGCCACAGAACCCACGGTCCCCATGGAAGAACCGACAGAATTGAGCGAGACCGATCCGGACCCTGTCGAAGCGGAAGATCCGGAGATTGAGGTCTTTGAGAAACTGTATGTGGTGTCTGTGCCCGCAGCGATCTACGCCGAACCCAGCCCGTCGAGCGAAGTGATCCTTGAACCCCAACTGAATGACGTTGTGCTCAAAACCGGCGCATCCGGTGAATGGACCGAGGTGAAGAACAAGCGCGGCGAAATAGGCTACATCAAGACAGCCCTCATCGCGGATAGCCCGTTCTTTCTCCCTCAGGTAGGAGAGACATACTACGTGCAGAACCGACAGGTCTATGTGCGCAGCGGTCCTGGAACTAACTATGAAATCGAAGGTTTCGCCCTCCGCGGCATGACCGTCCGAGTGCTTGAGTTGGCCGATGATTGGTCTAAGATCCGAACGGAACACGGCCTGAACGGTTTTATGCATAACGATCTTTTCGGGCCCGAAAAACCGGAAAATGAAATTACAGAACTTGAAGTCGGCCGCTTCATGTATGTGGATACAGAAGAGGCGAATCTGCGCGAATCACCGTCGACGGATGCTGAGATCATCGGCGCCGCCTTCATGGACGATCGCGTGTACCAGATTTCCGATAACGGCGGCTGGTCTAAGGTCCGAACCGAAGGCGGCGTGGTCGCCTATATGTTCAATCATCTTTTAAGAGAAAAACCGCCGGCGAATCCTTTCGTCAGAACCAACCGGACCCTTTACATTGATACAAACTCCGTGAATGTCAGAAGTTCACCGACAACCGACGCTTCCGTGGTCAAGCGGATGGATCGTGACCAGTCGGTCACAGAGCTTGAAGCGAACGACACATGGTCGAAGGTCAAACTGTCAGACGGCTCAGTCGGCTTTATCCGCAGTGATCTGTTGACCAACGTCACGCCGCCGCCCGAGGGTTTCCAGCGCGCGTCCGGCACGCTCTACGTCACGACGGGCGCGGCCAATATCCGCTCACAGCCGAATACGAGCAGTACGGTGATCGTCGTGACACGTTACGGCGAACAGTTGACTCGTGTGGCCACAGGCGCTTCCTGGACCATGATCAAGACTTCGGCGGGGAAGACGGGTTATATTTCAAACGACTTAATTTCAACGAAAAAACCGGCCGCCCAGACAGGCGGAGGTAGCAGTGGCGGCGGGAGCGCAAGCAACGCGAACTCAACCTTGAGACAGCGCGTCGTCGATATCGCGCGGTCAGCGGTTGGCACGCCTTACCGTCTCGGCGGCAAGACGATGAGCGCCTTTGACTGCTCAGGGCTTGTCAAATACACCTTTGAGGCCATCGGCTACAAGAACATTCCGCACGGATCTGACCCACAGGCAAGACAGATCGGCACCAGGATATCGTTCTCGGGACGCGATTTTTCGAACTTGCTGCCCGGCGATCTCATCTTTTTCAGCCGCGGTTCCGGTTACCACCATGTGGGGATTTACATCGGCAACAACCAGATGGTTCACGCGGTGAGCGGACGAGGCACCGTGATTGATAATCTTATGACCTATCCGTTGGCTGCCCGCGTCAATCGCGTGCTCGATTAGCAGAGAGCCACTGTTGAGATAACAATTGAAATGGACGCAGCCTGATACTGCGTCCATTTTTAACATGAGGAGGCGCCGACCATGGCAAGTAATGCGTTTGTATCCGTCATTGTGCCGTTTTACAACGAGGCGGGACAGGTTCAACACTCACTTGAAGTGATCGGCGGCGTGCTTCAAAAAGAAGATATCCGCTTTGAGATACTCGCAATCGACGACGGTTCCTCCGATACAACCTGGGAAGAACTCCTTTCTTTTTCCAAAACTCACGAACATATCCGGCTGCTCCGGCTCTCGCGCAACTTCGGTAAAGAGGCGGCCATCTGCGCGGGCCTTGACGAGGCCAAGGGTGAGGCCGTCATCGTCATGGACGGCGACCTGCAACATCCGCCGCGCTATATCCCCGAAATGATCCGGCTGTGGCAAGAGGGCTATGAAGTGGTGGAAGGGGTGAAAGAAAAGCGAAAAGACGCGCATTTTCTATCACGTGTGGCCGCCAATCTGTTCTATTTTATTTTTCGCAGGATGTCGGGTATTCAGCTTAAAGACGCCTCTGACTTCAAACTCTTAGACCGCAAGGTCGTTGACTACTGGAAGACCATCCCCGAAAAGGAGACCTTTTTCAGGGCCCTGTCTGTTTGGATGGGCTTTCGGCGGACCAGCTTTCGCTTTGAAGTGGAGGAGCGCGCTTTTGGCAAAAGTAAGTGGGGATTTCGAAAACTCTTTCGCCTTTCACTCAACGCCCTGACAGGCTTTTCATCAAGGCCTCTCATGCTGATCAGCAGTATGGGGACCCTCTTTCTTTTCATCTTTTTCGTCCTTGCCGTTCAAACCTTGGTCAACTACATCCGCGGGGTGGCGGCCACCGGCTTTACGACGGTCATCTTGCTCCAGCTCCTGATCGGAAGCATCATTCTCATCAGCCTCGGCCTCATCGGCATGTACATTGACAGTCTTTTCCGAGAGGTGAAAGCGCGACCTCGCTATTTCATTTCCGAGAGGGTGGAAGGGCCGTCAAAAGACGGAGAGTAGTGCGCCATGAATGAGGCCATGACTCCTTTGGGTCTGTCTTTGTTTCTCGACGAAGCCTCCAAGAAGGGCGGGGTCGATTTTCATTTGCATTCCTGTTTTTCAGACGGCGCCCAGACAGTCGATGAACTGGTTAATTCGGTCATAGAAAATCGACTCCGAGCCTTTTCACTCACTGACCATGACAACATTGACGGCATCCCGTATGTCCGGGAGGCGCTATCACGCCTGAACGCCGAAAACGAGATTCATTTTATTCCGGGTGTCGAAATGTCGGCCCGCTTCGAGGGCCGGGAAGTCCATCTCTTAGGGTATTTCACAGAAGATCAGCCGCCTATTTTGAAGCGTTATCTTAAACGACAGGTGGAAGAGCGCAGGGCGCGCAATGAGGCGATGATCAGGCGCCTAAATGAACTCGGCTATGACATCCGCTACGAGGATCTGTCACGCTACGGCGGGGAAAAAACATTGCCGGGCCGGGTGCATATGGCGCTCTGGCTTGTTGAACAAGGCGCCTTTTCATCCATCACAGCGGCCTTTCAAAAGCTCTTAGGCGAAGGGCGACCTGCCTTTGTCTTTCGCGAACGCCACAGCGCCAAAGAAGTGATCGACGTAATCACGGCGTCAAACGGCATCAGTGTACTTGCCCACCCGCAGGAATACGGCTGGTGCGATCTCGAGCGCTTGCCAAAAGAGGATGTGGAACAGACCCTGATGGCCCGTTTTTTGACCTTAAAAAAGGCCGGCATCCATGGGCTTGAATGTGACCACGGTGGCGCGTCGCCTCAAGAGAGGGCGCTGATGCGAAAGCTTTGCGAAAAACTATCTTTGATTTGCACCGCGGGTTCTGACAGCCACGGCCGTGATGACCAGCATGCGCCAATGTATCGCGGCTCCTGGTACAAAAATGGGCCCTCATAGGTTATACTCTGTAGTTGCAATAAACTTCGGCTTGCTTTCTTAGAAAGTGGTCCGAAAAGACAGGTACGGTTATTGATGATTATTTATGATAAGAAAACAA
>Ga0265293_10008268_pt1 | contig 15513 bp, 12 predicted proteins | sample Munlanlewell138R_FD_192505 | JGI IMG/M metagenome (GOLD analysis project Ga0265293, IMG submission 192505) | Leachate microbial communities from a municipal landfill in Southern Ontario, Canada - Leachate well 138R | ecosystem: Engineered > Solid waste > Landfill > Unclassified | place: Canada...
AGAAAAAGCCCCGGTTGGCATGATTTTTTGGCTATGGGACATTACTATGATCCATCTTTTAGTGTGCTTAGGGCAAAATCAACTGAAAACCAAATTGAGGCCACCTTAGTAGGGCTTCGTTTCCATCTTGGCTTTGTACCGGTAATTTTGGAGGTAGAAATGGTTAAAGTAGGGGGCAAGTGGGTATTTACCGGCATGGAAAATGTAAGGCCATTTGATACGATTATGGAATTACAGGTAGCGGACAGGGAGTTATATGAACAGCTGGTAAGGATTCTTAACTACCGTCGTTACTTGACAGCTGTACCAACAGTGGTGATGCTTTGGGGAAGGTGATTTAATGGGAAACCACAAGACCGGTGGCTAGCATTAGCAGGAGTATTCACTTAAAAAAGGGGGGGTGAAGGCCGGTGGTTAAGAAAAAAAGTTTTGTCATCAGTATACTACTTATTCTTAGCTTGCTTATTTTCACGGGTTGCAGTCCAACAATAAATGTAAAAAATAAAGAAGTGAAGGAATTTTCCAAGTCCATATTAAAAGCTGACAAGCAAATAAAAGAATTAAAATTTTATTTTAGAAGGCCTTCATTAAATGCGGAACTGGTTTACGATGACGAGCTGAGTACGGCGGATTTGCAATTTTTAATTGCTGAATTTAAAACATTGATAAATGTAGAATTCATGCAGAAAATTGGTGATAAGTACTGGGGAAAAGGGGCCAGGCCTTCAGGATTTAATTTGTATATTTATGTGGGCAAGAAAAAAGATGAGAGTGGTAACGATTACTTGGTTATGAGCAGGTATAATAAGACCCATGTAATCAATGATGATCCGGCTAATATAGACGGATATAAAACTTGGGATATATGGGCAAAAAATGATAAAATAATCCTAGAATAGGGTTTTTCGCACGGTTGTTCAATCAAGGGTTGTTTCAAGGGTTTCTCTTAGTGAATCCCACATTTCCTCCGTTAAAAGGCCTAGTCTCCAAAGGGCAATACCTTCTAGTCCATATTTCTTTGCAATCCCCACCTTTGTACGGATGCTTTCTGGATTTTCACTGGGGATGGAAATCCCGAGAATAAGCCTGTCCTTGGTCACATCCTTCAGGGCTTCTTCAACAGCTTGGATGACTAAAGAATTTGGTTCCGGCTTAGTCCCGTAATCATAGGCCATTATAATTATTTTGTCAGCCATTTTGCCCAAGTTTTGATAATCATACCCCTTATAGGCACTGTTTGGCGGGTGCAGGGTAAGGGTAAGAGAAAGGCCTGAATCTTTTGCTTGCTGGGATAAAATCTCAATAAACTGATTAAAGGAATCCCGCACAGTTTTTAATTGTTCCCCTTCATCCTGAAAACCTAGGCCTTCAAAATCCAAATTTATCCCCTGGTATAATTTTGCCTCCTCTATAATGCCATTCACGGCATTATTTACAGCGTCCTCGCTTTCTAAGATCGAAGCAATGGTGCTGCCTTTATCGGTTACATGAATAACCATTTCTGTCTTGAGCCCATATTTCTCGGCGGCTTCTAATACATGTTCCCAGCCACTTGGTTTTTGCCAACCTGTTTTGCTATCGGTTAATAAGTTGCCTTCTTTATCAATGCTATACCAGCCTAGTGCTAGTTCACTAACCATGTCCGTATTTCCCCTACTCAGTTCAGGGTAAGGTTTGCCAAATAGATTGGTCCAACTACTGGTTTTGCTATCCCCCAAAGCATAAAAACCCACAATATGCATTTTTTTGGGAGGCGATGTGATTTTAATATTATTGGTAGAAGCTTCCCAAAACACCTGACAATTAAAAGTTTCACTGAAGAATCGTAAAGGGACCAAGGCTCTATCATTATGGATTTGAGGAACAACATCAAGCACAGTAGGAGTGCCATTATAGAATGCCACTTTATTGTCCAATTGTAAACTTATATTAGTTTTGTCATCTATTGCGGTAATTGTCCGGGTATCATTCTCCCAGTTAACGGTCACATTTAATGCCTCCGCAATAGCACGGAAGGGTACTAGAACCCTTCCATTTTTTATTACAGGTGGAACATCAAAAGCTACTTCTACGCCATCAAGCAGCACAGCTATCCTCTGTTCTTCGTTTTCTGTTGCTTGGGCTAACGCCACCGGTGAAATAAAAAAATTTATGGTGATAATTATTAAGGCACAAATAAATAATAATCGTTTCATATGTAAACCTCCACATCTTTTGCCCTTCATTTCTAGAACGAAGTATAAAAACCCTGCAAAATATAATAGCAATAATGCAAAAGAAAATGAGAAAAGGTTTGGCTTCGACTACAACCAAGCATTGGGAATGTGGGAGGTTTGATTACTCTAAATTTAAGACAAGTAAAAAAGTTATGTTAAAAAGTGAAGGGGAGACTGGGGGTTTTATGGTACAATTATTCTGGTGGTGAAAACATGGCAAAATTATCGAAGGGAAAAAAGTTATCTACTACCTTGGCATGGGTATGATGGCTTTAGGATTTGTATTACTCACTAAATATTTTATTTTCTAGACGACCAAAATTTTGACATAAAAAATCAGTAGTATTTAGCTATATGAAGGTTGTTTTTTTATGTTATATAAATTAATTTTTATTGATGGGGGGTGAATATAATATGAAAATGAGTAAAAAGAAACTTTGGAAAGTGCCCCTGTATTGTATCTTTGCTGGGATAATTACCTTTTATGCCACAGTTAATTTTCTGGGGAGATTTATGATTACTAGGCTTCCGGATGGGACAATTACATTAGATAATACAAATGCACTTATAATCCATGGGGGCATATTTATTTTGGTACTGATAGCAGGGGGCCTGTTTTTTTATCGAGACATGACCCGAAAAGAAATATTTTTTTCAGCATCAATTATTGTCATAATTGGTTTAATGATGACTTTAACTCAATGGGCATTTAATCTTACAACCGGTCCGGGTGCGGTCTTTTTTATATATGCTTCTTTGGCTTTTGAATGGAGCAATATTGTGCCCCAGTTATTGTATCGGGTTAATGAAAACCTTTGGCTCGGTGCATTTATCGGTAATTTAACACCGTACTTGTTTATCATATTCGGAAAAAAATAACCAGAAATCGGGTAAATAAAAGGAATGCAGTATAAGTTAATAACACATTTTTTATATTAAACTACGTAATCTCTTCAAAAATTACCTGCGTAATGCGAGTAAGCAAATAGCATTGCACAGAAGGAATTAATGATAATCAAAAAAGAGGTGGGGAGCCATGAAGAAACAGTCTTTCTTTTTGTTAATACTTACTTTAGTTTTTTTCACTACTTTAAGTCCAGGAAAGCCGTGCCTGGCCAATACAAATATCCGCGTTGAGGTAGATGGTGAACAATTACAAATAACTGGAACTAAACCTTATCTTGAAAATGATCGTGTCCTAATACCAATGAGGGCAATCCTCGAAAAGCTAAATGCAAAAGTATATTGGAATGAAGCTACCCAAACTGTTACTGCTCAGCTAGATAACAACAATATAGAACTTACTATTAACGAGTTGAAAGCTAGAAAAAATGATCAGGAGATACAGCTGGAGACTTCACCAAAACTAATAGAAGGCAAAACAATGATTCCACTTCGTTTTGTAGCGGAGGCCTTGGGGAGCAAAGTAAACTGGGACGCAGAAAAAAATGCAGTTGAAATCAGTCGACCTGGGGTAAAGAAACTACAGCTTGACTGGGAATGGCAATTTAAAAGTGATCTAGACTTTAACTTTTTAGTAGCTGAAACCGATGATACATTATTGGTCTTCGGTGATGATGGCTTGCTTAGCGGACATAATGAGCATACCGCTTTGTATGGAATAGACAAGGTTACAGGGAAGAAAATTTGGCAAATGAATGCAGATAAAAGTTTTCCCATGATGGTGAGGGATTTTGTTATCTCAGCAGATCAAAAATATCTAACAGTGATGATTAAATCTGAATCTAAACTGGTTTGTTTAGAAACTGCTACGGGTGAGGTAGTATGGAAAAAAAATATCGAAATAGATGAGGCCTATTTAAACGAACTGAGTGGAGCGGAAGGTGTTATTGCCTATACGGTGGCTAATCCAAGCAAACAAAATTTTCTCTATGTTCTAGATGAAAACACTGGAGAGATGCTATGGGCAAAACAATTTACAGCAAAGGAGAATTTTTCGGGAGATCATTTACTGGCGGATAATTATTCTTACCCAACTCTCTTGCTAGCTACTGACCAAAATATTACAGCCCTTGATCCACAAACAGGAGAAACAAGATGGGAACTGCCAGGAAAATCCCTGAGCCGAAACTTTTATTCTTTGCCTTTTACTGCGTTAAAAGAAGATTTTAGATATTTTAATCATCTGAAAGAGGAAACAAAGTGGATTATCAAGGAAGATAAATTAGTAAAAATGGATTTGGCAAAGGGCGAAATTTTGAATAAAGTAGATTTTAGCGAAAAAAACTTTATTAGTATTTTAGATGAACAATATTTACTGATCAAGAAATATGATTTAGGCGAGTATGAAGTCTTCGGTAAAAATTTAAAAGATAAGGATTTTACCACATCCCTATACGATCTAGAAAAAGATAAAACTATCTGGGAAATGGAGGGAAGGGGATCCCTAGCTGTTATTGAGGAAGGCATTATCTACCTTTTAATAGGGGGCTACGGCGGATACCCTGCAGCATTCGAATTGGATACTGGTAATAAACTATGGCAATCCCCACATAAAATAGGTGATATCAAAAATTTACTAGTTTGGGAAAACTACCTTTTGGTGCCAGACAAAGAAAGCCTCCATTTTTTGGACAAAGAAACAGGGGAGCTTCTTTATTGGTTGGCAGATACTCAAATAAAGGAAGCCGAAGCAAGGGGCCCATTAAATACTTATGGTTTAGTTACCAAAATAGGAGATAAATTGTATGTAGGTTCATCAGATGGGAGTTTTCAAGTTTATAGTAAAAACAAAGAATAGGTTTGCTACTTGATGATACAGGGGGACGGGATGATACAGGGGGACGTTTTCGGTGTTTCATTGAAGTTGGGATATAGCCTTTGGCAGGGTTAATTATATATAAATCGGCGGAAAGATTACTGCTGATTAACGTGTGACGTGTAAGAGAAGAGAATAATCTGCCACTTTGAGACTGGGCACCGGCACTTGGCAAAGAAGCCAGGATACTATTCACATCTGTTCTAATGGTGTTTATCTTGCCATCGGTACACTCGCCATAAATTTGGAATTAGCAAACGATGAAATATTAAGTGATGATGATGTTTGGGGATAGCAAAAGTAAGATATATTTAAAGTAGCACAAACAATTAATTAAATTATGATGTCCTCTGGTGAACGGTGCTGCGGCTTTTATTTATTAAGCAAGTCGGATAAAGATTATGTTATACTGAAAACAGGTGGTATTTAAGGCGATGAAAGGAAGCAGAAATCCCCGTTAGCGCTGGTGAGGTTGAGAAGCCTACTGGCCTTTGCTATAAAAGTCAAATTTTACAGGAGAAACTGCTATGAAATATAAAACAAAGAAAAACAGTAAAAACAAATTTAGCTAAAAAACTAGGTTTTGAGGCTTATGGTGTTGCCCTAGACCAAAGGTTATAGGCAGAGCAAGGAATGAGGGATTTGAGAGAGGTATTGGCAAGGGTAAAAGATTATTTTTATGTAATTTTTCAGCATAAGCCCACCTTCCTGGGAGAAGCGCTACCTGTAAGCGGAAATGGCGATCTGACGAATAACTAAAGCAGAAATAGGTTTTTTGAATTAATATTTTTATATCCTGCGCATTAGTACATTTATGTGTCACAAGGATACCTATTTATATAGGGGGTTATTGTATGCCAGAAATAAGAATAAGGATTGCAGACATTCAAGATGCTGTTTCAATGAGTATTGTCCATGCAGATAGCTGGAAAAAAGCGTATCAAGGCTTGTTGCCGGATGAATACTTAAATGGCATTAGAGATACACGATGGGTAGATATGTTAACAAAGGGCTTGGAAGATAATACTATGAAAGCATGGGTTGCTACTATCAGGGATAAAATTATTGCTTGTACATGTGTAGGGAATTCGAGATATCAAGGTTATGAAGGTCAGTTAGAATTGATCTCTATATATGTTTTACCAGAATACTGGAATTTAGGAACGGGCACTTTATTAATAAATAAAGTACTGGAATATGCATTAAATAATAATTATTTAGAAGTAGGACTCTGGGTTTTAGATGGTAATAATCGAGCTATAAGGTTTTATGAAAAAAATGACTTTTTTAATAATGATGATACCATTTCATGCTTGATAGGGGGAAACCCCACAATTGAAAAACGCTATATTAAAAAACTAATTTAAAAACAATTTAATAATCTTCAGTAAAGACGCATTCTTTATATTAAACTACGTAACCTCTTCAAAAATTACCTGCGTAATGCGAGTAAGCAAATAGCATTGCATGGTAGGAATTTAAGGTGATTTAGATGGTACAACACAATCATTCAAGGTTTTTATACCTTATCAAAGGAAAAAGCAAACGAGCAAACGTAAACTGTGGGACAAAACTCCTGTCCCCATGTCCCAGTGTGGCACTTCTAATAGTGGGCTTATTGCTGCTGAGTGCGTGTGCAAAGCAAACGGTCAATGTAGTTATACCGTCTCAGGCGGAGAATGGATCTGTTTCGTTCCAGTCTGCCGAACCTATCACGCCATTGGATGCAGAAATGTTATCTGCGTATAAAGCTGTGCTGCAAAACAATTTTAAATTTTTCAACACCGATGAAAACAAATACATGGACATAAACCAATTTGCTGATTCATTTAATAGTGCTACAGGCACCGCTTTAAAATTTATAGAGTTTGCGTTTGTTGACCTGGACAACGATGGTACTCCGGAAGTGATACTTTGGGAGCAAGTAAGCGGTAATGATTATGGGTTCGAGGTCTTAAGTTATCAAGACAAAATAGTTTACGGTTACACTTTTTATTATAGGGGTTTTAATCAATTAAAAGCCGATGGGACATTTTATTTTTCTAGTGCAGCATCGGACGGTGGGTTCGGGACAGTGAAATTCTCTAAAAACACCTACTCAATTGATAAGGTAACCTATAGCCAATCACATGTTTCCAACGGTAATCCCACCGTTTTATATTTTGTCAACCGCAAGAGTGCCACAAGAGGTGAATTCGACTTGGTTATTAGGAAGCAGGATGAAAAGCCGGATGCCACTTGGTACGATTTTACCGATGAAAATATAGAAACTGTGTTTTTTGATGCCTAATAAGCATTTGGAGAAGGGAATTAAAAAAAGGAGGCAATTAAAGTGAAAAGGTTATCGTTTATAATTGTTACGGTAGTAATGGTGATGATTCTCTACCCAGTTATGGCTACTTATCCTGCCAAAGCAGAAACAAGCGGGGCCATTAATATCTTTTTTGACGGGAACAAATTAAAAACCGACGTAGAGCCTTTAGTTGAAAACGGAAGGGTTTTAATACCCTTAAGGGCCATCTCGGAGGAAATGGGTTTTAGGGTGGATTGGAGCCCCAGTGCACAAGTTGCCTATGTGTTTGGTGAACACGATGCTATTCAAGTTGCGGTTGGCGGGAAGATAGCATATATAAATGATCAGCCCGTTGAATTGGATGTGGTTGCAGGTTCCGTAAATGGAAGAGTGATGCTGCCAATCAGATTTGTGGCCGAGGCCCTAGGACTGGAAATAAACTGGGTGCAAAAAAATAGTTACATAGAAATCAAAGATAAACAGCGTTATTTTGATCAAATACAATCCCTGCTAATCCAAGGTGATTTAGCCGGGGCTCGCAGGGTTGCCCTTTTAGCTCCAAAGAAAAATATCCAGTATGATTTAGAAACGGGATTGCCTGAACTGGACAAACCTGCTACCTATTATTTCCCGGAGGGTGAATGCCTTAGATACTATGTACAAACCCAAGACCAGCTGATCTATTTTAGCGAAGTTAACGGAATTTTTGTTGTTCAATGGCAGACAAGTCTCGGTGGAAATTTAATGGGTAAACCGGCAAGCACCCTTACTAAATATTTAGCTACACTCTCTAAGGGCTACACCGATGAGCAAGGAATTAGGCCATTGGTAACTGAATCCCTTAGCTACTTTGAATACATTCCGGAGAAAGATTTATTAAACTTGGGGCAGATCAGCCCGGAGGGCAGTCGTCAACTCCTTGATTCCGTGGACTGGCAAGAAGACCAGGGTCCTCCTATTGTGGAAATTCCAAGTGAGGAAATTTCTAAGCGATACATTAATCTTATGGAGGGATCTAAACGGCCGACTGATTCGGCATACCTTTTTAGTAGTGATGTGCCTCGGATGGAATTAACCGAAGCAGAACGAGCAGAGATAGAAAAAGATTGGCAGGAAAATAATTTTTATAATTATGAGGAAATGAAGGACATCAACAGGGACTTTATTTCCTATCCCTTGCGTGTGGTTTATATGAGGAATGCAGAAGGCCCACCGGATCTTTCTGAGCTGGAACCAAGATTTGTGGAGGAATATGAAAATGCCCTCAGTCATTTTACTGAGGAAATAAGAAAGAGCTCCGGCTGGTATGATTTTTTAGCTATGGGTCATTACTACGATCCATCTTTTAGTGTGCTTAGGGCAAAATCAACTGAAAACCAAATTGACGCCACGCTAGTGGGGCATCGTTTCCATTTTGGCTTTGTCCCGGTAATTTTGGAGGTAGAAATGGTTAAAGAAGGGGACAAGTGGGTATTTACCGGCATGGAAAATGTAAGACCATTTGATACAATTGCGGAATTACAGGTAGCGGACAGGGAATTATATGAACAGCTCGTAAGGATTCTTAACTACCGACGTTAAATGACAGCCGGCTCTACTATAGTAATGTTCCGGGGATGGTGATTTAAATGGGAAACTACAAGACTGGTGGCCAGCGGTTATGGCGGAATAGCCCCGGGAAAAGAGCATACCTATTTTGGAAGCAAAAAAATATTATTAACTATGTTGCCGAGGCTAATGATAGTTTTAAAGACAGGGAATTCAATGGGGTTGACAGCTTGATTTTATCACAATTGGCGTACTTGCATTATGATGATTTTGTGCCTGGCTTGTCGGCGGATTCCAAGCCGGTCAGCATTCGCCAACTGAAAAATAAGGATGGCATAGACAGGGTGTTCCAAAGAGTACGAGGCGGTAAGAAAAACAAAAAACTTTTCGCCGCGCTCCTGGATAGTCCCAGGTTTGGGGATATGGAATTAACCTTTTACGTGAACAGTATTGATATTGAAAAGGAAAAACAGTTTTCCGCCATAACCTTTTTGCTAAATGATGAAACAGCATATATTGCCTATCGCGGCACGGATTCAACCTTTGTTGGCTGGAAGGAAGATTTTAATATGACCTTTATCAGCCCGATACCGGCACAAATAGAAGGTGTTAAATATCTTAACACTGTAGGGGAATTGATGAACAACAATATTAGGCTTGGTGGACATTCTAAGGGGGGCAATATTGCTATCTATTCCTCTGTCAACTGTCACCCCCAATTTCAAAACAGGGTTATTAAGGTTTTTAGCCACGATAGCCCAGGGTTTAAAAAGGAGTTTTTGCAAAACCCGAGTTATTTCAATATGCAGGAGAAAATTCACAAATATTTACCCCAATCTGCTTTAGTAGGAATGCTTTCACAGGAACAAGAGGACCATGTGATCATCAAAAGCAATCGGTTTTGGATTGCCCAGCATGATCCCTATTCCTGGGTAGTCAATGACCAAGATTTTCGGTATCTTGAGACAATCAAAAATGGTGCCATGCTCTTTAACGAAATCTTAAATGAATGGATTGATTCCTTTGAGGATGAAAAAAAAGAATTATTCGTGAATACCCTTTTCCAAGTAATTTATGCCACTGAAGCCACAACAATTTATGATTTAACCAAGGATTGGCACAAAAAGGCAATCGCAAGCCTTGCAGCAATCCGAGGTATAGATAATGAAACGAGAAAATTTGTTTTACAAGCAATCAATTTGCTGTTTGCAAAGGCAATAAAAAAGATGGCAAAAAGGTAACCTTACTCTCGTTTTTTATATCAAGTGAATCCAACCGGAAATACTTTATGAAGAACATAAATAGAATTATGTTCATAGGGGGAATGTAGATGATGATGATTATTAGAAGTAAGATTAAAGGGATACAAATTGTGATGGGTATATTTCTTTTAATTATAGTCATCTTTGGAGTAAAGTATAAATATGAGCATACTTTTTCTACTGATAGGTGGATTAAGTATCCCCGTGAACGGGTGAAGATGGTTGACGACATGTTGAGAAAATATAAATTAGTGGGGCAAACGAAGGAAGCAATAGTGGAATTATTAGGACGTGAAACAGATTCAGGTTATTTTAAAGAGGTTAACAATTCCGTTTACTACCTGGGAGATGAACGTGGATTTATCAGTATAGATAGCGAGTGGCTTGTTATAACATTTGATAACGATCTTGCTGTTGAGGTAATAATTAAAAGGGATTAAAACTTGGAGACCTGCAAATAAAAAAACAAGTTGTCTAGTTAACTTAATTTGTACATTTCCAGGGGGAAGAAAAAAGATGAAAATGATCATGATTACTTTTTGGCTTCTATTCAGCGTGCCTGGTTAAGTATCCATTGGCTAACCGACTCTTGTTGTTGACATGGCAATAAACTGGCTAATAAATATAATGAATTTAGAAATGAAAAAAACAGAAGGTTAATAGGTTGTTGATAGAGGCTCAGCGCATGGATTTGATACAGGATACGCCAATCCCCTTGGTCACAGAAATTCTTGCCATCTGTCTAAAAGTGCTGATTCGATCCGCTTCTTTTTCTCAATGGGGTTTTTCCACTACATATCACTCGATATTTTTTTGGACATTTTCGGCAAAGGGATTGTTGCATCAAGCACTGAAAAATTCCCCTCCAAACAAGGTTGAATTTAGTTGTTAATAAATAGTGCAAGGCGGTCTAAACATAAAAATGTAAGGGGGTCTTATCTGGAAACTACAAAAAATATATTAGTTTCTACATACTCCCCTATTTAAAAATAGATTGGGAGGGAATGAATGATGGAGAAATATGTGCTGGGATTCAATGAGGTAGATAAAACATCATTGCCTTATGTTGGGGGTAAAGGGGCTAACTTAGGTGAAATGATTAAAGCTGGGTTTCCAGTGCCCCAAGGGTTTTGTGTTACAACTTTGGCTTACCGAACCTTTGTTCAACAAAGCCCCAGGATTAAGGCCTTTATTGATCAGCTAGGACACATAAAACTTAATGATCTGGAAAACATTCGTAAATTAGGGCTAAGTATTAGAGAACATCTAAAATCAATGCCCATACCCGATGACATCAGAATTGATATCTTAAGGGCTTTTCAGGCTATCGGTGAAGATAAAGCTTACGCGGTCCGATCAAGCGCAACGGCCGAGGATTTGCCAAATGCCTCTTTTGCCGGGCAACAGGATACCTATTTAAATATCCGCGGCTCCCAGCAACTATTTAAAGCAATACAAAATTGCTGGGCCTCATTATTTACAGATAGGGCGATTGTCTATAGGGCCCAAAATAATTTTGATCATGGGGGAGTGTTTCTTTCCGTCGTGGTTCAAGAAATGGTTTTTCCGGAGGTTGCTGGGATCATGTTCACGGCGGATCCCATCACCGGCAGGCGGAAAACAATCTCTATTGACGCGAGCTTTGGTTTGGGAGAAGCGCTTGTATCCGGGCTAGTGACAGCGGATTTATATCAGGTAAGATTACAAAATATCACAAAAAAACAGATCTCCAAAAAGAAAGCAGCTATTTATGCGCTGCCTGAGGGAGGAACAATCACAAAAGAAATCCCATCGGAAAATCAAGAGCTGCAAGCGCTGGAAGATGGCAAGATCATGGAGCTTGCTGAATTGGGACGAAAAATAGAAAATCATTATGCCGCCGAACAGGATATAGAATGGGGGTATGCAGATGGCAAATTCTATATTCTTCAAAGCCGTCCTATCACCTCCCTCTACCCTGTGCCTTATGTTTCCGATGACCAGTTTCGCGTGTTTGCTTCCTTTGGTCATATACAAGTAATGACAGATGCCATGAAGCCGCTATCAATATCACTGGTAAGTAATTTAACCAATTTTCTGAAAGAAGATGCTCCGAAGGCCAATCCTTTTGTCTATTCAGCTGGTGGAAGGGCATTTGCGGATTTTACCGGACCTCTTTTGTTTAAACCTGCTCGGCATATGTTGTTCAAAGTCTTTAATAATATGGATGAATTACTGGTATCTGCTTTGAGCGAAGCAATAAAAAAGGAAGAATTCAGTAAGTTGTCCTTGTCAAGGAAGATCCTTTTTAGAACCCTAAGGAAAATGGCCCCAATAAGTATACCAACTCTGATTAGGGCTCAACGTAATTTACATTTTAGAAATCCAATTAAGGCCAGGGTTGAAGCAGATTTATTGATTAAGGAAATAGCGGAAGAAAAAGAAGCCTATATTTTTAATGTCCAAGGGGCAGAAAGAATTCACCGCATACAGCAAAGTATGGGAGAAATGCCTAAAATATTACTGACGGTCGCCAGCTTTTGGATTGCCGGGGTGCTTGCATCAATAGGGCTTACTAAAAACTTAAAAAAACAAATAGGCGAGAAAGAAACTGCTTCTTTACTAAGCCAATTGAACAAATATTTGCCGGGGAATATCACAACAGAGCTTGGTTTAGAGCTTGGTGACCTTGCTGATACAGCCAGAAAATATCCAGAAGTGGCGGGTTATTTAGAAAAAGCAAAAGGAAGTAGCTTTTATGAAGAACTGCTTAAGGCAAGGGGAGGGTTGGAATTTAAACGGGAGCTGGATAATTTCCTAAAAAAATATGGCATGCGTTGCACCGGAGAAATTGACATAACAAAGCCAAGGTGGAATGAAGATCCTATGCAGTTGATACCCTCTATTATCAGCAATATTCGTACATCCTTACCCAATGAACATAGAGAAAAACAAAGGCAAGGGAAAATTGAAGCAGAACAAGCAGAGGTAGATATTCTAAGTAAATTTAGCTTAATCAAAAGAAAAAAAATATCCCGTTTGCTTAAGCTCTATCGCAATCTAATGGGTATGCGGGAGCATCACAAATTTGCATTGATAGCACTCATGGATATCTATAAGCGCGCCATTATGGAAGAAGCAAGAGCCTTTACCAAAAAAGGAATGCTACATTATATGGAAGATATATTCTTTTTAACTCTGGATGAAATCATCTCTTTAAACGAGAACAACTTTTCCGGTAACCTTCAGGAGGTTATCGAGGAAAGAAAAACGCAGCATGAGCTAAACCAAAAGCTAACGGTTCCCCGAGTTATTACTAGTGAGGGAGAAATCATTACCGGCAAAAGGCCGGGTGTGGAAGCACCGGAAGGAGCCCTAACAGGAACACCGGCCTCCGCGGGTGTAGTAGAGGGTGTCGCCAGAGTAGTTTTAAGGCTAGAGGATGCTAAACTAAACCCCGGGGAAATTTTGGTAACTGCCTTTACAGATCCGGGTTGGACACCGCTTTTTACATCGGCCATCGGTTTAGTCACTGAAGTGGGGGGGATGATGTCCCATGGATCCGTGGTTGCACGAGAATACGGTATTCCCGCAGTTGCGGGCGTAGAGAACATCACCGACGCCATCAAAGACGGCAATCGCATCCGCATAAACGGTACGGAAGGTTATGTGCAAATATTAGAGTGACACAGGGGGACGTCAGACTGTGTGAAAACTCCCTAAAGGGATTCCATAATTTAGCCAAATATGATAGAATCTAGATATAAACTATCGAAAAAGGTGATAATTATGGATTACATACAAGGTGAAAGCAGATACCAAATCAACCTCTTTCCAGAAAGCATAGACGAATATATAGCAAATGACAACCCTGTAAGAGTAATAGACCATTACGTTGATGGCCTGGACATAAAAAAGCTTGGTTTTACCAAAGCGGAGCTTGCCAAAACAGGAAGGCCTCCGTATAATCCAAAAGACTTGTTAAAGCTTTACCTTTATGGATACCTAAATAGAATTCGCTCATCAAGAAGACTAGAACACGAAGCTGGAAGAAACCTTGAAGTAATTTGGCTTTTAAACAGACTGAAACCTGATTTCAAAACTATAGCCGATTTTAGAAAAAATAACAAAAAAGCTCTAAGAAGATTATTTCGGGATTTTAACAAACTTTGTGATGAATGGGAACTCTTCGGCAAGGAAATGGCAGCCATAGATGGCACAAAATTTAAAGCAGTAAATTCAAAAAAGAATAATTTTGATAAGAAAAAAATAGAGCGCCATCTTAAATATATTGATGAAAAAATTGAAAAATATATGAAGGAGCTTGATGAAACAGATATAGCCGAAGCTAATGATAGAAAACTTAGCGACGAAGAAATCAAAACAATACTAGAGGAACTAGAAAAGCGGAAAGAAAAACATGAGAACCGCCGGCAAAAACTAGAAGATAGCGGGCAGTCTGAAATCTCTACCACTGATCCTGATTCCAGAAGAATGTCCGGCAGCAACAATGGTATTGATATGGCCTATAATGTCCAAACAACCGTAGACGCGGAACACAAGCTAATTTTAGATTTCAAAGTCACAAACAACCCTGCAGATATGGGGCAACTTGGCAACATGGCGCTCAGGGCTAAGGAGCTATTTCAAGGTAAAGAATTTGAAGTCTTAGCAGATAAAGGTTATTACAAGGCCGATGACCTAAAGTTATGTGTAGAAAATGGAATCACCCCATATGTTGCCAAGCAAAACTATTCCAATGGAACCGGCGATAAAGATTTTTACAGTGATAAATTTATTTACAATAAAGACAAGAACGTCTATATATGCCCAAAGGGGCAAGAACTGAATTATTGGCGAATCCGTAGGGAAAAAGGTGAAGTTATCGGTTACGCCTTTAAAAATTATGCCGCCTGTTCCGGATGCCCAGTTAAGGAACGTTGCACAAAAAGTAAACAAGGTCGAACTGTTTTTCGTCATGTGGATCAGGATTTTTTAGACACGATTGATTTGCAAACCGAACTTTGCAAAGATAAATATCGATTACGGCAAACAATTGTGGAACACCCCTTTGGAACGATTAAACGGGGGTTTGATTCCTCCTATCTACTAACGAGGGGTAAAGCCTCAGTGACCGGGGAGCTATCACTAACCTTTTTAGCCTACAACTTAAAAAGGGTAATTAATATCCTAGGAGTTGAGGGGATTTTAAAAAGGTTGGCTAAGACAAGGCCACTGGTGTCCAACTAGGACGCCGCTTTTTTTATCCTTTGCTGTAAAAAAAGCAAAATGGCATTTTTGACCGGTTTTCATGGTAAAGATGGTAAAAAGGGCGGGAAACTGGCTGGCAAAGGGGACACTTTTAACACGGCCTGACGTCCCCCTGTGTCACTGTAGTATTTTTTAAAAAAAAGAGGAATTTTGTTGAAAGCCTTG
>Ga0265293_10008269_pt1 | contig 15512 bp, 11 predicted proteins | sample Munlanlewell138R_FD_192505 | JGI IMG/M metagenome (GOLD analysis project Ga0265293, IMG submission 192505) | Leachate microbial communities from a municipal landfill in Southern Ontario, Canada - Leachate well 138R | ecosystem: Engineered > Solid waste > Landfill > Unclassified | place: Canada...
CCGATCTTCAATGTGTCATTGATCGTATGGCGGAACAGGCTTCTAAAAAAGATCCCTCTTTTGACAAGAAACGTGCAGAACAGCTGTTAGAATTGAATTATATGGTTCTTCGAGATCTTGCCTTAAATCACTATGGAGTGGTAAACACTCCTTATTTAATGTGGGGAAATGCACATTATGCCTCTTGGGCACCTCTCCAGGGAGATTCCTATTGTCCGGTAGAAGAACGCATGGTGCGGGCAAAAACCCGAAGCCTTACCGGAAAAGAAAATAGTATAGACGAGATGATTGTATCGCTTGGATTAGACTAATCTACAGCGATCTTCTTCCAGGTGGTACGAGATCATTATGGAGAGATTTTTTTCAGACCGTCTTTTTTTGATGATTTTTTTATCCTATTTTTCTATATCCGACTAGTAAAATATAGAAATTTTCTGTTGCGAAAAAACCGTTGGTACCTCTTCTTTTTTCTTCTTTTTCGTATTCTTGAAATCTGCGTGAAATTCTTTGACGAAAAAGCGATAAAATGCTATTATATAACATTATTCTTTTCACGGAACGAGGAAGCCTACAATGAATCAAAAAAAGAAACAAGAGGGTTTGTACGACGCAAAGAAAATTCAGGTTCTCAGTGGTATGGTAGCAGTCCGAAAACGGCCTGCCATGTACATTGGAGATACCTCGGTTTTTGGTTTTCATCATCTGGTCTATGAGGTCATAGATAATAGTATTGATGAAGCAATGGCAGGGTTCTGTTCCCTGATTGAGGTAACGGTTCATCCGGATAACAGTGTTACCGTAAACGATAATGGCCGAGGGATTCCGGTAGACATTCATAAAACAGAAGGAAAACCCGCTTTAGAAGTAGTATTGACCATTCTTCATGCGGGTGGAAAGTTTGATAGAAAAACCTATCAGGTTTCTGGTGGTCTTCACGGAGTTGGTGTTTCTGTAGTGAATGCCCTTTCAGAGTGGCTTGAGGCGGAAGTTCGGCGGGACGGGAAGGTATACCATCAGAAATTTTCTCGTGGGGTTCCCACAGGAATATTACATGAAGTGGGAAAAACCAGAACCACAGGAACAAAAATTACCTTTAAGCCCGACCCAGAAATCTTTGAGGTATCTGAATTTGACGAAAATATTTTAATGAGCCGTTTGCGCGATTTGGCTTTTTTGAATCCTCAAATTCAGATTAAGTTTGAAGATGAGCGGAAAAACCGTACAGAAACCTATCATTACGAAACCGGACTTACCGCATTTGTAGAATATTTGAACAAAGGTAAAACTCCACTTTTTACTCCTCCCTACAATTTTAAGAAAATAGAAGAAGAGGGAGAGGTAGAGGTTGCCTTCCAGTATAGCGATGGGTATAACGAAACCATTCTTTCCTTTGTAAACAATGTAAATACCCGGGAGGGCGGAACCCATTTAACAGGATTTCGGAGTGGCCTTACCCGTGGTATTAACGAATACGGAAAGAAGTACCAACTCTTGGAGGAGAATTTTTCTCTTGGCGGAGACGATATCCGGGAGGGTCTTACTGCATTGATAAGTGTTCGTATTCCAGAGCCTCAGTTTGAAGGACAAACAAAGACGAAACTCGGTAATTCTGCGGTTCGTACTCTGGTTGAAGGCATCACATTTGATAAAATATATACCTTTCTTGAAGAGCATCCTGAAGCCGCGCGTGAAATTCTAGATAAAGCTATGACTGCTTTTAAGGCGCGTGAAGCTGCTCGCCGTGCCCGTGATCTTACCCGCAAAAAACTTGCGGATGGTCCAGCTCTTTCAGGAAAGCTCGCAGATTGTTCTATTAAAGATCCTGCCCAGCGGGAACTTTTTATTGTTGAAGGAGAATCTGCTGGTGGAAGTGCGAAACAGGGACGAGACCGTACATTTCAGGCAATTCTTCCTCTTCGGGGAAAGATTATTAACACCGAGAAGGCACGGCTTGAAAAGGTTCTTGACAATAGAGAAATCCGAACGATTATTTCTGCTCTCGGAGCCGGATACGGCGATGAATTTGATGCAACCAAACTTCGGTATCACAAGGTTATTATTATGGCAGATGCCGATGTGGACGGAGCCCATATTCGGACACTTCTTCTTACCTTTTTTTACCGTCAGATGACAGAACTTATCCGCCAGGGTTATTGTTATATCGCACAACCTCCCCTTTATAAAGTAAAACAGGGAAAAAAAGAGGTTTATGTAGATACAGAACTGGAAATGGAAAAGATTCTTCTTGATCTTGGAAGCAAGAATGTATCGCTCTTTAATGGTAAGAAGAAAGAACCTTTAGATTCTTCACAGGCAAGAAAAATCGCAGACCTTTCCAAGAAGTTTACTGATCTTGAGAAAATTTTTATAAAACGAGAACTTGATGCGAAAAAATATTTTCGTCTTGCTCAGAAGGATACCCACAAGCTTCCTATCTCAAAATTGATATTAAATGGCGATATCCACTATTTCTATTCTGATGAAGAGATGGCTGAATTTGTAGAAAAGAATCAACTTTCCAACCAGAATCTTTTTTCGGGTAATTATCAGTTAATAGATATTTATGAGAATAGAGAGAGCGAGAAACTTCTGAATGAAGCTGTGGAGTGTGGGTTGACTCCGATCTTTTGGGAGACTGATCTTTTCTTTTCAAAGGATGGGAAGGAGTGGCCTGTCTCCTTTGAAAAAGTTTTTGATGAACTGAAAGAGGTCGGAAGAAAGGGGATTGTTATCCAGAGGTATAAAGGATTGGGAGAAATGAATCCCGAACAGTTACAAGAGACAACGATGGATAGACAGGCCCGGCGTCTTTTGAATGTTACTATTGATGATGCGGCAAAAGCCGAAGAGATCTTTACAGTATTGATGGGTGAACATGTGGAACCACGCAGACAATTTATACAGAATTATGCTCTTGAAGTAAGAAATCTTGACATTTAGGGGGACTTTCGTGGATTTTAAGGAGAAGATAGCATCAGTTGGCATTGAAGAAGAAATGAAAAATTCCTATCTTGACTATGCGATGAGCGTCATAGTCGGGAGAGCTCTTCCTGAAGTGCGAGATGGCCTAAAACCTGTGCACAGACGTATTCTTTACGGAATGTTTGAACTTGGTCTTGATCCGGGAAAACCCTATAAAAAAAGCGCGCGTATTGTTGGGGAAGTTATGGGAAAATACCATCCTCACGGTGATTCTTCTATTTATGAGGCCGTGGCCCGGATGGCGCAAGATTTTTCTCTTCGCTATCCACTGGTACGCGGACAGGGAAACTTTGGTTCTATTGATGGCGACCCACCTGCCGCGATGCGTTATACCGAAGCAAAACTTACTCCTATTGCGATGGAGGTTCTTGCGGATTTAGAAAAAGAGACGGTCGCTTTTATGCCGAACTTTGACGAATCCCTTCAAGAGCCGGTCATAATGCCGAGTAAGGTTCCTACCTTGCTGATGAATGGTGCCTCAGGTATTGCGGTAGGGATGGCAACCAATATTCCTCCTCACAATCTTACAGAACTTATAGATGCCCTTTTGCTTGTATTGAGAAATTCAGAAATTTCAGTGGAACAGATTATGGAAGTTTTGCCGGGACCTGATTTTCCAACAGGCGGATTTCTTTGTGGTACACAGGGAGTATATGAAGCCTATACTACTGGAAGAGGCATTATTACTCTTCGTGGCAAGGTTCTAATAGAAGAAACAAAAAGTCATGACAACATTATTATTACCGAGATTCCTTATGAAGTAAATAAGACAAACCTTCTTGAAAATATCGCAAAACTTATTGAAGACAAGAAAATTGTGGGTATTTCTACAATTCGCGATGAATCAGACAGAGAGGGTATGCGGATTGTGCTTGAAGTAAGGCGGGGAGAAAATACCGATATTATTATTAATCAGCTTTATCAGCATACTCAATTACAGACCTCGTATGGAATAATCAATTTAGCGATTGTTAATAAACAGCCTCGTCTTCTTCCTATACGGGAATTGTTACAACTCTTTCTTGACCATCGGATTGAGGTTATTACTAGAAGAACCGCCTTTGAACTTCGCAAGGCGGAAGATCGGCATCATGTTCTTCTTGGACTTAAAATCGCAGTAGATCATATAGATGAAGTAATCCGTTTAATTAGGGCGTCCGAAAGTATTAGCGAAGCGAACAGCGCTCTTCGGAAAAAATTCAAACTGACTGAACGTCAAGCCGATGCAATTCTTGCTTTACCTCTTGGAAGGTTGACTCAGCTTGAAAGAAATAAAATTCAAGACGAGCTTTTGTTGCTTGAAAAGAAAATAGCGGAATTAAAGGCTATTCTTGCGGACAAAAAGAAGATAGATGCCTTGATTGAAGAAGAACTTGCCTATTTGAAGAAAAAATATGGAGATGCCCGAAGAACAGTTATTTCAGAACCTCTTACTGAACTTTCAGAGATAGATTTGATCAGACCTGAAGAGATAGTGGTTACCCTTTCTCAGCAGGGATATGTAAAACGCCTTCCTTTGGAAACATATCGCAAGCAACGGCGCGGTGGGCGCGGAGTGTTAGGCGCGGGAACAAAGGAAGAAGATTTTATCAAACATCTCTTTGTCTGCTCCACGGTAGATCAACTTCTTATTTTTACTGAAAAAGGAAGGGTTTACTGGTTACGGGGTTATCTTATTCCCGAAGCAGGAAGAGTAGCCCGAGGAAAACCTCTTGTCAACCTTCTTAAGATATCCAATCAAGAGAAGATTGCCGCGGTGATTCCAGTAAGTCAGTTTACTCCGGAACAGAATCTTTTGAAGATTACGAAAAACGGCATTGTTAAAAAGACCACTCTCGTTGCATACAGCAGGCCAAGAACCAATGGTATTATTGCGCTTACCCTTAAACCTCACGATAAGCTTATTGATGTAAAATTAACCGATGGAAAGCAACAGGTGATTCTTTTTACTAAAAAAGGTTATTCTATCAGATTCTCAGAGACCGAGATTAAAGAGATAGGACGGACCGGTATGGGCGTGATTGGGATCCGTTTTCGTGAAAGTGCCGATAATGTGGTAAGTTGCGAGGTTTTCAGCGAAAGCGGCGAGATTCTTACTGTTTCCGACCGCGGGTATGGGAAACGGACCAGCGTGAATAATTTCAGGGTTCAAAAACGCGGAGGTAAAGGCGTTATTGCGATGAAGGTGGGAGGAAGGCTTGGATATGTTGTCCAGACAAAACTTGTAACCAACGACGACGAACTTATTGTCTTGACAAAAGGCGGTATGGTCATCAGAATGCTTGTTAGAGAAATTAGAAGGATTGGAAGAAACACTCTTGGTGTAAGGTTAATCAACCTTACTTCAGGGGATCAGATCGCTGACATAGCTACTGTTAAGGAGAATGAAGAACTTTGAGTTCATTCCTCATCAGGCAGACATTGCTTTTCGCGCAAGAGGAAAAAGTCTTGAGGAACTCTTTGAAAATGCCGCTCTAGCGCTTGTAGCGTCGGCAGAGAGTGTTCCTCTTACCACTTATCACCGAAAAGAATCAAAAGAATGTCTGTTTCATGCGGATTCTCCCGAAGAATTATTAATTCTTTTTCTCAATGAAATACGATATTGGCTTGTGGCGAAAAACTTGCTTTTTACCGATATTCTGATTACAATAGAAACTCAAAAAGGATTCGACTTGAAGCTTTTTGCAAAGGTGGTTCCATGCAAGACAAGAAGAGAAATAAAGGCAGTAACATATCACGGTCTTCGCATACTGCAAAGAAAAAAAGTTCTGTCGGTACGCGTGACGCTCGATGTGTAAGGCTGAAAAAACTTACCTTGAAAGAACTCAAAGAGTTCAAGGAAATGTTGCTTCAAGAACGAGAGAGGGTTCTGAAAACTTTGGAACACCTTGAAGAGAAGACAAGCCAAAATTTTCGTGGCCGTGGCAAAGATACCTTTGGCATTCCCTCTGACCTTGCTGAACTCGGAAGAGAAAACTTTGAAAAAGATCTTGAACTGAACCTTACCTCTTCAGAGAGTCTCTTATTTGCAGAGATTGACGAGGCGCTTACGAAAATTGACCGTAAAGACTACGGAAAATGCGAAGATTGCGGATGTTTCATCCCTATCGCTCGGCTCAAAGCATTGCCTTTTGCCAAATTCTGTCTCACCTGTCAGGAAAAACGTGAGAAGAAGAGACTTTATTAGCCAGCTTCGCGCATTTTATTTATCCGCTTGTATGGTTGTGGTGCTGGACCAGATTTCAAAGATTCTCGTATTGCAACAGATTCCAGAATTAGCATCTGTAAAGATCTTTCGTTTTCTCTATCTGACCCATATTCGTAATCCTGGGATTTGTTTTGGCCTCTTGAGAAACGGTAACCATATTTTCTTTCTTATACTGGTTTCTTTGACTGCTTTGATTGGGATTCTTTTTTTTGTGCATCGCGGAAAAGCGAATTTTCACTTTTCTCGCGTTGCGTTGGGGTTGGTGGCAGGAGGAATTCTTGGAAATCTTTTTGATAGAATCCGATTTCGCGCAGTCGTAGATTTTATTGATATAGGAGTTTGGCCGGTCTTCAATATAGCGGATTCTTCAATTGTAGTTGGTGTATTCCTTATACTTCTTTTGCAGACGGGGAGACGAAACAATGTGCCCGGTGTTCTTAAAGATCGGTAATTTTATTATTTACTGGTATGGTGTTATGGTAGCGGTAGGAGTTCTTGTTTCAAGCCTGTTTTTTCAGTTTATCGCGAGGAAAAAGGGTTACTCCGACGATTTTACCAGTAAACTTATCTTTCTTCTTTTGCTTGCCGGTTTTTTGGGCGCTCGGCTGGTTCATGTCGCGGTAAATTTTCAATACTATTTTCGTCATCCTTTAGAGGTTTTTTTATTTCGCAATGGCGGCCTTGCGGTACAGGGTGGAATTCTTGTCGGTTTTTTCTCCTTATGGATTTTTCTCCGTCTTAAAAAGGCCAACATCAGAGAAATTTTTGACCTTGTGGCACTTGCTCTTCCGATTGGCCAAGTTTTCGGGAGAGTTGGCTGTTTTCTCAATGGATGCTGTCATGGAAGAAAGACAGATGCATGGTATGGAGTACAATTCCCTTTTTTGCCCCATACAGTTCATCCTCTTCAACTTTATTATGCTCTTGGCGATTGCATTATCTTCCTTTTTCTTCTTCTTTTTTTTCATGAAGACCACTATGACGGAGAGATTGCAGGATGGTACCTTATCTTTTTTGGTGCATTGCGATACTCTCTTGATTTTTTACGGGGAGACCTTGTAGGAAATGGAATAGGACTTTACTCAACGCAATTATTTGCTAATTTCCTCTTTTTTATCGGCGCATACTGGATATTCCGTATTTCTGTTATGAAACGATAAGAAGAGATAAAGAATTTGTAATACTTTTTTATCCCCCCTGCCCTTCCCTATTTCTTCTAAAACTTTATTCCTCTATGAGATCTTCATCATTCTATAGATATAGTTATTTGGGTTCTCCTGTAATAATCTTATTGTCTATGTCTACAACTAACTAGTCCCATTTTTCATTATTAGGAGAAGAGAGGGGCATTCTATTTTAGATTATTCGAGAGCTGGTAGGTGGAAAAATATGCCTATCCAAAGAATTGATTCTTTTCAATGATACCCTATCATTCAAAAGAAAGAGGTTGGGTCGGAATAAGATGTTCTTCGGGAAGCAGATCTTAAAGAGAGAATAGAAAAAGAGCGGCAGAAAATAATTTCTGCCGCTCTATACGAAGATTTTTTAATCTTTAGAAGATTAACTGATAAATTGTTTTCGCAATAAGAGCTACCGCGATTGAGACCATTCCAATAAGTCCCATTCCGCAAGAATATCCTGCCAGGATAATCGGAGTATACCTTCTCCATGTTTCTTTGCCGAATCTCTTTGCAAAATAGAACCTTCCAAGCATAGCGCCGGCAAAGAGCGGAATAGTATAATGCGGCATTTGCGGCACTCCGCCAATAAATCCATAAAAAAGCGCTATAGGAAATTTAAAGATAGCAATAAGACCGTAGAGAAGGAAATTCAATCCCATGGATCCTGCAATATATTTTAAGCGTATTGCTTTAATCATCCACGAAGATTCAGCATCAAGAGTACTGGTAGCCCAGAGACACTTAAAAATAGAGTTCATAGGCCAGATTTTCTGAATATAGGGATAGGTAGAGGATGGTATTGGCGCGAGATGCCAAATAACAGACCAGAAGAAAAAGCTACAGAAAAGCATAATTGCCAGTGCGGTAAATTCGCACTTGTACCAACTAGTAAAACGGGTTCTTGTAAGTTCAAGCTGTTTGAACCCTTGTGTAGTGCCTCCGAAATCAAAATAGGGTACGGGCGCAAACCAAATATCTGCGCCGCGATACCCGCTGAGAATAAAGCTGGCTTCCCGTACCATAGGAAAGGAAGCGCCAGTATGCACTCCGGTAATTCCAAACATTCTTGAAGAAGTATAGGTAAGAAATGGAGTTAAGATAAAGCCAAAAAGAATGAAAATCGCAATAGGAAAGGTAGGAACAAGGATATGGCACAGAATAATATAGATAATAGTGGTAACAAACCATATTCCGAGGGCGATTGGTATGGGATAATCTCCTCTGTTTGCGGCAGGTTTTTGTGTAACGCTAGCTGCTGCGCTTTTTTTCTTGAATTGAAGAAGGAGTTTCCAGATACCGATAAGCCCTACGGTAATTCCGCCTCCAATCGTTACGTTCATCCAGAAATCAAGCGTGGCAACAACATTGGTAGGAATGACACTCATTCCCGGTTGCCAGTTTTTTAGAATGCCAAGATTAAAGAGAACCGGATTACCAAAACATTGCGCGGCAATTGAAGAGACGAAAGATCCAATAACCACCCAAAATGGAATGACAAACCCCGCAATAAGAGCGCTGAGATCTGTGACAAACCCTAAGACACACCCAGGAAAAATTGTTCCTATTTGAGCGGTAAAATCTACCCATGGAATAGGTAAAAGTTGAAAGGGTTTGGTCATCATTAAACCAGTAATGGTTGGAATAACCGCGTAAAATGCTCCATAAATAAGACCGAGCATGGCGCTGATAGAAAAAACCCGCCATCTCCAAGTTTCTTTTTTAGAGGAAGATTCCGCCAATGCCATGGCTCCTTCAGAAGCAACTGCCGCCATTGGAAAGGGAAGTTTTTCTCTGTCGCTGGTAATACGGAAGGTTACATATCCAAGGCTGAAAAAATTAATTCTGAAGAGAAGGTTATGGATGATTACCACTAAGATTGGAAGCAGCCAGTCCCGATGAAAGAATGTCCGTTTTAACAAAGCTTCAGATTCAGGAGATGGCGAAGCCCATCGGGGGATATGGGGAGTTAGCCCAAATGCTTTTGCGTGGGGCGACTGGACAAGGTATTGTTGCCAAATCAACTCGCCGAACGCGCCGCCTGGAACCACAAGACTGGAAGTTCCGAGTACTAACGCTCCCGCGATAAGACTTGCCGCCATAATATATACAATATAAATTTCTTGTTTTTTAAGAGGCACAAAAGAGCGTTTTGCAATTTCTACAAGCAGAATAACCGCGACCCATTGCGCTGCGCCCGCAAGTCCTCCACCAGTGATTATTCCAAGGTAAATCGCTCCCGGAAGCATAATAAAACCGATGAAGAGCGCTGCAATAACTGTTTTAATATTAAAGCCGCTCTCAAATGTCTCGGGGATTTCCGGAGAAAAGTTTCCCAAGTTTTTTTCATCGCTTTTCATAAAGTCTATCCCCTGTTATGTGTAACAGAATAGTGTTGTATTGTTTGTGGTATCATCTTTTTTATGTGGTAACGAGTTCGCCTTTTCCCTGGACCTCATATTCTTTCTTAATCTCCGGAGAAATTGTTCGCCAGACAAGAAACTGTTTCCGTATTCCATCCAGAAAACGGCGATTAAGTCGTTTCCAGTCAGCGGCTTCTCCTCCAATGCGTTCAATATCAAGGGTGATAGTGTAGAAATTATACTGTCCCAAAGGTTCAAAATGAACATTCAGATTTTGTGATACTCCTAAATCAAAGGGAGCGAGCCATATAGCTGTTTTTACAGAAAAGACCTTTTTGTCGTCTGAATGATTTCCTACAGAAAGGGTTGCTCCGTTTGTATAAAAATTACCGAGAGAAACATCCTGATAAGAACTGAAATATTCAGTTAAAAAAGTTGCAAGTCCAAGAACTTCCAACTCACTTACTGTGAATGGAAACTCAAAGAACCATTGGTCGCCTTTAGGATCAGGAAGAACCCATTTTCTTGTTACATCGGGAACAGCCATTTGAGAAGCTTTTCTAGCAGGATACAGGGTTGAAAGAAGCACAGTAATCATAATGATAAGAGTTGCAAATACCGCAGAAAGAGAGGAATAATTTAGAATAAGACCTTTTAAGAGTCCAGAAACAATAAGAATTTTTGTAAGCACCTGTCCTAGTAAATATCCTAATACAGATCCTAATACCGCAAAGACGCCGGATTCTGCAAGAAAGAGTGCGGAAATATGTACAGGAGCAAGTCCGACAGCACTATAAGTTCCAATTTCTCGCAAGCGTTCATATACAGATCCCAACATTGTGTTGAGAACAATAAGCGCTGCAATGAGAATAGGAATAATAAGGTTGCTGAGACCAGAAAGCGAAGTAAGCCCTATACTACTATAAACAAAAGATTTATTATCAATTCCCACAAAAAGTATTACTGCCAGTTTAGATACAAAATTTTCAACCAGTGTTTTAATATCTTGGTTGGGGAAGAATCGTACTGCTATAGATTGGAGAGTTCCCTTGAATTCCTGTACCAGAGGGATGGGTACAATAATGATATTGGAAGCTTCCAGATGAATAAAACTTTCAATTTTATCAGAACCTCCGCTTACCATAGCAGTTTTTTCCATCTTTATTTTCGCGATCTCTTTTTCAGGCATAGAAGAAAAATCCACTGGCATCAGAGGTTCATTATCAAGGTCTTTAAGCTGTTCCAAAGCTGTAGAGTCGTAGATAGCCTTTATTGTTAATTCTTTTCCATACACAGTAATGCGGGCAGTCCCGATATCTTGAGAACCAATGCCAAGACTTTTCGCAATTTTATCGGAAATAATAGCTACATTATGGTCCTCTGCAGAAATCCAGTTTCCTGCTCGGAGAGTTTTATGGATTTCTGTAATGTCTTTTTCCTGTTCAGTAAGTCCTACAATTCCAGAACAAAGATATGAGTTATTGCCGTGGAAAATTTCTATAGCAGTCTTCTCTCCTAATTGCGGATTGATATACCAATAACGAGGAGCAATAGTTCCGGTTCCTTCAAAATCTCCATTGACATAATCGCGGGCAACTTCCTGTAAGGGGTTCCATGAGCGGTCTCTAAGCAGAATTCCCTGATAGGTGGGTTTATTATTACGTAAAATCTGATTGAATCTCATATATGATTTAATAGAAGTAAATGAAAGCACTGTAAAAGTAAGGAGCACCAGTGTGGTACCAGTAAGCATGGTGCGAGTTTTACGGCGTTTCATATTCGCGACACCAAGAGAGAAGGCAGTACCAGCGGCGGAAGCGCGCCCCACATCAGTTTGATAGACTTTTCCGCCTTCTCTTTTCATTTTTTGCATCTGTTCTTCAAATTTAGAGGTAATAATTGAAATAACCACTAAGGAAAGAGACAAGATAATAAATGCCAAAAGAATAACTTCCGGCGCATCCGTAAGTTTGAAGGCAGGATGAACTCCGCGCATAATGAAATAAATTAATACAAATATCGCAAAAACCGCTACAATCCTTTTCTCTATTTTCGCAAATCCGAAGAAAAGACGTTCACTGAAATAAGCAAAGGGAAGAAGAAGGAGAAAATAGAATATGATACCTTTTACCACATCATTAGCAGTACTTTTTACATCCGGATAGGCACGGGATTCAATTGCCTGCGCCTGACGGGAAAACTTCAGAAAATTCCACCAATTTTTCTGTTCCGCCGCATTGTCCGCAAGTGCTAAGAGAGAGGTTGACTGTTTTTGAAGTTCTCCAAGACGTTCATTTCTGATGTTGTACCGTTCAAAGTTATAGGAACGATAGGCATCAAGCTGAATCATATCATACGCGGCTTGGTAGGGAAGCGCGTAGATAGCTTCATGCGAATCAGCATCAAAGCCAAGTCCTTCTGCATGGTGTTTATTTGTCTTTGTTGCTTTGCTATTAAGAAGAAGAATCCGTATTCCCAAAGGACCGGATTCGCCGGCAATTTTTACATGGGATCCTGGTTTGGCAAAAACAACCGCAGAAGGATCAGAATCAGAAGACCATCGAAATCCGCTGAAGGTGGGGTGTTCAAAAAAGAATCCATAGGCGTCAGGAAGGCTATTTGAGAGATCAAAAACATCAATTCTGTCCACATTAAAGAGATATTGCGGATCAACCAGCCCGAAAAGATTTATTGGTGTGCTCTGGAAAAGAACCGTGAGCCATTTTTTATCTTTATAATCTATTTTGCAGAGCATTGGGAATTGTTCATCCCCATTAACACCGAAGTCGGGCGAAAGAGTAATCGCTCCTGTATTAGGATCAAAAGCATACGCTTGAAGAAATGCTATTTGAGCGGTTGGAAATCTTGAACCTCTTGCTTGTCCCTTTTCATCTGTCATTTCTAAAAGATCATTTCGGACGCCGAGAAAAGTTTTTTCAAAGGTACTGTAAGGATTTAAGGGATCAATAAGAATAAATCTTGGAATAACAAGTGCATTGGGAACAGGTTCACTTGGTACAAAACTCTTTTTCGGGTTGAATGTAACAACTTTTGTAGTAAGGGTGGCAGAACGATCTTTAACACTTTTCAGATCAGTGTTTATAAAGAAATCCTTTTCATTCAACGCACCGGCAATCATGGTAGAAATAAGGTCATGCTGTCGTTCAAGGTTTGCGATATTCAACGAAGAAAAACGATCAAACGGAGTATCTATGCGGGTTCTCGCATCATTAACTGTTACAAAAGAGAGAGATGGAATACCACAATTGATAAGTCGTTCGCCATCGGTACGAAGAGGTTCTGTAAGAAAGTTTCTCCAGGTAACTCCTTTCTCGGGAGTTACGCCATTAATAAGATAGCGTTCTGGGCTAATCCCTCTTTTTTTGCATTGGTTCTTGCCATGTTCCAAAAGATTTCTAACCACTGGATTAAAGACCCTTTGAAGAAAGAAATCTGTGCTGTTGTGCCAGATAGCGACTTGGTTAGATTGGGTAGAAAGATCAAGACAAAAAACAAATTTTGGTTCAATAAACTTTTTGATTCTACTTCTGAACGGTTCTTGTTTTCTTAAATGGGTCTGAATAAAATTATCTATTCCATTAAGACCATGATAATGGGCTGAAGCCGCAAGAAAGAGGACGCTTCTTTGGGGTGGATTTTTGGCGAAATGTTCCGCGAGCGCAAGGAGTGAAGAAATACCGCTTGCCGCTTCCGCACCAGGAGCAAGCATCGGCACTACACTAATACTGTCATAGAAACTTTCTATAATAATAATTTCTTCTTTCAATTTTGCATCTTTTCCTTCTACAAATCCATAAATATTCCGCGATGGCGCTTTTGTCCAGTCTACCCTTCCGACAACTCTGGCATTTTTACCAGAAGCCGCTGCGCCGAGTACCTGTCCGACATATTCCTTCTGTACATAGAAACGGGGAACATCAAGAGGAACAGATGCAAACTTTTTTTCTCCCTGTGCCCTGTTGCCAGTTTCAGGTTCAATAAAAAGAAAGGCTTTCGCGCCTAACATTGCTATATCAAGCCAGAGATTCTGAGAATTAAAATCAAGAATAACAATGCTTCCTTTAATATCTTTTCCAGTCAGAGATTTGATTGTGCTTCCCGGACAATAATGGATTGGTCCTACAATACCTTCAGGTATGGTGGTGCATGTTCTGGCAGAATTGGGCCAGAAAGGATGAATAGGAATTTTTGCGCCGATATCAAGGAAAGATCCCTTATCAATGGGTACAACCGTGGTATAGTGGTCTATGGTTATATCTCTAAGGCCGGCCGAGCGGAATTGTTGAACAATATAGTCCGCGGCTTGGTTGCAGGAAGGTGTTCCTGGTAATCGTGTAGGAAGGCTTGAGAAAAAAGAAAGATGTAGAGGAAGGGAAGATTGAGCAAAGAGAGAAACAGGGAATAGTACAAAAAGAAGAAAGAATGACCATCTAATTCTTTTCATTGGCCAGCTCCTTTGATTTAGACCATGCCCGGCGATTTCCGGGATTGTTATTAATTTCTCTGACCAGTTCTTTTCTGGCCTGTGCTGTTTCGCTAAGAGCTAAAAAATCAAGAGCTCTCACAAAGTAAAGATCAGGGTAATACACGGTTTGTTGTAAAACTAAATCAGTAGTTCTTAAACTGTCACTATAATTATTTTGATAATATTGTATGACGCTGAGGTAAAAAAGAAAATTAACATAATCTGGCCATTGTGTCAATGCAGCCTTGCAATGTTTTTCTGCTTCTTCATATTCTCCTTCCGCAATAAGTCGTTCAATAAGCTTGTCATACCATTGAAGATTGGGGGTTTCTTTCACAGATTCTTTCCAAAGAGAAAAAGCGTCTTTTTTTTCTCCCTGTTCCCAAAGAAGCGTTGCTTTGTTACCGGGCTTGCTTTGCCAAAAGATATACATTCCCACAGTAATAAATGGAATTGCAATGAGGAGAGCAATGAGTTTTTTCATTCTTTAGGAATAGAAGAAAAGCGTTTGATTCGTCGGATAAGAATAATAACAGAGAGGATTACAAAGAGGACAAGAATAATTCGGGAGAGAATACTTTCTTTATGAAGAATTGCTGGCCAGAGAGAAAATATCGCTAGGATAATAGTGATATCTTCCCAGAGAGGGGTTTTTTTCACCACAACCTCCGTGCAGTATCAAAAAAAGAAAGGAGGACAGCATTTCACTTCGTTCACTTAGTGCACTTAGTGCGGAGAGGAAGCAAGGAATCTATGACTCGAGCGCCCCTCACTTTCGAAACGTTCGGGGTCGGCCACTCGCGAGGATTGCTACGCTTGCTCGCAATCCTTCCACTTCGCTCACGTTCGAGTCCCCCTCCCTACTACAGCTCACTTCGTGCGGAGAGGATAAGGAATCTATGACTCGAGCGCCCCTCACTTTCGGAACGCCTCGACTCGGCCACTCGCGAGGATTGCTACGCTTGCTCGCAATCCTTCCACTTCGCTCACGTTCGAGTCCCCCTCCCTACTACAGCTCACTTCGTTCACTTTGTTCACTTCGTGCGGAGAGGAAGCAAGGAATCTATGACTCGAGCGCCCCTCACTTTCGAAACGTTCGGGGTCGGCCACTCGCTGGAAATCCTGCCTCTTCGTCGGATTTCCTGACTTCGCTCACGTTCGAGTCCCCCTCCCTACTACAGTGCACTTCGTTCACTTAGTGCACTTCGTTCACTTTGTTCACTTCGTGCGGAGAGGGTAAGGAATCTATGACTCGAGCGCCCCTCACTTTCGAAACGTTCGGGGTCGGCCACTCG
>Ga0265293_10008270_pt1 | contig 15506 bp, 15 predicted proteins | sample Munlanlewell138R_FD_192505 | JGI IMG/M metagenome (GOLD analysis project Ga0265293, IMG submission 192505) | Leachate microbial communities from a municipal landfill in Southern Ontario, Canada - Leachate well 138R | ecosystem: Engineered > Solid waste > Landfill > Unclassified | place: Canada...
TTAGTTGGTTGGGCTGCAAATATTACTGTTGTGCTTATGATTAACAGTGCGACGATTAAGAGAACCTTTTTCATTGACTCCCCCTTTATTTCATTCGAAATAAACAAATTTTTATAACTAATAATCGTATTATAAAGGGGACAAGTCAAGGAAATTTATTTTCAAGCTATTCTTTTATCAGGACAGCTCTTATCCTTCTTACTCCTGCTGAAGAGGATTGTTCTTTTTTAATTTTAAAAGTTCCAAGAACTCCAGTGTGCTCTACGTGAGGTCCACCGCACACCTCTTTAGAAAAGTCTCCAACACTGTAAACTTTAACTTGCTCTCCGTACTTACCTTCAAAAAGGGCAATTGCTCCAGCTTCTTGAGCTTGTTCAATTGTCATTGTCTTAAAGGAGATAGGAAGATCTTTTTTAATGACGTCATTTACAATATCTTCAACTTGCTTTTTCTCTTCACTGCTCATTGGTTGAGGGTGAGTAAAGTCAAATCTCAATCTCTCTGCTGTGATATTAGACCCTTTTTGTTCTACGTGATTTCCTAAAACCATCCTTAGAGCTTGGTGAAGAAGGTGCGTTGCTGTGTGTAAAGAGGTGGTTAACTCATCGTGATCTGCTAGCCCACCTTTAAATACTTGTTCACTACCAGCTCTAGATTTCTCTTGGTGATTTTTATAAGCATCGTTAAAGCCATCAATGTCGACACTAAAACCGTGCTCATTGGCTAACTCTTCAGTGAGTTCAATTGGAAAGCCGTAGGTGTCGTAAAGTTTAAAGGCAACTCTTCCGTTGATTACTCTACTTTTACCTTTGAGCAAATTTGGTAACATCTTCTCAAACTCATGCTCCCCTTTAATTAGGGTGTTGGAGAATTTTTGCTCTTCTAAAGAGAGCTCATTAATAACAAATTCTCTGTTATCATTGATCTCTTTGTAGGCATCTTTGTACATATCGATAACAACTGGGGCTAACAAGCTTAAAAAGCCTTCACTAATTTTAAGTTTTCTGCCGTGACGAACTGCCCTTCTTATAAGGCGTCTTAAGATATAACCTTGTCCAATGTTGGAAGGTTTTACCCCTCTTTGGTCCCCTAAGATAAATACACTAGTTCTTAAGTGATCAGCAATGATCCTAACAGAGATATCTGTTTGTTCATCATCCCCATACTTAATATTGGCAAGTTTCTCAATTTCACTAATAATTGGGGCAAAGACTTCAGTCTCATAAACGCTCTGCTTCCCTTGTAAAACAGCAACAGTGCGTTCAATTCCCATTCCGGTATCGACACATTTACGATCTAGTTGAACATAGGTGCCATCTTTAGTTTTATTGAACTCCATAAAGACGTCGTTCCAAATTTCAAAGTACTTACCACATGAACACCCCGGTTTACAATCAGGCCCACAAGATTCTCTGCCTGTATCGATGAACATCTCTGTATCAGGTCCACAAGGTCCTGTTTCACCAGCAGGCCCCCACCAGTTATCTTCTCTACCTAAAAAGTAGATCCTATCTTCGGGAATTCCTAAAGAGCGCCAAACACCAGCTGCTTCATCATCACGAGGAACTGAATCGTCTCCAGCAAAGACAGTTACAGAGAGTTTATCTTTATCGATGTTTAAATGTTTAGTTAGAAATTCATAACTAAATTTAATTGCATCCTCTTTAAAGTAGTCTCCGAGTGACCAGTTTCCTAACATCTCAAAGAATGTTAAGTGATGTGGGTCTCCCACAACATCAATATCCCCTGTGCGGATACACTTTTGGTAGTTAACCAACCTAGTTCCTGCAGGGTGTTCTTCCCCTAAAATGTAGGGAACAAGGGGGTGCATCCCAGCAGTAGTAAATAGAACTGTGGGGTCATTTTCAGGAATCAAAGAGGCACCAGAAATTTGTGCATGCTCTTTTGATACAAAGAAATCTATAAATTTTTGTCTTAATTCATTAGCATTCATAGCGTCAAATATTATGCAAGCAAGTAAAGTCTGTCAAGTTAGATAGATATAAAAAAACACCCACTAGAAAATTAGCAGATGTTTATTTTTTGCTACCTCTCGGAATTGAACCGAGGACACAAGGATTTTCAGTCCTTTGCTCTACCAACTGAGCTAAGGTAGCTTACCAAATCTGTTTATACTTTGAACGGTTGTTATTGTCAACCCCTACCATGAAGAATTGTCTTGAGGTCTAAGCGATATCTCACCCGATTGAAGCAACTTTTCACTACCATCTTCTAGTTCAATAATGAGGGCTCCATTATCATCTATTTGCTTTATAAAGGCAGTATAAGACTCATTTGGAGCTATCACCTTAACATTTTTACCAATTACTAAAGAGTTCTCTCGATACTCTTTTAAATAAGAATTGTCTTCTAAGTTATCTGTTATTTTTTTTAGATTTAAGATTAAAGAGGCAGCAAGTTCATTGCGAGTAAGTTCAACTTTATGATCCTTTTTAAACAAAGATCCAGCAATTGAGTTTATGTTATCGGGGTATCCTTTTTCTGGTTCCTTAAAGTTTATCCCCACTCCAACAACGATTGACTCTATTTGTCTAGATTCAAAGCCACTAATCCCTTCAGTTAAAATTCCACACACTTTTAGGTTATCTAAATAAAGATCGTTAACCCACTTTATTTTAGTTATTTTGTTAGTACACTCTCTAATTGCCCTGTGAGTTGCTACTGCAGCAGCACTAGTTACTCTTAAAGCGATAGAACTATCAACCTTTGGTTTTAGCAAAAGGCTTAAATAAAGACCAGATCCTTTAGGGGAATAAAAGCTTTTGCCGTTACGCCCTCTTCCTTCACTTTGAGTTTCACTAATAACTATTGTTCCACTAACAGCCCCTTCCAAAGCGAGTCGCTTTGCTTGGCGGTTAGTTGAATCAATCTCATCGTAATAGTAAATAGGTCTATTGTAATCACCTTTTTCATTGAGTAGTTTTGTTATCATATCAACTGAAAGAACATCACTACTGCTTTTTAAACAATAACCAATCTTAGTTGAGGACTCTATTTGATGATTTAAACCTTGAAGAGTTTTTATGGCTTTCCATACTGCAGCACGGCTTATATTTAAAGATTGCCCTATTTGTTCACCTGAGATAAATGAACCTCTATTTTGTTCAAGAAGTTCCAACACTAAAAGAGATGTCTTCTTTGTTTTATTACTCATAATTGGCCAGAGTGTACCCCAAAAGAGCAGTATTGTAAACTTATTTTGGTTTTAATGTTTACAATGAAAAATCTTTGTGGTATAGCTTTTTTTAATGGAGGAGTTTGCATGGACTTAAGGAAAATTATTGTGACATCTTTGTTTGCTGCTTTAATAGTGGCCGGATCTTACATCGCCATCCCTGTAGGAGTTGTCCCTATAACACTACAATCGATGTTTGTCTTACTAGCAGGACTATTAGGGGGTAAAGCTGTGGGATTAAGTGCAGTTGCCACCTATATAGTTTTAGGCGCTATTGGGTTGCCTGTCTTTTCTGGAGGAACTGGAGGCTTTGCCCACTTTGCTACCCCCACTGGGGGCTTTTTAATCAGTTGGTTGGTGGCAGCTCCTGTTGTTGGTTCAATAGTGGATCGAAAAATAAAAGATTTAAATCGACCAAGTTTATCTAAAGGGGAAGTTGCTACAATTATCTTTGCTGCTGTTGTAGGAACATTGATCTTCTTTTTAATTGGGATTCCCTATTTAAAACTAATTTTACAGGTAAGTTGGAAACAAGCTATTGCAATTGGGCTAATCCCCTTTATTGTTGGTGATTTGATTAAGTTAGTTAGTGCTGTCATTTTAACAAACATCTTTGCTTTAAAAGTTCGCTCCTTTTTGAATAAGGAAACTATCGATGAGTAATCAAGTTGCCTGCTCTGTTAAAGATTTAGTTCTCTCAATCAACAAAGATAAACTCATTTTAGACAATGTATCTTTTGAGATAACTAAAGGTTCGTTAACTTGTTTAACAGGAGCTAATGGAGCAGGCAAATCGTTATTGATGCGGTCAATAAAGGGGCTATTAAAGATTGACTCAGGATCAATTTTTGTTGATCAAAAAGATTTAACTCAAAAAAGCAAAAAAAGAAATTTAGAAATTGGCTTGGTCTTTCAAGATGCCGATACCCAAATAGTTGGACAAACTGTAAAACAAGATCTTCTTTTTGGTTTACAAAATCTTCAACTAGAAGCAGATGAGCAACAAAGAAGAGTTGATTATGTAACATCACTACTGAACATTGAAGATCTTTTAGATAAAAGACCCAGAGCTCTATCTGGTGGTGAAAAAAGAAAAGTTGCCATTGGGGGTGTTTTGGTTATGAAACCTAAAATCGTTATGTTGGATGAACCTTTTGCCAACTTAGACTTTAGTGGAGTGGTTCAAGTTCTTAAGGGTCTTTTAAAATTAAAAGAGGAGGGAATTACTACCTTAATAGCGACTCATGAAATTGAAAAAGTGCTTTACCATTGTGATTCAATAATCATTTTAGATAAAGGCAAGGTGGGCTATAAAGGAGATGTTGTTTCCTCTTTACCCTTGTTAGAAGACTTTGGCATAAGAAGGCCCATTGTGGGTAATACTCCTTTAGATATTAGTGAGCTAACATGGTTGAAATAACACTTTTTCATTACCATCACAATTCTACTTTATTAAACAAACTACACCCTCTAACAAAGGTATTAGCTTTACTTATACTCTCCACTTTACTTCCTGGATCATCATTGCTACGTTTATCTATTATCTTTTTTGTTTTAATTGCCTTTTTAATTACTATAAAGCTTCCACTAAAGAGTTTTAAAAGAGAATTAAGATTCTTTATGATAATGGTCTCAATAATTACTCTTTTTAGATACTTAGTTAGTGGGACTTACTTAGAGGCTATTTTAGTTGCTTTAAGATTTATTACGATTGTGTTGATGGGAATAATCTTTACTTCAACAACATCTTTTGATTTACTTTCACCCTCTATAGCATCACTATTAAAACCAATTATTGGCAACCGAGCTTACAAAATAGCATTCACTTTAGAGCTAACTTTATCAACTATCCCTTTAATATTTGATTTAAGTTTCCAAGTCTCAGAAGCTCGCAAAGCTCGAGGTGAAAACATCTTAAAAAGACCAATTAAATCGATTGTTGAATTTTCAACTACCCTCTTTTCACTTCTTTTAGAGAAAGGGGAGATGATTGAACATGCCCTTATTGCCCGCAACTTCTCTTTTGATGTTTTCCCTAAAGCTCCCTCTTTTAAAATTAGAGATTTAATTTCTATCTTAATTACTGTTGTCTTTTTTCTTATTCTCTTTTGGTACACCTAATTTATTTGGTATAATATTAAAATGGAAGCAGAAAAAGAGGTTCTAAGGGCCTTTATAACTACAAAATTAAATGAGCACTCTTTAGATCAAAGAATTAAAGATTCAAAACAAATTTGCACAAAGCTTTTGAGTTCAGAACCAATTACTAGAAGTGATACAGTTTTAGCCTATTACCCTTTTAAAGGGGAAGTTGATATCAAATCTATCTTTTACCCCCTTTTAAAAAGAGGTAAAGAGTTAAGCTTGCCTCATAGCAACTCAGATCTCTCTTTAACTTTTTTCACCATCGATGGGGAGTTTGAAAATAAGTTGGTTAAAATGAAGTGGGACCTTAAAGAGCCCACCAAAGAGTTTTACACTCCTACTGTTTTTGATAAAGATAAAAAAGTTGTTGTTTTAGTCCCTTCTGTTGCTTTTGATTTAAATAGAAATAGATTGGGAAGGGGCTTAGGATACTACGATAGATTTTTTTCAGAGTATAAAGAGTCTGTTTTTACCATTGGAATCGCTTACGATTTTCAAATTATTGAGACTCTTCCTACAAACAATTATGATATCAGCGTTGATTTAGTAGTTACCCCAACACAAATCTTTTAAATAAAGCGCTCCAAAAAGGGGCTGAAGTGTTGGCTTACCATCATCTTTAAAAAAGCCTCACCTTTTGTTGAAAGTTCGTATGGATCCTTTTTGTTAGTTATAAAATCAAATAATTCTTTTTTTAAACTCTCAATTTTAAGATTTCTTAGAATAATTGCTAAACTTTTTAAATATTCGTAAGAGCGATTTGATGAGCTAGCAATGACAAATAAAAAGTTAACCAAAGTACTATCTACCGATTGATAATCTACCCCACTAATAGAGGCCCCTAGACCTATAACCATCTGATTTAAACTTTCAACTTTACCATGGGCAATAGCAATCCCATGCCCAATTCCAGTGGTCCCTTTTAACTCCCTTTTAATAACTTTCTCGGCAAATTGCTTTTTATCATTAAGGGTATCAAATATTGAACACCTGCTTATAACTTGCTCAATTGCTTGGTTCTTTTCACTTTGATCTATTAAGCAAATCACTGGTGCTATATCAGTTTCATTAATCATCTATTTTCTCTTACTTGCTAAATACTGATTCATCGCTTTGGCAGCTTTTCTTCCTTGTCCCATCGCTAAAATTACAGTGGCAGAGCCTAAGACAATATCCCCACCAGCATAAACTCCCTCAATTGAGGTAGCTCCTGTCTCATCATCTACAATGATATTGCCCCACTTATTAACTTTAAGATTCTTAGTAGTTCTTTCAATTAGGGGGTTTGAGTTATTCCCAATGGCCACTATCACTGTATCAAAATCAAATAACTGTTCGCTGTTGGGTATCACTACAGGAGAGCGACGTCCTGAATCATCGGGTTCTCCTAGCTCCATCTTTAATAGCTCAACTTGTTTAACTCTCCCTCTCTCATCGCCAACTATTTTAGTTGGGCTGTAAAGATACATGAACTTAATTCCCTCTTCATGGGCATGTTCAATCTCCTCTTTACGAGCAGGAAGTTCGTTAGCAGTCCTTCTATAAACAATGGTGACACTTTGTGCACCTAAGCGTTTTGCTGTACGAGCTGCATCCATAGCAACGTTTCCACCACCAAAGACTGCAACGTGCTTAGAAGTATACAGTGGAGTTCCAGCTCTCATTTTATCGTAAGCACGCATTAAGTTACTTCTAGTTAGATATTCATTTGCACTAAATACTCCAACTAGATTCTCCCCTTCAATGTTCAAAAAGCGGGGTAAACCTGCACCACTACCAATAAACAGGGCATCAAAGCCTTCATTATTCAATAAATCATTTACTTTACCAGTTCTTCCAACAAGGTAGTTCATCTCAATTTTAACACCCATATCGTATAGGGCATCTAGTTCCTCTTGGACGATACTTTTTGGTAATCTAAATTCGGGGATTCCATAAACTAATACACCTCCAGCTTTGTGAAGAGCTTCAAACATTACTACTTCATGTCCCTCTCTTCTTAAATCGGCAGCTGCAGTAATTGAAGCAGGACCACTACCAACAACTCCAACTTTAAAACCACTTTCCTCTTTTACTTCAGGTCTTTGGCGGGATTTGTTTGCTGACTCCCAATCTGCTACATAGCGCTCTATTCTTCCAATGTTGACCGCTTTATCGACACTCTTTAAAGATTTACCAACTGTACAAGTTAATTGGCACTGCGACTCTTGAGGACAAACTCTTCCACAAATAGCAGGAAGCATAGAAGACTCTCTTATAATTGCTACCGATTCAGCAAACTTCCCTTCAGCTGCTTTTTTAATAAACCCTGGGATGTCAATTCCAACAGGACACCCTTTGATACAGGGGGCATTTTTACAATCGATACATCTAAGCGATTCTATTTTAACTTGCGATTCGGTATACCCTAAGGCAACTTCATCCATGTTGTTAATTCGCTCTTTTGGATCTTGAGAAGGCATTGGTTGGATTGGAATTTTAAGGCGATCTTTTAAACTAAGATCTACATTTTCATAGGACGACAGGAGTTTTTGCGCATCTTCTTCAATTTTTTTTAGATCAAAAATCTCCATTATGCTTCTCCCTCTTTAATATCTAAACCAATGTGACATTTGTGATGTGCCTCATCTTCTTGCACTTTGTAAGTTCCAAGTCTATTTAATAAGTTGTCCCAATCAACTAAGTGTCCATCAAACTCTGGTCCATCCACACAGGCAAACTTAGTCTCCCCTCCAACGGTAACTCTACATCCTCCACACATCCCAGTTCCATCAATCATGATTGTATTAAGAGAAACTACTGTTGGGATGTTAAACTCTTTGGTTGTCAGGGTACAAAACTTCATCATTATAGGAGGTCCTATTGCTACAACTAAATCGGGCTTCCAACTTTCACTTAACTCTTTTAAAGGCTCTGTCACTAAAGCTTTTCTTCCATAAGAGCCATCATCAGTACAAACAGTTACATCATCACTAATTTTTCTCATCCGATCTTCTAAGATTACCAACTCTTTAGTTCGAGCACCCATGATGATTTTAACTTCGTTTCCCGCCTCTTTCATCGCTTGAGCAATTGGGTGTAATGGGGCTACCCCAATACCTCCTCCAACACAAACAACTTTCCCAAACTTTTTTATGGTAGTGGGGTGTCCTAATGGACCTAAAACATTTTCAATCTCTTCTCCCACCTCCAATAAAGCTAAGCGGTGGGTAGCCTCTCCAACAGCTTGAAAGACGATAGTAATTGATTGGCGCTCTAAAGAGGCATCGGCTATCGTTAAGGGAAATCTTTCAGCAAAGTCTCCTCCTTGCTGTAAGATTATAAATTGTCCAGGTTTCCTATTTTTTGCTATTCTAGGAGCTTTAATCTCCATTCTAAAAACTTCATCTGAGAGTTTTTCTTTGTCTAATATGGGGAACACCACTAACCTCCTAAATGGTGAGAAGTTTTCCTTTTGTGAACTAATTTCAGCCTACCAAACTTTAACTGTTTGAGCAATTGAACATCTTAACTTAATTAGCTTTCAAGCGATGCAGTTAAAGGGGTTAAAACCTTAATTTTTGTTCTATAGAGGTGAGCAAATAAGTAGATGCTCATTGTTATAGAGACCAACTCTGAAATTAGAAATGAGTACCAAGTAGCATTTAAACCCCACAAATGAGAAAGTAGATAAGCTGATGGTAAAAGAACTACCAACTGTCTTACTAACGACATATAGAGGCTATAAACACCTTTTCCTATTGCCTGGAAAGCTGCACTGAGGGTAATTCCAATAGCTGCTAATGGGAAGTGAAAACTAATTATTCTTAAAGCAATTGTTCCAATATCTATCATATGATCAGAGGCATTAAACATCCCTAGTAACATCTTTGTCCCAAACTGGAAAACAAGAGTTCCCACCAACATCACAATGAAAGCAATTGTAGCTCCAAAGCGGATGGAAGCAACAATTCTTTGTTTATCTCTAGCTCCGTAGTTAAAAGCAACAATTGAAATAAGGGCATTAACAAGGCCAAAGACTGGCATAAAAACAAAACTTTGAAGTTTAAAGTAAATTCCAAATACTGCAACCGCAGTTGCACTAAATGAGATTAAGATTGTATTCATCCCAACGGTCATAACTGATCCAATAGATTGCATAACAGTAGAAGGAAGACCTACACGGTAGATATCAACAATAATCCGCTTTTCAACTTTAAACCCTTTTAAGCTGAAATTAAGCTCTTTAGTTTTTCTTACCATGAAAATTAAAGCTAAAGTCATTGCACTCCACTGCCCAATGACTGTTGCAATAGCTGCCCCAGTAACACCCATTGCAGGAAGTCCAAACCACCCAAATATTAAAATTGGATCTAAGATGATGTTAATTACAGCACCTGTAACTTGGGTAATCATTGGGGTGATGGTATTTCCGGTTCCTTGCATAATCCTTTCGGCATTAATTTGGGCAAAGACCCCTAAAGAGAGTGTCGACACTATGACTAAATAAGAGTATCCCATCTCAATGATATCTTTACTATCGGTAAACCAAGTAAAGAAAACTCTAGAGATAGAAAATCCAATAATAACGAATAAGATTGAGCTCGCTAAAGCTAAAAACAGGCCGTGTAGGGCCACTTTTGAGGCCTCTTCCACCTTTTTAGCACCTAATCGCCTTGATAGAAGAGAGTTCATTCCTATTGAAGTTCCCACCCCCAATGAAATTATTAAAATCTGAACAGGGAAAGCTAAAGAGACAGCTGTTAAAGCATCTTCACTAACACGGGCGATGAAAATTGAATCAACTATATTGTATAAAGCTTGGACCATCATCGATAACATTATTGGGAACGCCATCGACACGACCAATGGTCCAATTGGCTTAATAGCCATTTTATTTTGTGATACTGGTTGCATGGGGCTAAATTTACCACTAAGAGCTTGTCATAGGCAACCCACTTTAAACTTAAAGAGCCCCACAAAAATTGCAGGGCTCAATTGCTAAAAATCTTTTCTTTAAACCTTAAATGGGACAATAAGATTTGGATCTAAAACTCTAAAAGTAAAAGATTCGGTTAAAAAGAGAGTCACCTCTTTTGTATCGTGAGACTCATACCCTAAGGCAAAATCTTGTCCAATGGAAAGTTCTAAGTTCTCATCGTCGTAAGGAAGTAAAAATGCTCCATCAACGGCAAATGAGTGGACTACTTTTGTTCCAACTAATCTTTCAATCCGATCTAATAGTGGAGTTCCTTTAACAACTTTATTTAACTCCAACCACCCTTTGTCTCCTACAACTAAAGTACATGGGCCACTAACATAGCTTGTACGTAATTTTAAAAGGGCTGTAGAGACAGCCTCCATAATTGTACTACCATCATTGCCAAAAGGGATTGGTTTGTGAGAGGCAACTTCCTCTAGACCAACAATTCCTCCCCCTTTGTACCCTTTGTAGATAGCTTGCTCTTCAAATTCTGCAATTTTTTCTGCAGCAGCATCTAAGGCATCTAAATCAATATCTTTGGCACCTCTGTTGAGGTTATCCATCTCCCACCTGTTTAAGGTGAATCTTACCCTAGTCTCACACAAAGGGCTAATTCTATAAATACCAACTTTGACATCGCCACTTTCATCAACCAAATCGACTCGCCCTTCGGTTACTGCAGTGTGGTTCCACCCTAGTGGTCCAACAACTCTTACAACTTTACGGGCACTTAAACGTGAGCGTAAAACTTCTGCTGCCCTATTTTCAATCTCTTCCCATGCATGAGAAGAGAGAGGGGCTAACTCTTTTTTTAAATTATCCATAAATTACTCCCCTTTCATATCGCCAATAGCTAAAGAATCTCCCTTTACACCAGAAGATGAACTTTTACCGGTCGCTCCCTCTTCAAGTTCAACAATTGACCCACTGGTAAATAGATACTCTCTTAACTCATCGTCCCATTTGTCCATGTTGCGTCTAAGCCACTCAATGGTCATACAGGCGTGCTCAATTTCTTCATCTCGGTTGTGAGCCATAATTGCTTTGAGTTCGGGGTCTTTAGAGGTGACCACCCTTTGGTTATACCAATCAACTGCTTCAAGTTCCTCTCTTAGGCTGGCAATTGCTCGTGAGATTTCACGCGATTTTTCATCTAAGTTATCATAAGGTTCTGAATATGACATACTTCCTCCTGTTAATAGTATTCCTACTAATCAATACAGTTCAGTATAACAAACCTTTGGCCACATTAAAAGAAAAAGGCCACACATTGTGCGACCTTTTTTATTGGATCTCCTACTATTTTATTTTAGTTTAACATCTATTTTTTTAGGTTGTTTAGCAGGAACTTTTGGAATTGTGATTGTTAGAATACCGTTTTTAAAGGTTCCTTCAATCTTCTCCTCATAAACGCCCTCAGGAAGAGCAAAGCTTCTTTCAAAGTTAACGCATGAGCGCTCTCTGATTAAGTATTGAGGAGATGCATCCTCTTTACTCTTTGTCTCTTTCTCTGCTTCACATAAAGATGAAATCTTAAGAACATGTTTATCTACATGGACATCAACATCTTTTTCATCCATTCCTGGAAGCTCTGCCTCTAATACATAATTCTTCTCATCTTCCCAAATGTCCACTGATGGACTTTTGGTTTGGGGGAGACCCCAATTGTTCCATAGGCTGTTAAATAAAGAGTCAAAATCACGTGAACTCCTTACTTGTGATGGGTTTCTTGTTACTACATATCTCATTTTGTACCTCCAAAATATTATTCTTATTTACACTAACTATATAAGCATTATGCGTGCCAACTTCATATCGTCTATTTATTTCCTTATATTACAATGTGTTATAAATATTAAATTAAGATCTTACATTTCTTACACTTCTGCAAATGGGACTTTATGTCACACTAGAGTCCGAAATGGCTCAATTTGCATCATCTTGAGACATGCAACCTAAATTATTCAAGGATTTATCATTTACTGTGTCATATTGACACAATATTCTTTACTATTAGTAGTTGACTCTTTTTTGATAGACCGTTATAGTACCTTATTGTCGACGCAGGGTAGAGCAGTTGGCAGCTCGTCGGGCTCATAACCCGGAGGTCACAGGTTCGAGTCCTGTCCCTGCTAATACCAAAAAGGCTATTTACTTAGGTAGATAGCCTTTTTTGTTTAACAGTCAACCTTCACCTACAAGCATATCTACATTTCTACCTACTCTTTATGTCTACATTTTCTCTCACTAATTGAGAGTATGTGTAGACTTATATTAAAGCTAAAGGAAATGCCATGTAAATAAAACTATTTTGGTTTTATAGTTTCTTTTAGACAAGAGAGATCTTTTTGTACTACTCATCAAAATTTAGGAATATTAATACTTACAAACAATTTTTAGTGGTTTGGAATTTTTTTAAGTTGTTCTAAAAACAAGAAGTCATCCCAAAGTGATAGTGAAGCAATCTCAATTGGTTTAAGAAATCTCTGTACATCTTGTGCAGCAAATGACCAATCAATTTGCTTTATTTTACTAGAGAGCTCTTCTATGCACCATGTATGATTTACTGCTATATCTTCCCCTTTCCAAGGGCCAGATTGATAAATAGCATTTTGTAAAAAAGTGTAGTTTATTGAAGTTTGCCGAGCGGTGTACCAAAGAAATTCATACCAATCTCTACCCTTAATATGATCTCTACATAGAAGCGCATGAATTTTTCCTGCAAACAGACTAGGCAAGTTTTGGCACATAATAGAGCTAATGTATGGGAAGTCTATAATCTTACGTTCATCAATACTCCCCTTGGGAGGGTTCGTATCAACTTCCAGTTTTATTTTAATTGTTCTTGATTGTTTATTTCCAGCAAATTCCAAGAACATTAATTTACCTAAAGAGTCTTCTTTTATGAATGTTTTTTTTACTGTAGCATCAACCTTGCTCTTGTCTTGAATTTCAAGATTAAAACCAAATGTTTCTAGCTTCTTGTTTTTCTAAACGACGAAGCAACGACTGTTCCAAGATGCAGCCTTTGTGGAGTTTTATAAGGGTTAGATATTTACCACAACTTGTATAGATTTTGAATCGAAAGAAAATGTCTTTTTTATAACAATAATAATGCCGAAGAGTTTTTCTCTTCGGCACTATTTTTAGTCGAGCGGGAAGCGCTCTATCATTTCGTGGAGGCTTCCTCCGTTGGATACATTGGTAAAGCCAACTTGTTGAAGAAGTCTTACTCCGTAACTGGAGCGAGCTCCTGTTGCACAGTAGATGATAATCTCTCGATCATGATCACCTAACTCTTGAGCCCACCTCTTAAGAACATCTAAACCTACGTTAATTGCGTTAGGCACTGCCCCTAAGTTAAACTCCATTGGAGTTCGAACATCGATAATAACTGGACCTACATCTGCGATTTGTTGTTCTTCTTCAACTTCTACATCATCAGTTAAACCAGTTTCATCTTTAATCTTTTTCTTAGTTATAGGAAATAGTCCTGCAGAGAGGTGCTTATAACCAATAGCTCTTTCGTGCCGTTCAATAGAGGTATACCCACCACTTAAGTTATAAACTTCATCAAACCCAGAACCTTTTAACATCCTTAAAACTACGTGTGATTTTTGTCCATCATCACTGATTAATAAAATAGGAGCTCCCTCTGGGATTCGATCTAAATTCTCCCTTAAGGAACCTTGGCTAATGTTGTTTGAACTATAGACATGAGCTTTGGAGAAAGTGATTGGGTCACGCAAGTCAATAACAACTGGTTGTTTTGCATTAACAAAGAGTTCTAAATCTTGAGCTAAAATTGAGGGGCTAAAGCCAGTATCGTGGTTAACTGCTGTAAATGAGGCCATGTTAACTGGGTCGTTTGGTGAGTTAAATGGGGGTGCATACGATAACCCAAGCTCCCCTAAATCTTCTATTGTTAACCCTCCAGCAATAGCAGTTGCCAATACATCAATTCTCTTATCAATTCCAACATAACCGGCAACTTGTCCACCTAAAATCTTTTTGGTGGCCCTGTCCCAAATCAACATAACACTAACCATCTCAGCCCCCTTGTAGTAGGCTGTATGGCTAACTTTGTGAATAACTATTGCATCGGCACTAAAACCTGCATCCCGTGCTGCTTTTAAACTCATTCCTGTAGAACCAGCAACTGCTTCAAAAACTTTTACTATCGAAGAGGTTGAAGTTCCTTTATAAACTCTTGAACCACCTAAAGCGTTCTCACCAGCAATTCTTCCTTGCCTATTAGCAGGTCCTGCTAAAGGTACTCTGATGTGTTTCCCTAAAACTCGATCTTCAATTTCGACCATATCCCCAGCTGCAAAAATTGCAGGGTCGTTAGTCATCAACTGCTCATTAACCAACAAGCTTCCAGTTTTACCCAACTCTAAGTTGGCATCTTTGGCTAATTGTAATGTTGGTCTTACCCCAATGGATAAAAGGACAAAATCAGTTTCTACACTAGTTCCATCACTTAAAATTACTTTATCATCTTCAACTTCTTGCAATGAAGTTCCCAATTTCAACTTAACTCCATAGTCTAAAAGCTCTTTGGTTATAAAGCCGGCAAACTCCCCCTCTAAGTTGGGAAGCACTTGGGGAGCCATCTCAACAAGGGTAACTTCCATTCCCCTTTTAACCAAAGCTTCAACCATCTCTAAACCAATAAATCCACCTCCAACTACGACAGCTTTTTTTGGATTATTTTCATATAGGAACAGATCAATTTCATCCATATCCTTTAAGGTCCATAGTTGGAAGACATGTTTTTTATCGACACCTTTTAAAGGGGGAATAATTGGTTTTCCTCCTTGGGCTAAAATTAATGAGTCGTATGGGAATGTGTGTTGTTCTTTTGTCTCTGTATTAACTGCTTTAACTATTTTATTTTCTCGATCGATTTCAATAGCTTGAGTGTTTGTGTAAACTTTCACTTTGTATTGATCATCAAACGTTTCAGGACTAGCTAAAATTAAAGAGGAGCGGTATTCAATATCTCCCCCTAGGTAGTAAGGAAGACCACAGTTGGCAAAAGAGACGTCAGCTCCTGCTTCCAAAATTGTTATGTTAACATCGTTGTTAAGGCGACGTGCCCTTGCTGCCGCTGTTGCTCCAGAGGCAACTCCACCAATAATCAAAAGTTCTTTCATTAATTTTCTCCTGTCAAATATAAAAATAACTTAGTTAAGTTAT
>Ga0265293_10008271_pt1 | contig 15506 bp, 15 predicted proteins | sample Munlanlewell138R_FD_192505 | JGI IMG/M metagenome (GOLD analysis project Ga0265293, IMG submission 192505) | Leachate microbial communities from a municipal landfill in Southern Ontario, Canada - Leachate well 138R | ecosystem: Engineered > Solid waste > Landfill > Unclassified | place: Canada...
GTTGAAATCCTCCTTTGGCCGGTTAGTCTTATACCATTGTAGGATAGCTACAAAGAGAGCGGCTGTCAGTCCTCCCGCAAATCCATTGTTATAGAGATCCAGCCCTCCATGCCACGCTCCGGTTGCCTCTACCATCACCAGGTGAACTGCCCCAGCTGCGATACCGGCGATGATGCCAAACTGTCCGGCAATCGGGGCGAGGGTGGTACCAAAGAGGGCTGCTAGAAGTGGCCCGGGAGCGGAAAGTGATTTGCCGAAGAGGAGGGTGGAGAGAATGACCCCCAGTACAATGGGAAAGGTGTTGCGTAGCGTCTTGCCAAATCCCCCGAAGGCCATGACGGTGAGGATTCCTCCGACTACCGGTCCGTTCAAAGGGGCTCCGATGAGTAGGACATATGCCCATCCAGCGAGTCCGAGCAAACTGATATTCACCAGTGTCCCACTGAACTGGCCAGTATCAAAGAAGTCAAAGGGAAGACGGCCAGTGAGCATTTGGATGGCCCGCAGTTCGTTGACTGCTTGACGGGTGGTGCCACCCAGGCGAGCGAAGATGAGGAGCAGTAAGCTGAAGAAGGGAATGAAGAGGAGCATCAACAGCGATGTCTCTTCATTCCAGACAAAGGGAGCTGCTTCCAGGTGACCTGCTGCTCGGAGGATATTGGCCCAGAAGAGACCAAGAAACCCACAGGAGAAGCCCATATTATAGAGGTTGTATCCTTGGTGTAGTAACAGGAGTGGAGCCGCCACTGCCGGTAAAAGAAAGCCGGCAAGGATGCCACATGCCAGGGCAAGAGGGATTGAGATAATGAGTGGAAGGCCTAACCCGAACATGATGTAGGTGACCAGAGGGCCAAGGGCAGTGCCAAAGAGTGCGATGATCGAGTACGCCCCAAACGTCTTGCCGGCCACCTTGCTGGCAAGGTAGACGCCAAGGATGATCGGGGTGGTGTTGAGCAGCGTATTACCAAAGAGGGAGAAGCCCATCATCGTCAACACACAGGCAAGTGTAGGACCTGAGAGGCTGATCGACGCAAAGTAGACAAGGATCAGAGCCAGGGCTCCAACCGACGCTGAGTTGAAGAGAGCCACACTGCTGCCGTAGTGGGTAAAGTCATTGATTAGGCGAGCGCTGGCTGTCTGCAGATGGGCAAAGCCTTGGAGCACAGCAATGGGGCCTCCGCTGATTAAGGCAATGACAGCCATTGCGGCCAAAAGAATCGTCATGATTAGATATAGGCGTTTTTCTTCTTGTTGCACAAAAGCTCCTTTCTGTCATGCTAGCGGCAGATACTCGGGATGCGCAAGCAGAAATTTAGATAATTTAACCAATCACCTCATGAAAGTTTTTCTTGCATTCTGCAGATTATGATGTAGAATACAGGTGTTCGGGAACGTTACCAGTAACGTTACCGAACAATATTCAGGAGGGATCAGTGGGAGCAGCAGTGACAATATTTGATATTGCGAAACGGGCCAATGTCTCGGTTTCCACTGTCTCACGAGTTCTCAACAACAAACCAGATGTAAACAAAGAGACTGAGCAAAAAGTTCGTCAGATTATCAAGGAACTGAATTTTTCTCCTAACAGTGCTGCCCGGAGCCTTGTGCTCAAACACTCTAACACCATCGGATATATTGCATCAGATATCACCAATCCTTCCTTTCCTGAAACTGCTCGAGGAGTGGTGGTGAAGGCAAGGGAGCATGGCTATTCGGTTATGTTCTTTGATGCCAATAAGGATAGCGCTGTTGAGAAGGAGGCGATCCAGCTACTGCGAACCAAGCAGGTCGACGGTATCATCCTCTCTTTTAATGAAGCAAACCGAGAGGAGCTGGAGAAGCTTAAGAAAGAGCAGTATCCGGTGGTGCAGATCTATCGAAAGAGTTCCCGCTCGGCTATCTCCACAATTGCCATCGATAATGTGGACAGCGGCTTGATCGCCACTCGTTACCTCATTGAGGCAGGCCATAAAAACATCGCCCATATTACTACCGGAGGGGGAACTCAATCTGGTTATGAGCGGATGATGGGGTACCAGCAGGCCCTTGAAGAGGCGGCAATTGAGATACTGCCTGAATACATCCAAGTTGGTAGTAACTCCATCGAAGGCGGAAAAGAGTGCATGCAGCGTTTGTTGGCTCTTGAAAACCGGCCGACAGCGGTCTTTGCTTCACACGATATGCAGGCTGTGGGGGCATATGAGGTAATCTTTGAAGCCGGCCTGTCGATACCTGATGATATTTCGGTCATTGGGCATGACAACATTGAATTCTCTCAATATCTGAGACCTAAGCTTACGACAATTGATACCTTCAAATATCGGCTTGGTGAAGCAAGCGTCGATCTCTTGATTGAAGAGATGGAGGCGCCCAGCCCGCAGAACAAGGAGATAATTTTTTCGAACACTCTCGTTGAGCGTGATTCGGTAAAACGGATGTAGTGGTTTTTAGGGAATTTTTTATAACGTTACCGGTAACGTTACCGGTAGTAGATAGGGACGATTCGTGGATCGAGAACATGGGAAAGGAATCAAAGATGATGGGGATCGATGAACAGACATTGATTGACCGTGCCAAGGCTGCAATGGTTGCCTTGGGTGTAGGGGATGCGTCAGGAGATCTTGGTCGTGATCAGGAAGTTCGACAGCGCTTTGGCATAGTGAATCGACTGTTGCCAGAGGGTCGGAGTACCGATGACACCGAGTTTACTGTTCTCTCCGCAAAAGCACTGCTTTCGTGCCAAGGTGAGTACACCTCACAGTATGTGGCAGACCAATGGCGAAGCTTGGTGCTCGCCAATGGAGGCGCTCATGATCGGGGAGGAACTCCCTTGTACGGAGCTCTCTTCAATCTTTCACAAGGAATCGACCCTCCTTACTCAGGTATCGACAACACCCTAAACAACGATGATGGCGCGGCAATGCGAGCTGTTCCCTTTGGTATTGTGGGTGTCGGGGACCCGCAAGAGGCAGCAAGGCTCGCAGCCATTGATGCCCGGGTAAGCCACGATGGTGATGGGGTGCACGCAGCACAGGCTATCGCCGCAAGCATCGCTTTGGCTCTGACGGGCAGCTCGGTTGAAGAGGTCATCGCAATAGGGCGAACGTTTATTCCCGCCGATAGTTGGCTTGGAAGGCGCATGGCTCTGGTCGACCAAATCTTTGAGGAGACTGAGGACCTCTTTGATCGATATGAAGCGCTTCACACCCAGTTGTGGACTCCTCGTCATGCAATCGCCGCAGAGGCAATTCCCCAAGTCTATGGATTGTATCGGATGTCGGGAGGAGATTTTCGCAAAGCGTTCTTGCTCTCAGCAAACTTCGGAAGGGATGCAGATACCATCTGTGCCCTGACGCTTGCCTTGTGTGCGGCAGGCACTGGCCTTTCGGCCATCCCCGATGAGTGGACCGAACAAGTGCGCAAGCCCTCTGGGGTGTGTCTGACCTTCGCCCGAGACGAAGACTTGGTACACCTTGGGGAGGCGTTGGCTAAGAAAGCCATTGAACATGTGAAAACCCGCCGTAGTGCGGATTAGACTAATAAGGAGGAAGGAATAATGAAAACTTCAAAAGGATTCATTCTGTTTCTCGTTCTATTACTAAGCACCATGACGATTTTGAGCGCTGCAGCTCAGAAAGAGGCAGTGGACAAAGATGTTGTGACGCTAGAGTGGTGGACTTGGGACTCGGAGGAGTATGATGAGGCAGTTCAGCGCTTGATGGTAAAAGAGTTTGAACGCACCCATCCGAACATCAAGATCAACATGACCTTGCTGCCGACCAAAGGATTTGAGACAAAGATGACCACCGCCCTTGGCGCTGGAGTCGGCGGACCCGACGTAGCATTCTTCTCTGTTTCGAACTGGTTCCCCAAGGCACTGGATCTTGGTCCGTTCATTGAGCGTGACAACTTTGACATTGGCATGTACTACAAGGGATTCTGGGACACCAAAACTCAGTTTGATGGAACGACCATTGGTCTGCCCCTTGGCGTTGGTGCACAGTTTGTAATGTACAACAAGGACCTCTTCGATCGCGCTGGAGTTGCCTATCCAACCGACGATTGGACCACCCAGGACTACCTGGAGATCGCCAAGAAGGTCGCCGATCCCTCCCGCAAGGTATGGGGTTGTGAAATTCTTGCTCGACCATTTAGGGCAATTTGGTTCAACTACGGACCCAACGTCCGACTGTACAGCATGGACAGCACCACCGTTGAAGGGTACCTCAACAGCCCAGGCTCGCTTGCTGCCTACGAGTGGTTCTATGACCTGATGCGCAGTGGCGCTACTCCCAGTGTCTCTGACATGTCGACTTTGAGCACCGAGAATACCGGACCGATCGACCTCTTCATGGCTGACCGCCTTGCGATGGCAACCCTCAACCAGGGCCATATGCTCAACGCAGTGAAGGAAGGCAAGAACTTTGGCGTCGTGCGTGAGCCAGGTGTTGGAGACAACCAGCGCCACGTCAACGCATGGTCACTGTTGGTGGGTATCTGGGAAGGAACCAAGCATCCTGAGGAAGCATGGACATTCCTTAAGTGGTATGTTGGCCCTGAAGGACAGAAGTTCTTGATGGACAACGGTAACCTCTTCCCGTCAATCGGCGCTGTCGCTGAGACCTATAAAGATGCCGACAAGGATTACGTCAAGGGATTCATGAAGGTCCTTGAGGATGAGCAGGTCGCCATCTGGCGCGGTGCACACCCCTCTGGAACCAAGGTTGAAGCTTCGATCTCGGACCTCTGGGACAAGATCAAGCTGGGCACTATCCAAAAGCACCAGATCAAGGGTGAATTGGACAAGCTCGTTCCGAACGCACAAGAAGTCCTCAATGAGGCAAAGTTGACTCTGTTGTATTAAGTGATGGTTCGTACGGCAGGTGTTTAGCGGCACCTGCCTTGCGACTCAAATCTGGAATTGTACGGTCCTCACGGCCGCCCGTGAGGCTGTACACCTTCAATTACGTTGGGGCTGTGCCCCTGGGGTTGGTATGCCTAGACCTTTTAAAAAACATTCAAAAGCCCAGGTTTCTGAAGCAATCTGTGGTTATATCAGTATCTCACCGTGGGTCCTTGGGTTCATTGTACTGACGTTTATCCCAATCCTATCTACCATTTATTATAGCTTTACCCGATGGACCATCATGGATCCACCCGTGTGGATTGGCCTGGAGAACTATCGGCGCATGTTTACCCGTGACCCGCTCTTTTTCCTCTCACTCAAGGCCACAGCCTCCTATGTAGCACTCTCGCTACCGATCATTTTGATCTTTGGAGTGCTGCTCTCTTTACTCTTGAACATGAAGATTCGAGGAATGAACTTCTATCGAACGCTCTTCTATATTCCCGCTGTTATCTCCGGTGTTTCCATTGCCATGCTCTGGACATGGTTGTTGCAGCCCGACGTGGGAATCGTCAACACACTCCTGTCATTGATTGGAATCGAAGGACCCAAGTGGTTCTGGGACCCAAAGTGGGCGCTACCCTCGGTAGCGAGTATGAGTCTTTGGAAGGTCGGAGGCAGTGCGGTCATCTATTTGGCAGGCCTGCAGAACATCCCGCCACAACTCTACGAAGCTGCCCGGATTGATGGCGCTGGAAAGGTGCGGATCTTCTTCCGGATTACTCTGCCCTTATTGACTCCAACGCTCTTCTTCCAGCTGATCATTCAGATGATCGAAGCGTTCAAGGTCTTTACCGAAGCGTACGTCATTACCAAGGGAGGCCCCCTGAAGGCCACATACTTCTATCTCTTGTACTTCTATGAAGAGGGCTTCCAACACTTCAATACTGGTTATGCATCAGCTTTGATTCTCTTCTTGGTTGTCATCATCATGGCACTGACGGTTTTGGTGAACTACACCTCCAACAGGTGGGTTTACTATGAAGGGGAGGATACCAGAAAATGAAAAATCTAGACTCCATCCAAGCACTCCATAGACGAACAAAAATCAAACGCATCCGCACCTCGATCTTGACCCACTTAGTCATGATCAGCTTGGCATTGCTCTTTTTGGTTCCCATCATCTGGATGCTCTCCACCGCATTGAAGACTCGGTGGGAGATCTTCGCCTGGCCGCCGAACTGGTTCCCTGAAACCCTGCAGTGGAACAATTTCAAAGAAGCCTTCACCCGGGTGCCGATGTGGCGCTTCATGCGCAACACCTTCTTCATCATCCTCGTGAAGATTTTTGCAGAGCTCCTCTCCGTTCCCCTGATCGCCTATGGGTTTGCCCGCCTCAGGTTTCCGGGAAAGAAGATCTTCTTTATCCTGGTCATCAGCACGATGATGATCCCACTACAGACCAAGCTCATCCCACTCTTCACCATGTACGTGAAGTTGGGCCTGATCGACACCTATTGGCCACTGGTCCTACCCGCGTTCACCGGAACACCATTCTTCATCTTCCTGCTCAACCAATACATGAAGACCCTGCCACGGGACCTCGATGATGCAGCAAAAATTGATGGAGTTGGAACCTTTGGCATCCTTTACCGGATCTTGTTGCCCTTGTGTATCCCAGCTCTGACAATTATCGTTACCTATACCTTCCTTTGGACCTGGAATGAGTTCTTGCAGCCGCTGATCTACCTCAGCACCTACGAGAAGTTCACTATTCAGCTGGGCTTGGAGATGTTCAAGGGAATCTGGAGTGTTGAATGGAACCTGCTCATGGCAGCTACCCTTGCAACAATGTTGCCGGTGCTTGTCATGTACTTTTTCGCACAGAAGAGACTGATCGGCGGCATCGCCTCGGTTGGTTTGAAGGGATAAGGAGCAATTGTGGCTATCAAAGTCGTTACATTTGATTTTTGGGGAACCCTCTATCGAAACATCACCTCGCTCAAACATGAGCGTAAGGCACGCATTCGCCACTACTTGGATCGTGGTGGCATTGAAGGAGTGAGTGATGAGGCGATTTATGAGGCAATGGCCGACAGTTGGGTGATCTGGGACGCCATCTGGCGCGACGAACAGCGTACCCTCAATGCCAAGGAATTTCTCATGCTAGTCTTTCCGCGGCTGGGCATTACCTTGGAACCACAGCTCTTTCATGAGCTTTCAGAGAACATCCAAGAAGCAATCTTTACCGGCAATACCGTACCAACCGACCATATCATTGAAGTAATTAAGCAGATCTCTGACGGAAGGCAGCTGGGTATCATCAGTGATACCGGTGTTTCATCTGGGCGATACCTACAGCGCCTCATCGATCGCGATCATCCAGGCAAGTTCGCCTTTGGTCTGTACTCCGATGAGCTTGGGATGGCAAAGCCTCAAATTGGGGTCTTTAAGCAGGTGCTGGCGATAACAGGCTGTCAGGCCCATGAAGTAGTGCACGTAGGTGACCTGCTCCATACCGATGTGCTTGGGGCTCGAGAAGCTGGCATGCATTCGGTACGCTACATAGGGGTACGTAACGTCGAGGAAGAAGGGTATGCAGAGGCCGACCATGTCATCGATGACTACCGCCTTCTCCCTGGAATAATCAAGGAGCTATAGTAATGAGTTTGCCTGATAACTATCGACGAGCTGTCTACGCTGGGTGGGTTGGTAAGTGTGTTGGAGTGCGCTTTGGCGCTCCGATTGAGAACTGGACCTATGAAGAGATCAAGCAAGCACTAGGGGAGGTGCGCGACTATCTTCCCTTGCCTGCGGGCAAGCTCTTCAAACCCGATGACGATACAGCCTTTCCCATGATTCTCACCAGAGCGATTTTGGATGGAGGCCCTAAAGTTAGCGCCGATACCTTTGGGGAGACGATGCTCAACTACCTGGCCCAAGAGAAGGGGACTCTGTGGTGGGGAGGGTACGGTATCTCAACCGAACACACCGCATACCTGAACCTAGCCGCAGGAATACCGGCTCCACTCTCTGGCTCTACTGCATTGAATGGTAAGATCCTCTCCGAACAAATCGGCGGACAGATTTTCAGTGACCTGTGGGGTCTCATTATCCCCTCGGATGTACAGAAGGCTGCCCACTACTCTGAGCTCGCCTCATCAATTTCCCATGATGGAGCTGCTCTTCATGGAGCAAGGTTTGTTGCTGCCCTGGCAAGTGCAGCCTTCAACTACACGAATATCGCCACCCTTATTGAAGAGGCACTGACTGTCATTCCCCATGAGAGTGAGTATGCACAGGTTGTGCGAGATATGGTGCGTTACCACCAAGAAAATCCCTTCTCCTGGCGAGAGGCCTTCGAGTATCTGAAAAAGCACTGGGGCTATGATCGCTACGGAGGTGTAGTTCCCATCATTCCCAATGCAGGCATCATTGTTCTCGCCCTCTTGTACGGAGCGGGAGATTTCTCCGAAACCATTGAGATAGGGAATATGTGCGGATGGGATACCGACTGTAACGTTGGTAACCTTGGGGCAATTATGGGAGTGGTAGTAGGCCTTGAGGGAATTGAGAGTCGATGGCGTGTCCCTATGGCCGATGAGTTGGTGACCGCTGGCCTGAATGGTGAAGATAACTATACCGATATCACCACCTGTTCTGATATCATTGCCGATTGTGGAGAGGTTGTAGCAGGCAGACCAAATAGCCGCAGCCCATACCGGTATCACTTTTCCTACCCTGGGGCTACCCAAGGTTTTCGGATTAGCAAGGGTGCAAAGATTATTCAACTGCATACAGTCGACGGCGAGGATGAGTACTTTGGCAACGTAGGAGGACTTAGCGCGACAATTAAAAAGTTGGGTAAAAAGAGCCAAGCATCGTGGTATGTAAAGACAAACTGCCGTGTCAGTGAACTGAGCGCCAACTACTATGGTGCGGTGTTCTCACCCAAGCTCTACCCAGGCCAAAATGTTACTGCCTCCTTGTACCTTCCTGCTGACAGTGTTGAAACTTTGGTCGGAGGACTCTTTTACCGTAGTGACAAAGAAATGCATCAAGTGCAAGGAATTCCTTTAGTGCCTGGTGAGGCGTGCACACTGAATATGCACATCCCGCATCTTGAGAATCAGGTTATCGAAGAGGTGGGAGTCATTGTCCACAATCGGGGTGAAGGATTGGTCAACGCGTCGGTAGTGCTACAGTGGCTGCACTGGGATGGAGAGCCTGATTACTCCTTCTCATTTGAAAATGCAACAACCGACGGTAATGCGATTGCCAATTGGAATGCCTGGAAGGGTTTCTGGCGCCTTGAGGATAGTAGGGCAGTGGGCAGCGGACCACAAAGCGGGGAGCAGTACACCGGCTCACTTTTGTGGAAAGATTATCGCTTCTGTGCAACCCTTATTCCACAGCTAGGCCCAATGCATGGCATCATGGGACGGGTGCAGGGAGCGCGAAGATCCTATCTCTTCGTTTTGGAAGATGGGAACAAAGCAACGCTCTACAAAAAGGTTCGCGGAGCTCTGCAGGCCCTCGCATCGATTGATTTTCAGTGGGAATATGGTCGTTCCTATGAGCTTGCTCTTGTCTTTGAAGGACCTTCGATGGTTGCCTCTATCGACGGGGTGGAGCTATTGAAGGCACAAGATAAGACTGATGGGTATGACTTTGGACGAGTCGGGCTTGTCTTTGGTGGTGGAGGCAGGACAGACTTTCAGAGAATCGACCTTAAGCCCCTTGGGTGAGAGGAAACATGGAAGGCATTGCTGGAAATAAAGAGCGCGGAGACGCACTGGTGACGGTGCGACGCGCCCCTGTGCAATCAATTCACATTGAAAGCCCCGTCTCCGACCTCTTTGGCCACCTTCACAGAAGCGTGGTCGAAGAGGTATTGCAACATGAGGGCAACGAGACAGTTCAAGTGATTGTAGAGGATGATCAAGCCCTCGATTGTGTGATCAGAGCACGCCTGTTATGTGCACTCGCTCGCCTTCGACAACAGGAGGAAGCCCGATGAGAAGCTGGCTCTATACCCCTGCCAATACCCCGAGTCGAATGATCAATGCACCTTTGTTAGGTGCAGATGGGGTAGTCTTTGATTTAGAAGATTCCATTTCTGAAGAGCAGAAGGATGAGGCGCGTCTCCTGCTCGCTTCAATGCTTCCTACGATTCTATTGGATACTGCGACTGTTCGCCCTCATGTACAAATTGCTGTGCGAATCAACGGCCTTGATACCAAGCACTGGCAGGATGACTTGGAGGCAGTCGTTACATCTGGGGGACGATTGATCAGGATTCCCAAGGTAGAGGGTCCTGGTGACATCAAAGAGGTGGATGCTCTACTCAATCATCTTGAGAAGGAGGGCCAAATCGCCGAAGGAAGTGTTGGTCTACACGCTCTTTTGGAGACCCCTCGTGGTATAGAGGCCGCCTTTACCATCGCCGATTCATCCAGTCGCCTACAGGGCTTAGGGTTTGGCGCCGAAGACTATTGTGCGGCTCTGAGGATCGGGCGAGCTACAGAGAGTAGTGTTCTCGACTATCCCCGCACTCGGATTGCCAATGCAGCCGCAGCTGCCGCAATCCATGCCTTCGACGCTGCCTGGGGATTTATTGAGGATAGTGAAGGGCTCAAAGCAGAGAGTCAGCGCTCACGCCGCCTCGGTATGCACGGCAAGTCAGCGATCCACCCCTCCCAGATTGCAATAATCAATGACGGGTTTTCCTTCTCCAAGGAAGAGATCACATACGCTAAAAAAATTATTTCTGCTATGGAAGATTCGGCGGGGGTGGTTTCATTGGATGGGCGAATGATTGACCGACCAGTGATTGCGTGGGCGCGTGCCGTCTTTGCATCCATCGGTGAGCGGGAGATCTGAAATGCCAAGGAGAACAGACTACAGAAAGCTCAAGATTCCATCGAACATCGCCGGGTATGGACCGACCGTCGCATGGAAGGAGGTTGATCACTATGAGCCGACCGAATTCCATCTCTCCAAGCGAACACAAAAACATCCTCAGAAGGTAGCCTCAATCCAAGAGGCGATTGAGCGCTCTCACCTCAAAGATGGAATGCGTATCAGCTTTCATCACCATTTGCGGATGGGGGATTTGGTGGTAGCCAAAGTCCTCGAAGTCTTGACCGCTATGGGTATCAAAGATCTCACTCTCTGCGTCTCATCAGTGATGGGCCCCGCCTGTTCGGCAGTATTGGATGCCATCAAGGCTAAAACGGTCTCAGCGATTGAGACAACCGGATTGAAAGAGCCACTCTCCTCTGCCATCAGCGAAGGAATTTTAGACACGCCGGTGGTCTTTCGCTCGCACGGAGGGAGGGCCCGCGCCATTGAAATGGGTCAAACTCCCATCGATGTAGCCTTTTTGGCAGCTTCTGCGATTGATGAAGAGGGAAACCTCTATGGCACCCTGGGCAAGAATCTGTTCGGCTCAATGGGCTATGCCCAAGTTGACGCCCTTCATGCACAAACAGTGGTCGCTATTACTGACGCCTTCGTTGAAAAGACCGATCAAACCTTTCCCTCAATCAGTGGTGAGTTTGTCGATTGGATTGTGACCGTCCCTGCCATCGGGGATGCCTCACTGATGAGTGGGGGATCGCTGAGCCTCTCCAAGAGCCCAACGAATCAACTGATCGCCTCCCTTGCTATAGAGGTTTTGGTAGCCAGCGGAGCAATTAAGAGGGGCTTTAACTATCAGAGTGGTAGCGGTGGAGTTTCGCTATTAGTATCGACTATGCTGGGCTCCTACTTAAAAGAACAGGGAATCGCAGGAGGCTTTGCCTCCGGAGGGATCACCGCAGCGCTCGTGGAAATGGCACAGCAAAGACTCTTTGAGCGACTGTGGGATGTGCAAAGCTTTGATGCACAATCTGCTCGCTCTCTTGCAATCAATGCCTTTCATCATGAGATGGACGCTTCTATGTACGCCAATCCCTATCATCCCAACTGTATCGCCCATCAACTGGATGTAATGATCCTCTCGGCCACTGAGGTGGACCTTTCATTTAATATCAACTCGGTGAGCGGGACCAATGGAAGGATTATCGGCGCTCTTGGTGGAGCTCCTGACACCGCATGGGGCTCTAAGCTCGTGGTGGTGGTCATACCTTCATTTCGCAATCGAATTCCCACCATCCACCCACAAGTCAATCTCGTCTGTACCCCAGGCTGTGATGTCGATGTTGTGGTCACTGAGCGAGGAATAGCAGTTAACCCACGTCGCCAAGATTTGATGAAGCGGCTACAAGATGGAGGCATATCCCTCTCATCCATTGAGGATTTGATGAACCATACCTTCCAGATAACCGGTCGACCCAACTATCCGCAGCGAGAAGGGCCTATCCGCGCTATTGTTGAAAGTCGTGACGGTGCGGTCCTCGATCTTCTCCGGGGTAAATAAAAGCACCGATTGAAGTCTCGGTGCTTTTATCGGAAGGTCTTTCAATCTGTCAGGCTAACTGGGATGTTTCATATTGAACACGATATGGCTCTGAGAGTGATCGTTGGCGGCTCTTGATGGCACTCTTGCCTGTCCAACTCAGTGCAGCCAAAACAATCACAGCAACAATCAAAAGAATTTTTACTTTCCTACTGTCATTTAACATCTCATGCTCCACCATTCTTGAAACGTGAGTCCCAATCACGCTCCTTGTTCAGGATCTCACTCTCCATTTTCTCCACTTTGCGCTTCAGTCGCTCATATTCGGCCTTCAGTTCGCTGTCGCTGACCTCTGAATCCTCTCGACGATATGTTGAGTTGGTCGATGCCCCTGGGTTCATCGGAATAACCAGAGCAGCGCCGAGGTAGATCAACGCGCCCGGGAAGAACCCAGTGAAAAGGATACTCAAGAAGACGATCAGTCGCACCGGATCGGCGGGAAGATCACGCCACTCGGCCAAGCCGGTTGCCACGCCGAAGACTTTTCCTCGAGGGGATCTATAGAGTTTTTTTGTAGCCATACCAATCATCCTTCTTTATTCCTTATCTTTTTCACTGGCCATAATCGTCTCAAGATTTGCCAGGCGTTCTTGTAAATCATTGATCCCTTCTTTCAAATCAGCACGTGTGGTGCTCGATGCTGGTTTGAAGTTCTTAATCAGCTTCTCCCAATCTTCTTCTTTGAAGCGTTTCTTCCACTTGTGGTTGTAGCCACTGTAGGTGCCCGGAGGAAGTCCAAGCTCCATCTCACGCATTCGAAGCGCTGCATCAATCTTTCGCTTGCGCAGCGAGTGGCGTTGGTCAAGGATCGTGGTAATAATGATGAACACGAAGATTACCGTTAGTATTGGAACTGCAGTCATCCCGTCCTCCCTTATGAAAGGCCAGCGCGTTTGCGCAGCTCCGCGATCTCAGCGTCGATATCGTCCATCTCTTCAAGGTCTCGGAACTTCTTATCCAAACTTCGGTCCTCAAATCGATTGAGATCGTTATGGGCTTGCATACGATCGATCTGCTCTTCGATGTCGCTGAAGCGGGCAGCGGTGGACTCATCACTTGCACGCCTGAGGGCATCTTGGGCTGCTTGCTCTTCACGGGCACGTCGGGAGCGCTCAACCATCATCTGATACTTCTGTTTGACACTGGCAAGCTTATCCTCGATCTGACGGATCTCATCTTTTGCAACCTTGATGATCTCATCGTAGCCAGCAATCTCTTCCTTCAGGTTCTCCAGGACAGAGCTGACCCGCTTCTTCTCAAGCAATGCCTCGCGAGCAAGATCCTCACGTGCCTTTGAGATGGCGAGCTCTGCGCGCTGCTGCCAGCGCTCCACAGCCTCGAGGGCCTCTTTATAGGTGCGCTCACTCTTTGTCCGGCTGGCCATCTTTGCTGCGCAGGAGCTCTTCAGCTCAATGAGGGTATCCTCCATCTCCTGCATCATCAGCTTGATCATCTTCTCAGGGTCTTCGGCCTTATCCAACAGTGAGTTTATATTGGCATTGACGATGTCCAAGAATCTTGAAAAAACTCCCATATCCTTTCTCCTTCCAAATAGTCAATCAAATGTGTTCTACCATTAACAATGCATGAACCATGCCAAAACTCTAAATTTTAAAAAAATCTCTCTAACTCATGATTTAATCGAGGATTAGCAGCTTATTGCTTCTCATCACCGCCCTCCTATGATATGCTAGTAATGGCAATATGGACCATAGATGGTATATTTTGCCAACCAAGGAGCAGCATATGGGTGTAACAAGCGGTGGGCATACCCAACAACCTTTAGGTGAAAGTGAGGTCTTCCTCGACTTTCAAACCAAGCTCAGTCGAGCGGCAACGGTCAACCGTTCGGTGCTTTTGGTCGGTGAGCGTGGTAGTGGTAAAGAGATTGCTGCACGCCGCCTTCACTACCTTTCACCACGCTGGCAGCAGAGCTTGGTAACCGTCAACTGCGCAGCCCTTCCACCATCTCTGATCGAAACCGAACTCTTCGGCTATGAAGCCGGAGCCTTCACCGGAGCCAATAAGACCCGCAAGGGCCGCTTCGAAGAGGCGCAGGGGGGAACACTCTTTCTCGATGAGATTGGTCTTATTCCCCTGGAGGTCCAGGAGAAGATTCTCCGCGTTGTTGAGTACGGCACCTATGAGCGGGTGGGCTCCTCTACCACCCATGAAGTGAATGTTCGGATCATCGGGGCGACCAACGCTGACTTGCCGACGCTCGTTACCGAAGGAAAGTTCAAACAAGATCTTCTCGATCGCCTCTCCTTTGAGGTCCTCTTTCTTCCGCCGCTTCGTGAGCGAGGGGAGGACATCATCCTTTTGGCTGCGTACTTTGCCAACAAGATGGCCTTGGAGTGTGGTCGGGAGCCGACCATCAGATTCAGTGAGACAGTACAACAGCAGCTTCTCTCCTATCCGTGGCCAGGAAATGTCCGTGAGCTGAAGAACGTAGTGGAGCGGGCGGTTTATCGAAGCGATAGCTCCATAATTGAAGAACTGCAGCTCGATCCCTTTAAAAACCCCTTCGAAGAAGTCGACGCCCAAATGAAGGAGAGAAGGGTGATCGATCTCTCTGCCTTTGAGGAGGCGAAGATCGATGTGGAGGTACAGTACCTTCGTAAAGCCCTTGAAGTAGGGGGTGGTAACCAAAAAGAAGCCGCTAAACTCTTGGGATTGACGTACGACCAGCTACGTGGACTGTATCGCAAGCATCAAGAACGTCTACAACAAGAGCGGGCAGAGTAGCTGCCCGCCCGTATTTGACACAATATCAGCGCGGTAGGAGGATAGCCGTAGCGAGATAGGTGACCATCATCGCTACGAGGCCGAAGCGAAAAAGGAGTACCACTGCCAGGATTCGCACCAGGGTTAGCGGCAGACCACTTTTGGCACTCAATGTGCTACAGACACCGAGTAGTAGCGGTTGTGCTTGTCCTGTTTGATGATTATTGGTCATCACTCTTCTCCTTGGGGGCCTTCTTTTTTGCTGCAGCCTTGAGTTTGGCTAACTCTTCCTCAACCGCAGCATCCCGCTCCATTTTGGCAAACTCATCACCAGTTGAAGTCGAGCTGGTCCAGCTGGCCATCTTAGCATCAGCTTCCATGCGCTCAATTTTGGTCTCCAGCTCACTGAACTTTGCAGCGATCTCAGCGCTGTCACTCTTCTTCAATGTCTTGGCAACTTCATTGCGTTCT
>Ga0265293_10008272_pt1 | contig 15505 bp, 13 predicted proteins | sample Munlanlewell138R_FD_192505 | JGI IMG/M metagenome (GOLD analysis project Ga0265293, IMG submission 192505) | Leachate microbial communities from a municipal landfill in Southern Ontario, Canada - Leachate well 138R | ecosystem: Engineered > Solid waste > Landfill > Unclassified | place: Canada...
AGCTCATATCAACTGGACAATAGCCACCATCATAGACTGCATGACAGCTTGTTTGATCACTTAATAAATCAATTTTAATTTGGTGTGTGTTTGCATATTCCAATAAATTAACAATATTACCGTGATAGGCAATCGCAATTGCCTGACCTTGTTTTTGATGTTTTAAAGCTATATCAAAAGCTTCTTTCTCACTAGTAGTAACAATAGAAACCCATTTTTGTGCATGTCTAGTTTCTATTCTTGATAAATCAACTTCTGCGATGATGCCGACACCACCAGCAATTTCAATTGCTTTTCCTTGTGCACCACTCATGCCACCTAGGCCAGAAGAGATGAATAATTTATGTTTTAAGTTCTGATCCTTAGGAATACCTAACTTCAATCTTCCTGCATTAAGTAATGTAGAATATGTTCCATGAACAATACCTTGAGGACCTATATACATAAATCCCCCTGCAGTCATTTGACCATAATTTGCAACACCTAATGCTTGAGCACGGTTGAAATCGTGCATATTATCGTATAAACCCACCATAAGACCGTTTGTTAAAACAACACGTGGGGCTAATTTATGTGAATGAAATAAGCCAAGTGGATGTCCTGATAAGATGGATAATGTTTGTTCATCTGTCATGATTTCAAGATATTTTTTGATGAGGTGATATTGCATCCAATTTTGACAAACTTGCCCAGTTTCACCATATGTAACTAGTTCGTAGGGATATAAAGCTACATCAAAATCAAGATTGTTATCCATCATTACTTGAAACGCTTTGCCTTCAATCGTTTGACCTTTATAATGATCAATAGGCATACCCTTAATATTTTTTTGAGGTCTAAAGCGATACCCGTAGATTCTACCTCTTGTTAAAAGTTCATCAAGAAATTCTGGTGCTAGTATATCGTGCCATTTCTTTGGAATGTATCTTAAGGCATTTTTTAAAGCTTGCTTGATATCAGCTTGATTAAGTGTCATCTCTCTTTTGGGTGCTCTTCTGATACCTTCAACAAATTTAGGATAATTAGGTAGTTCATCAAATATACTTTCTAAAGTTATGATCTTACTCAAAAATATCATCTCCTTCAAATAAATAATGGTAAGTTTTATCATCTTGTAAAAGCGACTCTATTTTATGCATATGTGGATACATGACTTCATCTTTTTCAATAAACGGTATATGTTTAGTGAAAAATTCAAAAGCACGATTCGTTACTTCACCAAGTTTATCTTTTCCCCTAAAATGAATAGCTTGGCATGCAGCAAATATCTCTAATGCGATAACTCGTCTAGAATTTTCTAAAATATCTTTAGCTTTTCTAACCGAGATTGAACCCATAGAGACGTGATCTTCTTGATTTGCTGATGAAGGAATCGAATCTACAGAAGCAGGATGAGCTAAAACCTTATTTTCGCTAACAATAGAAGCAGCGGTATATTGAACAATCATAAAACCAGAGTTAACTCCTGAACAAAGTGTTAAAAATGGAGGAAGACCATCATTTAGTTTTGGATTAACTAATCTTTCAATACGTCTTTCACTAATATTTGCTAGTTCAGATATGGCTAGTGCAATATAGTCAAAGCCCAAAGCTAGTGGTTGTCCATGGAAATTACCAGCACTAATAGCTTCTTGAGTCTCTTCAAATAATATAGGGTTATCTGTTACAGAATTCATTTCTATATCTAAAATGTTTAAGACATGGTGATAAACATCTAGTGAAGCACCATGAACTTGTGGTGCACATCTAATTGAATATGCATCTTGAACACGTTTTTCACTTTGATGAGTTATGTTTTGACTATTTTTAAGATTTCTAATGATTTGATCTGCAACTTCCATTTGACCTAGATGGCGTCTTACATGTTGTATTTTTGGATCAAAAGCATCAATGATACTTTCTAAAGCTTCCATCGTTAAAGAAAGTGCAAGATTTGCATATTTGATGAGTTTGAACGCATCATATAAAACTAATGCTCCAATAGCGCTCATCGCTTGTGTACCATTAATCAAACTTAATCCTTCTTTTGGATAGAGTTTTTCTAAAGGTTTAATATCTGCTTTTTTAAATGCTTCTATAGAAGGCATTCTTTGACCTTCATAATAAACTTCACCGAGTCCTATAAGAGGTAGACTCATATGAGATAGTAAAGCTAGATCACCACTAGCACCCAAACTACCTTGCTCAAATACTACAGGTATAATATTTTTATTAAGAAGTTCTACCATGAGGTTAAGAGTTTCTAAGCGTATCCCACTGTAGCCTTGAATTAAAGCATTTACTCTTAATGCCATCATTGCACGTACTGTTTCAATAGGTAATGGATTTTTCATGCCACATGCATGGCTCTTAAGTAAATTCTCTTGAAGCTTTTCTAAATCTTCATTCTTTATTAATACATTAGCTAAATGACCAAATCCTGTATTAATACCATAAACTGGTTTTCCCTTGTTTATGAGTTCTTGCACAAATAAACTTGACTTATTTACTAATGTTTGACTCTTTTTTGATAGTTCAACTTTATCATGACCTTTTGCGATATTGAAAAGGTTTTTTAAAGTCAGTGTATGACCGTCTAATGTTATCATTTATATGTGATTCCTTTCTAAAAATGTAAGCGTTTGTACAATGATATTTTAACATATTTATTGGTAAAAAGATAATCTAATTTAAGGAAGTGTTTTAGTGTAATTGTACGAAAACATATCATTAAATAAGATATTTTATGTATATTTTTAACTTTACTTGCATTCTTCAAAAATCTTGTCTATTTTTCATGTATAATAATATTAGGTGATGGTATGCGAAAGATAAATTCTAGTTTAATTACAGAAGAAGTAAAACGTTTAGCTTTAGATGCCAATTGTGATTTGGGAGAGTCATTCATTGACATTTTAAGAAAAAAAATTAAAGAAGAAAAATCAAATATTGGGAAAAATGTTTTAGAACAAATCGTCGAAAATGATGAAATTGCTCGAACAGAAAAAGCACCGATGTGTCAAGATACTGGATTAGTTGTGTGTTTTGTTGAAGTTGGATATGATGTTCATATAGAGGGCGACCTTTATGAAGCAATTAATCAAGGTGTTAGAGAAGCTTATGAAGAGGGCTTTTTTAGAAAGTCTGTTGTCAAGCATCCGCTTGACAGGAAAAACACACAAGATAATACACCTGCTATTATTCATGTGAAATTAGTAAAAGGCGATAAAATCAAAATCACATTAGCTCCAAAAGGTGGAGGTAGTGAAAACATGAGTTTGGTTAAGATGCTTACACCAGCTGAAGGTATTGAAGGTATAAAAAAATTGGTGTTACACACTATTTTTTATGCTGGTGGTAAACCATGCCCACCCTTAATTGTTGGTATTGGTATTGGTGGAAACTTAGAAAAATCAGCATTGATTGCTAAGGAAGCTATTTTACGAGATGTCGGGGATGTGAATCCAGATCCGATATTAGCGAATTTAGAAAAAGAGATATTAGATGAGATTAATCAACTTGGAGTAGGTCCAATGGGATTTGGTGGATCTACAACAGCACTTGCAGTAAAGATAAATGTTTATCCTTGCCACATTGCATCTTTACCAGTAGCAATCAATTTACAATGTCATGCATCAAGACATAAAATGGGGGTTATCTAATGAATTTTCGGACACCAATAACCCAAAAAGATATTGAGAAAATGAGAGCTGGCGATATTGTTTATTTATCTGGTATTATTTATACAGGTAGAGATCAAGCGCATAAGAAGATGGTTGAAGCTATCTTAAATAAAGAAGATTTACCTTTTGATTTTGAAGGACAAGTGATTTATTATGTTGGTCCAACACCCGCAAAAGAAGGGCGACCTATTGGTTCTTGTGGACCAACTTCTAGTTACCGCATGGATCCATTTGCCTTACCATTAATGAAAAAAGGGTTAAAGGTTATGGTAGGTAAAGGCGATAGAAGTGATGAGTTTATCAAACAAATGATTGAGCAAAAGGCTGTTTATTTACAAGCAGTTGGTGGTGCTGGAGCATTATTGTCTAAAAAAGTTATATCTAGTCAAGTCATTGCATATGAAGAATTAGGACCAGAAGCTATACATAAGTTGGAGGTAGATGAGTTTCCAATGATTGTAACCTATGATATGTATGGCGGGAATATGGTTAAAGATGAAGTTGAAAAATATAGAACTATTGAAATAGAAAAATAAAGGCCAATCAATGGCCTTTTTTATTGAAATGTTTTTATTATTATGTATGATGATAGAAGTTTTTAAAAAGATTTAAGAAATGAAACACAATAAACAAATCTGCAGAACCACCAATACTGATGTTGTGATTTATACAGTAAGTTGTAAAATCTTTTATATCTTTATCTATATAAGGATTTACTTGAGCAGCCATTTGTTTAAAATGTTGATAAGACTTTAAGGAACCTGCACGTTTTAATAATACAGTATCCTCACTATGAATCATAAAAAATAGAAGTAGTTGATGTTGGTTTTTGTCTTTGAATGTATCGATGTGCAAAAATGTTTTTTGAGCTTTTTGTATTGTAGGTAGACCGTTGAATACTTCACCTCTAATGCCAGTGATTTGATATTGCAAAAAAGATTTGACACCAGCAGTTTGCACATTTTTGTTGAAATCTTCTAACACATCTTTTGCTAATGATTTAATTCTAACAAATAAATCGTTATAGGCTAAGTTATGTCTAATCACATAACCAATAGATAATAAAACGAAACCGAGTATATAAATTAGGCCTTTGTATGTATTAACTTGATCAGTTTTTTTAAACATTTCAACTTCAGCGTTTAGTCCAATGGCTCTAGCTCTTTGATAGAGATTTTCATCATCATATAAAAATCCGAGTTTTAATATATCCAATAAATAAGGTTTGATAATAGCTTTTGATCTCTTCATCAAATCATAATTCATATCATTATGAGATCCATTAGAAGATGGTGTTACTAAGCCAAATTTATTTTCTAAATTTAATTCTTTTAGTATGGAAGTATCTATAAAGTCATCGATTGATTCTTCAATATATTGATATATCAATAGATCGATGTATGAAAGAACCTCATGGACACTATGATTCTTTTCTTTCATACAAATAAAAGCTGGTTTGTCGCATAACAGACATTTTCTTGGGTTGATATCGTAATCATTTCTAGATATCATTTTTCCATAAATATATAAATCAAGATCAACTAGACGTCCTAAAGGATGATTTTCTTCTATGTGAATAAGATCTGATTTTAATTTATACTCTGAAGTAGATTTGATGCTATATATGTTATATGGCCCATCTAGGCTCTTAAATTCATTCTTATCTATGATATCAAATGTTTGATACATGACTTGATCAAGTTGATTAACAAGAAAAGAGCTAGAATACCTGTTTTTATCATTTCCAGGTGTATTAGCCTTGAGTGTAACTAATATTGGATGTATATTTGCTAACTTTGAGATTGTATTAAATCTTTCTTCTCGATCAGATAAAATTTTATCGAACATTAAATAAATCGCGTCCTTTTTTTGAAATGAGATACTTGTATGTAGCTTTTGGGACTAACTGTTTAATGGCTTTATAATCTCTTTTGTAAGCTAGATCTCTAATATATGAAGCACTAATCACTTTGTTATTGATTTCTTTTCTATCAATAATTTCAATATGATTTATTAAGAGTTTTTCCATTGTTTTATTGTAGGAGTTTGTTAACGGGTCTAATGGTTCTTGTCCAACGTATCTTTTATCTATCTTAAAGATAGGCATGAAGTAGTTTTTAAAAATTGAAATATCTAGATTCGTATATACTTCCATTTTTGCTTGTTCTTTTAAAAAGTATGTGGGAAAAGTAGCTCTAGATATCATGTAATGAGTTGAAGGTAGAACATATACATTTTTAAGATGACTTATTGTTTTTTTAAGTATTTTAAATCTTGTTTCATAACTTATGATTGAAGCGTCTGTCTCAACCAAAAAAATGATAACATCATCATTTAATCTAGCGGTGTGTTCTATTAAGTATAAATGTCCTAATGTCATAGGATTTAAATTCATAACAATACAACCTCTAGTTGCTTGTTTCTTAGGAAGATCTTGAGCTAATGAAGTTAGATTGTTTGTTATATTTTGCTCTTTGTTCTCATATAGAACAATGTCATCTGTTTCTATTATTTGATGTAATGAAAAATTTGCGAATATTTTTTTATTTTCTGGTTTGGTAAATAAGAAGTAGTGCTCAACATGATGTGCTTCTAAATCAAAAAGTAAATGCGATAAAATCTTAGCACTTAAATTTTGAGATTGATAGTCTGGATGTACAGCTATCATTTTAATAACGTTATGATCAATAGATCCTGTTGCAACCAAAGTATGTTTATCATATATACCAATCGTTTTAGTTACATTCGTTTCATAAATTAAATCATTTTTTTCAAGAAGTTCTTTAACATCATTAATTTCAGATTCTAAAATAATATCTTTAAATTGATAATCCATCATTAGGCATCATACCTCGTAAATTGAATCGATGATTGATCCATCTCTATATCTAATAAGACCAACAACTCTATCTTTGTGAGGATAAAATTCTGGTTCTCCTGCAATATCTAAACTCATTTGATAGAGTTCATCTATTGTTTTTATGTTTAGTTTTGAAGACTTTAATCGTTGGATTAAATCTGCTCTTTTTGGATTAATGGCAATACCTCTTTCGGTAACAAGTACATCAATGCTGCTACCTGGTGTAGATATGGTTTGGATGTGCTTTCTAATCGAAGGGATTCTAGATTTTACTAAATTTGTTGTGATGATTGTAAGTTTTGATTCATAAGCAGTGTCAGAATGACCACCACTACCACCCATCAGTTTATGCGTAGAAGATGTTGTAACATTCACATTGAAATTAAGATCTATTTCAGTAGCACCTAATATGACAATATCAAGTTTACTTGCAACATTTTCGTTATAAAAAGGATTGGCATACATGGACGCATCCATAAGTAGATGCTGATCGTTCTTTTTAAAAGATTTCACAGCGGTAAGATCAAAAGATTGTACATCGTAAAGTTTTTCAAATAAGCCAGCCTCATGCATATCAACTAAACTAGCAGTAATGCCACCACTTGCAAAAGAGCCTTTAATAGATCTTGTTTGCATGATATCTTTTAAAAAATGACTTACTGCAATACTTGTAGATCCAGCACCTGTTTGAAAAGACATTTTGTTTTTGATTAAACCTAATGTATCTATTAATGATACTGTGTCTTTTGCTATTTTTAATTGAATAGGATCTCGTGTCATCTGTGTTGTTCCAGATTCAATACCAGTAGATAACCCAATTTGATCAATTTTGATGATATAATCGACAAACTCATGAGAAATTTCATTTTTCGAAAGTGCATCTAATATTGTATCAGTGACAACTACTGTATGCTTTGCATGATATAAGTCTGGATAAATATAGCCAAGAGGTCCACAAGGGTGTATACCATCAATACCATTAGCGTTTCCCATTTTGTCTGCTGCGCTAACTGCGATAAAAGCAACATCGATTTTAATTTCACCTGTTTCTATGGCTCTAGCTCTACCACCATGTGTGTCCATAATGAGTAGATCTTTTAAGTGTCCATGACTGATTGCTTCTGCAACCGGACCATTGACATAATTAGTATATATTTTATCAACATTTTTAGCTTTAATTAATTCTACTAAAGGTTCATGAACAGGAAAAATAGCACTTGGGGCTAAGGTTAGATTTTTGATATTTTTTTGTTTGATGACTTCAAGGACTTTATTTAACAATAAATCACCATTGCGATAATGGTGATGAAATGATAATGTCATACCATCTTTGATTTTTAATATATCAAATAAAGTTGAAATAGAATCAACTGTTTTGACAATACCTTTGTGATTTTGTTTTGGTATGGGTTTATATGTATCTTGTAAAAAAGCATCATCAGAGATAAAAGGTTTATATGGACTTGGAATTTTTCGGTTTAATCTATTAAGTATCACATCATCAGTCCTTTATTTTTTCTAATATATGTTTAGCACGTAAAATGATAGGTTGGTCAATCATTTTTCCATCCACAGAAAAAGCACCTAGACCATCTAGATCAGCTTTTTCTTTAGCAATCATGATTTTACGTGCAAAGTCAATTTCTTCTTGAGTTGGCATAAAAATCTCATTGATGGTATCAATTTGATTTGGGTGAATGCAAGCTTTTGCATTCATACCTATATTTTTAGCATTAAAAGTATCTTGTTTTAAGCCGTTTATATTATTCACATCTGTATAAGGTGTATCGATTGCATTTTTTTGATATGCTTTTGCAGCATAAATCACCATATTTCTAGCAAACTCTATTTCTCTGCCTTCTAAAGTACGTGATACACCTAAGTGAGTTGCTAAATCTTCAGCCCCGAGTAATAATCCAGTAACTCGAGGAATTTTTGCGATGTTTAAGGCATTTAATACAGATTCAGGTGTTTCAATAAGTGCAATCACATGGAAAAGATGATCAAACTTCATTTTTTTCTCTAAAGATGTAAGTGTCTTATCTAAAAGAAGAAGTGATGCTTCATCAGCTTTAGGTAATAAAAAGCCATGTATAAAAGGATGAATGATTGTTTGTACTTCATCGATATTATTTATTCTGATGATAATTTTTTTATGTTGCATATGAAAATGATTTAAAAATGAAACAAGAAGATCTTTTGCAGCATCCTTTTCAGAAGCTATGACACCATCTTCTAGATCAAAAATCACTGCATCTGCATTAAATATATCAGCGTTTTGCATCATGCCTGGATGATTTGCAGGAATAAATAATAGACTTCTAATCATGATAAACACCTAACCTTTTACAAGCCGTTTTAATTCTTGCCATAATCGTATAATCTAGAGCACCTTTATCTTTAATAAACACAGATACGTTTTTAACATTTAAGTCATCAAGTGTTTTTAAAGCAACTGCTTTAATTTGATTACCAAATTGTTCAAAAACAACACTCTCAATTTCTATGGATAGAGTATCAGCTTTTTTGATTGTAACGATACAATCATTAGATTCATATGTACCCGCACTTGCAATTGTTTTAATATAGATCACCTATCTTTTTATTTTCGAAACAGCAATCACACGATCCATCTCATTTTTTACAATCATATAACCACTGTCAACGTCCATACCTGGCTTAGCCAAGCAAACATCAGCTCCAGCACCGATTGCAACATGAGTTGTAGCTATAGCTGAAAGATTAGTTTCATTACATGTGCCGCCACAGTATGCACCAATACCTTTTTCTTTACAGTATAAAATAGCTTCTGCAATATGGTGTAAACCACCTAAATCAGGTGTTTTAATTTGTAAAATATGACCAGCTTTGTTATCTGCGAAATATTTGATATCATCTAAGTTATTACACCATTCATCTGCTACGATTTCAACATGAATACCACGATCATCTAGTTCTTCACGTAATTTTTTCAACATAAGCATGGTATCTTCTCTATTACCTTGATCAAAAGGACCCTCAAGTCTTAATTTAAAAGGAGAAGCAGCTTCTTCTAAGTCTCTACAATATGAAACTATTTTAGGCATATCATCGTTAAATGCGATACCTATAGTTCCATAAACATCTATATGAATAATTGGTTGATAATCTTCATTAATTCTTTGAGTTAATATTCTGTTTTTTAACCATTCAATATAAGCGATGAGTTTTTCACCATGATAACCTAATTTTTCTTTAACATTGTTGATTAATGCGTGTGGTAATGAGGCAACCTCTTTTAATATCATTTTATCAACATTTGTATAACGGTCATCACCTGTTTGAGCAAATATCGGGATTGGATTTAACTCATTGAGTGATGGATTATATTCGTTTCTAATAACTTCAGCCATGGTTAAACGCATCTTTATCGCTACAGCAGAAAGTAATGCTTGAGATATGCCATATCTTATTGCAGTATGTAGGCGTTTGCCATCAACTTTAATGCTGTCGAATATAGAAGCCATTTCTTTGAAAGTAGTAATCTCTTTGTTTAAGAGAAGTGGTTTAATATGTTCTTCCATAAATGGAATATATCGATCTGCTAGAAATAGAGGATCTCTACCACCTGCACCACTATATTGGACTGCAGCACAATCACCTTGTGCTATACTTCCGTCTTCTAAAATAAGCTGAATAGATATTGCTTCACCAGGAACTCTTATTTTTTCGAAACCTTCAGTAAGTGGCTCACCGACATATAAGAATCCATCATGGATTGCATCTTTTTTTATTGCTTTTTGATCGTCAAAATAAAATCCTGTATAAGATTTAGTAAATACTATGTTTTTAATGTTCATTGTTTAGTCGTCCAATTAAATGTCCTTGGCTGACTGCATATACATCATCTACAGTCATCTGGAAATCTAATGCTCTATTTTCTTTATTAGCCCTTTCAAGTAGTTTTTCTTTATGGAAATTTTTAACTTCTTCAGACATTCCTAAATGTCCAAATTCTAAGATACGAATACAGCCTTCATTATCTCTAGCAGGTAGTACTTCACCTAATGTTTGTTTGCTTGGTGCAAATGGAACATCAATAATGCCATATTCAAATGCTTTAATGACACCGACTGCAATATCACCCATACCTAAATCAATAACTTTATCCATTAAACAAGTAACTTCTTTTCTAATCATTTCTTTTTCTTCTTTTAATTTAGCTGAATCAGGATAGGTTTGATCTTTAAGCAGGTTTACTACAAATTTAGAAGCTTTAATGCCTATTGCGTTCATCTCTTTTGTAGGAACACCAATAGATTCAACAGGCGTCTTAGTGATCATTTTTGTTGCTTTAGCTAGTGTAGCGACAGTAGAAGCCATAGAAATTAAACCTAAAGCTTTACTTTCATCTTGTGGGAATCCACCCATCCACTGATGAAAAACTGTTGTTACATGCATATGTTTATGACCAAATGTAAATAAATAATAATCAGTTAGTTCTTTTAACATGTGTATTGCTGCAACATCTTGAGTCACGTTACCACATTGACCATAACCAACAGTTATATGTTTAACGCCTTGAGTAGCAGCGAGCAATGATTCAATAATACCAATCGTAATTGCTATTGATGGTGGAACAAGTGTGCCAGTTAAAGGACCAAATGGTTCTCTATTGATATGAATGTCTTGCTCTTCATAAAATCCGACTAAACGATCACAATATTGCCAATAATAAATTGAATCAGCAAGGGAAATATTTTTAGCATAAGGAATATTATATGAAATACCGCCACCTTCATTTGATGTCCAACCTGCAGCATGAATAATTTCTGATAATAATCTTGCATCAGGGGTTCCATGTCTTGCTTGAAGTGGTACATTAATCGCATCTAAGATTTGTTTACATCCAGATACACCGTGATTAACGGCAGGAAAACCATTTAATAATGATCTACCTTCACGCTTGCTAATCTCAATACCTTCTTCAGCTTCTTGATAGCGATTATGTCTCGTATAAGAATCGATGGTTGCTGGTAGAAAATCAGCACCAGCTTTTTCTAAGTGTTTCATAAGTTCGATATGTTGTTCAATAGTCGCAACACCTGCTCTGGGCTGAACATAAGTTCTTTGTTCTTTCTCTGCTTGTAATAATTTAAGTGCAAAATTTTTATGTGCTGGAACAGCTTTTAATGTTTCTACAGCTTTATCTAAATCTAAAAGAGGATCTGATCCTGTTGGCCAAGATGATAGAACTTCTTTTCGTACTTCTAGAAATTTTTCCATTGACCATTTTTTGTTTCTTACTTGCATGATTTTCTCCTAAAGTTTCACCATATATTTTTTCATAATTCTTAATGCGATTTCAGGATAATCCATAGATAATAAACCCATGGCAGATAATACATAGGTCTTATCTAGTAGATATTCTGGATTATGTGGTCTTAGCTCCATAGGTTTGCTTGCCATCTTAGTCCCATTCTTTAAGATTGCAACAGGATCTTTACTACTAATGACAACCCCACCAGTACCAATGAAATAATTTGTTTGCGTTAAGTCTTTTCCAACTTGATAATACATAACACCCATTGGAGTATAGACACCTTTTAGTGTGCCTACATGTCTTGAGGTAGCAACATCAATACATTTGCCTGCAAAAATATCATCAGCGATATAGTCTTCGTCAGTAGAAGAGATGAATTCAATATCATCATGACGTTTGTTCGCTTCTAATTCAATATCTACATTTTGTGTTTTCCAATAACTAAGCTCAGAAGCAGTAAATGATTGTAAGATGCCTAATGAAGAGTATCTCATCCCAAGGTCACCTTCAACAGTTCTTTTTGCAAATGGTTCTTCAAGACCGGATAAAATTGCATTCATTTGTGTAGGAAGACCAGAACTTAATGAATAAATATCAGTTGTTGCACCACCGACATCCGCAAGCATTAAATCACCTAAACCTTCTTCACCACCAAACCCAGTTGATAGAAGTTCAGCAGCCATTAAAACCGCATTAGGTGTAGGAAGAACAACTTCATCAACTAATTTTTCAACTTTTTTAATACCTTTTGCTTCAATGATATTTTTAACAAATATATCTTTGATTTGATCTTTTGCGCTTGTTATGTTTAAGACATTAAGTCTTGGCATAACATTTTCACATATATAAAATTCTTTATTTGCAGCTGCTAGTATTTCTTCAATCTCATCAGTTGCATCTTTATTTCCAGCAAAAACAATCGGAGCTTTAATATCCGATTTAGCTAATTGCTTTGCATTATGTATAACACATTCTTTATTACCACCATTAGCGCCACCAGCTAAAAGGATAATATCAATGTTTTTTTCTTTAATTTGATCAACTTCATGATGATTTATATTATGTGATAAAACAAGTTCAACTTTAGCACCAGCGCCTAAACATACCCTTCTAGCTGCTTCAGTTGTGAGTTCATCTACTAAGCCAATGGCAACCATTTTAAGTCCACCTGCTGCAGAAGAACAAGCAGTAATCTTATCAAACTTAATTTCATAACCAATTTTATCTATTAATCGTGATAATGCTTTTTTATATCCAAGTGTAATATCTTTTTCAACAGTAGTTATCGCTTTTGCAGTTGCAATAATCTCTTCTTTTTCAAGATCAACAGCAGTTAATTTTGTGAATGTAGATCCAAAATCAACCAGCAAATATGTTTTCATTAAATGCCCCCTAAATCTTCACGTATAGTATCTATAACATCTTCAATTTTTACTCCAGGAGGATAGACTCTATTAAAGCCCATCTCTTTAAATCTTTTTTCAACTTCAGTAAAATCTTGTTTGCCGACAACAATGTTACCACCAACATATAGAAGAATATTATCTAAACCTGATTCTTCGCATTTTTCTCTCATGCCACGACAATCAAGCTCACCGTGACCGTATAAAGATGAAACCATAATTAAAGAAGCTGAAGTCTCAATAGCTGCATTTATAAAATCTTCTTGAGATGATAATACACCTACATTGACTACGTTAAAACCTTCTTTTGTAAGTGTATACTCAATGATTTTATTACCTACAGCATGAACATCAGCTCCGATGACACCTATAACAATTGTTTTCATGAAATCCTCCGGAATTATATGGGAAAAGTTTTAAAATTATAAAAACGCTTACATACAATGTTATTCTAAAACATTTTATACTAAAAAACAACAGTAAAACCCCCTTTTCTTACTTTTTTAAGATAATTGTTAGAATATAGAGTTATAAAAATAAATTATGAATAAAATTTTCGGTTATATCATAAATGATATAAAAAAAAGATGGTAAAAAATACCATCTTTTAAGGTCTATTTTTTAGATGTGGGAATAAGATTACATCTCTAATATTTGGAGTATTTGTAAGTAACATGACAAATCTATCGATACCAATACCAATACCACCAGTAGGAGGCATACCATATTCTAAAGCTTCAATGAAATCTATATCCATTTCTGTAGCTTCATCATTACCAAGTGCTTTTTCTTTTACTTGATTTTCAAATCTTTCTTTTTGATCAATTGGGTCATTTAATTCACTAAAAGCATTTGCGTATTCACTTCTCATAATGAACAATTCAAAACGATCAGTAAATCTTGGATCTTCTAAATTCTTTTTAGCAAGAGGTGAGATTTCTATAGGATGTCCATAAACAATAGTAGGTTGAATGATTTTATCTTCAACATAATGTTCGAAGAAAGCTTCAACGATATGACCATAACTAAAATGTTTTTCAACATGAATGTTATGTTCTTTAGCTATTTTTTTAGCTTCATCTAAAGTCATGTGCTTCCAAAAGTCTACACCAGAAACATCTTTGATTGCATCAACCATATGCCAGCGTTTCCAAGGTGCTTGCATGTGAATGATTTGATCTTGATAATTGATATCATAAGTTCCTAAAATATCTTTAGTCACTGTTGATAGACAACCTTCAACTAAATCCATCATGTCATCCATATCTGCATATGCAAGATAAGCTTCAATGGTTGTGAACTCTGGATTATGTTTAGCATCCATACCTTCATTTCTAAATAATCTTCCGATTTCATAAACAGCTTCTAGACCACCAACGATAAGTCGTTTTAATGGAAGTTCTGTTGCAATTCTTAAATAGAAATCCATATCTAATGTGTTATGGTGAGTTACAAACGGTCTAGCAGAAGCACCACCTAAAATAGGGTGTAATACTGGTGTTTCAACTTCTATAAAACCTTTTGAGTCAAAATAATTTTGAATTGAACGGATAATTTTAGGTCTTGTCATCGCAACTATTCTTGCATCATCATTAACAATTAAATCAACATAACGTCTACGTCTAGCTTCCTCTTTATCTTGAAGACCGTGAAATTTATCAGGTAGAGGTCTTAAAGCTTTTGTTAAATGTGTATAATGAGACGCTTTTACTGTTAGTTCATTTGTTTTAGTTCTAAAAAGGATACCTTTAATTCCAACGATATCACCTAAATCAGCTTGTTTAAATAGTTTATAGTTATCTTCACCAATATTGTCTTGTCTAACATAAACTTGAATTTGACCATCACGATCTTTAATATGCATGAAGCCTGCTTTACCTTGGCCTCTTTTTAAAACGATACGACCTGCAATGGATACTTCAATATTTTTTTCTTCTAACTGGTCATGATCAAATGGCTCATAAGTGTCATGGATGGTTTTTGCATCATGAGTTCTTATATATTTTTGCCCAAAGGGATCAACACCTAATTCTCTTAATTCTTGTGCTTTTTCTCTACGCACAAGTTGTTGTTCATTGATATCATCTGGATACATTTTATAATCCTCCTAATCCTTGATATTATATCATAGAAAAAGCCATAATAAAATATTATGGCCTTTTTTCTTCACTCAAAAGTTCATACATCAGTTCATCTTTTTTAGGAGTTAGACTCGTAATTTTCACTTTAATGATTTTTAGTCCTAAATGTAGAGTTAAGATGTCGTTTTCTTTAACAG
>Ga0265293_10008273_pt1 | contig 15505 bp, 10 predicted proteins | sample Munlanlewell138R_FD_192505 | JGI IMG/M metagenome (GOLD analysis project Ga0265293, IMG submission 192505) | Leachate microbial communities from a municipal landfill in Southern Ontario, Canada - Leachate well 138R | ecosystem: Engineered > Solid waste > Landfill > Unclassified | place: Canada...
CAACACCAGCGGCCGACGCTGCAACAGCATCCGCGCCAGCGCCACCCGGCTTTGCTGCCCGCCTGACAGCGCGCCCGGTTTGCGCGCCCCGAGCCCCGCCAGCCCGACGCGGGCCAGCGCCGCATCGACCGCAGCCCAATCGGCGCGCGCCAGCCGCATATCGGGCCGCAGCCCCAGCGCCACATTTTGCGCGGCGGACAGATGCGGAAACAGGTTATTATCCTGAAAAATCATCGATATCGGTCGCGCGCCGGGGGGCGTATCGGTGATATCGCGCCCCTGCCACAGCACCCGGCCACGCGCAGGCGCGAAAAACCCGGCGATCACCGCCAGCAATGTCGATTTACCCGCGCCCGAAGGCCCGATCACCGCCACCAGCGCGCCGGGGTCAATCGCGAAATTCGCGCGCAGCTCGAACCCGCCGGCATAGGTGATTTCCAACCCCTCAAGCGTCAGCATCCACGCGCCCTCCGCGATCAAACAGCCAGAAAATGCCCAGACTCAGCCCCAAAAGCAGCACCCCGGCCGCGGCCGCATCGTCCAGCCGATATGCCGCCATCAGCCGATACATCTGCAACGGCAGCGTCGCCGCATCGGGCGCCCCAAAAAGCGCGATCACCCCCAGATCCCCCATCGACAGTGCCGCCGCCAGCCCTGCCGAAAATCCCAACGGGCGGCGCAATCGCGGCCACCAGACCAGCCGCAACCCGGCCCAAGACCCCATCGCCAGCGATTGCACCAGCGGGCCAAACCGCTGATCGACCTCGGCAATTGCGGGCACCAAGGCGCGCATCGCAAAGGGCAGCGCCATGGCCGCATTCACCACGACCGTGATCGGCAAGACCCAGGCCACCGGGTTTACCAGCGGAAACATCACGATATAAAGCCCCGTTCCCATCACCAGCGGCGATGCCGCGATGCTTAGAAACCCGATGATTTCCGCCACCGCCCCGCCCCGGCGCAGGCGCACCGCGCTTGCGGCCAGTGGCAGCGCCAGCATCATGCACAGCACCGCCGCGGCCACCGCCATGATCATCGATCGCCCCGCCGCCTGCCATACGCTTGCCGGCAGTTCCGCCACGCCGCCCAATCCGCGCGCCACGATCACCGCCAGCGGCAGGATCAGAAAAACCGCCGCCGCCAGAATCGCCAGCGCATCGATGCCCCGCGCCAACCCGCCGCCCGGCACATGGCGCGCCACCACCCGGTCCAATCCCCCGCCATGCACCCGTGGCACCCGCACCCAGATCGCCGCCAGCGCCGCCAGCGCGCAGATCGCGAATTGCACCAGCCCCAGCCGCGCCGCTGCGCCCAGATCGAAATCAAAGCGAAACGCCTGATAGATCGCCAGTTCCACCGTTGTCGCCGCAGGCCCCCCGCCCAGCGCCAGCGCCACGGCAAAGGATGTGGTGCAGATCACGAAAATCACCGCCAGCGCGCCGGGCACGATTTCGCGCAGCATCGGCGCCTCGACCACCCGAAACATGTCGCGCGGGCCAAAGCCCAGCATCGCCGCCAGACGGAAATGTTCGCCCGGGATCGCCATCCACCCTTGCAAGATCAACCGCGTCGCCAAGGGCAGATTGAAAAAAACATGTGCAATCAGAATACCTTGCAGCCCGTATATCGTGAAATCCGGCAGGCCGAGCGCCCGCAGCCCCGCGTTGACAAAGCCGCTATGGCCGAACACCGCCACCAGCCCCAGCACCGCCACGATGACCGGCAGGATGAACGGCGCCCCCATCAGCGCCACCAGCGCCCGCCGGCCCGCAAAGCTGCGCCGCGCCAGCGCGCGCGCCACCGGCACCGCCAGCGCGACCGAGATCAGCGCCGAAAGCGCCGCCTGCTTCACGGTAAACGCCACCGCCTGCCATGCTGCCGGGCCAAGCATGCCCGCGCCTTCGGCCCGCCAGGCGACCGCGCCCAGCGTGCCCAGCGTCAGCACAAGGATCAGCGCGGCCGAAACCGCGCCTGCCAGCGTCAGCGGCGCGTTCAGCGCGACAATGCGGCGCGCCATTCTTCCAATGCCGGCGCGCGCATGGCTTCGGCTACATCCTCGGAATGGAAAAATGCGTGATCGGGCCGGGGCAGATCGCGGAATGCTTGGGGCCAATCCTCGGGCGCGATGGCGGATGGATAGGACCAGTTGCCCTCGGGGATCAGGGTCTGAAATGCGTCGCTGAGGATAAACGCCATGAACGCATCGGCCAATTCGGGCTGATCGGTATGGGCGATCCTGCCGGCCAGTTCGATCATCATATAGTGGCCTTCGTCGAAAATCGCCGCAGATTTGGTGTGATCATCCTCGGCCACGATGTGATAGGCGGGCGATGTCGTGAACGAAAGCACCATATCGGCCTCGCCATCGGTGAACATGCCATAGGCTTCGGTCCAGCCCTGGGTGACCGTCACGATTTTCGGTGCCAACCGTTCCCAGGCCGCACCCGCCGCATCGCCATAAAGTTCCTTGACCCACAGCAACAGCGCCAGCCCGGAAATCGAGCTGCGCGGATCCTGGATCACCACGCGCAGATCATCGGGTGCGTCCAGCAGGGCCTCAAAACTCGTGGGGGGGGCGGGTAGCCGGGTGTTGTCATAGACAAAGGCCACATAGCTCCAATCATAGGGCAAAAACGTGTCATCCACCCAGTCGATCGGCAGTTCCAGCGCGGCATTATCCTGCCTATGGGGCGCAAACAGCCCCGATGCGCGCGCCCGCGCCGTAAGGTCGGTATCCAGCCCGATCGCCACATCGGCATTGGTCCGCGCGCCCTCCAGCAACAGGCGCGGCAGCACATCGCCGGTCACATATTCCAGCGTGCAGCCACATTCGGCCTCAAACCCGGCCTTGATCGCCGGGCCTGGCCCCCATTCCGAGGCGAAATAATCGGGCGCGTAAACGGTCAGCCTGGGCGTATCGGCCAATGCGGGCGCAAGCGCCGTCAGCACGATACCCGCAGCGATAGGGATGACTTTCATGACATGCTCCTGTCAAATTGCGGGCGGAGCAAGGATTGGCGCGGCTGCGCCCTCGACCTTCCCTCCGCCGGTTCTAGCCGGTTCAGGTTCAACGGGTCCGCATATGCGTCTCAGCCCATCCGGGCACCCCGAGGTGCGCACAACCTAATCGCCCCCGCCCGCGACAGCAAGCCGAAACCGCTTGAGCCGTGGCGCAGGCCCCGCTAGACCCTTGCGACAAAGGAGTCCGCCATGAGCATCAACACATTCGGCCACCTGTTTCGCGTGACCACATGGGGCGAAAGCCACGGCCCGGCGCTGGGGGCGACCGTCGATGGCTGCCCACCGGGCGTGCATATCAGCGCCGAAATGCTGCAACACTGGCTCGACCGGCGCAAGCCGGGGCAGAACAAATATACCACCCAGCGGCGCGAAGCGGATGCGGTGGAAATCCTGTCGGGCGTTTATGAAGGCCAGACCACCGGCACGCCGATTCAGCTTTTGATCCGCAATACCGATCAGCGATCCAAGGATTATGGCGATATTGCCGATAAATTTCGCCCAGGCCACGCGGATATCACCTATTGGCAGAAATATGGCATCCGCGATCCGCGCGGCGGCGGGCGGTCGTCGGCGCGTGAAACTGCGGCGCGGGTGGCTGCGGGGGGCGTTGCGCGCGCGGCGCTGGCGGCGCTGGCGCCCGCGATCACCATCACCGGCTATATGACCCAGATCGGCCCGCATCAGATCGACCGCAGCCGTTTCGACGCGGCGCAGATTGAACAAAACCCTTTCTGGGTGCCCGATGCGGTCGCGGCCGAACAATGGGCCGCTTACCTTGACGGGCTGCGCAAATCCGGCAATTCCGTCGGCGCCGTGATCGAGGTGATCGCAAGCGGTGTGCCCGCCGGGCTGGGCGCACCGATCTATGGCAAGCTCGACACCGATCTGGCCGCCGCGATGATGAGCATCAATGCCGTCAAAGGCGTTGAAATCGGCGAAGGCATGGCCGCCGCCGCGCTGACGGGCGATGCGAATGCGGATGAAATCAGCCTCGGCGCCGATGGGCAGCCGCGCTATGGGTCGAACCATGCGGGCGGCGTGCTGGGGGGCATTTCTACGGGGCAGGATTTGGTGGTGCGTTTCGCGGTCAAGCCGACTTCGTCGATCCTGACGCCGCGCCAGACGATCACGCGCAGCGGCGAGGCGGCCGAAATCATCACCAAGGGCCGGCATGATCCCTGTGTCGGTATCCGCGCCGTGCCGGTGGGCGAGGCGATGATGGCCTGTGTGCTGCTGGATCATCTGTTGCTGCACCGGGGCCAGATTGGCGACGGGCCGCGCGGCGCGATCGGGTAGGCGAAACATGCGCGCCAGCGCGCGCAATATACGAAACAATCGGGTCATGCCGCGCCCCTGAACCGTCGGGCGAGCCGCGCAATCAGGCCCTGTCCGCGCAGCCGGGCCTCGGCCTGTTGCCAGCCATCGTTGAATCCCTGATCAAAACCGGCATCGAACCCGGCGCGGTGGCTGTGTTCCAGCGCGCCGTCCATCTGCCCCGCGGCCCAACTGGCCAGATGCGCCATCCGCGCCTCGCTTTCAAACGGGCCGGGGGCGTTCAGATGCCGGGCGAGCGCGCGATAGCGGGCCTCAAGCTTGACGAAATTGCGGGGCAATTCGGCGGTATTGGTTAAAACGATGGTCAGAAAACCGGCATCTGCCGCCACATGTGCCAGCCGTTCGGGCGCGGGCCAATCGGCCAGCAACCGCGCGGCAAGCCCCGCCCGCGCCCAAACGACGCCGGCATCCGACCGCAATCCGGGCGGATGATCTGCCTCGGCCCGCGGGCCATGGCTGCGGATCACCGGCAGGCCCAGCCCGACATGCGGCGTGACAAAATGCGCCTGCGCGCCCGCCACCACCGCGCCATCGCGGGCCAGATGCGCCATGCCATAGGCAAAATCGTGCAAAGCGCCGGGGCGGATGCGGGCCACGAGCACGGCGCGCGCGGGGTTGGTTTCGGGCGATGGCGGCAAAATCATCGGATGTCCCGCCAAATGCGCCGCCAGCCCTGCGGCGCCCGGCCCGTTCAGCGTCAGCCGTATCGGCGCCGTGATCGCAGCCGCAAAGGCGGCGCAATCGCGCGCATCAAGCGGGGCAGTGATCCGGGCCTGCAACTCGGCCACGGCCGGGGGCGCGCCGCTGCGGCCGTCGGCAAGGATATAAAGCAGGTCGGCATTTTGATAAATCACCCAAGGATCGGCCGTGCCACGCACCGATTCCCACGCCAGATCGGGGGCAAATCCCCGCTCTGCCGCCAGTTCCAACGCGCGGCGCGGATTGGCGCCCGACGCATCGCCATAGGCCACCGGTTCGTGAAAGAACAGCCGCCGTTTCAGGATCGGCAGGCCACGGGCGATATGATCGGCGGCCTCGTCATAGGCCGGATAGGCGGCGGTGCCCGGCTCCAGCCACGACGCATGGCGATAGCCGCGCACGGCAAAATGCGCGGTGAACCGGCTTTCATGGTGCAAAACCGAATCGTGATAAGAGCCGATTTCGGGCATTTCCTGCCAATAGCGGCGAAAATCCGGGCTGTGCAGCATCGGCGCGCGAATGCTGATCCAATGTGAATTCAGGTGATAATCCATCCGCCCGCTGCCGGTGAACGGGTTGGGCGCCACCGCGTCATGGGCCGAAAGCCCCCAGAAATCGACATCCTGCGCGCGCGCCCATTCAAATATCGGCGCGAAACTGTTGACCGGGCCGAAAAACGTGTAATTGGCCAGCGTCAATTCACCTATTCGGGCGAAAGTGGCAGGATCGATCCGGGCCATCGCATCCGCATAAGCGCCGACATCGAAACCGGAATTTGCGCGTTCCTGCACGATATCGGCCGCATCCAGCCCCGCGCGCGTGATCGGACCGTTCGAGACCACGTGGATCACGTCAAACCACGGCCGTAACGCCGCCAGCAAAACGGTGATATAGCGATCCACCCGGCCCAGAGGATGGTAAATGAAATAGATCAGATACCGCATGATCTAGGCCGCCTGCGATTGGGCGGCGCAGGCTTGCGCCAGCATGGATTCATACGCGCTGATCTGCGCGTTGATGCCGCTGGTCGGGCCGATGCCGGGTGGTTTGCAGCCGGTTTCGCGCACCAATGCGCGCAGCAGCGCCAGCCGCCGGGCGGGCGGCATCGCCGGCGTCAGCGGATCGTCGCGCAGATCAGTGGCATTCAACCCCTGCAAAACCGGCCAGAGCGCGGCGGCCCGCCGATTCGCGCCGGCATGGCGGGCGGCAAAATCCAGCCGCGCCGCGGGCGTAAACCCGGTAAACGGTGCAGGATCACAAAGCCCGGCCAGCACCCCGGCAAACAACGTATTGAACCGGGGGTATAGATCGGGCGGCACGCGGCGCAGGCCCCGCATGAACATAATCGCCTCACCTGGAAGCGAGGGGTTAAATCGTTCGGGCGGCGGTCCGTCAAACGCCGGCAGGCCAAGCAGCGCAAGCGCCTGTGCACAGTTCTGGCCGCCGCGATAAAGCCCGACGCGCAGGTTTTCCGCCCCGAATGATGCCGCCCATATCGCCAGAAAATCCGCCGCATGCAGCCGTTCCCGCGTGGCCTGCGCCGCCAGAAACGCTGCGAAATCATGGCGATAGCCGCCGCGCACCGCCTGAGCATACATGGATTCGGCCCATTGATCCTGCTGGCGCAAAAACACCAGAATCCGCACATTAAACTGCGCCCGTAACCGCGCCAGAAACGGGGCACTGCGGGCGCTGTCATAGGAAAATTGTTCCTCGGATATCAAGGCATTGCGCAGATTTTGGCGCGAAATTTCCTGCGCCAGCATGGCCAGCGCGTGATCGCCGCCGTGCCCGCCATCGGCAAATTGCGCGCGCATCGCGGCATTGATATAGCGATGCTGGCTGCTGGTCGGCATCGGCGCGCGCATCGTGGCCGGATAATACAGCCCCTGCGCCGCAAGCCATGATCGCTGCCGCGCGCAGAAAACCTGCAGGCTGGTCGTGCCGGTTTTGGGCAGACCGATATGAATGTTCAACACCGAAACCGGCACAGCATCATTCCCCTGATTCGTCCGCCCCATCTGACCAGACGAATCTTAAGAAACTCAGAACAGGATTATGCTGTCGATCAGGCTGTCGGCATAAGCGATATTGGCCAGGGTGATGACCTCATCCCCAAAGCTGAGGGTGACATTTCCATAGCGTTCATGCGCGTAACGATCGAGCATCTGCGCCACGCTCAGCCCGCCGCCCCAAAGCGCCTGTTCAAGCCGCAAAGTATCGGTGGCCAGATCGAAATCCTGCACCCGGTCGCGCCCGTAACCTACGCCAAACACAAAGGTATCCTGCCCCGCGCCGCCAAACAGAACATCATTTCCCGGCCCGCCATCCAGCCAGTCGTCGCCATCGTGACCGTATAATTTATCATCGCCCGGCCCGCCATAAAGCCGGTCATTGCCGAGGCCGCCGGACAGGATATCATCGCCTTCGCCGCCATAAAGGATGTCATCGCCGGCATGGCCGATCAGGTGATCATCGCCGGGGCCGCCATAGATAACGTCGTCGCCAAGCCCCCCGGTCAGATAATCATTGCCGCTGCCACCATGAATGATGTCATCGCCGGGCAGGCCATAGATATGATCGTCGCCATCGCCGCCGCGCAACAGGTTGTCGCCGTCATTTCCGAACAGGATGTCATTGAAATCGCTGCCGATCAGTGCCTCGATCGACTGCAGGATATCGCCTTCGGCAAAGCCGCCGATCCCCGCGCCACCCGCCAGCGACACCCGGATTGCGGCGTCGGATCGGCTGTAATCCACGGTATCGAAACCGGACATGCCGTTAATCATATCGGCGCCGGGGCTGGCGAAAAAGTGGTCATCGCCGCTGCCGCCGGTCAGGATATCGGGGCCGGACGTGCCCTCGAACACGCGGCCGGCCTCTTGCGCCAACATCGGTGGGCGGGTGACGCCGGACACGCCCGAAATCGCGAAATGATGGGCATAAAGCGGGGTCAGCGCGGCGCTGGTCACGATGATCAGCTCGTCGCGGTAACGCAGGGTGGCGCCGGTGGCAGTCGGGGTGATTTCCAACTGATCCAGCCCATAAAACATAGGAAAATCAGATAAATCAAGCCGGTCGATGCCGGGTTCGAAATCCTCGATATAATCCACCTCGTTATCCGCGATCAGCACGAATATATCGGCGCCGGGCCCGCCGCGCAGCCGGTCGCTGCCGGGGCCGTCGATCAGGATATCATTGCCCGGCCCGCCCTCGATCAGGTCATTTCCCGCGCCACCGATCAGCAGGTTATGCCCCGCATCGCCGACCAGATGGCTGGCCACATCGGGGGCGAAAACCGGGGCGGTATAATCGGCCGTGTTAACCAAAAGCTGCGTGATCCCCGGTTCGGATTGCGAAGCGGCGAAAATCTGCAGCGTGCCGCCCACATCCGCCATCGCCAACGCCGAGACATTCGCAAGCGCCATTTCTGCGCTGTCGGCGATCGTATCACGTGCCAAAAGCCGCCCGCCAGGCAGCAGTTCAAACAGCGTCAGCCCATCATCGCCACCCCCCGCCACGACAAAGGCACGCTCATTTATCATTGCCACATCAATAGTTTGCACCGCCTGAAACCGCGTATTCAGGTCGTCGATAATGTGATCGACCGGCTGCAAACCGCCATCCGCGCGAATCCGTGCTACCGAAAGGGATGAACTTTGCGATGCCCCGATGATCGCGAAACTTTCGCCTGCGACCTGCGCAATGGCCAACGCCGTGGGGGCGGCCATGCCCAGCCCCTCTTGCGCCCCGAGGCTGGTAACCGGAACCAGCCCGCCATCGGGGGTAATCCGCAGGCTGATCACCCGGTTTTCAACCGCCGAAAGCGCCAGCAGAATCGGGGCGCCATCAACCTCGGCCACCGCCAGATGCGGGATGGCGATGCCTTGATAGGGCGCGGCCAGTTCAACCGGCGCGCCGGCAGGGATCAGGCTGCCATCCGGCGCGAGCCAGTGGCCATGCACCAGCCCCGATCCATTATAGCTTGTGAAAACAAGCGTTTGCCCGCCGATATCCACCGTGGCAATGGCCGCGGGCTGATCAAGCGGCGCGGCGCCCCGCGCGGCTGGCCCCGCCGCCAGATCCAGCGGCATGATCACCGCCGCACCGTCGCGATCGAACACCTCGATCCGGTTTGGCGCCGTGGCATTGGCGCCACCATAAAGCACATGCCCGATCGGCACCGCGCCGCTGCCATCGGACAATTGATAGACGGCAATGCCCCCATCCGCGCCGGATGCCGCGAATAGCTGTTGCTGACCACCGATCTGCGCGATTTTCAGATCGACGATTCCGGTCACGAACTGCGGCGCATTGGCCGGCAGCAGCGATCCGAATGAGAATCCCCCCATTCCGCACCCCCATTTCCACACACCCCCGTGTGTGCAATAACTGTGGGCCCGGAATCTTAATGGATGATCATGTGATTATGGCACAAGCGGGGCAGTTACCCTGCATTGCATCGATCTAGCGCGCCAGGCGCGGCACCAGCAACCGCGCCACCCGCCGCGCAAGCGGCCGCAGCATCGGGCGCAATCGGGGATAGCGGCTTATCATCGCTGCATATTTTGCCTCTGCCCATTGATAGGGGCGCAATCGCCAGGACTGGCCATGTGCGCTGATCTGGCGGAATTGTTCCGCCACGCTGGCCGAGGCCAATTGCCCGGCGAAAAGCTGAAACTTGTATTCAAGTCGTGCATAATTCCGCGCCGCCTGCCCGGGCGTCATCACCTGCAACACATGATATCCGGCATCCTGCACCGCATAGCCGATCAACCGTTCCTGCACATGGGCAAGCCCCCCGTCGATATGGTTGGGTTCGGCATTGTAATCGTGCCAGCGCCATGGATGGGCGAATAATTTGCGCAAGGCCGCGGGACGAAACCAGAACATCGTGCCATAGGGCGCAACCGGCGTGTGATCATCAAGCGGCACCGCGATCCCCAGTTCGCGCGCCAGCGCGGCCAGCGGCGCCTTGTTCGCATACCAGCCGTGGCCCAGCGCGCCGAATCCGATCTGCACCGCCGGCGGCATGACCAGCCCAAGCTGCGGATCACCGGCAAAACGTGCCAGAATCTGGCTGATATAGGCGGGCGAAGCCGCGAGATTTTCAAAAAGATGCTGGCGAAATCCCGCCGCAACCTGTGGCATGATATGGGGCGTGCGCTTGGAATGCAGCCGCAGCGCCACCTCATACCGGCCGCACAGCGCGACATCGGCAAAGGTGATGAACAGCGCCGACATATCGCGCCCGCGATTTTGCGCGACGATGCGGATCGTGGCACGCCGATTGCCCTGCGCGCGCAAAAAGGCGGCCACCTCGGCGCAGGCGGCGGCATCGGGGACCGAGATGAACAGATCGCAAGGCACCGGAATGCGGGCGATCAGGGGGTAAAGCTCGGCCATCATCGCGGGGTAAAAGACATGCATCAGCACCGCCACCACCCCCGGATCGGCGGCAATGGGCGGGCCGGTATCGGGCAGCACCGCATAGGCATCGGTGATGGTATTAAGCGCGCGCGGCGGCAGGCAGCGCTGCGCATGGGCCGAAACCGCCGCGGCCAAATCGGGCACGCGCGCCTGCATTTCCCGCAAGGCGGCGCCGAAATCCAGCGCACAAAGATCATGCATCAGCGGATCAAGCGCCAACAGCCCCGCCGGTAAACAGGGCGCCCCGGCGGCAATCGCCCGGTCGGGCATCAGCCATGCGGGCGCGGGGCCGGGCAGGCTGCCGGGGTCAAGCGCATAGGCGAGCGTCAGATCCTGCGCGGTGATGAACCCGGCCAGGCGGCGCTGGATCGCGCGGTGATCGCGGCCGCGCCAGATCCGGGCAAAGCCCGGCCGGGCCAGCAGCGCGCCGTCAAACACCAATAAATCAAGGCTCGGCAGCCATGGCGTATCGGGCCGGGGCATGTCGCCCAGATCGGGCAGATCACATTCGCAATAGGCGGCCAGCACCCCGCCGGGCGCCATGCGCCCCGCCCGCGCAACATGATCCGCCAAATCGACGATCGGGGCAAAGGCATGGGCGCCGGTCATGATCACCGGGCCGCGAAGCTGCGAAACCGCGCCAATTCCGGCGGCGAAATCATCGCCCGCCACCAACATCACCACGCCGGGCGGCGGCACGATACGGGCCAGCGTCGCGCCATCGCCCACGATCACCAGCCGCGCGGCCACCGCCGCAAGCCGCGCCAGCGCGACATCCACATGTGGCCCCATTTCATCCGGCCCGCCGATCAGGTAAATCGCGGCTGCCGCACTCATGCTGCGATCCTTTGTGACAAATCGCGCGCGGCCGCCCGGATCGGGGCGCTGGCCCAAAGCGCCGCATCGGCATACCATGCGCAGCGCGTGTCGGTTTGGGCAAAAAGCGGCCCGGGCCCGGGATCATGCGTCCAGCGGTTTTGCAACGCGGCGCGGGTGGCGCGTTCGATATGGCGGCGAAACGGGGCGCTGGCGGGCACGCAAGTTTCGCGCAGGCCAGCGGCAGCCTCGGCCCGCACCAGCGCCACGATATCCGCGCGCCGCTGCGCATCCGTTGCACGCATGAACCCCATACGCAGCGACGCATCCCCGGCATGGGTATTGTGCATCTGGCCCAGCATGCGCAGAAATTCCGTCAGCTCCAGCGCGAGGCGGGTATTGGCGGGCGTTGTCGCCACCGGCACAATATCGGGCAGGCCCAGCACGGCGGCGCAGAAATGGGTGAAGATATCCGCGCCCCGTCGGCGGATCTGTTCAAACGGCAGGGCGTGCAGGCGCAATCCGGGTGCCGCCAGCCAAGGGCGCAACGTGACCATCGGATTGAGCAGGCGCGAGGCGAAAGGATCGGCGAAATGCGCGGCCATACGTTCGGGCAGACTGGCGGTGGCGCCATGTTTGATTTCTTCGGCCCAATAGGACACGAAACCTTCGACCGGATCGCGCAGGGTATAGACAAGCTCGGCCCCGGCAAAGCCCATCAGCGCGGCCAGTTGATCAAACCGGGCGCGAGGCCAGCGGACGAACCCTTCGGCCGATAACAGGACCGAGGCACCATCCCGGTGCGCGCGCTGGCCCAGCCGCGCAAGCGCACCGGGATCGGCCAGATAATCCCCAGGATGATGGGCCAGATCGTGATGCGCCAGCGTGCCGGGCGCGCGGCCAAGCGTGGGATAAAGCCAGCCCGATTGGCGCAACACCGTGCGCGCCGCGGCGAAATTTGCCTGCAGATAGGTGGTGGCCGTTTTATGCGGCCCGACATGGATCACAAGACGCGGCGTCATTCAGGCCGCCCGTTGCCCGCACCCGGCCCAGGCAAGCAACCGCCCCAGCCCGTCATCAAGCGTCACGCGCGGCCGCCAGCCATAGCCGCGCGCCGCCGTGATATCGGCAACCGCGTGGCGGATATCGCCGGGGCGGAATTTCCCGGTGATCGCCATACTGCCGCCCGCCAGATCCAGCATCCGCCGCGCGACGGCGGCAATCGTGATCCCCTGCCCCGTGCCGATATCCAGCGGCGCATCGGGCAGATAGGGCGAAAACACCATCCGCATAAAGGCATCGACCACATCATCGACATAGATGAAATCGCGGGTGATCGCGCCGTCTTCGTAAATCGCAAGTTCCTGCCCGGCGCGGATATTTTCGGCAAAATGCGCCAGCACCCCGGTATAGGGATTGCCCGGCGTCTGCCCCGGCCCATAGGTATTATGCAGCCGCAAAATACCCACGCCGACGCCGCTGCCCCAAAACCCCTGCGTCAGCAGATATTCCTGCATCAGCTTGGTCGAGGCATAGATCGACACCGGCGCAGGCGGGCAGGCGGCATGGGTGGCCACCGGGCGCAGAATCCGGCCCGCCCCGTCGCGCAGGGCGAAATCGCCCCGGGCCAAATCGCAGGCGCGCCGCGTCACTGGCCGGGCGGGATGGCCAGCCATATCCTGCGCCGCGCCTTCGCCATAAACGGCGCGGCTGCTGGCCAGAATCACCCGCCGCAGATCCCCCGCCCCGCGCAATGCCGCCAAAAGCGTCGCGGTGCCGGTCACATTCACATCGGTATAATGCGGCGCAAGATCATGGCTTTGCGCCGTGCCGGTTTCGGCGGCCAGATGGATCACCACCTGCGGGCGAATCGTGCGAATGGCCCGGCGCAGGGCCGATTCGTCGCGGATATCGCCCTGATAAACCGGCACGCCCGCGCGTTTCACCCGCGCCAGATTGCCGGGGTTTCCCGCATGGGCCTGTGGCAAAAGATTATCGAAAACAGCGACTTGCGCCACATCGGCCAGCCGCGCGACCAGATGCGCGCCGATAAAGCCGGCGCCGCCGGTGATCAGGATACGTTGCCCGTTCATAATGCCCTGCCCAAAATCAACATGGGCAGAGCATGTCACACAGGGCTTAACAGCCTCTGAACGGCGTTCTTATTTCATGCGCCGGTCGCGCATCGCCAGCAGCCGCAGCCGCAGGGCGTTCAGCTTGATGAACCCGGCGGCATCCTTTTGGTCATAGGCGCCGGCGTCGTCTTCGAACGTCACATGGCTTTCGGAATAGAGCGAGTGATCCGACCAGCGGCCCACCGTGCGCGCCAAACCTTTGTAAAGCTTCAGCCGGACGGTGCCGGTCACATGTTCCTGGCTTTTGTCGATCAGCGCCTGCAGCATTTCGCGCTCGGGGCTGAACCAGAAGCCGTTATAGATCAGTTCCGCATATTGCGGCATGATCTGATCCTTGAGATGCGCCGCCCCGCGATCAAGCGTGATCTGTTCGATCCCGCGATGCGCCTCAAGCAGCAGGGTGCCGCCCGGGGTTTCATAAATCCCGCGCGATTTCATGCCCACGAAGCGGCCCTCGACCAGATCAAGCCGCCCGATGCCATGCTTGCCGCCCAGCTCGTTCAGGCGGGTAAGCACGGTGGCCGGGCTCATCGCTTCGCCATTGATCGCGACGGCATCGCCGCGTTCAAAGGTGATTTCGATATATTCGGGGGTATCGGGCGCATCCTCGGGGTGAACGGTGCGCTGATAGACGTAATCGGGGGCGTCCACGGCGGGATCTTCCAGAACCTTGCCCTCGGACGAGGTATGCAGCAGGTTCGCATCCACCGAAAACGGCGCCTCGCCGCGCTTGTCCTTGGCGACCGGGATCTGATGCGCCTCGGCGAATTCCAGAAGCTTGGTGCGGCTGGACAGATCCCATTCCCGCCACGGCGCGATCACCTTGATATCGGGGTTCAGCGCATAGGCCGAAAGCTCGAACCGGACCTGATCGTTGCCCTTGCCGGTGGCGCCATGGGCCACGGCATCCGCGCCGGTCATCTCGGCAATCTCGATCAGCCGCTTGGAGATCAGCGGCCGGGCGATGGAGGTGCCCAGCAGGTAAAGCCCTTCATAAACCGCATTGGCGCGGAACATCGGGAATACGAAATCGCGCACGAATTCTTCGCGCAGATCCTCGATATAAATATTTTCCGCGGGGATTCCCAGCAATTCGGCCTTGGCGCGCGCGGGCTCCAATTCCTCGCCCTGCCCCAGATCGGCGGTAAATGTCACCACCTCGCAGCCATATTCGGTTTGCAGCCATTTCAGGATGATCGAGGTATCGAGACCCCCGGAATAGGCAAGAACGACTTTCTTCGGCGCGGACATGGGAACGGCTTTCCTTGAGGTAATATCGCGGCGCGGATAGCCGGTTTTGTGCGCAAGAGCAAGGTTCAGCACGTTGCGCTTGGCCGCAAGGGGTGCGAATGTGCGCAAATCGGCGAAACGGCAAGGACACGGCAGAAATGGCTTGGGCAATATTCGTGCATTCGGTGCGGCAGGTTTTCGGCAACCTGAATGCGGCCTTGCGCGTATCGGTCGTGCTGATGGCGGTGCAATTCGCGGTCACCATGTGGTTTACCGGCACGATCGCCGAAATCGTCGCCGCAGGCCCCGAGGCAGACATCCCCCAAGGCGTGCTGGGGCCACAGTTGCTGGCCTTTTTGGTGGTGGCGGCGATCACCGGGCCGTGGGTGGCGGTGGCCTGGCACCGCTATGTGTTGCTCGAAGAACATCCGGGCGCGGCGGTGCCCCGATGGGATGGCGCACGCTGGATGGCCTATCTGTTCGCGCTGGTGCAACTGTTTCTGGTGGTCTTGCTGGCGATGGTGGCGCTGTCGATGGTCGCGGGGTTTGTGCTGGCGCTATTTCCGGTCGCGGGGGCGGGCATCATGGTGGCGCCGCTGCTGATGGTGCCGATCGCCTATCTGGGCTATCGGCTCAGCCTGGTTTTGCCGGCGGCGGCGCTGGGTGAACCGATGACATTGCGCCAATCGTGGAACGCCACCATTCCCGGCGCCAATACGATTCTGGGCCTGACCTTTCTGGTGCTGGCCGCAAGCCTGTTCGCGCAGGTCGCAGGCGGGGCGCTGCTGTCGTCGTCATACATATTGGGCATGGCGGTGCGCATCGTCCTGAGCTGGGCG
>Ga0265293_10008274_pt1 | contig 15505 bp, 28 predicted proteins | sample Munlanlewell138R_FD_192505 | JGI IMG/M metagenome (GOLD analysis project Ga0265293, IMG submission 192505) | Leachate microbial communities from a municipal landfill in Southern Ontario, Canada - Leachate well 138R | ecosystem: Engineered > Solid waste > Landfill > Unclassified | place: Canada...
AACATCAAATTAGAATGGAAGAATTGGCATGATGACAAACATTCATATGAATGCCATCTTGACAATGGAGAAGTCTACATTCCGGTGTAACCATTTCAGTCTTCAAAACAAATGTTGACCGTTTTTGTTCAAAGGAGAAGAATTATGGGACCGAAAGAATTGGGAAAGGTGTTGGAGACGTGTGTGGAGCACAGGGAGCCTGTTCTTATCAAGGGTGCTCCCGGAGTTGGGAAAACGGATGTTGTGCATCAAATCGCTAAGAAAACCAAACACAAACTCATCGTTTTCCATCCAGTTGTCAGCGACCCCACGGATTTCAAGGGACAACCGGCTGTAGTGACAATGAAGAATGGAGAGAAAACTGCGGAATTTCTCCCGTTCGGCGATCTTCGAGCCCTGCTCGAAGCCGACGAACCCACAATCGCATTCATGGATGATGTTGGCCAAGCTCCTGCCGTAGTGCAAGCGGCACTGATGCAGTTGATTTTGGCAAGACGTGTGAATGGACATGTCGTCAGCGATAAAGTGGTTTTTATGGCTGCGACAAATCGAAGGCAGGACCGGGCAGGAGTGACAGGAATTCTGGAACCTGTCAAGAGTCGATTCACAACAATTCTGGAAATGGTGCCTGACAAGGACGACTGGATCGAGTGGGCATTGCAGCATGACATGCCAAACGAGTTGATCGGTTTCATCAATTTCCGACCGGCGATGCTGGCGACCGAAGAGGTGACTTCGGATATTATCAATCACCCATCACCAAGGACGATTGCAAACGCAGGCAGGCTCATTAAAATGGGCTTGATGGGAATGGAAGTGCTGGGGGGTGCTGTTGGACAGGGATGTGCAGTGGAAATGATTGGATTCATCAAGGTTTTCAATCAGCTTCCAAACATCCAATCTATCCTTCTCAATCCAGAAGATGCAATCGTGCCGACAGATCCCTCTGCCCAATATGCCGTTGTTGCTGCATTGGTGGGGGCAACGACGAAAGACAATGTTGGAAGAGTGTTCAAGTACGCGGAACGGTTGCCAATTGAGTTTATGACTCTGTTGGCAAAGGATGCTGTGAGGAAGGATGACAGCATTACCAAAACTCGTACATTTATCGAATGGTGTCATCGGCATCAGGAGATTTTTGTGTAGATTGGAGGTAAAACATGAACGCAAAGGAAAAAATTACGAAAGCGAGGACCAGATTGATACTGGATCAGTATTTCTTTGGTTCTCTTGCAATGCGGTTGGTTTTGGAAGAGAATGAATCCTTCCAAACTGCCAGCACAGATGGTCATTCCCTTTGCTACAATCCTTCTTTCATCGACTCTCTTTCCATGCAAGAAACAATCGGTTTGCTGGCACATGAAGTGATGCACTGTGCATTGGATCATGTGAGAAGAGGAGAAGGAAAGGATGGAATGCTATGGAACATGGCAGCGGACTACACCATCAATGAAAATCTCAGAAACGCAGGATTTTCATTGCCTCAAGGCGGTCTGTTCGATACCAATTTCCATGGGATGGCGACGGAAGAAATTTACCATCGACTGCGGCAGCAAAAGCAACAAGGAGGAGGAGGCCAAGGGAAGGAAGGACAACAAGGAAATGGCAAACAGCAAGCGAGCAGTCCTCAAAACGATCCGAATTCCCAAGATCCAGGTAAGTGCGGTGGTGTCCATCAAAACCCGAACCTCTCCAAAGAAGAGAGACAGCAACTTGCAGAGGAATGGAAAGGTGCGACAGCCCAAGCGGCACAAATGTGCAAGAACAAGGGCGATTTGCCAAATGAAATCAGACTCCAAATCAAGGAGCTGATCGATCCGCCACTCCCTTGGCACGTGCTTCTGCGTGATTTTGTGGAACGCTGTGCGAAGAATGATTACAACTGGACAAGACCGAATCGAAGGTACATATCGGAAGGGATCATTCTTCCAAGTCTCCTCTCTGAAGTGCTTCCAGAAATGGTCATTGCAAATGATACATCTGGAAGTACAATGGGAGTTCAGGACGAATTTGCAAGAGAAGCAAGTGGTGTCCTCTCCTCTTACAAAACTACTGTCCGTGTGATTTATTGCGATGCAGCAGTGCATGGAGAGGAGGTATATGAGACAGAGGATCTGCCAATCAAGCTGAAACCGATTGGTGGAGGAGGCACGTCATTCGTCCCTGTCTTCGATTACATCGAAAAGATGGGATATATGCCGGCCTGTCTCATCTTTCTGACGGACCTCTATGGAACGTTTCCATCAAGGCCGCCAGAATATCCAGTGATGTGGATCACACCAAACGACCAAAAGGCACCGTTTGGAACGACCATCAAATTCACAAAGAAAGTGGAGAAGTAGAAACGATCCTCGGATGTGAGCCGTCTACCGACGGCTCTATCCCGTTGACCGTTCCAGGTCAAGATTTTATACAACCTTATTGTAAGGAGAACAAGGAATGAAGAAGGACAAGAAGGGCAAGAAGGAAAAGAAGGAACTGGAAACGACACCAAAGAAGGAGAAGAAAGTGGAAGTCAAGGAAGCCGAGGAGCCGAAAGTCGCCAAGACGCCAAAAGAGAAGAAGGCTGTGGAGATCACACACAAGGATGCAAAGAAGGTGGAAGCGATTGCGAAGGCTGTGGAGGATATCTTGGAAAATCTCCAAGATCATCCTGCCATCGCCAAGCGACTCACGCGAACCATCAAACACATTCACAACACCGCTGTTCTCATCCAAAATGGAGATCAGAGAAAGGCGCGATTGGCAAAGAAGAAGGAGCGGCTGCTCGCCAGAAAGTCCAAGCTCGCTGCACAGTTGGCGATGCTGGAGGCGAAAGAGGAAGAGGAGACAAGCGAGGAAGAGAACGAGTAATTTCGTTTGACGATCTCCGGCGGAGCCTCTCGCAAGAGAGGCCGAGCCCGTTGACCGTTTGACTAACTTATAATAAAGGAGAATATAATGAACACGTTACAAAAAGAATGGAAGGAAAGATGTGGGCGCCGTGCTGAAGGCGACAAGCTCCGTGCCGAAAGCGACAAGCTCTATGCTGAAGGCAACAAGCTCTATGCTGAAGGCAACAAGCTCTGTGCCGAAGGCAACAAGCTCTATGCCGAAGGCAACAAGCTCTATGCTGAAGGCAGCAAGCTCTATGCTGAAGGCAGAGAGCTCCGTGCCGAAGGCGACAAGCTCTATGCCGAAGGCGACTTGATTTTTATCAATGCCGTCATCAAGACCTTTGGGAACATCAAATTAGAATGGAAGAATTGTCAAGATGACATTCAATCGTATGAATGTCATCTTGACAATGGAGAAGTCTACATTCCAGTGTAACCATTCCAGTCTTCAAAGCAAATGTTGACCGTTTATAGTAATTTACAATAAAGGAGAGTTGCCATGAGAAAGCCGGAAATCAAGCTGGGAATGAAATGGGAAGAACTACCGACTGTCGCTCTGGGAGAAATGTTAGAAGAGCTTGATTGGTTTCAAGGACGCGGAACCATTAAAATTGGACAAACAAAAGCGGATTGGGAAGTAGATTCACGAACACATCCAATGCACGTGCCTTATGTTCCGAGTTTGCAGCTTTCGGTTTCTTATCGCAAAAAGGAAATTAAGGTGAATATCGCATGGACGCAAAGAAGAAGCAGAAAAGGGACAACCTCGCAACAGTTTTTTGAAATAACGTGCTTGGATTCATATAAACCTAAAAGGATCCAAACATATAAAGGTGCGATAAGAGTAATCGAAACGGAAATCACAAACGCCCTGCCAAAAATAGATGAGGAGGTCGAGCATGAGAATGAGATGGAGCGAAGGAGAAAACGGTTTGACAAAAAAGTGAACAGGTTGTCAGAAATGCTAAATGGGGCGGACTTGAGGAATGGCCGCCTCACAAACCAAGTCCAATATCCAATTTCCAGAGATTATTCCGTTCGTTTTGTTCTTAACGAAAACGAAGATGAGGCAATTTATGGAGGATGTTTCTCTGTCGAAGGAGTATTTGACGCAGAGGAAATCAAAAATATCATTTCCGCCATAACCTCTTCTCCAAGTGCTGTTGCTTCCAGATTGAAGGAAGGATAATAAAAGAAAGAGAGGACACAATGAGTACCAAACGTCTATCGGACATCGAAACAAACGAAGTCCAATTAGAAGTGTACGAGTGTGAATGTGGATTTCACATCGGGTTTGACGCCACTTATATCGAACAAGTGGCTGCCACGAACATCTGTGTATTTTGTCCGGCCTGTGGAAAGCAGATTGCGAGCGAATTCGATGCCGGATAACGATGAACGGTCAACAGCGGAGCCCACAACAAGGAGGTTGTGGGCCGAGCCTATTGATCGTTCGATTGATGCAATGCAAAAGGAGAAAAACATGAAGCGATCTATATACAACCACTACAATAGGGTTTCACCAGATTGGGATCATTTACCATGCGTCCGTCTTGTCAAAAGACTGCATGAAATGAAGTGGTTTCATGGAGAATGTGAAATCCTTTGGAGTGACAAAGTGGACACAAAAGAGGAATATACCAAAAGATTACTCCTCGACAAATTTGCCGATATACCAAAAACAGTCCGTATTCACATCACTTACAAAGAGGTAAACACAGACATCCCTGTAACATGCAAAATGCCATGGGAACGTGTGCCATATGAGATATTCGTCAATAAATATGCCAGTATAATTTCTCATTCATGTGAAATGGCTGTAAATGAAATACGCAAAGTCATAGGATCGGAACTGCCAAAACTCATGGAGAAACAAGAACTATTGGAAAAAGAGGAGAAAATAACAATTCATAATGAAAAACAAAAGGCATATTTGAAGAGCGTAGTGGACACAATTACAGACGCTTCTTCGACTGAACTACGATATTCCCCATGTCGAGGATACACACTTTCACTTGCATATGTATTCAATCCAGATGACGAAGATAATCCGCAATACGTAATAAACGGGATCAGCGGAGAATTCTGTGCGGAGGACATAAAAAGGTTCTGTGAAGTAATAGCATCAAGCTCAGAATGTGCAAAAAGGAGGTTTTTACAATGACATCCCAAATGATAACATGGAAAGAAGCATTCCTTACATCCTCTTATAAAAACAAGGATGAAGGGTATGAAAATGGATTCAGAAATGGATGGTTGGACTATGCAACAGGGCATAATTCTTTGATCTCTCTTTTCTCCATAATTCCAAACTACTCCTCTGGTTATATGGACGGGAGACAAGCGAGATGCCGAGAGGAAATTATGTGAGGAGATGACATGAAACGTTCCAAATGGTATCGTATACGGAAACTTGCGTGTGCAAGACCGAATTGCAAAGTGGTTGTGACAGAATCAGATACGGAACCAAGGCTGGTAGGAGAAGGGTCGCATTATAAAACCAAAGGAGGTCGATACATAGCTTACCCAAGAGCCTACTCCAGAGTAGGCTGGAGTAATATGGAATATTATCCAAGCACTTTGCGAGTGGAAGTAGGGGATGAATGGTTGGCAAAGAATCTAACAAAAGAGGAGGCTGTTGCATTTGCATTGGACAAACTCACTTCATAGAAAGGAAACGAAAATGAAAGACGAAACGAAAATAAAGGAAAAAATTCTCACTCGATGGAAGTCTGGGCAGACCGTAACGGAATTGGCGAAGCAATATCATTACGCTCCTATAAAAGTGAGAAGAATCCTTATCGCAATGATAGGGAGAGAGGAATATCACAGAGTAAACAAAACAAGAGTAGGGATGGGGAGTGTGAAACGAAAGGCAAAACCGTCTTATCCAAAATGGATGTTAGAAAGGAAGAAGCCATGAATCAAGTAGAAAAAGATTGGAAAACAAAAGTTGGATTAAGGGCAGTCTGTGTATATGTGCCGATTTCTGGACATAGATGCGGTTATGTCGCAGTCCCATCGTCTCACTCACTATTTGGAATGGACTACAGTGACATGATTGAAAATCCATCTGAACGGGTTATGTCCTTCATAAAAAATAGTCCAATTGGAAAACGAAGCCCAATATCAATATTGATAGCGGCTTCGGATCCTTCATGTGATTTGGAAAAACGTATACCATTGGACATATTGTTCAGTGTGCATGGAGGACTTACATATGCTGCAAGCGGGGAGAAGGGATATCCTGTTCAAAATTCAAAGGATTGGTGGTTTGGTTTCGATTGTGCTCATGCAGGGGATGGAACATTGCTAACCACATACTGGCCGACACGAACACAGAAGTATGTTGAAAAGGAGTGTGAAAGACTGGCATCCCAGATTGTAATGTTGTTTGGGAATGGAATGGAACCAGAAGAGGCAAAGGAGAATTTCGATGGAAAAGACAGCGCCGATTTACTTGCATGAATTGCAGCCGATGCGGCAAGAGGCAATTCTGGAAGAATGTTTGTGTGACGATGTTCTCAAGGATGCGATAGAAAAAGGGACATATATCATTGTAGGATATGCCCTCATGCACCCTGTAACCGAAGAACAAGCGAATCAAGGAGAATTTTGAAATGAAAAAAACAGACCTCAAGGAAACAATCATTCATGCAATCATGCAGAAAAAAATGACAATTCCCCATGTTGCAAAAAAGGCAGGAATCAACCACAATACACTATACAATTGGCTGAAAGGAGATTCCGATATGAAATCAAGCAACCTTGAAAAAATCATGGAGGTACTTGACGTCCACATCTCAATTTAAGGCGTGACTCTTCATCGTTGATTTCCTCCATGAATCAATGATTTTGCAAAAAGGATATTGCAATGAGGCGAGAGGAACAAAAGATGCCATACACATCTCTGCAAAGAGACATTCTTTCAGAAGCATTCCTTGACATGGAAAAAATGATCTTCAAAATAGTATTGGATCATTACAAAAGGTATGGCGGAGATTTGGACGAGTTGATGAGTGAAGCCCAGGAGAAGTTTTTACTGGCACACATAGACTATGATGGAGCGAAAGGAGAATTGAGTACGTATGTCTACCAAAAGGTAAAATTCGGACTGGTGGACTTACAAAGAAGAAATTACAGGAAATTGAAAGGATGCAAGATTAAATCATTGGATGAGGTAAAAGGAGAATGCCAAGTCACTTCTCCAAAGAAGGATGCAGACTTAACAATCCTTCTTACACAAATAGGAGAAGACTGTGCAAACATAATCTATCTCATCCTTTTTCCACCTTGTGACTTCCACGACGAGATGAACAACTACAAAAGAGCAAGCGAATGGAGAAATTGTATTACAGAATATCTCCATTTTCACATGAAATGGTCGTTGGAACGGATACAAATGGCATTTACAGAACTCATGGAGGCTGTGAGAGAATCGTGATTCATCTACGAAAATTTCAGAGGAAGGATGTCAAGCGAATTGAAAAATTCAATGGTAGGGTATTGCTGGCATCAGAAATGGGGCTCGGCAAGACGGCTGTAGCATTGTCCTATCTCTACAATCACCCTACCCTACGTCCTGCCGTCATCGTCACCCCCGCTTGTTTGAAGTGGGTGTGGGAATCGCAAGCGAGCGAACACTACAATTTACAGACAGTGATATTGAGTGGAAGAAAGAAACCAAAATCCGGTGGTCTCTTTCTACAGAATCCAATTATGATTATCAACTATGATATCCTCTCCTCCTGGATTCCCTATCTCAAATCTCTCAATCCACGAGTCATCATAGGAGACGAGGTCCAAGCCATCAAGTCTCGCAAAGCCCAGCGAAGCAAAGCAATGAAGGAATTGTGCAAGGGTGTGGAGCATGTTTTGATGCTGAGTGGAACACCGTTGGTCAACAGACATGCCGAACTGTTCCATGTGTTGAATATACTATGGCCCAAAGAGTTTCCGCATTTCTTTCCCTTCGCCCACTCTTACTGTGCTCCGCGAATGACTCCGTGGGGATGGGATTTCAGAAGATCATCTAATTCGCACATCCTCCACAGTAAACTCAAAGAACTCGGCATGATACGTCGCTTGAAAAAGGATGTGTTGAAAGACCTGCCCTCCAAAACACGAATCATAGTCCCAATTGACATACAAAACAGACTGGAATATGAAAAAGCCAAACACGATTTTATCAATTGGCTGAGCATGAAGGATCCGGCCAAAGCAAAGCGAGCGAGCAAGGCACAAGAATTGGTGAAACTTGGTTATCTGATTCGTTTATCATCCGAACTGAAAATGAAATCTGTATTTGAATGGATTGATAACTTTCTGGAAAGTGAAGATGGAAAACTTGGGCTGTTCATGTGTCATAGAAAGATTGTGGAGATGGTATATGAACGCTACAAAAAAATCAGTGTAATGTTGACGGGGGCAACGAGCGAGAGAGGACGAAAGGAAGCGGTACAGAACTTCCAGAAGAACGATAAAATAAGGATATTCATCGGAAACATACGAGCGGCAGGCGTAGGAATCGACTTGTGGGCTGCAAATACAATGGCATTTATAGAGACGGGGTTGGTTCCTGCTGATGTTCTTCAATGTGAAGATCGGTTTCACCGAATTGGACAAACGAAGAATGTAGCGTGCTACTATCTTGTGGCGAAGGACACGGTTGAGGAAAAACTATGCAGAATTCTGCAACAGAAACAAAAAGTCATTACAAATACATTGGATGGAAAACTGCGGAGAAAACAATCGAAGTTGGATGTGTATTCACAACTAATCAGGTTGATAGGAAAAGGAGATTGAAATGAATAACGAACCGGAACAAAAATGCGAAAAGTGCAAATGGTTTGATTGTCAAAAATGGAGAATCAACCGTGAAGAAGGTTTCTGCAACTACAATCCTCCAGTAGTCGGTTACGGAATGCCAAAAGTCCATATAAACCAATGGTGCCATTGCTTTGAAATGAAGGAAAATGCCAAATGAAGAATGTATATATAATGGATATTATAGGACCATTCGATGGAGAATATCGCTTCCTAAGCAATTTTTGGAGATGCGAAATCAACTATGAAAATCTTGTTTTTCCATCTGTCGAACACGCATATCAGGCGGCAAAATCATGGTCCATAAAGGACAGAGTAAAAATACAACAAGCCAATAAATGTTCACAAGCAAAACATCTTGGAGAAACAATTGCAATAAGAGCAGACTGGGAATATGTGAAACTTGGAATTATGGAATATCTCCTGCGGCAAAAATTTCAGAAAGGAACAAAACTCGGAACAAAACTCAGCAAAACAGACAAAGCAATGTTAATTGAATACAACAATTGGCATGATAATTTGTGGGGGCAATGTACATGTCAATTGTGCAGAATGGGCGGAAGAAACATGCTGGGAAAGCTGCTGATGAAAATCAGAGAGGATATTCGATAAGCCGCAAGGAGAAAAAATGAAACGAAGACAGTATTGTCGAAACTGTCAATTATGGAAGAAAAAAGGGAATGGAATGGGAGTATGCACATGGATGAAAACAATCGAAGCGTTTCCAGATTGGATGTCGTTTGAAACGCCATTTACCAGAGGCAAAAGCGGCGCCTACTGCAATACATACAAGGAAAAACAAGTGGAGCGTGGTTCTACGTCGATTTGAGACACGATATTTTCCGACCCCTATCACGACACCCCTTAAACATAGATCGTCGATTGTAGGTCAATATAAAGCAGTTCTCAGACCTACTTATGATATCTATGACAAGTCAAAAGAGGCAAAAATGATGGAAATGAATATAACAAATACAGTGGATGCAGATAACTGCGCGCCAAAACCAAACGACAGAACCCCATTCGCCACATCAGAATTTACAGGTTGTGTCTGCCGATTCCCACGAAACCGATGCGAACCATCACCTGGAATGGTATTTGTAGAATGCGCCAAGTGTGGCACAATACAACGCATTGAATATTTCCATTCTGCAACAGAATGTTATCGAGGAAAGGACGCAAAAAATGTCAAGGACAAGAACAGCAATCGCCGCTGAATTCGCCAGAAGAGCCAAACAATTTCATCCAAACAAAGAACCAATGACTATTGAATTATGGGGGTTGTTCACATGGGAAACAATTTCCAAATACGTCAAAACAGGTGACATCGTTCCATATCCAGGTTACACAAAAGAAAACAAAACCATTTGGTGCAAACCATCCCAATCTTTCTATGACGAACATGTCAAACCATTGATGAAAGAGGATTTGAAACATTTGGAAGCTATGGCCGGATGGTGAGGTTTCCCCATGAAAAATCTTTATGAGGTATTGGATGATTTGGAAATCCAATACAAGAACCCAGGCGAACATCACCACACTTCCGCATCATATATCCAAATAGATTGCCCTTTCTGTTCCAAAAACAGTGAATCGTACAGGATGGGCATTCATATGAGTGGATCTCATGCGAATTGTTGGAGGTGTGGACCGCACAACATTTTAGACACACTACGGGAGATAACCGGACTATCATTCCCTGAAATCAAAGAATTGATGCAGGATCTTGTCCGGGCTCCAGTATACGCCAAGCGAGTCACAGGGAAGATCACAGTACCAAAAGGAATTCAGCCATTGAAAGAACTTCCGAGACATCGCCACTACCTGAAAAATAGAGGGTATGATTGGAAGGAACTGCAAAGATTGTGGAAGATACAAGGAATACCATTTGCGAGCAAATTGGCATGGAGATTGTTCATTCCGATTTTATATCGTGGAGAAATGGTGTCATGGACATCGCGAACGATTAGTAAAAATCCAGACATCACACGATACATTTCAGCAAAACCGAGCGAGGAGACGATTCATCATAAATCACTTTTGTATGGAGAAGACTATGCACGTCACGCGATTGTGATTGTAGAGGGACCGTTTGATGTGTGGAGAATCGGTCCAGGGGCTGTAGCGACTTTGGGCACTGGGTTTTCCCAAGGGCAAGTCGTGCGAATGACTGAATTTCCAATTCGTGCCGTTGTCTTTGATGCAGAACCAGAAGCACAAAAACGAGCGAGAAAACTACGGGATACTCTGGCAGGGTTCCCAGGTGAAACATACTTGATAGAACTTGAAAGTGGAAAAGATGCAGGTGAAGCATCTGAAAAAGAAATCAGGCAGATTAGAAAGGAGATTTTGAAATGAGCACAACAAAACACACACCAGTGCCATGGACACGAGGAGTCTGCAATGAGATCCGTCAAGGCACTAAAACAGTTGGGGAGTATTTTGCCAGACAGAAGTTGATCGCCTCTTGTTTTCCGACAAATGGAACAAAAGAGGAGCTTGATGAAGTATTCGCCAACGCCGATTTCATCGTCCAAGCCTGCAATGCCTACGATGAATTGGTTGAACAGAGGGAGGAACTGAGGAACCTTGTCGTTGAGTTGGAATGGAGCGGAGACGACGGCTGTGGTGCATGTTGCCCGGTGTGTAATGGTTCTCCAGATCATGCATCTGATTGCCGTCTCGCCGTCCTTCTGTCCAAGACCAAAGGGAGGGCAGAATGAACTTGCACATTTTCGATGCTGTGCGAAATGGGACGCTGAAACCAGACAAGCTGCACGAAGATTTCAAAGTGTCATGGAAAATGGAAACCTGCTTCGATTGGACCATCGACAAGTTTGTAGTTGAGATGGATTGGATGAACGTTCGCATGTTTAAAGATGGGAGAGGTTGTTTCCCAGGGACCTACACAAGGCTACAACAGCAAGGGGTTGGGGTTGGGGTGCTATTTACAGTGCATCCTGAAGAAAGAAGAAGTGAGGCATGTCGATGTTGTGGAAATAGACGAAACTCTGCTCGGGATGATGTACAAATACTTTGACGACGAGCGAGTCACGTTCCACCATGCCGACGCATTTACAAAGAAGTGGGAGAAAGGAGAGAAATGGGATGTGGTTTGGCATGACATATGGCCCACAATATGTTCAGATAACTTGCAGGAGATGACGGCACTAAAGAGAAAGTTTGGAAGAAGATGTAAGTGGCAGGGATGCTGGGGAGAAGAATATTCACGGTACTTGCGTTCACATTGAAAAGGAGGAAAGCATGAGGTTGCGAAATGTTGTAATTGGTTGTGGGTTGTCTTTGATTCTGTCGGGGTGTGCAATAACACCAGCGGAACAACGATTGGACGACATGGCTGCTCGATGGGAGCAAAGAAAGAAGCAGCCTGTAGAAGTCATTGCTAAAGGGACATACGAAGAGGTTTTTGATGTGTTGTATGGTCGCTGGCAGGTCGTGACAGGAAGTAAGGGGGTGGGAAATGCAGTTGTGCTTCAAAGATTGAAGCACCCCGCAACAAAAACAGCAGAAATAAGAGCACTATGGACCAATGCCTTGTTTGAAAGTAGATTGGAGGCATTCATCAAAATAGCCCAATTGACAGAAGATACCTGCTCTGTCAAATTGTACAATAACAATGGAGAAATGAAACTGTCTCCCGACAATGGCATTCTCAAATGGCTCAACGATGAAGGTATGCTGATTTCACCTGTACTATAAAAGTCTCTTTATCATTCCGTGCTAAAGGGCTGCATAGTTTTCTGTGCAGCCCTTTATTTGCCCTCTAAACTCGAACGAAATCACAGATTTAGAGCGTCTGTGAGCGTCTATAAGCAACGATCTATAAATTTTAGCATCATAGTACCCCTCTAATATAAACGTGTCTTAAATCGACGTACAGAAAGGAACCAGCATGAGCAAAGTTGAAGCATATGAAGAAAAGGAAGTTGGAAGGCAAATTGGAGGCTGTTGAACGAAAATGCACACGACCGTAATCACCACCACCCTATTACTCGCTATGGCAACAACAGCACAAGCATCCTCATTTCACCGAATTCCCGAATCAGACCGAGCAATTCTTCACAGAGTTGCACACGAATACAAATTGACACCGCAAGAGAGGCGGCTACTATTTGTAATTCGTATCGCTGAGAATGGGGGAGCGGGGAGAGAGATGGGAGTGCTGACTGAACAGGCACAACGTTTCAAAGGAGATCATAACAAGAGTTTGAGATTGCAAGCTCAGTGGACGGCAGGAACGATCAAGAAGAGGTACAATGGGAATTTGAAGGCTTTCGCAGATCGTTGGTGTCCTCCTCATCTTCACGAATTGAACAGGCATTGGCTGAAGAATGTCAAAAGCATCCTTTCGGAATAGATTGCAACGATTCAAAGGAGAACAAAAATGATGAACCCAATTACACCATTCTCAAGAGAAGAAGCCAAACACATGAACGAATTGCAAGATGAAGATTTCTACAATCAAGATCGAAGGTCCGCACATCTGATTTTCGAGTTGTGGCGATACGTGCGTTATCTGGAGGAGGAGATAGAGAGGTTGAGAAATGAATTAACCGGATAGGAAACAACAAATGATTTGTCTTCGATGTGGATACTGTTGTCGTTCCTATTGTGTCGTCATTGTCGATGATCCAGACAAAGGCATACAAGAAGGCAATCTAATCGCATGGAATCCAGAACAGGACGGACCCTGCAAACATTTGAAAGGAGATAAACCCGGAGAATACTCTTGTGAAATTCACGAAAAACCCTGGTACAAAGAAACACCTTGTTTTGAATATGGACAAATCGAAACGAACAGCAATTGTGAGTGTAGACTCGGACGTTATATAATGGACAAAAGTTCAAAAAGGAGTGACAAATGAAAGTTGTGACAAGTGCGCATGGCGAAGTGTATGTTGATTTCTTTGTGCAGAAGAAAAAGGGAGGGAATCATACAACATACTGCAAAGTTGGATGGAAGGATACAGTACCATATGTTGATTATGCAAGATGCCATCCAACAAAGGACAAGTACAACAAAGTAACAGGAAAGGCAAAAGCGTTGGATCGTGTGTTGCAGAGTTTCTTCCCGGGAAAAGAAAACAGACACACGCGGCTTGAAATTTGGATGCAGGTTTTGACGAAATTGCAGACAGAAGACAAAAAGTTTCTGAGTGGCGAACCTGTGATAATCTGTGGGAAAGAAAAGAGTTAGAAATTTTTCACAGATTTTGGTTGACGAAGAAAGAGGATGAACGATAATCAAGGTGTGAGTGGCGGTGAGGTTGATCTGATCCATCAACCGTACCGCTACATTCTGTCCGGCGAACAGCCGCCACTCACCATTCCTTCTCATTGAAGGAATAAAATGGGGCAAAAGGAATGCAAGGACGGAAAAAGAAAGGACAGAAATGAAGCATTCTCCACCAAACACATCTATTTCCAAAGTAGCCAAAATCTACAATACAGCATTTCCAAATTCACCTCTCTCCTCTCAATTCAAGAAAATCACAGTTGCATACTTTGTGCTTGAAATGGATATAAGTGATGTTTTATCCATAATGACCAAATCTTGCAACAAATCCAAAGATGCAGAAAGAGCCAAAAGATACTTCTGTTGTACATGTTGGCGAAAGATTCGCAGCAAAGGTTATGTGAATGTTCGGATGGATAATGCACTTCTATGGAAGATGACTTGCGAGCAAAGAGATGAAAAAGACTTGTCTCCTATGTGGAGGGATTTATGAAACAGGAGAAACCAAAGCAATCATCCATTGACATATACACAAGAAAAGTTGCAAGAATTTACAATAAAACATTTCCACTGTGGCATCTTAGTAAGCATTTCAAGGAAACATCTTTGCAACATTTTCTCATCCATCTGGATAGCACGGTGGTCTTGAATGCTATGAGGCACACATGCACAAAAATAAAGGATAAAGATGAGGCTATAAAATACTTCTGCGGAATATGCTGGAAAAATATCCATTACGGATGCCCACCAAATACAATCCACAAACAACCGATGGAACAAACCATTACAGTTTCTTATGAAGAACTTAAAACGATTTTGGATTCATACACATCTACCATTCATTCCAAGGCAGAACTTCACTCTACAATAGTTGTATGGCTTATCCTGCAATATTATACAAAACAACCAATCACAGCAAATGAAATAGCCGGCATTATTCACAGTACACCACAATACATTGAAAAAATCGCAAGTCATCTACTCAAACTTGGACTGGCGTGTAAGGGAGGACCAAATGAAGAAAAAGTCCAAATCCGTTAAATCTAAGAAATCATCCATTAACACACAATTTGAAATTTTGGCACATGCACTCGGAGCCAAATACACAACAACATTTAATAATTGCATTGCAAATGCTTCTTCCATAAATGAGGCCGTTTTTATCAGTTGGTTTATATATATGTGGGAGCATAAGGCGAAAAATGGGGAAATGTTCTTAGTGGCCGAAACATTTCATCGACGTTCGAGCATTCCTATCCATGCATTCCGAAAAATCGTCAAAAAATGGGAGCAGATGGGTATTGTGGAAACCAGACTAAAAGGCGTGCCTATGAAGAAATATTATCGCCTGAAAAAACAGCAATTTGTCCGCTATCTAACCACCCTTCTAAATCGAGCGCAAGTTAACCCTCAAGGAACTGGAGGGTTAACTTGTCAAAATCAACAAGTTAACCCTCAAGGAACTGGAGGGTTAACCCTCAAGGAACTGGAGGGTTATATAAACTCTAACAGTTTAATATCAGAAGATTCTAACGAATCTTCTTCA